>Ga0196963_10002125_pt1 | contig 12254 bp, 10 predicted proteins | sample S1_5metaG_FD_148600 | JGI IMG/M metagenome (GOLD analysis project Ga0196963, IMG submission 148600) | Soil microbial communities from Anza Borrego desert, Southern California, United States - S1_5 | ecosystem: Environmental > Terrestrial > Soil > Desert | place: USA: California | collected... | reverse complement strand
TCGCGACCTCGGCCGACCACGCTCGACCTCTCGTGGAAGGAGCTGGAACGCCGGTTCCAGCGCAGTTGAACAACGGCACGCGCGCGTTGCGCGACCGGCGTGCCCGATCCACCATGGCGGCATGACCATCGACGCCGTCGCCGATCTCTGCCGCTTCATCGATGCCTCGCCATCGCCCATGCACGCCGCGGACGCGCTGTGCGCCGATCTGACGGCCGCCGGCTTCCAGCGCCTCGACCTCGCCGCGCCGAGCTGGGATCTCGCCGCGGGGCGTTATCTGGTGCGACGCGGCGCCACGGTCATCGCCTTCATCCGCCGCCGCGACGCGCCGCGCCGCTTCCATCTGATCGGCGCGCACACCGACAGCCCGCACCTGCGCCTGCGCGCGCGTCCCGCGTACGAGGCCGAGAAGCACCGCATGCTCGCCGTCGAGGTCTACGGCGGCGCGCTGTGGAATTCGTGGCTCGACCGCGATCTCGGCATCGCCGGCACCGTGCACGCGCTCGACGGCGCCGAGAAGCGCGTGCGCATCCACCGGCCGATCGCGCGCGTCGCCCAGCTCGCCATCCACCTCGACCGCAAGGTCAACGACGACGGCGTGAAGCTCAATCCGCAGCTGCACCTCGCGCCGCTGTGGGGCCTGGCGCGCGACGGCCGCGACTGCGGCGAGGCCTTCCTCGACCTGATCGCGCGCGAGAGCGGCATCGCCGCGCGCGACATCGCCGGCCACGACCTGTCGCTCTACGACCTGACCGCCTGCGCGCGCGGCGGCGCCGACGGCGACCTGCTGTTCGCGCCGCGCCTGGACAACCTCGCCTCGTGCCACGCGGGGATGCGCGCGCTGATCGGCGCCGGCGACGGCGACGCCCGCGCGCTGCCCGTCCTGGCGTGCTTCGACCACGAGGAGGTCGGCTCGGCCTCCGACACCGGCGCCGACGGCGCGCTGCTCGGCGTCGTGCTCGAACGCATCGCCATCGCGAGCGGCCTCGACCGCGCCGCGTACCTCGCCGCGCTGGCCGACAGCCTGATGCTGTCCGTCGACATGGCGCATGCCGTGCACCCGAACTACGCCGACCGCCATGAGCCGCGCCACAAGCCGCGCCTCGGCGAGGGCCCGGTCATCAAGAGCAACGCCAACCAGCGCTACGCGACCACCGCGGCCGGCGCGGCGCGCGTGCGCGCGCTCGCGAAGCGCGCCGACGTGCCGCTCCAGGACTTCGCCGCGCGCGGCGACATCGGCTGCGGCTCGACCATCGGCCCCGCCGCGGCGGCGAACCTCGGCGTCAGCGTCGTCGACCTCGGCAATCCGATGCTGTCGATGCACAGCGCGCGCGAATGCGCCGCTGTCGCGGATCACGCGCCGTACATCGCGCTGCTGACGCGGCACCTGGGCGAACGGGCGTAGCCGGCTTCGGCCTTCGGGCTTCGGCCTCCGGGCTTCGGGCTCCGAGCTCCGAGCTCCGAGCTCCGAGCGTCGAGCGTCGAGCTTCGCGCTTCGAGCTTCGCGCTTCGAGCTTCGAGCCGGAGCGTGCTAAGCGAACTCGTCGTAGATCGCGCGGATCGCCGACGCGAGGTCGCGCTCCTCGACGCCGACGATGATGTTCTGCTCGCTCGAGCCCTGGTCGATCATGCGCACGTTGACGCTGGCCTTGGCCAGCGCCGTGAACAGGCGGGCGGCGGTGCCGACCGCGCGGGCCATGCCCTGGCCGACGGTGGCGATCAGCGCCATGCCGGGGATCGCCTTGATGCTGTCGGGCTTCACCGACCCCTGGATGTCCTCCATCACCTGGTCGAGCTTGGAGACGCCCGCGCCGTCGAGCAGCTGGCGGTCGGCGACGATCACCGAGAAGGTGTCGATGCCGGTGGGCGTGTGCTCGTAGCTGATGCCCAGGCGCTCGAAGACATCGAGCACGCGCCGGCCGAAGCCGATCTCGGCGTTCATCAGCGCCTTGTCGATGTTGAAGACCGTGAAGCCCTTGGTGCCCGCGATGCCGACGACCACCTGGTTCTTCGCGTCGCGCTCGCCGACGATGACGGTGCCGGGCTCGTCGGGGCGGTTGGTGTTGCGGATGTTGATCGGGATGCGCTTCTCGCGCACCGGGAAGACCGCCTCCTCGTGCAGCACGCTCGCACCCATGTAGGACAGCTCGCGCAGCTCGCGGTAGGTGATCTCGCGGATCGGCTTGGCTTCCGGCACGACCCGCGGGTCGGTCATCAGGAAGCCGCTGACGTCGGTCCAGTTCTCGTAGATCTCGGCGTCGATGGCGTTGGCGACGACCGCCCCGGTGACGTCCGAGCCGCCGCGGCTGAAGGTCTTGATCTCGCCGGTGTGCGACGAGCCGTAGAAGCCGGGGATGACGTAGCGCTTCTTCGGATCGGCGCAGGCGTCGCGCAGCACGCGGTAGGTCTTGGGGTCGAGCCGGCCGGCGCGGTCGAAGAAGATCACGTCGGCGGCGTCGACGTAGTCGGCGCCGAGCAGCGCCGCGACGATGCGGCCGTGGATGGCCTCGCCGCGCGACGCGGCATAGTCGGCGTTGGCGCCGTTCTCGATGCGCTTGCGCACGTCGGCCAGGATCGGCTCGAGATCGAGCGTCAGCTTGAGCTCGGCGACGATCTGCCGGAAACGCGCGGCGACGCCGTCCCACGCCTGGCCGAGCGGCAGGCCCTTCGCCGCGAGCTGCTGCGTCAGGTACAGCAGGTCGGTGATCTTGGTGTCGGTCGGGTGGGCCTTGCCCGGCGCCGACGGCACGATGAAGCGGCGCTTGGGGTCGGCGTCGACGATCGCCTTGACCTTGAGGAGCTGCGCGGCCGTCGCGACCGACGTGCCGCCGAACTTCGCTACGCGTACCGCCGCCATCGACCCGCCTCCTCAGGAAGGAGGCGCAGGCTATGGTGGGCCGGCGAAAGTCCATTCGCCGCGCCGCGCGGCGCGGCGCGCCTCAGGCGTCGTCGCGTCGGCGCAGGATCGTCACCTCGGCGGCTTCGGCCTTCGCCGCCTGCGCGCGCTGGCGCTCGACCTCGGCCATCTGGCGCTGCTTCTCGAGGATGCGCCGGGTCACCGCGGCGGTCGGCGGATCGGCGTCGGGCGCGGCGGCCAGGCGCTGCGCCTCCTTGCGCACCTCCCGCTCCTTGGCGCGGTCGCGGCGGGCTCCGGCCGCCGCCGTGCGTTCGGCGTACTGCAGGCTGATCAGCGTCCCATCGGCGGGAGTCGGATCGGTCACGACCTTCATGCCGCTGCGCGTGCGCATCGGCTCCTCGTGCTTCTTCTCCTTCTCGTTGAGCCACGACGCGCAGCGCTTGAAGAAGCCGGTGATCGAGCCGACCACCGAATCGTCGCCCGAGCGCCGCGGGGCGGCGACGGTGCGCGTGTCGACGTCGCAGGTGAAGTCCTCGGCGCGCGCGATCGCCCAGCGATCCGGCGGCGCCGCGGGCGGCTGGGCATGCGCCGCCGACGACGCCGGCCGGGCGTGCATGACCGAGGAGTCGGGCTTGGCGTGGGCTCCGGAGGCGCTCGCATCGATCGGCCGCGGATACGCGCCGCTGCGCGCGGCCGGCGGCTCGCCCTGCAGCGCCTTGAGCGCGTACGCCGAGGTCTGCCCGGAGCTGACCGCGGTGCCGGTGGTCGACGGCCACGGACCGGTGTCGGACGAGGGCGGACGAGGTGCGTCGGGAGCGGTCATGGCCTCTGACCTCGGGCGGAGGGGATCGTGAACACGGTGATCGTCGAGCGCGGGCGTCAGTGCAGCGACTGGATCGTGCCGATGGATTTGGCGAGCGAGATGGTGATCGGGAAGAGCCAATGACGGGAACGCGCGCGCTGCAGCAGCGGGTCGTAGGCGAAGACGAACGTCGGCCAGGCGAAGTGCGCGCCTTCGCCCAGCTGCGCCTCGCTGTAGCGCTGCCGACCGAGCACGGCGAGGCTGCCGCTCAGCCGGAAGGTGATGCCGGACCAGTCCTCGAGCAGACGCACGACGCCGACGATATCGGTCCCGCCGGGCGGCGGCAGCGGCACGGCGCCGACGCACAACGCCACGTTCTGCACGACCTCGGCCGCGCTGCCGATCCCTCCGGCCGGCGTGGGCGAGAGGTGGGCGACGTCGTCGACCCAGTCGTCGGAAAGCGCGGTGACGCCATCGGCCAGCACGGCGCACGGCGGACGGACCATGGTCCCGCCCGCGTCCGGCGCGTCGACGACGTTGATCGTCCCCCACAGGTAGCACTGGTTGGGCGTCATCAGCATCAGGCCGCCGGGCCAGGTGTCGGTGTCGGGGGGCGGACCGAGCTTGCCGTAGCCGATCGCCTCGGCCTGGGCGAGACGGATGGCCTTGCCGCAGAACGGCAGGTCGAACGCCGGGCCGGTCGCCCCATGGGCGACCATGCGCGGCGTCGTCGGCAGGTCGGGGATCCCCGACTCGAAGAGGTCGCTCGCCTTCGGGCATGGATTGTAGACCGGGTGGTAGCCGAACGGCCGCACCGGATCGCGCCGCGCCGGCCCGACGCCGATCAGCGGCGCGCGCGTCGCGTAGATCACGCCCTTGAAGCCGGGATCGTCGATCAGCGGCGTGAACGGGGTGGTGTCCGGAAGCGTCGACGCGCCCGACGTCGTCATCAGGAACTCGCGGATGTTCTTCCAGCGCAGGGTCAGCGCGTTGACGCGATGCGCGTCGCGATCCGCGGCCGAGGCGAGGAACCCGCTGGCGAACAGCGCCTGCGCCTGGCGCGCGTCGTGGAACTCGTCCTCGGTCGCGCACAGCAGACTCAGGTCGTCGCCGGGGTTCTCCGCCGCGGTGGTGCGGAAGCGGAAGAACGACGTGGTGATGTCGCGGCCGCACAGGCGCACCTGGTAGCGGTCGATCAGGTACTGGGCGTAGGTCGTCAGGAAGTTCGCATCGCTCGGCAGCGGTCGCGCGGTCTCGGTGCCGCTGCGCAGTCCGCGCTCATGGATGGCGAGCCCGCTCGATGACGCGAGGCCGGCATGGCGGCGCTTCTGGGCGAAGGCGAGTCCGTAGCCCGGCGTCGCCATGTTGGCGAGCACCGACGGCCAGCCGGCCATGCCCGACGAGCCGAACGCGACCGGGACCTCGTCGTTCGGCCAGACGTCGACATGGGCGGGCTGACCGACGACAGGCGGATCGGGCTGGAACGCGAAGACCGGCATCCCGGTGGCGAAGACCGGCATCGCCGGCCCCGGCGGCACCACCACCGAGACGTTCGCCCGCGGCGCGCCCGCATAGGTGTTCGGATCCGACTGGTAATGGAGCGGCAGGCTGGCGGGGCCCGGATAGATGGTGAAGTCGTCGGTGGCGTCGTCGCCATCGTGATCGTAGAGCGCGACGCCGTCGCCGATCTCCTTGTCGAACTCGAACGCATGACGGCCGGTGGCGTGCGCGCGGCCGCGGCCGTCGGCGTCGTTGGGCCGGACGATGTGGGTGTCGACGGTCAGGATGCGCGCGGCGCCCTTGTCCTCGTCGCGCACCTCGTTGCGGAAGGCGCTGCCCGTCATCCACGCGGGATTCGCGCCCGTCGAGTCGTTGGCCGCGGTCAGCGGATAGCCGTTGATCGCCACCGTCGCCGTCGCCGGGCCGACGATCTCGCGCGCGGCGGAGACCTGGGTCGGCGCCGCGGCGGACGCGATGTCGACGGAGCCGGGGCCTCCCGTGCCGAAACGGATGCTGGCGTTGCTGTGGACCCTGCCGGCGATGGCGAGGGTCTGCCCCGCCGGCGCCCAGAGCAGGCAATCGCCGAGATCGCTGACGCCGGCGGTGAACACCGCCCAGGTGCACAGCGGCTCGGTGCGCACGATCACGTCGCGTACCACCTGGACGCGCGCGGTGCGCTCGCGCGGGTCGTTCCACGGCGCGGTCTGGTTGCGGGCGTCGCCGACCGGCAGGAACGGCGTGCGCGACGGATCGAAGTCGTCGAGGTACGGATTGTCGTGGCGGCTGAGCGCGAAGCCCTCGGTGGCGATGCGGAAGTTCCAGAACTCGCGGTTGCGGCGGTAGCCGGCGTCGGTGGGCAGCGGCATGACACCGGTCTCCGGCTGCACGGTCCAGGTGCCGTCGGGGGGCGCGATGCGCAGGTGGTCGAGCCGCCAGCGCACGACGCAGCCGCCGAGCGCGTCGGTGCCCCAGTTGGCGTAGAGCACGTGCGGGAACTGATCAGGCGTGCCGGCGGAGATCAGCTCCTGGAGCAGGTTGAGCTCGGCGAGCGCCGCGGTGGCTTCGGCGGCGTACAGCGCCTTCTGGCGTTCCCCGGAGGCGAGCTGCTGCGCGCGCACGCCGATGACGCGCTCGGAGGACAGCGCCAGCATCACGCCGACGATCAGCACGACGCCGAGCGTCAGCGGCAGCACGCCGCCGCGGCGCGCGCTGGCCATCGCCGGACTCATGGCGTCACGACCGGATCGGTGAAGGTCCCGGCTTCGCCCAGGCGCAGCTGGACGCCGACCGGATCGAGCGCGTTGAAGATGCTGCGCATCGCGGCGGTCGCCTCGACCACGTCGGTGACCAGGGTGCCGTCGTCGAGCGTGCGCGAGAGGTACAAGGTGATGCGGATCTGATCCACGCCGAGGGTGGCATCGGTCCGGTAGGTGTTGGCGACCAGGCGGTCGACGTTGGTCGAGAGCACGGCGTCGAGCGCGGCGGCCGGCGCGCCGGAGAGATCCGACGCGTTGCGGTAGCGGCGCTCGAGCTGGCCGCGGCCGGAGACCGGGTTCGGCACGACGACGTAGCTGTATTCGCGCAGCTGCGCCGCCGTCGGCGCGAGGGTGTCCGACTCCCAGCGCACCGGAAGGTCGACGACCGCGCCGGAAGCGTCGGCGATGATGCCGAGCGACCACGTCGTCTTGTTGGAGGCGTCGCCCGAGTTGCGCAGCTCATAGGCGGGGAGGATGCGCCGCGGCTCGGTCCACTGCGTCCAGGTCAAACCGCTGCTGGTCTGCTGCGGATCGGTCTGCTGGAATTCTATCGGATCCGGCGGCTGGATGTCGCGCGGCGTCGCCGCCGGCGGCGCGGTCGCGATCTTGACGAAGATGATCTCCTGGCTGGCCCAGCGGTGCGACGGCGGCAGCGCGCTCGGCAGCGTCGACGGATCGAGGATCTCGGCGGGCGTGCGCCAGAACGCCTGGAACGCGTCGCCGCGGCCCGCCCACTCCTGGGTCATGATGTACGGGTAGTACTTGATCTTCCGATCGCGCGCCGGGATCTGCAGCTCGGTCTGCGTCGCGTAGATGCCGCCGGTGGTGACCTGATCGGGCCCGCCCATGGCGACCGGCGCGATGTACCAGGCGCTGCCGCTGAGATCCTGGACCATGACGTCGATCAGGCGCCGCCCTTCGAGCACCAGGTCGTTCTGCACCGACTCGCGATCGACGAAGCCGCGCACGCCGGTCAGGCACTGCAGCACCGCGGTGATGAGGACGGTGAAGATCGACATCGCGATGATGATCTCGATGAGCGTCGTGCCGCGTCGCATCAGCGCGCCCTCGCGACGATCATCTCGTAGGCGCGATCGACGGTCGTGCCGCGCCCCCGCCAGCGCACGATGATGCGGGCGATCAGCGCGCCGTCGTCGATGATCGACGACGGCGTCGCGATGTCCGGATAGCGGAAGCCGTCGCGCACCGCCCAGGTGGCGCCGGTCGAGGTCGCGCCGGGACGGTAGTACTCGAGGAACACGCGCAGGTCCTCGAGGCCGCTGGCCTCGCGCACCAGGCCGACGCCGCGCTGCGCCGGCGTCGCCGGCAGCGGCGCGACGAGCAGGTTGTGGACGTGGGTCGGCGCGCCGGCGTAGGGCACCGGCTGGCCGAGGCGCGGATACGCGGCCGCGCCGGTGGTCAGATCGGTCTCGGTCAGCGGCGGATGCTCGGCCGGCGCGCCGGCGCGGCGCTGCCACGACCACGGGTGGTCGATCGTGCCGATCAGGGAGAACTTCGCGCCGTGGATCCGCTCGGCGAGGATCTGCGCGATCTCCTGCGCCTTGGCGGTCTCCTGGTTGAACTGGTGGGCGCCGTTGAGCGTGCCGATGTTGCCGAGCATCGTGATCAACGCGAAGCCGAGGATCGCGACCGCGATCATCACCTCGATCAGGCTGAATGCCGCCCGGTCAGGCACGGCGCAGCAACCGGACGCGGCTGGCCGCCGGCTTGAGGTCCTTGAGGCGCTCGCGCTGGGCGCGCTGCCAGATCGCGGTCTCGTGCTTGTGGGCGATGCGGCCCTTGGTGTCGGAGGCGATCACCGGATCGGTCGGCGGATCCTCGGGCTGCGCGGCGGCGGCGCGGATCTCGGCTTCGCGGGCGCGATCGCGCTCGAGGCTGACGGTGGCCGCGCGTCCGGGCCGGATCAGGCAGATCACCGTGGTCTTGCCACGGCGACCGTCCTCGCCGAGCTCGATCGCCAGGCCGCGCGCGGTGCGCGGACGGGTCCGGCAATAGGACAGCCAGCCCCAGGACGCGGCGACGACCAGGGCCGCGACGACCATCGCGGCCAGGACGATCATCGCCGGCGACGTGCCGGCGGCGATCGCGGCCTGGTGCTGGTCGCGCGCCTCGCGCGCGCGCGCGATCGGCTCGGCGAGCACCAGCCGCTGACGGGTCTCGGCGTCGCTGTCGCTCATCCACGCCGCCACCGCCGGCGCGACCGCGGCGGGCTCGCCCGCGCGCGACGCGACGTCGCCATCGGCGGCGCCGAGGCCGCTCCCGATGACGATCAGGGTGATGAGGATGCGAAGCATGACGGTGCGTTGCTCGGGGCGGGTCGAGGTTTCGGCGCGAGACGCGACAGATGGGACCGGCGGCGTGCGATGGTGCCTTGCTGCCAGGCACGATCGATCAGATCGTTCATATTGACTCCGCCGCATCATGTGCGGCGGCTTCGGCGCAACGTCTATAGCTGCGGCAGTTCAGCTGGCAAGTTATGTCTCAGCCGAGTGGCGCCCGACGCGTACCGAACAACCCTCCCTGCAACCGACGACGCGATCAGCCCGGATGCGCCAGACGCCAGACGGCGGTGGCGATGACGAACAGCAGCGCCCCGGTAGCGGCGACGCATCCGATCAGCAGCACCAGCCAGCAGACGAAGCCGGCGATCGCGGGGATGAACCAGCGCACCGCCCCGGCGTGCCGCATCTGCCACGCCGGATAATCGCGCAGCCAGCGCGCGAACGGCATGACGAACCAGTACGACGAGGCGATGACCACGCAGAACAGCACCACGGCGATGATCGTCACCACGTGCTCGCTGGTCATGCGCGCGAAGCTGACGCGGCCGCGGTACCAGCCCCAGGCCAGCCAGAGCACGCCCATCAGCGGCAGGATGTTCATCAGCAGCATCAGCTTGATGCCGCTCCAGAACTGGGTCTTGAGCCGCGGCGGATGCGAGTCTGCCGCGGAATCGGCATCGCCGCCGCCGCGGGTCGGAGCCAGGCCGAGCGCCTCGCGGGTCGATCGCGGATCGCTCACGGCGCGAGCTCGGCGAAGGCGCGATCGGCGGCGCGCAACGTCGCGGCGACCTCGCGCGGTCCGTGCGCGCTGGACCAGAACGCGCCCTCGAACGGGCTGGGCGCCAGGTAGACCCCCTGCGCCAGCATGCTGGCGCAGAACCGCCGCCAGCGTTCGACGTCGCTGGCCTGCGCTCCGGCGAAGTCGTCCACCGGCCGATCGGCGAAGAAGAATCCCCACATCGTCCCGGCCTGCGCGAGCTGCAATGCGATGCCGTGACGCGCGGCGCGCTCGCCCAGGCCGACCAGCAGGGCGGTCAGGCGCGCAGACTCGCGGCGGTAGAAGCCCATTTTCGCCGCCACCTTCAAGGTCGCCAGGCCGGCGGCGACGGCGACGGGATTGCCGCTGAGCGTGCCCGCCTGGTAGCAGCCGCCGAGCGGCGCGATGTGCGCCATGACGTCGCGCCGCCCGCCATAGGCGGCGACCGGCAGCCCGCCGCCGATGACCTTGCCGAGGCAGGTCAGGTCGGGGCGCACGCCGCACACGCGCTGCCAGCCGCCCCACGCGGCGCGGAAGCCGGTCATGACCTCGTCGAAGATCAGCAGCGCGCCATCGGCGCTGCACCGTCGGCGCAGGCCGTCGAGGAAGCCGGGGCGCGGCAGCACCAGGCCCATGTTGCCGGCGACCGGCTCGACGATCACCGCGGCGATCCGGCCGCGGTGACGCGCGAAGATGGTCTCGACCGCGGCGAGGTCGTTGTACGGGACCGACAGCGTCTGCTCGGCGAAGGCCTTGGGCACGCCCGTGGAATCCGGCGTCCCGAGCGTCGCCAGGCCGCTGCCCGCCGCGACCAGCAGGTGGTCGGCGTGGCCGTGGTAGCAGCCGTCGAACTTGAGCACGAGGTCGCGCCCCGTCGCCGCCCGCGCCACGCGCAGCGCGCTCATCGTCGCCTCGGTGCCGGTCGAGACGAGCCGCACCATGTCGACGCCCGGCAGCGCGCCGACCAGCACCCGCGCCAGCTCGACCTCGCCCGGCGTGGTCGCGCCGAAGCCGAGGCCGCGCCCGGCCGCGGCGCGCACCGCGGCGACCACGCGCGGATGGGCATGGCCGAGCAGCAGCGGTCCCCACGACAGGACATAGTCGATGTAGCGTTTGCCATCCGCGTCGACGATGATCGCGCCGCGTCCGCGCACGATCGCCGGGGGGAAGCCGCCGAGACGGCGGAACGCGCGCACCGGTGAATTGACGCCGCCGGGAATGACCTTCGCCGCGGCGACCGCCAGCCGCCGCGATTTCGGGCCGGCGCTCGACCCGGGAATGGTTGCCATGCCGCGTTGTCCTGGTGTAAGAAACCCTTTGCAAGCCGCAGGGTGGCCCTGGCTTGCGCGGAGGCCGCCTACGTGATGCATCCCACCTGCGACATCGCATTCCCTCTCGCGCTCCGCCGGGCTGCATCACCGGGGGTTCGGGGGGCGAAGCCCCCCGAGACGAACAGCGGACAGACCCGACAAGACGATGATGGAACCTCTGGTTCCGGCTTGGCGGGTCTGTGATTTTCCTGGCCAGCCAGAGTCCCCAACGAGCCCGTCTGCTGCGCAAGGCGGGGGTGCGATTCGCCGTGGTGATGAGCGAATGCAACGAAGAGGTCATCCAGCATCCGCAGCCGCAGGTGCTGGCGGTCGAGCGCGCGCGCGGCAAGGCGCGCGGCGCGCGCATCGACCAGGTCATCAGCCGGCACCTGCCCGCGCTGACCGATCCGGGTTCGCCGGAGGTCATCCTCGCCGCCGACACCATCGCCGCGCTCGGCACGACCATCGTCGGCAAGCCGCGCGACGAGGCCGACGCGATCCGCATCCTGACCCTGCTCCAGGGCACGACCCACACGGTCATCACCGGCCACTCGTGCCTGCAGCTCGACGGCAAGGGCGGCATCCTCGGCGAGGCGGTCGGCGTGGCGCTGGCCAAGGTGACGATGCGCTCGATGTCGCCCGAGGAGATCCGCGGCTACGTCGAGACCGGCGAGGGCGCGCGCTGCTCGGGCGGCTACGCGATCCAGGAGACCGGCGATCGCTTCATCGTCGATCTCCAGGGATCGTGGGACACGGTCGTCGGCCTGAGCCTGAGCACGGTGGCGCGCCTGTACCGCGAGTGCACCGATACCCCCCTGCCCGGGTACGATCCGGCGTTCAAGCTGGCGAAGGACTCGCCGTGATCGCGATCGTCTCCGACCTGCACTCCAACCTCGAAGCGGTGACCGCGGTCATGGACCGCTGCCTGGCGCTCGGGGTCAAGGAATTCGTCTGCCTGGGCGACGTGATCGGCTACGGCCCGGATCCGGTCGCCGTGGCCGGGGTCGCGATGAAGGAGTTCGCGGTCTGCCTGATGGGCAACCACGAGGAGGCGCTGGTCACCAGCAAGCACCGCTTCAATCCCCATGCGGCCAAGGCCATCGACTGGACGCGCAAGGTGCTGACCGACGAGGCCGGCCCGGCCATGGGCTGGTTCAAGGAGCGCAAGCCGTTCGTGCTCCGGCAGGAGATGCTGCTGGTCCACGGCTCGATCTACGACCCGGTCCACGACTACGTCGACGAGCCGGAGAACCCGATCGAGGCGCAGCAGATGATCGAGACGCTGAGCCGCGATTTCTCGGGCTTCGACCTGTGCTTCGCCGGCCACAACCACACCCCCTTCCTGGCGACGACGCTCGGCGTGATGGTGCCGCACGATGGCCACCGCTCGTTCCGCATCCCGAAGGGCCACAAGGCGTACGTCTGCGTCGGCAGCGTCGGCCAGCCGCGCGACCGCGACAACCGTCTGA
>Ga0196963_10002124_pt1 | contig 12255 bp, 10 predicted proteins | sample S1_5metaG_FD_148600 | JGI IMG/M metagenome (GOLD analysis project Ga0196963, IMG submission 148600) | Soil microbial communities from Anza Borrego desert, Southern California, United States - S1_5 | ecosystem: Environmental > Terrestrial > Soil > Desert | place: USA: California | collected... | reverse complement strand
TCGCCCAGAAGAACGCCCTCGACAAGCGCGTCGGCGGGAAGGGCAAGACGGGGTACATCGTCCGCGAGGCGACGCTGGCCGAGTACAAGGCCAACCCGCTCAAGCCGCACTCGACGACCCACAACGTCCTGCCGCTGCAGTTGTTCAACAACCCGAGCAAGTTCAACACGCCCAACGCGTGGGGGATGGCCGTCGACCTGAACACGTGCACCGGGTGCAACGCGTGCGTGGTCGCGTGCCAGGCGGAGAACAACGTCCCGGTGGTCGGCAAGGACCAGGTGCTGATGCACCGGGAGATGCACTGGCTGCGGATCGACCGGTACTTCAAGGGGACGGCCCCGGCCGGCGGGACGGCGGCGGACGACCCGAACCCGACGGTCGTCCACCAGCCGATGATGTGCGTACACTGCGAGACGGCCCCGTGCGAGCAGGTCTGCCCGGTCGCGGCGACCGTGCACGACACCGAGGGCCTGAACACGATGGTCTACAACCGGTGCATCGGCACCCGGTACTGCTCGAACAACTGCCCGTACAAGGTGCGGCGGTTCAACTACTTCGACTGGCACGCCAAGAGCCCGCGGGTCGACCGCCCGGCCCCGTACCACGGGTTCCCCGACGCGCAGCAGAACGACCCGAACCAGATCGATCCGGTCCGCCGCCTCGTCTACAACCCGGACGTGACCGTGCGGATGCGCGGGGTGATGGAGAAGTGCACCTACTGCACGCAGCGCCTCCAGCAGGCGAAGATCGCCCGGCGGAACGCGGCGTTCGCGGCGAACGGGAGCGAGAAGGGCTCCGAGGTCGTGCCGGACGGCGAGGTGATGACCGCGTGCGCCCAGGCGTGCGCGACCCGCGCGATCACGTTCGGGAACCTGAACGACCCGCGCGGCGAGCTGGTCAAGCTGCACAAGAACCCGCGGGCGTACGAGGTGCTCGCCGAGCTGAACACCAAGCCGCGGACGCGCTACCTGGCGAAGCTGCGGAACCCGGCCGAGGGCGAGAAGGCCTGACGCGTGGCGCGTCGAGTGTGCGGAAGTCGGATGAGGCGGCCCGTCGTCGTCGGTCGCGACCCTTGTGAAATGAAGTCCGAACAGTCATGAGCACCACCACCATCGAACCCCTCGTCCTCCCCCGCGTGAACGGGGAGATCGACAACACGACCGACGACCCGCGGTACCGGGCGCCGCTCGTGACCAGCGAGCTCTCGTTCAAGGACGTGACCAACGCGGTCGCGAACGTCGCCGAGCGCCCGACGACGACCGTGTGGAAGGTCGCGTTCGCGATCGCGCTGGGCTTCCTGGGGATGCTCGGGTACACGCTGTACAAGCTGTTCTTCACGGGCGTCGGCGTGTGGGGCAACAACCAGCCCGCGTCGTGGGCGTTCGACATCATCAACTTCGTGTTCTGGGTCGGCATCGGCCACGCCGGGACGCTGATCAGCGCCATCCTGTTCCTGTTCCGCCAGAACTGGCGGACGGGCATCAACCGGTTCGCCGAGGCGATGACGATCTTCGCGGTCATCTGCGCCGCCATGTTCCCCGGCGTGCACGTCGGGCGGCCGTGGCTCGCCTACTGGCTGTTCCCGCTGCCGAACCAGATGCAGATGTGGCCGCAGTTCCGCAGCCCCCTGCTGTGGGACGTGTTCGCGGTCAGCACGTACGCGAGCGTGTCGCTGCTGTTCTGGTACATCGGGATGATCCCGGACCTGGCGACGCTGCGGGACCGGGCCAAGAGCCGGGCGGCCCAGATCGGGTATGGCATCTTCGCCCTGGGATGGACCGGCTCCTGCCGCCACTGGCACCGGTACGAGCGGGCCTACCTGCTTTTGTCGGCCCTGGCGACGCCGCTCGTGTTGTCCGTGCACTCGGTCGTGTCGTTCGACTTCGCGACCAGTCAGCTGCCCGGGTGGCACACGACGATCTTCCCGCCGTACTTCGTCGCGGGCGCCGTGTTCGGCGGGTTCGCGATGGTGCTTCTGCTGGCCATCCCCGCGCGGCAGTACTTCGGGCTCAAGGACATCATCACGCTCCGGCACATCGAGAACATGTGCAAGGTCATGCTCGCCACGGGCCTGATCGTCGCGTACGGGTACTCGATGGAGTTCTTCGTCGCCTGGTACTCCGGGTCGCACTACGAGCGGTTCACGTTTTGGAACCGGGCGTTCGGCCCGTACGCGTGGGCGTTCGGCATCATGGTGTTCTGCAACGTGCTGGCGCCGCAGATCCTGTGGTCGAAGCGGATGCGGAAGAACCTGTTCGTCGTGATGGCCGTGTCGTTCTTCGTCACGGTGGGCATGTGGTTCGAGCGGTTCGTGATCATCGTGACGTCGCTGACGCGCGACTTCCTGCCGTCGAGTTGGTGGATGTACAGGCCGACCGACATCGACCTGATGATGCTGGCCGGGAGCTTCGGGCTGTTCTTCACGTTGTTCTTCCTGTTCGTGCGGTACCTGCCGGTCGTGGCGATCGCGGAAGTGAAGTCGATCATGCCCCAGGCGCACATCCACCCGGAGACGCAGGGCGAGCACAGCGGCGACGAGCACCGGTCGGACTACGGGCCGGACGAGCACCACCGCCCGGCGCACGGCGGGAACGGCAACGGGGCCCACTAGCCCGCGGGCCGCAACGGTAAGCGAGACCTGACCCAGACTTGCCTGAGAGCAGTGACGTTATGAGCACCGCGATCGAAACACACGACACCGAAGTGGTCGGGTCCGACGACGTCGAGACGCCGGAGTTGGTCGGCCTGCTCGCCGAGTTCAACGACGTCGACTCGGTCGCCCGGGCCGCGCGGACGGTCCGGCGGGCCGGGTTCACCCGGTGGGACGTGCACAGCCCGTTCCCGATCCACGGGATCGACTACGCGATGGGCATCCGCCCGACCCGCCTGCCGTGGATCGTGCTGGGCGCGGGCCTGACGGGCCTGTCGGGCGGCATCCTCCTCCAGTGGTGGACCAACGCGTTCGACTACCCGTTCTTCATCTCCGGCAAGCCCGTCTGGAGTCTGCCGGCGAACATCCCGGTCATCTTCGAACTGACCATCCTGCTGTCGGCGTTCACGACCGGCCTGGGCATGCTGGCGCTCAACGGCTTGCCCCGCTGGTCGAACCCCCTGCTCAAGAGCGACCGGTTCCGGCAGGTGACGGACGACAAATTCTTCATCGTGATCGACGCGACGGACAAGAAGTTCGACGAGGCCGGGACGACCCGGCTCCTCCAGGAGGCGGGGGCGACCGCCGTGGAGCGCGTGGAAGACTGACCGCGACCCGATAGCCGACGACTACGAGCGTAAACGCGACCGGACACACAGCAATGGCGAACCACGAAGACGAACAACTCCCCCCCGGCGTCCCCCCGGTGACGTTTGCGCCGGTGGCCCCGCGGCTGCGGCGGCCGCCGTTCTGGATGATCTCGCTGCTCGTGTGCATGGTGCTGGCGAGCTGGGTGCCGCTGGTGCTGTTCGCGCGGGCGAAGATGCGAAAGTCGGACTCGCCGCGCGTCCACATCATCCAGGACATGGGGACGCAGCCGCGGTTTCGCGAGCAGCAGACCAGCGAGTTGTTCGCCGACGGCCGGGCCGACCGCCCGCGCATCCCGGGGACCGTCGCCCGCGGACAGGCCGAACTCGACGACCATTTGGAGCGCGGGTTCACGCGCGGGGCCGACGGCAAGGCGGCGTTCGCGACCGGGTTCCCGGCGGGCGTGAAGGTCGACGACAACTTCCTCAAGCGAGGGCAGCTCAGGTTCAACACGTTCTGCGCCCCCTGCCACGGGATCGACGGCGCGGGCGCGGGGATGTTCGCGGTGCGGTCGGCCGAGCTGGGGACGCCGCTCAACCCGACGTCGGTTCATATGCCGGCGGTCAAGGAGCGGGCGGACGGGCATTTGTACAACACGATCAACGTCGGGATCCGGAACATGCCGGCGTACGGCGGTCAGATCGGCGTGCAGGACCGGTGGGCGATCGTCGCCTACGTGCGGGCGCTGCAGATCGCCGAGCCGCCGGTCGTCGCCGCGACGCCGCCGGCCGGTGGCACGCCGTCGAACGCGCCGGGGCAGCCCGTGCCGAGCGGCGGGGGCGGGGGCACGGGATCGAACCCGCAAGGCCGGTCGAACGACCTGCCGGCCGGGACGTCGGCGGCGGTAGTGAACTGAACGATCGGCGACGGAGCAACGTCGGGGCGGACTGAGTCGGACGCACCTGCGGTTTGGAGACAGCTACAGTGGCAAGTCATTCGCACATCAAGCCCTTGGCCGAGCCGGCGCCCGAGGAATTTCGGCGCAAGAGCCGCGGCGCGTTCGTGGTGACCGCGGCCGCGGGCGTGATCGGGATCGGGGCGGCGGTCGTCCTCGGGTTCCTCGAGCACCAGAGCCACCACGATTACTTCCGGCGGTTCTTCTTCTCGTACCTGACCGCGTTTGCGTACTTCCTGGCGATCGGGATCGGGGCGATGGCGTTCGTGCTGGTCCAGTACCTGGCGCGGGCCGGGTGGAGCGTGCAGGTCCGCCGGATCGCCGAGAACCTGATGATGACCGTGCCGGTCATGGGGCTGCTGGCACTGCCACTGCTGTACACCGTGCTGTCGCAGAAGGGCGATCTGTACGTGTGGGCACTGCCGGACGACCAGTCGCTGGCCCACCACGACGACGCGGAGCCCCCCAAGGCGGTCGAGCAGGCCAAGTCGAAGGACGCGCCGCAGTCGTCCGCCGCGAAAGACGCGGGGGCGCACAAGGGCGAAGCCGCGTCGGCCGGCGGGCACGAGGCGGGCGAGCACCACTCGCAAACCCACCGCCCGTTCAAGCTCGACGAGCTGACGTACATGAAGCGGCCGTGGCTGAACCCGTGGTTCTTCACGATCCGGATCGTGTTCTACTTCGCGGTCTGGACCGCGATCGCCGTCTACTACCGCCGGCACTCGGTCGCGCAGGACGCCGACGGGAATATCGAGCACACGGAGTTGATGCAGAAGTGGTCGGGGATCTCGATCGTCGTCCTGCTGCTGACGATGACGTTCGCGGTGTTCGACCTGTTCATGTCGCTGGACCCGCACTGGTTCAGCACGATGTTCGGCGTCTACTACGCCGCGGGCGCGTTCCTGACGTTCTTCGCGACAATGATCATCCTGGTCGCGCTGTCCCGCCGGTGGGGCGCGCTCCGCGGGGTGACCAAGGACCACTTCCACGATTTGGGCAAGTTCCAGTTCGGGTTCACGTTCTTCTGGGGCTACGTGGCGTTCAGCCAGTTCATGCTCCTGTGGTACGCGAACCTGCCGGAGACGACGCCGTGGTTCAGCCGCCGCGGCGCGACGACGGCGTTCCCGACCGAAGCTCAGGTGGTGGCGGCGGGCGGGAGCTACGAGAAGGCCCTGAATCAAGTGATCCCGGACTTCGGCGCGTCGTGGCGGCCGGTCGCGATCGTCCTGCTCGTCGGGCACCTGCTGATCCCGTTCGCCGGCCTGCTGTCCAGGCACGTGAAGCGGAAACTCGGGACGGCGCTCTTCTGGGCGGTCTGGGCCCTGGCGTTCCACTACGTGAACATGTACTGGATCGTGATGCCCGAAATGCGGACCGGGTTCCACCCGGCGCTGATCGACCTGGCGTGTTTCGTCGGGATCCTCGGGATTTTTGCGGCGACGTGGCTCAAGGTCTCGGCGAGCGCCCGGCTCGTGCCGGCGCAAGACCCGCGGCTCCCGGAATCGGTTGCGTTTACGAACATTTAGGCGCCGGCACGGGCATACGATTAGGACTCCGTCAGGGGCCCGCCGCGGCGGGCGAGCGAAAGAGGTAAGACCATGGCCATCCGACAGGAAGCGAACACGCCGCTGATCGTGACGATCGGGGTCGTCTCCGCGCTGCTGCTGGTGGTGATCACGTTCGGGGTCGAGGCGTGGTTCCTGTACGAGGAAGAGTACGAGGTACGGGACAAGTGGCAGAAGAGTACGAACGTCGCGCTCGACGACATGCGCAAGGAGCAGACGGCGAACATCACGGCCAAGGCCAAGAAGCCGATCGACCGGGCGATGAAGGACGTGGTCGCGAAGTACGGGTCGACGCGGGCCGAGGCGAAGTAGGCGCTTTGTCGCAGGAGAGATCCGGCGGGTCGGGGCGGTCGTAAGAGACTCATGTTCGATCGATTGAAACATCTTCTGGGCGTCACGGTGCTGGCCGCGGGCCTGGCGGCGCAGGCGGACGCGCCGCCGACCCCGGCGGAGCAGCGCGGGCCGGCGCAGCCGGTGCAGCGCGACCCGGGGTCGATCCTGATCGGCCCCGGCCGCATGGAGCCGGTGCCGGACGAACTCAAGAACGTCACGGTCGACGAGAAGCTCGCGGCCGAACTACCGCTGGACGCGCCGTTCACCGACGACGCGGGCAATCGCGTGACGCTTCGGAAGTACTTCGACGGCGGCAAGCCGGTGATCCTGCAGCTCGGGTACTACGGGTGCCCGATGCTGTGCGACCTGGTCTCGCAGGGCACGGTCAACGCGCTCCGCGACGTGTCGCTCGAGGCGGGCAAGGACTACGACGTCGTGTTCGTCAGCGTCGACCCGGCCGAGACCCGCGAGCTGGCCTATTTGAAGAAGACCAACTTCCTCCGTGCGTACGGCCGCGGGGGCCCCGAGGGCTGGCACTTCCTGGTCGGGCGCGAGGCGCCGATCAACGAGGTGGCCAAGGCGGTCGGGTTCCAGTTCAAATGGGTGCCGTCGGCGGGCCAGTTCTCCCATCCGGCGGCGATCGTCCTGTGCACGCCGGATGGGAAGGTGTCCCGTTACCTGTACGGCGTGAAGTTCGACCCCCAGGTGCTCCAGCAGGCGCTGACCGACGCGCGGGCGAAGAAGATCGTCGAGACGGTCGAGCGGTTCGTGATGACGTGCCTCCAGTACGACGGCCGGCAGGGCAAGCACTCGTCGGCCGCTCTGTGGATGGTGCGGATTGGCGGGATCCTGACGGTCGTGGCGCTGGGTATGACGCTCTGGGTGCTGTTCGGCCGCGAGCGGGCACGACTCGCCCGCGAGACCGTCACCCCCGGTGGTGACGGCCCGGCGCCCCCGGATGCTCGAACCTGACGGGACCGACGACCGAGACGCGACGAAGACGACGACCACGACACTGACCCTTCGGGCGAATGACTATGTTGACTGCGTACCTGGCCCAAGCCAACGACCCGACCTTCTGGCTGCCCAAGCAGGCGTCGACCGTGTCGGACAACGTCGACGGGCTGTTCACGTTCGTGTACTGGCTGAGCGTCTTCTTCTTCCTGGTGATCACGGCGATGGTCGTGTACTTCACCCTGAAGTACCGCCACCGCCCGGGCCAGACGCGCGAGTCGGCCGCCGGTCACTCGACGGCGCTCGAGCTCACGTGGACGATCATCCCGACCCTGCTCGTGCTGCCGATCTTTTATTACGGCTTCCGCGGGTTCATGGACATGCAGGTCGAGCCCCCGAACCCGTACGAGATCAACGTGATCGGGAAGATGTGGAGCTGGACGTACGAGTACCCGGGCGGGGTGATCACGGACGAACTGCACATCCCGAAGGACGTGCCGGTGCGGTTCGTTCTGCGGTCGGACGACGTTTTGCACAGCTTTTTCATCCCCGAGTTCCGCACGAAGAAGGACGTGGTGCCCGGGCGGTACAACCGGTACTGGGTGAAGGCGACCCAGCTCTCGCCCGAGGGCGGGACCAAGCCGTGGGACATCTTCTGCGCCGAATATTGCGGCGACAACCACTCGACGATGCTGTCCAAGGTCTGGGTGCACGAGAAGCCCGAGTTCGACGCGTGGTTCAAGAAGGCGTCGGACCCGTACATCGGGCGGTCGCTGATCCAGGTCGGCGAGACGTTCTACAAGCAGCGGGGGTGCGCGACGTGCCACTCGACCGAAAAGGACGCGGTCATCCAAGGCCCGAGCTTCCGCAACCTGTTCGGGTCGCAGGTCGAGATGACCGACGGCACCAAATTGACGGCCGACGAGAACTACATCCGCGAGTCGGTCCTGTACCCGCAGGCCAAGATCCACAAGGGCTTTGGCGCGGTGATGCCGAGCTTCCTCGGCCAGTTCACCGACCGGGACATTGACGCGATCAACTGGTTTCTCAAGTCGATCAGCGACAAGTACCCGAAGGAGAACCTCGGGCCGGGCGGCGTGATCGGCACCGGCTCGGAGCCGCCCGCGGGCGGTAAGCCGACGCCGAACCTGCAGCCGGGCGCGCAAGGCTCGCCGGCCGGTGGCGGTGCGTCCACCGGGACGGGCGGCGCCGTCACCAGGCCCGCGACGACCGCCCCGGGCGCCAAGCCCGGCACGGCGGCGCCGGCGACCCCGCCCAAGCCGTCGACCGGCATCCCCGACCCGGCCCCGACGCCGGCCCCGAAGTAACCCGGCCGCCGCCGCCCCCGCGACCGCCGCCCGCAGACGCAGACGACCGCTACGGAGTACACCGATGTCCGCCACCGCCCTCCCCTTCCCCGCCGACCACTCGCAGCCGCACGCCGGCCACGGGCACGCGCCCGGCGGGAACTACCTGACGCACGGCAAAGGCGTCATGTCCTGGCTGTTCACGCTCGACCACAAGCGGATCGCGATCATGTACATGATCGCGATCCTGGCCTCGTTCTTCATCGGCGGGGTGTTCGCGATCCTGCTCCGCACGCTCCTCTGGGCCCCGCCCGTCGCCGACCCGAACAACGCGATGGCCATGCGCGCGGCCACCGCCGCGTACCAGTTCTACAACCACGTCTTCACGCTCCACGGCGCGGTGATGGTGTTCATGTTCATCATCCCGGCGGTGCCGGCGATCATGGGCAACTTCGTGCTGCCGATGCAGCTCGGGGCCAAGGACGTCGCCTTCCCGCGGCTGAATCTGCTGTCATTCTACTGCTGGCTCGGCGGGGCGCTCTTCTTCGTGTACGTCCTGATCTCGGGCGTCCTCCATTCCGCGTTCGGCACCAATCTGCCCGGCGGGTTCGGCCTGGACACCGGGTGGACGTTCTACACCCCCTACTCGACCGCCAAGTCCGCCGGCGCCGTCATTCCCGCCACGCTCGGCGCGTTCATCCTCGGGTTCAGCTCGATCCTGACGGGCCTGAACTTCATCGCGACGATCCACATGCTCCGCCCCAAGGGCATGACGTGGTTCCGCATGCCGCTGTTCCTGTGGGCGACCTACTCGACGTCGGTCATCCAGGTGCTGGCGACGCCGGTGCTGGCGATCACGCTCCTCCTGCTCATCGCCGAGCGCGCCTTGGGCGTGGGCATCTTCGACCCCGCCCTCGGCGGTGACCCGGTCCTGTACCAGCACTTCTTCTGGTTCTACAGTCACCCGGCCGTGTACATCATGGTGCTGCCGGCGATGGGCGTGATCTCCGAGCTGATCGCCGTCTTCAGCCGCCGGCACATCTTCGGGTACAACTTCATCGCGTTTTCCTCGATCGCGATCGCCCTGCTCAGCTTCATCGTGTGGGGCCACCACATGTTCGTGTCGGGCCAGTCGACCCTGGCCAACGCGATCTTCTCGCTGCTGACGTTCAGCGTCGCGATCCCGTCGGCGATCAAGGTGTTCAACTGGGCGAGCACGCTCTACAAGGGCGACATCCGCCTCAAGACCCCGATGCTGTACGCGCTCGGGTTCGTCATGCTGTTCACGATCGGCGGGCTGACCGGGCTGTTCCTCGGGGCACTCTCGGTCGACGTCCACCTGACCGACACGTACTTCGTCGTCGCCCACTTCCACTACGTGATGATGGGCTCGACCCTGTTCGCCTTCCTGGGCGGCATGTACTACTGGTGGCCGAAGATGTTCGGCAAGATGTACAGCGAGTACGTCGGGCGGATCGCGTTCGTGATCATCTTCGTCGGGTTCAACCTGACGTTCTTCCCGCAGTTCGTGATGGGCTCGCACGGCATGCCGCGGCGGTACGCGAGCTACCCGGACCGCCCGATGTTCGTGACCAACCACCGGTTGTCGACGAGCGGGGCGTACATCATGGCGTCCGGGCTGGTGCTCGTGGCGTTCAACTGGGTGCACTCGCTCCGCCGCGGCCGGCGGGCGCCGGCCAACCCGTGGGGCGCGAACACGCTCGAGTGGCGGACCCCCAGCCCGCCCCCGCACGACAACTTCCCCGGCCCGGCCCCGGTCGCCGACGACCCGTACGACTTCCACGGCTGGAAGGAAAACCCGGACGGGAGCTGGTACCTCGACGAAGCCGAGAAGAAGAAGTACGCGGACTCGTCGCACCACTAGACTGATCCCGACGGGCCAGGGGCACTTAAGTGCCACTGCCGGCGACGAACTCCCGACCGACACTCCCTGACTTTTCTCAGGACGACATGAGCACCGCAGCGACCCCCCCCACGACCGAACACGGCCACGCCGACGCCCACGCCGGGAACGGCCACGGGCACGGACACAACCCGCACCTGGCCCACCACTTCGACACGCCCGAGCAGCAGTTCGCCTCGGGCAAGCTGGGCATCTGGCTGTTCCTGGCGACCGAAATCCTGATGTTCGGCGGGTTGTTCTGCGCCTACTCGGTCTACCGCCACAACCACCCCGACGTCTTCTCGTTCGCCCACCACGCGCTGAACAAGTGGCTCGGCGGCATCAACACGATCGTCCTGATCGCGTCGTCGCTTACGATGGCGTGGGGCGTCCGCGCGGCCCAGCTCGGCAAGACCAAGCAGCTCGTCTGGTGCCTGATCGCGACGATCCTCGGCGGTTACATCTTCATGGGGATCAAGGCGGTCGAGTACCGCGACAAGTGGGCCCACAACCTCGGCGCCGGGCGGAACAACGAGTTCTCCGTCCCCATCGCCGGCGGCGCACTGCCCAAGGCGGAGACCAAGGCCGAAGGCGAGAAGGGCGGCATGATGCCCGCGACGCCCGCCTCGACCGACGCGAAGAAGGGCGATCACGCGGCCCCCGCGCCGTCGTCGGTCCCGGGCCACTCGGCCAAGGTCGAACACGCCGGTCACACCGCCAGGCCCGCCGCCGCGACCAGCCAGCCGATCGCGGCGGTCGCCGACCCGAACGCGGGTTCCCCCGACGCCTCGCTGATCCGCCCGCCGGCCTACGTGCCGGGCAGCGGGATCGTCGCCAAGTCCCGGGCGGCCGCGGACGCCCACCACGAGGTACACGTCGACCGCGCGGCCGACATGTACCTGAAGATGGGCCACCTCGACCAACAGCGCGTCTACACGTTCTTCCAAACGTATTTCGTCATGACCGGGCTGCACGGCATCCACGTGCTGGTCGGCATGGCCCTGATCTTCTGGATCCTCCTGCGGGCCGTCGGTAGGCCGCACCGCGGGTGGGTGCTGCCGCTCGGGATGCTGTCGCTGACCGCGTTCCTGTTCTACCTGCTGTTGATCCTGCCGCGCAACGCGCACACGACCGCCGGCCTGGGCGTGCTCGCGACCACCGGGTGGGTCACGCTCGCCCTGTTCGGCGTCTGGTTCGTCGTGGCGTACATGCGGGCCAAGGCGGCGCGGATGGCCCCGCAGCCGGAGTTCGGGCCCGAGTACTTCACGCCCGTCGACCTGGTCGGGCTGTACTGGCACATCGTCGATCTGATCTGGATCTTCCTGTTCCCGCTGCTGTACCTGATCCACTAAACCCCTTCGGCCGGTCGCGCGCCGCCCGGCGACCGATTGACAGATGACTCTGCAGACCCCGGACGAACACATGGCCCACGTCGACCAAGGACAGTCCTTCTTGCAAGCCAAAGCCCACAACCCCGCCAACGTCCACGCCCAGGGGCACACGCACGTGGTGCCGCCGAAGATCCTGTTCGGGACGTTCGCCGCCCTGCTCGTGCTGACGGTGATCACGGTCGCGGTCACGCTGGTCGACCTGGGCCCGTTGAACATCTGGGTCGCGCTGATCGTGGCCGTCATCAAGGCCGCGCTGGTCGCGCTCTACTTCATGCACCTGCGGTGGGACAACCCGTTCAACGCGATGATCCTCGTGTGCGCCCTGTTCTTCGTCGCGATCATGATCGGGACGACGATCCTGGACTCGAAGGAGTACAAGCCCAACTACGACCCGCCGCGCAGCGGCCAGGCGATGTCGGGCAGCCAGCCGTGACGGCGCGCCCGCGACAATAGGACACAGGAGAAACCCCGGAATTCCGGGGTTTTTTCACATCCGGCGCACCTAAGATCGCACGCACGCACGTGTGAGGCCCAGTTCCAATCGTGTGCCGGCGCGACGTCGCCGGTGCCCGAACAAGCGACGCAGAGTGGTTAACAGCCGCTTGCTCT
>Ga0196963_10002123_pt1 | contig 12257 bp, 12 predicted proteins | sample S1_5metaG_FD_148600 | JGI IMG/M metagenome (GOLD analysis project Ga0196963, IMG submission 148600) | Soil microbial communities from Anza Borrego desert, Southern California, United States - S1_5 | ecosystem: Environmental > Terrestrial > Soil > Desert | place: USA: California | collected... | reverse complement strand
GCTCGGTGGGGCTCGAGGTGCTGGTCGACGACGCGTGGTCGCTGGTGTCGGTCGGCGAGCCGACCGCGTTCAAGGCCGAGCTCGACAGCGGCGAGACCATCGCCGCGCCGCCGGCCGGCGAGCCGATGGGCGGGGTCGTCATCGTCCGCAACCACGATCAGCGCGATCGCCTGCGCGGGCAGCTGCACCAGTCGGCCGAGCCGATCGGCGAGTTCCTGGTGCGCTGCGCCGCGCCGAAGGAGCCGGCGACGGTCATCCGCCGGCTCACCGGCACGGTCGAGGTCACCCTGGTGGCGAAGGACGCGATCCAGCGCGTCGAGGTGCCGATGAGGCCCGGCGTCAGCGCGCCGGTGCCGATCCCCGGATGCGACATCATCCTCGGCCAGAACGACCAGGGCCAGATCACCCTCGACTACGCTCCGGGGGCTGGGGAATGGATCGACCACATCGCCTACCTCGACGCCGACGGCAACGAGTGCCGGCAGAGCGGCAACGGCATGGGCAACCGGGTCGATGACGGCGTGATCCGCAACACGCTCCAGTTCACCTTCGCGAGGCCGGTGGTGACGGTCGCGATCGATGCCTACGCCGCGCGCCGGGTGTTCGCGGTCGACTTCGCGGTCACCGACCTGCCGTTCGTCGGCGCGCCGCAGCACGACGTGATCGAGCCGCGGCGTCCGGTCGCGCTGCGCGAGCTGCCGCCGGTGGTGCCGCCGGCAGCCGATGCGGCGCCCGCCGCTGACCCGGCGACGCCGTCCGGATTCTGACGTCGCAGGACTCAAGGCTCGAAGCGCGACGCTCGGAGCTCGAAGCTCGAAGCTCAGCCGCGCGCGAGCTGCAGGAGCTGGCGCGCGTTGTCGACCTCGTCGTTGATCACCGTCAGCACCTGCATGAGCGCGGTCTTGTCCATGCCGAGGTGGGCCCACACCGCCGGATCGAGGACCGGCTCGTCGCAATCGCCGCTGATGCGCACCTTCTTCAGCGCGCAGGTGTAGTCGGCGAACTGGCACATCGCGGCCAGGCGCTTGTCGGCGGCCTTGGCGAGGTCGGCCTGCCAGCGGATGGTGTCGGCGATCTCCGGGCCGAGGTTCCACTTCTCCATCAGCCAGCCGGCGATCTCGCAATCGTCGGTGTCGATGACCTCGCGCGTCGCGCGGCGGAACGAGTAGTTGTACTCCTTGGCGACCGCGATGATCGCGCGCACCTCGTTCGGCGCGTTCTCGACCAGCAGGATCTTGCCGATGCCCTTGAGCAGGCCGATCACGAAGCCGAGCTCCGGATCGCAGGCCGAGGCCTTCTCGGCGACCAGCCGGCACAGGCAGGCGCACACCGAGCTGTGCATCCAGAACGCCTTCATGCTGAAGGACGCGGTGTGCTGCTGGAACAGGTTGATGACCGAGATCGACAGCGCGATCGAGCGGATGGTCTTGAAGCCGAGGATCGGCACGGCCTGGCCGAGGCTCTGCACCGGCTGCGGCAGGCCGTAATAGACGCTGTTGACCATGCGCAGCATCTTCGCCGCCATCGCCGGGTCCTTGATCACGATCGCTTCGATGTCGCGCGCGTTGGACTCGGGATCGTTGACCAGCTGGCAGACCTGCGTGACGACCTCGGGCAGCGACGGCACCGTCGCGACGCGGTCGATGATCGCCTGGAAGTTGGCGCGGGTGATGGTCACGTGCGTTCCGGTGCTGTCGGGGCGATCTTGAACAGGCCGCTGAGCGCGTCGGCGGCGTCGGCGCCGGCAACCGCCGCGCGATTCTCGTCCTGGACCGCGACGATCAGCTCGCCGCGCAGGATGCGGCAGTCGCGCGGCGCCTCGATCCCGAGGCGGACCTGGCCCTTCCCGATCTCGAGCACGGTGACGACGATGCCGCCGCCGACGACGATGCGTTCGTTGACGCGGCGCGCGAGGACGAGCATGGCGCCGCGCGCGGCTCAGACCGCGCGCATGTCCTTGAGGAAGAACCGGATCGGCAGGCGCTGATCATCCAGCACGACCTGCTTGGCCTTGCCGCTGGTGCGTCCGACCAGGATCGGCGCGCGCAGGTTGGTGCGGATCTGCGCCGGATCCTTGTCGAGCACCATGACGGTGTAGACGTCGATGTCGCCCGAGCCGCCGGCGCTGATGTCGATGACGTCGGCCGGCGTGATCTCGAGGTCCGGATCGAGCCCCGCCGAGAACGGCGCGAGCAGGCAGAACGCGGCCTTCTCGTCCTCGACCGACTGCAGCCAGTACAGCGGGCCGGTATTGGTCTGGTAGATGAGGAAGCGCTTGAGCGCCTCGAAGCCCAGGAGCGGCGTCACGAAGGTGATGAGCTGGTCCTCGGTGACCTCGACCTCGCCCTTGTGCAGGGTCTTCACCCGGATCGTCGCAGCGGTCAGCTCCTTGGTCATCGCGGTCATAGTGTAGCCCCTCGGCGCGAACCCACGCAAGGGGCAGGCCAATGGCGGCGCGTCGGACGGGCGCGATCGCACGCGTCCGCGACGCCTGGCACATCTGGCATGAGGTGATCCGCCTCAGTGCTGGTGCCAGCAGCCGCCATCGCGGGGGACCATCGCCCGCGGCGCGTCGGCCAGCGATTCCGCGCGCGCGCAGACGATGCCGAGATCGGTGGCCGGCGGATCGGCGCCGATCAGCACCGCGCCGGCGAGGCCCGCCAGCGCGGCGGCATGCGCGTCGTCGAGCGACGCTCCGATCAGCCAGCTGGCGGGAAGCTCGCATCCCAGCGCCTTCGCCGCGGTCAGCAGCATGCCGGCGCGCGGTTTCACCCACGCGTGCCCGGCGCTGGGCGCGTGCCAGACCCCGGCGAGGCGCGCCCCGGCCGCCGCGAGCAGCTCGTCCACGCGGCGCTGGCTGGCGGCGAAATCGGCGCCGCCATGCGCGGCGAGCCAGCGGTCGGTGACCACCGCCACCGGCACGCCCGCCAGCGCGAAGCGCGCGATCGCCGCCGCGGCGCCCGGCATCAGCCTGATCTCGCCGGGCGCGGTCCATCCCGGGTCGATCAGCACGCCTTCGCGCTCGATCAGCAGCGCCGAGCGCGGCGCCCCGCCCGTCATCGCCAGGCCTCGACGATCGCCGTGCGCGCGGTGAGCATGCGCCACGAGTTGATCATCGGCAGGAGCTCGCGGTTGTCGGCGGCGAACGCGGGCTGCTTGCGCGCGAGGCGACGCGCCAGCGACCAGCGCCCGTACGCGATGAGCGGCCACAGCAGCACCGCGAGCGCCGCGGCCGAACCCTTGGTGCGATCGCCGTGCAGCACGACGCGGCCGAAGCCGGCGCGACGCAGCTGGTAGGCGAGGTAGTAGGGCGCCACCGGATGGATGTGGCCGCTGGCGCCGTGGTAGCCGCCGGCGGTGGTGTCGGCCGTGGCGCCGCCGGCTGGCAGCGGGTTGAACATCGGCGCGAAGCCGCACGCCACCTGGCGCAGGCGGCCGTTCATGTTGAGCACGTTGGGCGTGGTGACGATCGCGCGTCCGCCGGGCTTGACGATGCGCGCGAGCTCGCGGGCGAAGGCGAACTGGTCCTCGAGGTGCTCGACGACCTCGATCGAGCAGGCGACATCGAAGGTCGCGTCTGCGAACGGCAGACGGCCGTTCGCGTCGATGCGGTCGCAGGCGACGTCGCGGTACTGGAACTGCTCCGGATGCAGATCGCACGCGGTGATGACCTGGCTCGGGACCAGGCCCGCGGCCGCCGCGCGCGCCCCGAGCAGGCTGGCGAAGTAGCCGGCCCCGGCGCCGACATCGAGCACGCGGGCGCCGGCGAGCGCGCCGATGAGCTCGACCACCGCGCTGCTCGTGCGCGGGTGCGAGAAGGAGCGGATCGGCGCGTCGGTGGCCTGGTCGATGTCGGCGGTGGCGGCGCTCATCGCCGCATGCTGCCGGCGGCTCGCCGGCAGCGGAAGCCTCAAGGCGCGCGCAGCGCGAGGACGAAGGTCCGGCTGCGCGCCACTTCGGACATGCCGAGCGCCTGGGCCTCGCCCCAGCGCTTGCGGTCGATCAGCACTGGGCCCGGCGGCACCGCCTCGAGCCCGACCAGCGTGGCGTCGCGGCGCAGGTGGAAGCGCGTCCAGGACCGGCACCACCACACCGAGTTGTCGTCGACCGGCACCAGCGTCACCGCCGCTGCCGGGGCGAGATGACGATCGAGCTCGCGGCCCAGCGCGGTGGTCGCCTCGCGGGCATCGGGCAGCGGCAGGAAGCCGACGATCGTCAGCGCGGCCGCGCCGACCACGCCGCAGGTCGCCGGCAGCCACGGCGGCAGCCGCCCGCGCGCGAGGCGCGCCAACGGCCGCGCGGCGAACAGCGCCATCACCGGCGCGCAGGTCACCAGGTAGCGGATCGCCTCGGAGCGCTTCCAGGCCGTCACCGCGACGACGACCCCGATCCACAGCCAGCACAGCGCCTCGAACGCGCGCCGCGGCCGCGCGGCCGCCGCGCTGCACAGCCGGCGCAGCGACCAGACGGCGCCGACCGCCGCCAGCGGCCACCACGGCCACCACTCGCTGACCAGGTTGCGCAGGAAGTACCAGGCGATCCCCGCGAGGTCGGTATCGGCCTGCTTGTTGCCCGCGTCAGTCGCCATCGCCTCCCACGCGCCCGCGCCATGGACGACGCGCTGCGCCACGTACCACGCCGCCGGCAGCAGCAGCAGCGACGCCGCCGCCCACCAGGGCGCCGCCGATCGCGACCACGGCCACGCGAGGCGCCGGCACCACGCGGCGTGCATCAGCGCGAGCGGGATCGGCAGCAGACCCTGCGGGCCCTTGGTCAGCATGCCGAGGACGACCCCGGCGAAGAACAGCCATGGCCCCCAGCGATGATGGCGCGCCGCGCGGTAGCCGATCAGCGCCAGCGCGATCCCCGCGGCCAACGCGGTGTCCATGCGGAAGTCGCGGGCGGTGTCGAAGAAGAAGCTGGTGGTCGTCATGGCGAGCCCGGCGATCCAGCCCGCGGCGCGGCCGACGAAACGCCGCACCAGCACCGTCGTCGCGACGACCGCGAGCACGCCGAACAGCGCGGTCGGCAGCCGCGCCGCCGCCGCGTCCTCCCCGAGCACCGCCATCGACAACGCCGACAGCCACAGCACCAGCGGCGGCTTGTTGACGTACAGCCGGTCGTCGTGGACCAGCGTCAGCGCGTCGCCGCGCACCAGGATCTGGCGCGCGGTCTCGGCGTACTGGACGTCGATGCCCTTGAGCTCGCGCGAGTTGGCGCCGCAGGTGAAGACCGCCAGCGCCAGCAGCGCCAGCGCCACGAGTTGACCGCGACGGTTCCCGCCCAGCCACCGCCACAGCCTCATTCGACCACGCCCTGCCAGGCCCACCCGGCCAGGCGCTCGCGGTGCTCGGCGAGGCGCCGCCAGGGCGAGTCGGCCTCGCTGACCGCGCGCACGCCGCGCGGATGATGGCGCAGGATCAGGCCGATCAGGCAATGGCGCATCGCAGCGTCGTCGCTGGCCAGGGCGCGGTCGATCCACGGCGTGGTGTCGACCGCGCAGTCGCGGCCGATGCCGGCGGCTAGCGCGGTCGCCGCCGCCGCCGCCAGCGGCCGCTCGCCGTCGGTGACCAGCCGCGCCAGCGCCTGCACCAGGATCGGATCGGCGACGCCGTGGAGCAGCGCGACCATCTGGACCAGCGCCGACTGCTCCTCGCTGAGCAGCCGGCCGCGGTAGTGCTCGGTGACCAGCGCCAGGGCCGCGCGTTCGAGCAGGTCGGGCAGCTCGCCCATGGGCACGAGGCGCAGGGCGGCGATGCGTTCGGCGGCGGTGCCGTCGAGCAGGGCGCGTTCGAGCGCCGCGCGCGCCTGCGCGTCCTCGAGGCCGACGGTCTCGACCAGCCAGGCCAGCGCGCGCGCGCGCACCGCCGGCTTGGCCGCGCCCAGCGGCGCCGACGGACCCGGCGTGGTCAGCGCGATCGCCGCCGCGCGCGCCATCGCCGGATCCACCTGCGCGCAGTCGATCAGCGCCGACACCGCCAGCTCGGCATCGACCACCGTCGACAGGTAGCGCCGGTAGATCTCGGCCAGCGACCCGTCGTCGTGCCAGCGCAGCTCGCGCAGGATCGCGCCCTGGATTTCGCGGTTGCGCGCCGTCCACGCCGTCGCGTCGACGATGCCATCGTCGCCGCTGCGCCGCTGCCAGGGCGGCCCGACGTACAGGAGCCGCGCCGAGAGCATCGTCAGGTACTGGTCCGGCGCGTTGAGCACGATCGCGGTCACCGCGCGCTGCACGCGCAGCGAACGGTCGGCGAACAGCCGGTTCCAGTCGTTCTCGGCGCCGGGGTCGCGGATGCGCAGGGCGCGCGGATTGTCGACCGCCGCCAGGTCGACCGCCGCGGTCGCGGTGGATGCGGCGGTCGCGACCAGCGCGACGGCGACGATCAGCAGGGACGGCGTCCGCATCGCGGCCGCCGTCAATCGACCTTGACCCAGTACGGCTTGGCCTTGGCGAAGCGCTTGCGCATCTCGCCGAGGACCGCCGCGTCCTGCGACTCGTAGGGGCCGACCAGGGCCAGAGCCGATTTCTTCTTCGCCACGACGTAGGCGGGGAAGCCGTCGGCGACCAGCTCCTTGGCCAGGCGGTCGACCGAGGCGCGGCTCTTGAGCGGCGCGCTGCCGACCTGCACGGCCCAGCCGGCGGCGCGCCCCGCCGGCTGCTGCTGCGGCTGCGGCTGCGCTTTCGCCACGCCCTGGCCGACGGCGTGGGCGACGCGTTGCCGACCGCCGGCGACGCCGACCTCGCCGCGCAGCGTGCCGGCCAGGGCGCGCAGCCGTTCGTGCGTGGCGGGGTTGTTCGCCAGCCGGCCGAGCGCGCCTTCGAGGCGCTCGACCCGCCGCGCGGCCAGGGCGTCCTGGGCCTCGGCGGTGGCCAGGGCCAGGTCGCGCAGCGCCAGCGCATCGTCCTTGCCGGCGGTCATGCCGAGCAGGGTCAGATCGGTGCGCACGTGGAAGCGCAGGTAGCCGTCCGGGCGTTCGATCCCCGCCTGGCAGACGATGGTCGCCGACTCGACCACGCCCTTGGCGGTGTTGAACCGGTACTCGCACTTCAGGCCCTTGATCTGCTGCCAACGACGGTCCTGGTTGATCCAGTCGATCGGCGGCAGGGTCAGGCGGAAGGTCGGGCTCGAGCCGTTGGTCAGGCGCCGGACCTTGCCCTGCACCTGGCGGCGGTCGGGCGGCAGGGCGGCGTAGATCAGGCTGACGTTCCAGCTCTGCTCCGAACCGGGCGGCAGCGGCAGCAGGTTGAAGTCGAAGAAGCCGAGCGCCTTGCCGTCGTCGTGGACCTGGCTGGTCGGATCGAAGCGGCGCGCCGAGCCGTTGGCGGCGAAGTCGAGCAGCGTGATCTCGTCGCGCGCCTCGCCGACGCCGGGATTGACCAGGGCGACCTCGTTGTCGCCGCCGATGCAGATCAGGTCGATGTCCTGCGTGGCGAGGGTCGGCTCGCCGGGGATGTCGTCCGCGCCGATCGGCGACCATTCGCTGGTCAGTCGATACGAGACCAATTGACCGGGTTTCAGGGCGATCCGGCAGGGCCGCAGCGAGACGAACCACAGCCACACGCCGACCAGCAGGATCAACACGACCGCCGCGGTTGTCGCCGCTGCGGCTTGGGCCTTCATGCGCACCGGATCCCAAGCCATGGAGTGTGAACATGGCGGACGCCACGCTCGCTCGCAAGTAGGGCGCGCGACTAGGCCCGGAGGTTGAAGAAGCCGTTCGTGCTCCGCTCGGCGATCGGACCGCGCCGTGCGAGGCTCGAGGCTCGAAGCGGCTCCAAGCTCCAAGCCCGAAGCCCGAAGCCCGGAGGCTCGGAGCTCGAAGCCCGAAGCGGCCGTCCATTCGGCCCGGAACCGGGAAGCATGGTGCGCGTCTATCATTCCGGAGGCGACAGGCAGCGCGACCGCGCCTGACACGCACCTCCGCAGGGGCCAGGGAACGATGGAGCGATCGCCCGCGCCGGTACCGTGTGCCCGTGGGCAGCGGCGAACGCCTGGTTATCACCCGTCCGACGAGCCGGTCCGATCACAGGAGGAGTCCGCGATGATCGCTGTCCGCACCGCCCCGGCTGATCTCGAGCAGGCCTTGCACCGCTACGTCGCCGATGGCGACGACGCCGCGTTCCAGACCGTCCTCACCGCCTATCACCGTCTCGTCCGGGCGGTGTGCGCGCGGATCCTCGATGATCCGGCGGCGGTCGACGACGCGGTCCAGGAGACCTTCATCCGCTTCTCGCGCCACGCGGCGAGCGTCCGGGTCAATCTCGGCTCGTGGATGTACCAGACCGCGACCAACGCGGCGCTGTCGTTGCGCAAATCCGAGCTCGCCAGGCGCCGGCGCGAGCATGCCTACGGCGCCGAGCGCGACGACGAGGTGCCGTTCGAGCACCCTCCGGGCGAGTACGAGTTCATCCTCGAGCAGTGCCTGGCCGAGCTCGTGCCGAGCGACCGGCAGCTGATCGTCGCCTACTTCTTCCGCGGCCGCACCCAGCGTCAGCTCGCGGCCGAGGCCGGCGTGTCCCAGCCGGCGATCAAGAAGCGCATCGACCGCTCGCTGATCTCGCTGCGCTTCAAGCTGCTGCGCCGCGGACTCGGGCTGCAGGGCGGCAGCGAGCCGACCAGCGCGGCGTGCCTGGCGTTCGCGCCGATCGACCGCTGCTCGGTGGCCCTGGCGGCGGTGGTGTTCGGCGTGCTGGTGATCGGTGCGCTGGCGGGCCGGCGCTGGGCGGCCGCGGACCGGTCGCTCGGCGCGCTCCTGCGCCTGGCGAACATGATCGCGGCGCTGCTCTGGCTGGTGCGCTGGCCGCCGACCCGCGACCGGTTCCGCTTCCCGCCCAGCCCGCTGCAGGTCGCGGCGCGGCGGATCGGCGAGGTCTGCCTGATGCCGGTCTGAGCCGACTGGCAAGGGGGACGGCGCCGCGGCCGTCTCAGCGGCCCGACGCCGGACCCAGACCGGACGTACGGCCCTTCTCGATGACGATCCAATCGCCGTCCTCGTCCTGCTCGTAGGCGGTGAACGGGTAGGCCGCGCGCTGTACCCGCGCCCAGGCGAGGAAGGCGGCGACCGAGGGCCAGCGCTCCTCGCGCTCCTCGCCGTCCGGCGAGGTGAAGCTGATCATGACCGGCATCGCCCGTGCATCGCATGCGCCGGGTGCGCGCTGACAAGCGCGATGGCGGCGGCCGGCCAGGGCGGGTACCGTCCGGCGTGTCCCGCGTCCGGCCGGTCATCGCGCTGTCGCTCGCGGCCGTCGCGATCTTCGCGGCCTGGCCGGCGCGCATCATCCCGCTCAACGCGCCCCTGCACGCGTGGCTGGCCACGCATCTCGGCTGGACGGCGTTGCCGCTCGCGGTCGGCATGGCGCTGCTGGTCGCCGCCGCGCTGATCCCGCGGGCGCGCCCTGCGCCGGATGCCGTGGTCCGGCCCGAGCTGGCCCCGATCGGCGTCGGCGCGCTGTTCCTGATCGAGCCGTTCCTGCACCTGGCGGCGTTGGCGCTGGCGGCCTGGTCGCCCCATGCCGGCGCGCTCGACGCGGTCCTGCCGCGCTCGAGCGCGGCGGACGCGAGCGCGCCGAACCTGGCGCTGCGCGCGGCGGTGATCGTCGTCTGGGCATCGGCGACCGAGGAGACGTTCTTCCGCGGCCGCCTGCTGCCGTGGCTGGTGCCGCGCCTCGGCGCCGGTCCGGCGGGGTCGATCAGCGCGCTCGCCTTCGCCGCGGCGCACGGCGGCGTCGACCAGGCGCTGGTCGCCCTGCCGCTGGGCTTCGTGCTGGCGGCGCTGCGCCTCGGCGGCGCGCCGCTGTCGGCATGCATCCTCGTCCACGCGACGCACAACGCGCTGATCCTGATCGCCGGCGGCGCGGCGGCGCGTCCACCGGCGGCGCTGGCGCTGATGCTCGGCGGCCTGGCGCTGATCGCCTTCGGCCTGTCGTGCCGGCGCGCGCTGCCGCCCGCGCGGGCGTGGAGCGGCGCGGCGCTGGCGGCGCTGGTCGTGCTCGCGGCGTGGCTGCCGCTGAGGGCGGTGCACGCGCGGTTATGGGCCGCCGCCGCCCCGCGCATGGCCGCCAGCGCGCGGCTCGGCGACGCCGCCGTGGCCCAGCGGCTCGACGCGTGGGTCCGCGCCGGGGCGCCGGGACGCGAGGCGCTCGATCCCGCGGCCCTCGCGGCGGCGCCGTGGCCGTCCGAGGCGCGGCGGCTGTGCGCGCTGGCGTGCTGGGCACCCGACCACGCCCTGGCGCTCGGCGACGATTGGGAGACGGCCTTCGCGGCGCTGGCCGAGCTCCATCACGCCGGGCTGCCGTGCGCGGCGGTCGACGATCTCGCGCGCGCCCTGGCGCTGCGCCAGCCCGAGGCCTTCGCCCGCCTGGTGCTCTCCGCCGACGACGTGCTGCCGCGCTGGCTGCCGCTGCCCGGACGCGGGCGCGACGCCCTGGCGCAGCTGCGCAGCACGAGGGTGCCCATGCATCGCCGCCTGCTGCTCGGCATGTGGGAACGGGCGCATCCCGGCGCGGTCGCCGCACTGCTGCTCGACCTGCCGCCGGACGACGTCACGCCGATCGATCGCCAGCATCTGCGCCGCCATTACCCCGACGCCGCCGCGCTGATCGCCGCTCGCGCGGCCGCCGATCCCGCCGCCGCCGCCGGCTGGACCGGCGCGCGCTAGCGCCCGACCGCCGCGCGCTTCCGCAGGGTGCCGATCTCCCGCACCCCGCTAGCGTCGCGTCGTGGCGTCCTGGATCCTGCACCTGTCGAGCGAGACCGGCTGGCGCGGCGGCGAACGCCAGGTCTGGCTGCTGGCGCGCGAACTCGCCCGGCAGGGGGTCGGGCAGATGCTCGCCGCGCCGCGCGGATCGCCGCTGGCCGAGCGCGTTGGCGAGCTCGGCATCCCGGTCATGGCGCTGGCGCCGGGCGTGCTGGGCCTGGCGCGCGGCGGGTTCGCCGTCGCGCGGGCGCTGCGCCGCCGCCCCGGAGCGATCCTGCACGCGCACTCGTCGCCGGCGCTCGACAGCGCGCGCGCGCTGCGCCGCTGCGGCCCGGTCGCGGCGGTCGTCCACACGCGGCGCGTGGCCTTCGCCGTGCGCGCGGCGCGCAAGTACCGCGCCGGCGCCGACCGCTACGTCGCGATCTCGCGCGCCGTCGCCGACGGGCTGCTCGGCGCCGGGACGCCGCGCGAACGCCTGTCGATCATCCCGAGCGGCGTCGACTTCGCCGCGCTCGACGCGGCGCCCGCCGCCGCGCCGCCGTTTCCCGATGGCGACGTGGTGGTCGGCTGCGTCGCGCAGCTCACCGCCGAGAAGGGCGTCGTCGTCCTCGCCCAGGCCTGGCGGCATGTCGCCCGGGTGCAGCCGACGGCGCGCCTGGTCCTGATCGGCGACGGCCCGCGGCGGGCCGAGGTCGTCGCCGCGCTCGCCGGCGCGCCGTCGGCGCTGGTCGCGGGCTGGCGCGACGACGTCGCCGCCTGCCTCAAGCGCATGGACATCTACGTGCAGCCGTCGCTGCAGGAGGGGTTGGGCTCGACGGCGATCGACGCCGCGGCGCTCGGCCTCGGACTGGTGGTCAGCCGCACCGGCGGCCTGCCCGAGGTGATCGACGACGGCGCCGCCGGCGTGCTGGCGCGGCCGGGCGACGCCGACGCGCTGGCCCAGGCGCTGATCGCGCTGATCGGCGACGTCCAGCGCCGCCGCGAGCTGGGCGCGCGCGCGCGGAGCTACGCGCGCGCGCGTTTCTCCTGCGCGGCGATGGCCGCGTCCTACCACGCGCTGTACCGCGACCTCGGGCTGGCCTAGGGGCGCTGGTCGGCGACCATCGCGCGCATGCCGCCGACGTCGCGTGAACCGCTCACGGTCCTCATCCCGACCTACAACGAGGAACGCAACCTGCCCGACGCGCTGGCGAGCGTCGCCGGCTGGGCGGACGAGATCTTCGTCGTCGATTCGTTCTCGACCGATCGCACCGTGGCGATCGCCACGGCGGCCGGCGCGCGCGTGGTGCAGCACGAGTACGTCAACTCCGCGGCGCAGAAGAACTGGGCGATCCCGCAGAGCGCCCATCGCTGGGTGCTGATCCTCGACGCGGACGAACGCGTCACGCCGGAGCTGGCGCGCGAGATCCAGGCGCTGCTCGGCGACGAGGCGCGGCGCACGGCGGCGGCATACGGCATCTTCCGCCGCACCTTCTTCCTCGACATCCTCATCACCCGCTGCGGCTGGGCGCGCGATCGCGTCGTGCGGCTGTTCGACCGCGCGCGCGCGCTATCCCGAG
>Ga0196963_10002122_pt1 | contig 12258 bp, 13 predicted proteins | sample S1_5metaG_FD_148600 | JGI IMG/M metagenome (GOLD analysis project Ga0196963, IMG submission 148600) | Soil microbial communities from Anza Borrego desert, Southern California, United States - S1_5 | ecosystem: Environmental > Terrestrial > Soil > Desert | place: USA: California | collected... | reverse complement strand
AACCGTGCAGGAGCGTTGGCCAAGGTCAACCAAGCGCAACAATTCGTTCAGCAGCGCCAACGCGAGACTATGGCTCACGTGTCGAAAAGCGTGGCGGAGAACCAGAGCTGAGCTGGTTTAGTTCGTGGATCTTTGCTCCGTGGTGTCGGTGCTCACTCGCGCCGGAGATAAATATAAAACACCATCCCGAACGCTGCGACCGAACCCAGTAGGCAGCAAAACACCCCCGCTCCGGTTTCCATGCTCATGGCCTTGAGAATGCCGACTGCGCCGGCGACGAGGCAGCCGATCACTGCCAAACCAACCGCCATTGCCGCTGACGAATGAGTTTCCGTGGAGGAGATTTCTCGAATGTTTGCCTGGGTCGTCATAGCGGTGATGATTTCCAGTAAAGCAGCTAAAGGTCAATCATCTACGAGGCAGATCCAAAATGGAAGCATGGTTCCGATCGATAGTAGCGAGGGAAAGCTGAACATCCGGATCGCAGACTTGATTTAAGAAAATACTCAAACTCTGCCCCGGCTCTCAACCCACGATGGGCGAATTACTGCGATTCAGTCACAGTGTTCGTGGCAACGGGATTAGGAAAGACGAAGGCTTCCGAAATTATTGAGGTGCTGGGGTGCTCCTGGAAAAGGTGTGGGAATCCTAAACGGCTTGCTACGCGACTCAACGCGCGCAGTTGGCTGTAAAGCTGTGTTTTTTGCACGCGCGGAGCGCAATCGAACTGAGCTGCCCATTCGTGAGGGCCAGCCGCGATCAAGAACCACTCCTGAACTCGTTCGCTATCAAACACGAAAGCCTTGGATTCACCAGCGCCTAAGCTAACTGTCGCACCCACTTCTCCGTACGGGAAAGAGCCGGTCGGCATGCCATCGCGGTACATCTGCATTGCAGGTTCAACAGCGCAGTTGTCAGCCCCGTTATAGAGAACAAACGTGTAACGAAGGAGACCGCTTCATTTGTGGTAATGCCTTGGAAATGCAGCGTGATCGTTCCCTGCGGCTGCTTGGAGAAATGCGAGAGTGCCGCGAGCATCAGCAGAATTGCGGCCACGCAGGTGAACACTGCGACTATCGTTTTTCTTCGCCTCATCACGCGCATGAATCTGTGAGCCAAGGCACCACAACATTTTTCCGCTGAGCTTACTTTCGGTCAGTGCGGAGGAGGGGCGGCGAACGTCTCTAGTTCACGTTCGGTTTTTACCGCCTGAATGGGAATTTGCGCCTGAGTGAGCTTTTGCACGACCTCGATCTGCGCGGGCGTGAGCGCGCCTGTTGCAGTCTCGAGGAACAACACCACCGCTCCATTCGAAGTCTTCATGCGCTCACATTCCGCAGTGAATTCGTCGAGTGCGAGCGGCTTCGCATCCAGGTTGATGGATCCATTTTCCCCGATTTTCAGTTTCTTCCAGGACAGCGCCGCAGCCGTTAAGTTGATCGCTGCGGCATCATCGTTCTCGGAAACATTCCGGGAATTCGAGAGCCCTCCTGCAGGAAACGGGGTTCGATCCATTTCTCCCTGGGGCGGCTTTGAAGCGCCGTTGTATGCCATTGCAGGAGTGGCCTTAAGACGAGTTACTTCAGCTCGCAGACGCATGATCTCCCGCTTCTGAATCTCATTGTCGTCTAGCTCCTGGGTTGGCGTTCCCTCGGTGGCCAAGGGCAAGGAATCTGCCGCAGGGCTGCTGGCCGCATGCTGCGCATTCAATTTCTCCCGAAGTCGCATGTTGTCCCACGCAACGAAAACTAGCAAAGCGCAGATAACAAGTTCAAAGAGAGGGCGAATCTTACGCATAGTTGATGCTAATTTCCAAGAACCGCTCAGCAAGAGCAAAGTCCCCCTCAGTGCCCCAAAAAAATCTCTCCTCGACGGTTTTTGCCGGGGGGGGTCCGACACTGTGTGCCCTCTCGTAGGATCCCGAAAATGAATGTGCTATTACGCCTTTCCGCCCGCTCAATGAACACCTCCGACTATCGGGGGAATCCCGGCATTTGCAGTTCATCCCGCCTTCTCGGACGCACGATGCGCCGGCGATCAACACGCAGCCAGACACGATAACCAACATACAAATTCCTTCGGAAAACACGCATAAGCGCGCAAAACACGGTTTTTTTTGGAATGGGGGTGCGGGAATGCGAAAGTATGGATAAACAAAAAGGGGGGTTCCCGAACGAGTAGAATGTCGGAATGCATCCAAAGCACAATGGAACACACCAGCTCTAAGAATCTCTTTCAGGCGCTCGCGGCATCCGCTCTCAAAAAGACGCGTGATGAGTATCGCTTTACTTTCGAGCGCACCTTTGCCTCAGGCAGAACAGTGAAGAAGGAAGGCAGCGTCTCGTTTGTGCGCGCACCGATGAGCATCTGCGTGATTTGGCGTGAGTTGGGCTCCAAAGGCTGGCAGGAAAGGAGGTCCGCACTCGAAGGCCCTGCGACTGAGAACCAAATCGGGCTGTGGCTTGCATCCCTTACGGCTCGATGTGCGCTTGGGCCTGCTGTGCATGTAGCCCTGCTGTTCGGTGAAGCTGAATTCTGGGACTTTGGCGCGCTGGAAACATCCGTCAGCGCATCCACGGCAAGGGAGTTTTGCTATGATAACGGAGAAATCCGCACCAGGATCCGGTGTGACGATTCTTTGCAGATCCTGGAGGTGATCGGCGAGATGTCCATTTCAACTGGCTCAGTGAGAGATGTGACGACGTTCACTCCGATTGCTTCGAGTGCTTAGCCCACGCTTAGGCATAAAGACCATGCCTCCATTTTTCATCTGTGTAATCTGCGCAATCCCGGTCCCGCCGAAGCCGTGCGCGAAGGCGGATCCGGATGTCCTGCTTCCTCCGGGGATTCTCAAGTTCTAATCGCCTTTGGCACAACCTGTGCTAATGTTTCCCGCAACTAAACGCATCTCCTTGAACACGCACCTCCCAGCAGCACGCATCCCGCTGAACTCACGCGCTTTCACTCTAATTGAGTTGCTTGTGGTCCTTGCGGTGATTGCGATTTTGGCTGGGTTGCTTCTGCCCGCTCTAAGCTCGAGTAAAGCCAAAGCGCGGCAGATCAAATGCGTGAACAACGAGAAGCAGCTCGGGCTGGCATTCCGCATGTGGGCGGGCGATCGGGATGACAAATATCCGTGGAATCTGGCCGTGGCTTCCGGCGGGAGCATGGGCTCACCGGATTGGACGGATCACTTCAAGGTCTGCTCGAATGAGATTTCGTCGCCATTGATCCTGCGTTGCCCGTCGGATTTGAAGAAGAAGAACGCGACTAATTGGGCGAACGCCACCGGGGACGGGAACGTGAGCTACTTCATCGGCGTTAAATCAACAGAGGATCGACCGCAAACGATTTTGCTGGGGGATTATAACGTGGCTGGCGGGACACCGGGGTTTGATCCTTCGTGGAGCCGCTATCTGGGTTCATCCATCGATGCGCGTTGGGAGACGAACCTCCACATTCGGCGGGGGAACCTGGCGCTCGCGGATGGCAGTGTCCATCAAACAAAGACCGAGCAGCTTCGGGCGCAGATCAGCGCGGCCTTTCAGGAAGGGGCAACCAACGTGGTGTTCTCGAAACCGCGTGGCATTTTCTGAGACTTCTCATGCGCTCGTTGCTCACAATTTTGCTTCTCGTGCTCGGGTGTGCTGCACCGATGGCGGCGCCGATCGTCGGGCCTTGGGAGCCAAAGTTCAAAGGAGTGGAGCTTTCGATAGGCACCAACCTCACCGCCAGCGGAGAGTTTCGGAACCGCCAGGTGGTGTATGCGCTTCGAGTCGATTTGAAAGATCCCGACGTGAAGCTTTTCACAACGCCGCGTCATACGAACTACCTCGCGAACAGCCGCGAGGTCGGCGGGTTAACTGTCAGTGAGTTCGTAAAGAAATATCAGGTTCAGGCGGCGATCAACGCGAACTTCTTCAGCCCGCCCACCTATTACCTGCCTGCGGGCACAGCCATGGACATCAAAGGGCTCAGCATGAGCACGGGTGTGGTTGTATCTGCGCAACAGACAAGCGTCGAATCAGCCACGATCGCGTTCGATTCCAACAACGTCCCCAACGTGATCTTTACGAATTGGCCAGCGGTGGCGAGGGATGGGTTCTACAACGCAGTCACTGGCGATCAGCCGCTGGTTATTGGAGGCGTGAACGTGGCAACGACCAGCGATGTTGAGCCACGCACTGCCTTCGGGATTTCCGAAGACAAACGTTACCTCTTCCTCCTAGCTGTCGACGGGCGCCAGTCTAGTTACAGCGCAGGCGCGACGTTCCGGGAACTCGCTGCGTGGATGCTCCTTCTGGGAGCCCATGACGCAATCGCCATGGATGGGGGTGGCTCAACCACTCTCGTCATGCAAAATTCAACCGGCACAGCCGTTCGCGTGAACAAGCCCAGCTCCGTTGCGGACTCAGGACGCGAGCGGACAATCGGAAGTCATCTCGGCATTTACGCCAAACCCGTTCCGGGTTTCGTGCACGAAATTGTCGCCATCCCGGAGGACACTTACGCGACTATTTCGTGGCGGACGCTAAAGCCTGCCTCCTCTGAAGTGTTGTTTGGCCCTACTACTGACCTGGGCCAATCCTCTGGTGTTTTCACTAATCTTGATAGCTTTCATCAGGTGACTCTTGGATCGCTCCACCCTTCGACCGAGTATTTTTATGAAGTCATCTCAAGAGTGGGAGAAGAAACCCACCGATCGCCGCTCCTGCGATTCATGACCACGAATTATGTCACCACGAACGAGCTGATCAGCCTCACGAATAGCTGGAGGTTCACTGCAGAACCTCAGGAAAGCAGCGCCTGGACCAGGGAGGGCTTTGACGACACCGTCTGGGGCGAGGGGAACGGGTTGCTTTGGATCGATAGACGAATGACGTGGCCTTCGGAAGTGGAGCCTAAAGGCACCGAGCTACCTGGGGATCCTGCCAATGATGGTGGTCCGCACGTAACATATTACTTTCGTGCGCCGCTCACGCTCCACTTGATGAAGGCCAGCAGCTCACTCGTTTTCCGGGGTCGGTTCGACGATGGTGCGGCGATCTATCTAAACGGAGAGTTGATCTACCAGGTTAGAATGCCAGAGGAGCCCTTCACATCAAGCACGGTGGCGACTGGGTTTCCGTGTGAAGGAGACGCCACTTGCGATGAAGAGTTCCGTTTTGCTTTGGAGTCGCTACAAAGCGCGTTGGTTGGCGAGAATACCTTGGCCGTAGAGGTGCATAATTATCACGGGCAGAGTCCGGACGTAACGTTTGGGCTTGCAGTGTACCGCGTCGTCGCGGCGGAGCGGCCGCGCCTCGAGGTAAGTTACTCCCCGTCCGGCGTGGAGCTGCGCTGGAACAATCCGGGCATGCGGCTTCAATCTGCGGCCAATCTGCCCGGTGACTGGTCTGACGTCGCAGGAGTCACAGGAACGACAGTGACAATTGAGCCGACTTCGGCAGCCCGCTTCTTCCGCTTACGCAGATGAGCAAGTTGCGACGACAGGCTGGATGGTTGGTGTTGCTGCTGTGGTTTTGCAGCCAAGGCCAAGGGCAGGAGAGCGCGCGTTCGGGCCGCGGACTTGCCTACCATCGCGATGAACTCCTGGAAGGCCCGTGGGTTATTCAAGTCGTCAAGATCGATCGGAAGAACAAAGGGGTGGAGCTACAAACGACCTTGGGCGGGGGAAATCACCTCGGAATCGCACCGCTGAGCGATCAGATGAAAGCATTTCCTCGCGCGCAGGGCCGTCCCATTGCCGCCATCAATGGCGATTACTATCGCGATGAAGGCCCGTACACCGGGGATCCGAAAGGGCTGCAGATCCGTAATGGAGAACTGATCAGCGCGCCCTGCGATTGGACCGCGCTCTGGGTTGATGCGGATGGCAACCCACATATGACCAATGTGAGTTCGCGTTTTGAAGCGCGCTGGGGCGGTGAATCGAAGATCAGCATCGGCCTCAACCAGGAGCGCGTCGCGAGCGCTGCTGTTCTCTACACACCAGCCATGGGCCAAACCACAAAGACCAAGGGGGGAATGGAATTCATCCTCGAGCCTGCTAGCACAAACGCTCTGCTCAAGGTTGGCGAGGAGCATCAGGCACGTGTGAGGGAGATTCGCGACACAGGCAACTCCAGCATCCGGACGAATACGTGGGTTCTCTCAATTGGCGCTCAATCCCCGCCAACCGCTTTGCCGAAGGTTGGCGGCATCGTTACGATCTCTACCGAAACAGGTCCCAACATTCGCGGAGCCAAAGCTGCGATGGGAGGCGGCCCCGCGCTGGTCCGCTCAGGAAAAGTCGTTCCGTATCGTGAAGTGGCTGTGCGCAATCCGCGCAGCGCAGTTGGTTGGAACAAGGACCATATCTTCCTTGTCCAGGTGGATGGCCGCCGCTTGAACGTCTCTGTGGGCATGACAACGGCCGAGCTGAGCGCCTATCTTCAGAAGATTGGTTGTGAAGAAGCGATGAGCCTGGATGGCGGAGGATCGTCAACGTGCTGGGTTTATGGGCAGGTGATGAACAACCCTTCCGAAGGGTTCGAGCGCTCAATGGCGAACGCTTTGGTGGCAGTGCAAAAGCCGAAGTAGCCGCACATGTTCTTGTGCGATTTGGGAAAAGGCCGTAACTCAACGCAATGACTCACTTCCTCGGCCGGACGGTAATGCTTGGGCTTCTGTGGTGCGCGGCTTTCAACGTGCTCGGCCAAAGCTCACGCTTTCCCTGTCCGAAAAACGAAATCGCGGCCTATACCGCCCACCGCGTAAGCGAGAAGATCGTCATCGACGGCAAGCTCACGGAAGCGGTTTGGCAGAGGGCTCCGCAATCGCCACGCTTCATCGACATCATCACCGGCGCCAAAACGATTCACGACACAAGGGCCATGGTGGTGTGGGACGCGACAAACTTGTATGTCGCCTTTCGCGTGGAGGAGCCGTTCGTGCACGCCAAGTACACCAACCAGAACGACCCCATCTATTACGACAACGATGTCGAAGTCTTCATCGCGGGGCGGGACGCGTATTACGAATTCGAGGTGAACGCATTCAACACGACATATGAAGCGTTCTTCATCTGGGAAAAGGCATATGAAAGCGGCGGCTTTGCGCGCGATCCGCAATTCGCCCGCTCCAACATGGTTCCTTTCAACGGAGTTGGATTCACAAACCATCCTGCTGGGGGACGCCTCGGCAACTTTAAATGGAGCTTCCCGGGGAAGCAAAACGCCGTGCATATCGATGGCACGGTCAACGACGACACCGACCGCGACCGCGGCTGGACCGTCGAAATCGCGCTCCCCTGGCGAGGACTTGAAACCCTGGCGAAAGTGGAGGGACTCGCGCTGCCGCCCAAGGATGGAGATGTGTGGCGGATGGATTTCTCACGGTTCAACACCTACAAGGAAGCCGCTCCAGCGAAGGACTCAGGCGGCTGGGTCTGGACCCGCCACGGCGTTTGGGATTCGCACATCCCTGAATGCTTCGCGCGGGTCACCTTTAGCAGCGCACCGGCCCCGACAACAACGCCGAAGTCAGGATCGAAGTAACGGTTATCGTTTTGGTGGCAGCTGATCCACGCGCGTGATCTCACTCGGAATGCGGTCCAGAAACTTCTGGACCCGGTCGGAATCAACGGGCCCGGAAAGATAGGTCGCTAGTTGGTCAGCGTTCCTTGGGATTCTGCCATTGTTGGCTTCCGCGAACGCCCTGGCCGCCAGCTCAATGACTTCGGAGACTTTGCTGTAGCTCCGGGAGCTTGTCCCATTGCGGCCGAAACTGAAGCGAGAATCGTATTCCTCATCCACCGGCGGTGCGACCTCGACAATGATGTCATGATCTTTGCCCACTTCTGCCAGCGGGCCAGTGCGGTTGATGGCATAGCGCTGCAGCACAGCCGCATCGACAGGCGGATCGAAGTGAGGCTGAAGGGCGAGAATGTCTTGAGGGATCTGGCCATTATTAGCCGCGCTGTACTTCTTTAAAGCCTCACGCAGATGATTGCCGAAGGCAGATTTTGCGCTCCCGCGCAGCACGTTGAGAGCCTGCCGCTGCTCACTCTCTGTCTCCAAAGATTCGCTCGCGGACACAGCGTTTAACCAATCTTTCTCGGTGAGGAACTGCATCTCCGGAATGGCCTTTTCGGGCATGCGCGCCAGGCTGTGCTTCAGGGCTGCGGCGCGTGTGGCAAGACTCTGCAATGTTTCCGTGAGTGGCGGGTCCAGCGGCGTGCGTCCGGCGCTCGCCTGAGCCTGCGCGCGGAGGCGAGTGACCTCGTCACGCAGTTTGAAAATCTCGTTGGAAGGGTTCGCCACTTTTGTAGCGCTCGCAGCGAGTTGAACACGCAATTGCTCCCGCTCTTTTTGCAGGGTGGTGATGTCACTCGCGAGCTGCTCCGTTTGGCGGAGAAGCTCGCCATTTTGAGTTTTCAGGTCCTGATTCGTGTGGTGTTGAATGACCAGAGGGACACTTACGCTCGCAACGGCCAAGGCCAATGCGCCTGCTTGGATCTTTGTCATAGTGGCAATGCTAAAAAATGAAATGGTGGCTGCGGTGGTGGATGCGAGCGCTGTCCCCGTCACTGCCGCAGCCAGGCCGGTTGGCGCGGCTGCAGCTGCTTGACTGCTAAGGAGCGCTGCAAGCCCGGCGGTGGTCGAAGCGACACCGTGCCTGTCCATCAGCTTGCGGAGCTTCTCGAGGGCGCGGTCCACGCGCATACGGGCCGCATCCTGGCTTAGACCGAGCGATGCGCCGACCTCCTGAAACGTGTGATTCTGGAAGTACCGGAGAAGCACCGCATTGCGATCAGTGGCATCCAGCTGATGCATCGCTTCGTCCAGGACAGCTTCTATTCTTGCCCAATCCTCGGGAGGAGGTGGCGGGGTGGAAAGTTCCTGGAGCATAAAAGCCTGGGTTTCGCGCTCGTGGCGGCGTTGCTCAGAGCGAATCGCCTTGGCGGCGGCGAAGCGAACGCTGGTGTAAAGCCAACCGGTCAGAACGACGCGCCTGGACAGGGAGCCAGCTTTGCGGGCTAGATCCGTGAAGACAGTTTGGGAAACCTCTTCGGCTAAGCGCCGGTCGCCATTGACTTGCCGGAGCGCAGCGGAGAAGACGAGGCCAATATGACGGCGCACCAGCTCCGCAAAGGAGCTTTCGCATCCCGTGTCGGCATATCGCTGAAGCAGCTCGGCGTCATTCATCTACACCGTATAGCACCCGCCGAAGTGCAAACCGAACAAAGAAAGTTGAGCCCGCGAAAGGCAGGCTCCTGACCTGCCGCTATTTCTTAGTCAGGGCGTCGGCGGCGGCTTGTTGGAAGGCACGGCGGACGTCGCTGGCATCGCTGTTAGGGAAGTTGGCGCGCTGGACCATCAGGACGTAAGCAACACCTTTAACCGAATCAATCCAAGCCTGGGTGCCCCAGGCGCCGCCATGGCCGTAAGTGCCGGGCGAGAGCATCTCGGGAACCCCAGGGTGTGGCTGCTTGATGATGCAGGTGCCGAGCCCCCATCCATAATTGGAGCCGCGATTGCCGTAGTTCTCGCCCTGGAAGAAGCCCGTGGGAAGATCGCCGGTGGAAGGCTGAGTGAGGGACTTCATGGCTTCGGCGCTGAGATAGCGTTTGCCCTCGAACGTGCCGCCGTTCAGGAGCATCTGGCAAAAGCGGGCATAATCGGGGGCGGTGGAGTAGAGTCCGCCATTGCCTTGCGGTGGACGGTCGCGTGGGCCGAATTCAGGGCGGGGTGGAACTGGATCAAGTTTCTCGGTGTCCTTGTTGCGGCTGTAGGCGGTGACGAGGCGTTGGCGATGCTCTGGTGTGAGGTAGAAGGTGGTGTCCTTCATGCCCAGCGGGTTGAAGAGGCGTTTTTGCAGGAACTCATCGAAGGTCATGCCACTGAGAACTTCAACGATTCTACCGCCCGCGTTGATGCCGCTTTGAGTATAACTCCATTTGGCGCCCGGCTCGAATTGCATCGGAGCGGCCAGCCAGATGGGAACGAGGTCGGCCAGAGTCTTGGCCTTCTGGGCCTCGGGTCCGCGGGCTTCACCGAGCCCGGAGGTGTGGTTCATCAGCTGGTCAATGGTGAGATTGGCGGGTTTGCCCGAAGGGGTCTTGAGGTTGGCGAACTCAGGAATGTATTTGGAAACGGGATCGGTGACTTTGAGTTTGCCTTCATCCTGCAACATGAGCAGGGCGACACCGGTGACCGGCTTGGTCATGGAAGCAATCCAAAAGATGGTGTCCGGCGTCATGGGCCGCTTCGATTCGACATCCGCGTACCCCGTGCTCTCGAGGTGCAGAGTTTTGTCTTTGGAAACCACAACCGTGACAGCGCCTGCGATTTCATTCTTCTCGACCATCTGCTGCATAGCGGAGCCAACCCCCGGCAGAGTGGCATCGGCTGCGTGGAGGTGGGCGGATGAAAGTGTTACCGCGACAGCGAGAAGGATGCTGCGGATGGAAAGGGTCTGCATGGACGCTGTTGTAGCGCTTCGAGCGCTTCCCGCCAAGTCTCCGTAGGTAAGGACAAGCGGTCGGTGAGTGGCCCGGCCAAGTTAGCGGTCGAGCATTGTGTAGTCGGCCTTCCCTTGCAGATGGATTTGGCCATCTGGCAGAACCTCCGGGGTGAAGAATATCTGCGGGCCCAGATCTATCCGTTCGTTCTCAATAACGGCCGCCGTCGTAACTGAAACCTGGGCAATACGACCACTGGTGGTGATCATGTTTGGGGCCACAAGGAGAGAGGCTCCCTCGGTTTGCTCAACGAGTTCCATGATGTTTTTCACCTGCGCAGAGTTGAGTGTCCCGCTGTAAGTCGCCGCAGCCGAATCATAGGCAACGCCACTTTGGATGAAGAAAGGCACCAGCGACTCGGGAATTTCCACAAATTTGCTTTCGAGCTTAATGCTGGGCGGGGCTCCCTCGGATTGTTCGACTCCGCTTGGGGTCACCAGGCTGAAAACGCGTTTGCCGTCGGCCGTTGGCCAGCCGCCTGCGATGGCGGTGCTACCCACGCTGAGTTTGCTTGAGAAGTCGGCTGTTACCTTTTTTACGGAAGGCACAACAGCGGCTTCCTCCTGTGTGGGCTCGACCCTGCGAGCAGGCGAAGCGTTGGAGGTCTTCTGAGTGGCGGCTCCCTGCTGTTTCAGGCGAGTGACTTCAGCACGGAGGCGCATCAATTCGGAACGTTCGGACGCATTCAGCCCGGTGTCCGTAGATCCCGTGGGCGCTGCTTGGGAACGGGCTTCCTTCAGCTCTTCCGCCAATTTAGCAGCTGAAGTCTTATGACTGTCGCGGTCGGCTTTGAGTTGGCGAAGCTGGTAACCCTGCCAGAGAACGATGGCGCTCAAGCCAAACAGGGCAATCATCCGGCGGAGTTGGCAGCTGCTCATTGCCTAGTATTAGGCCTCCCTGTCTCTTTCACACAAGGTCTAACAGGTGGAGCAGACGCTTACAGCCGCTGGACGTCTCTGGAGACGATGAGGACTTCTTCCTGGCCGAATTCTTTGAGGAGTTCGGGCTTTAGGTTGCAGAGGAAGAGGTCGGCTTCGGACTCATCTTCTGTTAGGACGCGCAAGATCGTGATGCGGTCGCCGAAAGTGGTGCGGCCAATCTTCCAGAGGCCTTCGTTCTCCTGGGGGAAGTAGGTGAGACCGCCAAATTGCTTCACCAGAATGAGCTTTAAGGCTGTCAGCTTCTCAGCGGGTATGGGTTGGCCGTCGTTGAATGTCGATGGAACAAAGATGTCGTATTCCTTCACGCTTGCTGGCCATTCGTGCGGAAGGGGACAAAAACGGCAATCGGGGGGAGTCCTGAAATATATGTTGACCAGTTTGGCATTTCCAAAAATGGCCTTCGTGGCTAATAATCACTTATGCCAGAGCAGCCGAGGACGGGCGAGCGCGTGTTGCGGGGAATACCCGTTTCCGCTGGCGTTTGCAGGGGGCCGATCCTGGTGCTGCACAAATCCGACGACTGCATCCCGTTCTTCGAGATCACGGAAGATCAAATTCCACTTGAGCTTGAGCGCTTCGAAACCGCGCTCGTAAAGACTCGCCACCAAATCCTGGAAGTGCAGCGGCGGGTCAGCGAGGCAATGGGCGCGGACGATGCGAGCATCTTCGACGCGCACCTTTTGGTGCTCGAGGATCGAATGCTGTTGGATGAGGTGAGCCGATCGGTTCGCGACCAGAAGCAGAACATCGAGCACGTCTTTTCCGAGATTTCCCGCAAGTATGTTGATGCCCTGGATGCCATTGGCGAGAGTG
>Ga0196963_10002120_pt1 | contig 12266 bp, 11 predicted proteins | sample S1_5metaG_FD_148600 | JGI IMG/M metagenome (GOLD analysis project Ga0196963, IMG submission 148600) | Soil microbial communities from Anza Borrego desert, Southern California, United States - S1_5 | ecosystem: Environmental > Terrestrial > Soil > Desert | place: USA: California | collected... | reverse complement strand
TTCGGCGTCGAGAATGTGAGCCAGCGTGGGATAGGGACCATCGGCGGTGTGCAGCGGCAGGATCTGATCCCCTTCGACGCGGCACACCCCTTGTTTGCCGGCATGAGCGTATTTGGCGAGTTTCATAGATTTCTTCTTCTACAAACGCGTGGTTACTTCGGCAAACTATCGGCCAATTTGCGAATCCAGTTACCATGCATAATACCGGCGATGTCGGGCTGGCTGTAGCCGCGTTTTTCCAGAACCCCAGCGATGCTTTGCAGGTCGGCGATCGAATCGAGATCGAGCGCGGTCTGCTCGGTGCCGTACCCGCCGTCGAGATCGCTGCCGATGGCACAGTGCCGTGTGGTGCCGGCCAGCTGGCAGATGTGGTCGATGTGCAGGGCAATCGTTTCGATTTTGCAGCCCGTTTCCTGCGGCGTGGTTTTGCCGCGAATCCAGTTGGGCACCATCATCCAGGCGTCGAACGCGGCCCCGATCACGGCGTCGCGGCGGATCAGTTCTTTTAGCTGATCATCGCTGAACTGCCGTTGATGCGGCACGAGCGCCCGGCAGTTCTGATGGCTGGCCCAGACCGGCCCGCTCCAGATTTCGAGCGCTTCCCAAAAGGCCTCGTCAGTCAAGTGCGTGGCATCGAGACAAAGGCCATAGCGGCCCATTTCTTTCACCAACTCGCGGCCCGCGGCGGTTAGCCCACCTTCAGCGCCGGTACCAGGACTGTAACGGCCCGGTCCATAATGGGCGGGGCCAATACACCGCAGCCCGCTCGACCATGCCATTTCGAGATACGACAGATCGACGATGGAATCGGCCCCTTCGAGCGACAGCACATAACCGATGGGCGCTTCCGCCGGCGGATTGTGCTTCCACAGCTCGGCGTGTTTGAGCAATCCCGCGCGATCGACGATCTGCCGCATCTGCCCCGCCCGCTCCATCGCGCGGTAATAAGCGAGTTGCCCCTGCGTCTGGGCCCAGGCAATCTCCGGCGCATGCCAGCCCGGCAGCGAATTCCCCTCGGCGACATAGCGAGCGATCTGCGTGGCGATGCAGAGCCCGATCTTGCCGCGGCGCATCTCGGGAAACGTGCACACGCCCTTGCCGCGGTCGACCTTGTCCGTCTTCCCCTGCTCCCGCCGGCGGACATCGGCCAGCGGCAACGTCAGGTCCCGATTCCATTCGAGCGCGTTCATCGACAAATCGAGATGGCCATCGACCAGCAACATGGCGGGAATCCTCAGGAGGGGAGATGTTTTGGATGGTGATTAAATGAGGCGAGACCGACGCGCTACTTTCGCACACCCGCGTGCGGATTGCCACTTACCTTCTGCCTTTCCGCGGCGGCGGCGCTTACAATGCCGGTCGATTATTTCTGCTGCGCTGTCATTCCGGCAGCGGGCTGCGCGAGCGAAGGGACTGTGTGAGCGAAGGGACAGTGCGATATGCCGCTGGATGTCGTTGAGACGCTGGCCGATCTGGTGCGAATTCCGAGCGTCAATCCGATGGGTCGGAACGTTGCGGGAGACATCTATTACGAGCATCGCGTCACGGCTTATCTTGAATCGCTGTTCCGCCGGTTGTCGCTGCCGTTCGAGCGGTTCGAGGTGGCCCCGCTCCGCGAGAACATCGTCGTGCGCGTCGAGGGTACCACGCCGCCGGAAGAAGGCGGGCCCGTGCTGATGTTCGAAGCCCATCAGGACACCGTCCCCATCGACGGCATGGAAATCGATCCCTTTGCAGCCGACATCGAGGACGGCCGGCTGTATGGCCGCGGCGCCTGCGACATCAAAGGGGGCATGGCCGCGATGCTGAGCGTCATCGCCCGCCTGGCCGACGAGCGTCCCCCCAACCGGCCAACCGTGATTCTGGCCTGCACCGTGAATGAGGAGCACGGCTTTACCGGCGCGACGCATTGGGCCGATACATACACAGGCAAGAACGGGACGAAATCAAAGCTGCTAGGCCGCGCGCCGGACGCCTGCGTGGTCGCCGAACCGACCGAGTTGAATGTCGTCGTCGCGCACAAAGGCGCCTGCCGGTGGCGATGTCATACCACGGGCCTGGCCGCGCACAGCTCGCAGCCCGAGCGGGGCGACAACGCCTTTTATCACATGGCCCGCGTGCTGACCGTGCTCGAGCAATATGCCCGCGACGTAGTGCCGCACTTGACGACGCATCCGCTGGTCGGCCATCCAACCCTAAGCGTCGGTTTGATCAACGGCGGCATCAGTGTGAACACGGTGCCTGATCGTTGCACGATCGAGATCGACCGCCGCGTGCTGCCTGGGGAAGATCCCGAAACTGCGTTTTCTCATGCGGTCACGCATTTGAATTCCTACGTGACGATCGGCACGCCGGTGATTCACGATCGCCCCTTCATGCTCACCAAAGGGCTGAACAACGATCACAATCAGATTCTTGCCGAACGGCTGAGCCAATCGATTCACATTCACGCGCCCACGGCCGGGCAGCAGATCGGCGTTCCCTTTGGCACCGACGCGCCGCACTATGCAGTCACGGGCTGCCCCACCGTCGTCTTCGGCCCCGGCAGCATTGCTCAAGCTCACACGAAAGACGAATGGCTCGATGTGACGCAGTTGCAGCTGGCCGCTGATATTCTGTTTGACGTTGTCCGGCACTGGGAGGAGTGACGAGCAGAAATCGCCAGCAAACCAAAAACACTCCCTCGCCCCGGTACTCTGTACTCCGGGGAGAGGGTCGGGGTGAGGGGCCGAAGCGCCTTCGACTTTCCTCGCCCATTGGCCCCGCTTATGCCACTGTTAGCCGCGCTATTTCGCCGGCTTCTTCTTATCGTCCTTCGGCTTCTTCTTCGTCTTCTTGTCGTTCTTCTGGCTGTTATTGCCTTTACCCATGACCGCGTCTCCTCGAGAATAGTTGCAAGAGTATCCAGACCCGGCCTGATTGTAGCGAATAGAAGGCGACGTGCTCAGTGGCTGCTATCCACGCAGCGCCGCGGCCAGATGCTGCACGAAGGCCAGGTTATCGCACTGCAGGTATTGCATCTCACCCCCCATCCGTGAGTAGCTCTTGCAAAAGCGGAGATAGTAGGCTGGGTTCGTCTTCGGCGGTTCACCTTGTGTCCAGTCCCAGCCGCCGCCGTCCTGCAGGTCGACGACGTAGATGCCCAGGTCACGGATCACCGGTTGGCTGGCTTGCAGTCGCAGGTTGTTCACGCAGCTGATGCTCTTTTCGAAGACCTGCGGCCCCATGATCGCGCTGCCGACGGAAAGGAGCACGCCCCCTTCGAGGTTCGCGACGCTGCCGCCGAAGAGTTTAAAGTCGAGTTCCGCGCCGCGGCCAATCACGCTGCCGCTGAAGATTGGATGATTGGCGATGATGTCGTAGCCGATTCCCGGATGAACCGTTAGCGGCACGCCGTGGCGATACGCGCTCGCGAGAATCGAAGCCCGCTTGTGCGGATGCTTTACCTCCATTCGCCCGGCCGGCAGTTGCTGATGCAGCATCGCTTGCAGCAGATCGGCCCTTGCTGCCGTGAGCGGATGGGCTGGATCCTTGTTAATCAAATCGTGCAGCACCCACACCGACGGCAGCGTCACGCCGTCTTCATGAATCAGCTTGCCTAGCGCGCGGCCGTAGCCGAGCCCCTCGAGCGCGCCGGCCATCAGGGCGACATGAATGTGCAAAGCCGTTTCGTGCCACGTGCCGAACTTTCCTTCGGCGACGTTCATTTCGACGCTCTCGGTCGATGCGCCGAACCACGCATATTCCCAATCGTGAATCGTCCCCGCTCCGTTGGTGGCCAGGTGCGTGAGATAGCCTGCGCTCATCAGCTCATCGAGCAGCAGGGCAGCGCCGTTGCGGAGCAAGTGCGCGCCATAGATCAGCATTACGCTGCGGCCGTTCCCCCGGGCGGCACGGATTTTTTGCGCGCACTCGAGAATCACGGCAGCTTGGGCCGGATCGCGGAGGGGCCAGGGCGGCGCATCGGGCGGCACGAGGATCTCTTCCACGCGCGTCAGGCTCTGCCGCTGCGCGAGCGGATAAACCTGCAGCTTGCGAAGATCGAGCGGTTCGACGGGAGTGCGCTTCATCGGCGTTAGCGTACTGCCCGCTGCGGTTCGATAAAAGGATGGCTGCTTACAGCAACACCCGCCAGATCCACTGCGCGGTGGTGACCGTAAAGATCAGCCCGCTGGCGGCCGCGAGCCAGGCCGGATGAATCGCGCCGAGCCACCACCGGCCAAGCGCAGCCGAAGTGAGCATCCAGGGTCCGATCGCAAGCGAAAATAGGCCCAGCAACAGCCCGCCAGCGTTGGCGTGGGCCGCGCGCAACAGTTGGCCATGCATCAGATGCGACCAGGAGGTTGTCATCCCGCAGGCCGGGCAGCGCACGCCGAACAGCATGATGGCTGAACAGGGGGGCAGCCCCAATTGCTGATGCGTGCCAAGGCCATGCGGATCGGGATTGAGCAGCGCCGCAGTGGTAAGGAGTGACACTAGAATTAGCCCAGTGAAAAACAAGAGCGCTCGCTGCCAAGGGACGATCCGCTCATAACCACCGCGCACTGCAAACGGTGAATCACCGGCGGCTGGTGACGGATCTGGCGAATCAGATAAGAGGATTTCCGCGGACATGCGGCAGCTCGTTAGCGAATTTTCAAATCAGGCAGTTCGGCTTTGATGCCTTCATCAAGGGGCATTTTATCAGGAAGCGCGCCGGTTTCCTTCAGCAGGCGAGCGAGTTCCTTGTGCAGGTCGTCGATGACGCCTGCCAGCGATTTGTCGGCGATCAGATTTTTCGACTCCTGTGGATCGTTCTGCAGATCATAGAGTTCACCCAAGTGCCGATCCGGTGCGCCATCGCCGTGAGGATAGCCCACCAGCTTCCAGCGATCGGTCCGCACGCCGCGAATATTGGGCGTGTAGGGAAACTGCTTCTCGTAATTGTAGGCGTAATGAAAACTGGTCCGCCAATCTTTATCACCCTTTTCGATCAGCGTCTTCCATGACCGGCCATGCGTCTTTGGCAAACCAGGAGCGCCGCATAGCTCCAAAATGCTCGGCGCGGTGTCTTCGTGCAGTGTCATCTGAACCACTTCCTGCGGCCGTTGCGGCGAAACGAGCGGCGGGTAACGCATCACCATTGGTACGCGGATGCTCGGCTCGTGCATCGTCCGCTTATCGACCATGCCATGCTCGCCGTTCAGCAAGCCGTTGTCGCCGGCAAAAATAAAGATCGTGTTGTCGAGTTCGTTCCGCTCTTTCAACATCGCGTACAGCCGGCCGACGCTGTCGTCGACGGAGCGAATCGTGCCCCAATAGCTGCGCGTCATGGCGGCAAAATCTTTCACTGCGCCGGGGCTGCTGTCGGGGAACTTTTTGCGAAAGTCGAAGAGGGGGCCGTAGATGCCATGCCAGGTGTTGAGCCGCGTTTTGAACCACTCCGGCTTGTCGTCGAGCTGAAACGCCGACGGGGGATACTCGATCTTCACGTCGTCGAACGCGTGCGCGTATTTTTCCTCCGGCGTGTAAAAGCTGTGCGGCGCCTTATGCCCCAACATCAGGCAAAACGGCTTGTCGCGTTTTTGAGAGAGCCAGGTTTCAGCCAGATTTGTAACAACGTGCGTGTAATAACCCGGAATGACCTTCCGCTCGCCGTTGATGGCGAACTCAGTATCAAAGTATTTTCCCTGCCCTTTGTGCGTGACGAAATGATCGAAGCCGGGTCGCGGCGCGTCGTTCTCCTCGCCCATGTGCCACTTGCCGATGTACGCCGTTTCGTATCCCGCCGTTTGCAGCTGCCGCGGAAAGCTTGGCAGGTCGGCGGGATACTCGGTGAAGTTGTTCAGCACCCCGTGCGCATGAGCATATTGGCCGCTAAGGATGCTCGCGCGGCTCGGGCTGCAGAGACTCGTCGTGCAAAACGCGTTCTTGAAATACACCCCTTCTTTCGCCAGCCGATCGATGTTCGGGGTCTTCAAATGCGGATGACCCGCGATGCTCAGGCAGTCCGCGCGCAGGTCGTCGCACAGGACGAACACCACGTTAGGCCGATCAGCCGCCGATACGCAGATGGTCGTGCAAGTCAGAAGGATGACGGAGAGAAACGCTTTCATGGTTTGACCAGCAATGAGCCGACGTAGGTGATCCGCTTTTGCAGCACGCGGCGGACCGCGGCATAGTCGTGTTCATCGTAGTCGCCGTGCTTGGGCAACGCGACGGCCAGATCGCGCTCGAGCCACAGCACAATCGGCCGTTGATTCAGCTCCATCCGTCTCATTTGCGCGAGCGGCCAGGCTTGCTGACCGCGGGACGTGGCGATGGAAAAGACCTGGTCATCGAGGTATATCTGCCAGGGACCGATCGCGCCCAGAATCGGATGCGCTTGCAACTGCCGCAGATTCTGCCGGAAGAAGTACCAATCGAGCGAGGAGTGAATCGCGATCGAAGCCAGCCCACCCACGAGAAAGGCGACACTGACGGCCTTTGCGCTGAAGTCGGTATGCAGCGGAGGCAGGAACATCAGCACGCTGAGCAGAATGGCAGGGAGGGCGATCACCGACGATGCCAGCCAGATCGCATGCCGCACGCGATAGCCGCGGGCGCAGTCGCGCTGCGTTACCTCATCCATCACAAAATTTCCGCGGATCGGCCGCTGCTCCAGCTCCGCGTCGTAATCGGCGGGAATCTGCGGCGAAGCGTAAGGATTGAGCAAATCGTCCATGGCGGCACTCTCTCCCATTCTACGCATGAGAGCCGCCGGCTGGTATTTTAAGCGTTCCCGACCTGCTTCTTACGAACCACAGCCGCCGCCGTGCCCAAGCCCTCCGCCGCCACTACCGACCAGCCTTTTGACGTGCCCGCTGAGCGCCGGCCGCGGCATGTCGCCGTCATCATGGATGGCAACGGGCGGTGGGCGCAGCGGCGGCACCTGCCGCGCATCGAAGGGCACCGTCGCGGCGTGAACAGCGTCCGCCAGGCGGTGGAAGAAGCGGCCCGGCTGCATCTGGCGCAGCTCACGCTCTTCTGCCTGTCGAGCGAAAATTGGAAGCGGCCGCAGCGGGAACTCGAGTTTCTCATGCATCTGCTCGAGCAGTACATGATCGAGGAGCGGGCGACCATCTTGAAGCAAAACATCGTCGTTTCGATCATCGGCCGCCGCGACGGCATTCCTGCCGCGACGCTCCACGAGATGGACGAAACGGTTCGCCTGAGCTCGGCAAACAACGGCATGCGATTGTGCCTGGCAATCAATTACGGCAGCCGCGGTGAAATTGTCGATGCGACGCGCGCGATCGCGGAGCAGGTGAAGGCGGGAAAACTTTCGCCGGAACAAATCGACGAGCAAGTCATCTCGGACAATCTCTATACCAAAGGTATGCCGGATCCGGATTTGCTGATTCGCACCGCGGGCGAAATGCGGATCAGCAATTTTCTGCTTTGGCAGATCAGCTACGCCGAGCTGTGGGTCACCGAGCGCTGCTGGCCCGAGTTCGAGATTGCCGATCTGCACCAGGCCCTGCGTGACTTCGCCGGCCGCGATCGCCGCTTCGGCGGCTTGAAGAGCTAAGGGGGCCGTTGTGCTGCGTTGGCGATTGCTCTCTTCCGTGATCATCGTCGGACTGATGGTCATGCTGATCGCGCTCGACCACCTCCGCTTTGGCATAGGGATTGCCGGCGTGTGGCTCGCGCCGGTGCTGCTGCTGGTGACCTTGCTCGCGGCGGAAGAAACGATCTCGCTGCTGCGGAACCAAAAGCACGAGCCCCTCGCTTGGGCCGTGTATGCCGGCAGCCTGGCCCTGGCCCTCTCCGGCTGCGACTTGCTCATCAAACAACTGCTGATGCACTTTGGTTATCCGAGCTTTCCGCGGTGGGAAGGCTGGCCGGCGCTTGCGCTGGCGTTTGGCGTGATCCTCGCCTTCGGCGGTGAAATGGCCCGCTTCAAAAAGGCCGGTCAAGGCTCGATTGTCGACGCCGCGCTGGCGATCTTCGCGATGGTGTATGTCGGCGGCTTGATGTTGTTTCTCGCCTGGCAGCGTCTGCATCATGGGACGTTCGCGTTTCTGTCGATTCCTATCGTGGTGAAGTGCGCTGACACCGGCGCGTACTTCACGGGCAGGCTGACGGGTCGTCACAAGATGACGCCGCTCCTCAGTCCCGGCAAAACCTGGGAAGGAGCCGCCGGCGGCCTGGTTGCCGGTTGCCTGGCCAGTTGGTTCTGCTTCACCGTGCTGCGGCCGAGCTGCTTTGCCGGTGAAATTCTGGCAAGCCAGCCGCCGCTGGTAGCCATGCTGTTGTATGGACTCTTTCTCACCCTTGCCGGCATGCATGGCGACCTTGCCGAGTCGCTCCTCAAGCGCGACATGCAGCGGAAAGACAGCAGCACCTGGCTGCCAGGCCTCGGCGGCGTGCTTGACGTCATCGACAGCGTGCTTGTCGCCGCGCCGGTGGCGTATTTGTTTTGGAACACGGGTTGGTTGGGATAAGAGCCACGCACGAAGCAAGTGGAATGCGTCCCGCTATTTTTCCAACCGCATTCCACTTACTTCGTGCGTGGCTCTTATCACTCGTTTCTGGCCCCTCCGCCCCGCATCGATTACGCTAAGAGGGCTCATGAATTCCCCGCTGCGGAGTTGCTCTCATGTCGCTTGCGGAACAGCCTACGCTCCCAAAACCCACGACACGTCTGTCGCCGGCTGAAGCGTATGCCAATGTGGTGTATCGGGTCGAGCTGGCGCACTTGCACATCTTGCGAGCGAGAGCACTCACGCTGATTGTCGCATTGGCGACCGCGCTGCTGTTTTGCTTCGCGACGCTTGCTCTTCTCGATTGGCAATTCGAATTGAGCGGAATCGCGCGCTGTTTGGCGGTCTGGACTTTCCTCCTGGCGGGATTAATGACGCTTAAGCTTTGCTGGCGGAAGTGGATTACGTCGTACACGCTCGAGCGGGCTGCCGTCGACGTGGAACACGAGATTGATGAATTCGGCCAAGGGCTGCGGACGGCGCTCGATTATCAGGAGGCGGCCGATCGCGATTTTGCCGGGCGGCCCGCGTTGGCTTCGCCTGGTTTGCTCGGCGCGCTCCATCAGGAAACATATGCCGTCAGCGAGCGGGCCGCGTGGCAGGAAGTGAAGCCGGCGCGCTGGCTATGGCAGGCCACGCTGGCGCTGCTCTTGCTTGCAGGGACTTGTTTGATAGCTCTCGCGATCAATTCGGAATTGCAAATTGCCGCCGGCCGGATGTTGCTGTTCCCCTGGCAGTACACGCAAGTGACATTCGAACCGCAGATGGCAACGGTGAAGCAAGGGGAAAGCGTCGTCGTCAAAGTGGAGATCACGGGACGTCCGCTCAAAGAGGCACATCTGTGCTTTGGTCCCAAGGACAATCCCAGGGACTGGGTGATGGTGCAACTGCTTCCTGCGGATTCGGCAACTCCGCAGTCGTTGCACGGCAGCGTGCAAACCAAACTTGCGAACCTGCAAGAAGACACACTCTTTGAAGTCATCGCCGGCCCCATCGACCTTCCCGCAGGTCACATCCGCGTGCTGCAGCCGCTGACGATCCAACACGTTCAGGCGGAGATTACGCCGCCGGCGTATACCAAGAAGCCCGCGACGATCTTTGAAAAAACGTACGACTTGAGAGTCTGGGAAGGCTCGCAAGTCGATCTGCACGTCACGCTCAATCGTCCCGCAGCGACGGCCTCCATGAAACGGATCGACGGACCGAAGGATCAGCCTGCCGTCGAGCATGCCGCGGAGATAAAGGATGATGAGCTGCGATTTCACTTCGTCGATCTCCGCGCAAGCGGCACGTACGAGCTGACCGCCGTCGCGGAGGACGAGATCGAACTGCCGCCGCAGAAACTCAAGATTCAAGTCACGCTCGATCGCAAGCCGAGTGTCAAATGGGTTCAGCCCGAGGAACAGTGGGAAGTCACGCCGACGACCGAAGTGACAATGGCGATTGCTGCCGAGGATGATCTGGGCGTCCACAAGGCGGGAATCGCGGTGCAGATCGGCAGCAGCAAAGTGCAAACGCTCTGGGAAACCGATGCGCAGGGACTGGAGCAATTGCTCGCTGCGACGGCGGCGCTGCTGCTAGAGGAGCGCGGGCTGTCGCACAAAGACAGCGTGACGTATCACGCGTTTGTCGAGGACAATTATTTCGACAAGCCGCGGCGGACGACCACGCCGCTGCGCTTCATCGACATCAGGCCGTACCAGCAGAATTTTCAGCTCGTCGAAGGGGCGGCAGCTGCAACGGCAGCAGCGTGACACTCGAAGAACTCATCAAGCGGCAGCGTGAGCAACTCACGCAGTCGTTCGCCGCGCAGGATCAGCTGCCGCTGAACGAAAACGCGGCCAAGAAACTCGCCGCGGCGCAAACCGAACTGCAGGATCAAACCATCGAGTTTGCCCAGGGTCTGGCCGAGATGGGCGGCAACATCCTGCCTCTGGATGAAGCCGGTCTGCAGATGGCAACGGCGGCCAATGCGCTGGATGAAGCCGATCTCCTGGCTGCCATTCCCGCGCAGCAGGAAGCACTCGCTTATCTGATCATGGCCCGCGAAAACCTCCGCAAGAAACTGAGCAACTCCAGTTCGTCGTCGACCTGCCGCAAGTTCGATCGCGAGCAAAAGCAAAAACTTCGCCTGCCGGAACAAAAGAAGCTGGAGCAACAGCAGCAACTAGCCCAGGCCAAGAAGCAGCTTGAAGAGCTGGCTCAGCGCGAGCGAAAATGGTCGCAGCAAGCGAGCGAAGCTTGCCAGAATCCATCCAGCAGCAGCTCTGGCAAACCGTCCGAACAGCCTCAGCCGTCGAAAGCGGAAATCGCCAAATCGCAAGAAGAACTGCTCAGGGAACTCGCGCAACTGCAGGAGGAGATCGCCCAAAATGAGCTCGCCGGCAAGACGGCGCAGGAGCAAGCCACCCGCGCTCGCAAAGCGATGGAGCAGGGGAAAGAAGCACTGGAGAAAAACCAAGGCCAGGCAGCAAGCAGGCAAAGCGAGACGGCCGCCGACCGCCTGGAGCAACTCGCCGCGCACCTGGCCGCGATGAATCAAAAAGATGTTGCTCAGCGCTTGAACCAGGCCCAGAAGAACGCGGCCGAACTTGCGGCAAAGCAGGAGAGGCTGGCGGGGGAAGCCGGGGGCGAGGCGGGAGACGAGGGAAAGAAAGAAGGGGGAAAGACGGAGCTTGCCGGGCAACAGGAAGACCTCGCACAACGGGCCACGATGCTTGCCGAGGTACTAGAAAAATTGCGCCAGGATGCGAAGGGAGAGAAGGGACAGACGGGCAACCTGCTGGAACAGATCGCTGCCGAGCAAAAGCCCGGTGAGATCGCCGAAGGCATGCAGCGAACGGCCGATGAGATGAAGGCCGGTAAAAAGGAAGCTGGCAAAGCTGGCGCTCAGCAGGCCAGTATAGAACTATCGGAACTTTCGCAAGCGCTCGGAGCGGCGAAGGGACAGCTGTCGCAGCCGCAGCTGCAAGAGCTGATGAAGCTCGAAGAACAGTTGGCGCGCTTGAAGGAAGAAGGCCAAAAGCAAAACGGAGCAGGCAAATCAGGCGATAAGCCAGAACAACCGGGCAAAACTGGCAGCCGCTACCGAAGGAAAAGTCCTGCGCGGATCGGGTGACATCGTCGACGTGCTATCACAAATGCCCGCGAAGCAAGGCGACGCACTTGTCTCCCGCCAGCCGTTGTGGGACAGCCCGCTGCTGTGGCTCATCATCCTGGGCCTGCTGGCGATCGAATGGTCGCTGCGGCGAATCGCGGGTTATGGGTAAAGAGGTGCGGGGGTGTGGGGGTGCGAGCGAGTAAGCGCGAGTTCTGTTTCCCGCACCCTCACACCCCCATACTCCCATTCCCTCACACCCCCGCATTCCCTCTTGCGCATGCAGCAATTTCGCCATTGCCCAAATCTCGCTAATTTTGCTATGGTGCCCCGCAAGTGCCCCAAAGCTGGGGTGACATGTTTTGACAGGATGTCGGTCCTGCTCTGCCAGGCAGGCCTATCGGGGCGTCGTCGCAAATCCGACGGCGAGTTTGCCATGAACGGATGGAACCGTGCAGCGGTCGCTGGACAACGCACCTTTCGTGCTCTGGCGATTCTCGCTTTGGCCGGCGTACTGGGCCTGGCAGCGGATCTTTGCAGCGCTCAAGAGCTGGCAGCCGAAGCGCAGTGGATCTGGACACCCGCGCACAAAAAAGACAACGTGCCGGATCGAACCGACTGCCACTTTCGCAAGTCGTTCAACCTCAAAGAGCCCGAAGCTGCCA
>Ga0196963_10002119_pt1 | contig 12266 bp, 8 predicted proteins | sample S1_5metaG_FD_148600 | JGI IMG/M metagenome (GOLD analysis project Ga0196963, IMG submission 148600) | Soil microbial communities from Anza Borrego desert, Southern California, United States - S1_5 | ecosystem: Environmental > Terrestrial > Soil > Desert | place: USA: California | collected... | reverse complement strand
GGCTCGCCGCCGCCGCCGCGATCGGCCTCGCCGGCACGCTCGCCGTCGCCCCGCCCGCCCACGCCGCCCCGCCCACGCAGCACGCCGCCGTCTGGGTCAAGTTCGACCAGCTCCCCCGCCGCGTCCGCGACACGATCGACCGCGAGCGCGGCACCCACGACCTCCGCCAGATCCTCCGCGTCAGCAGCGGCGGCCGCCCGTTCTACCGCGTCATCATCGACGACCGCGGCCGCGAGGACCGCGTCGTCTTCGTCTCCGAGCTCGGCACCATCATGAAGCGCACCGAGGTCCCCGACCTCAACTTCGGCCACGGCGAAAACGAGCGCTGGGTCTTCTACCGCGACCTCCCCCGCGAGGTCCGCGACGCCCTCGACCGCGCCCGCGGCGGCCGCGAGGTCAAGCAGATCTGGTTCGTCCGCCGCGACAACCGCGAGTTCTACCGGTGCATCGTCGAGCAGCGCGGAGACGACGTCGCCTTCCGCTTCGGCCCCAGCGGCAAGATCCTCTCGATCGACGAGGTCGAGGACGTCGCCGTCGGCGCCGCCGAGGCCCGCCGCTACGAGATCGAGCGCGAGCGCTGGGTCCGCGTCGACGACCTCCCGCGCCCGGTCCGCCGGGCGATCGAGGACGAGTTCCGCGGCCGGCCCGTCTACCGCGCGATGCTCGTCGAGCGCGGCGGCCGCACGTTCTACCGGGCCGTCGTCGGCGACCGCGTGATCCGCATCGCCGAGGACGGGTACGTCTACCGCGACCGCGAGATCGACGACGTCGTCTACGGGCCCGAGACCGGCGACAGCCCGTACGGCCGCGAGGTCTGGATCAAGTACCGCGACCTCCCGCGCGACGCCGCCGAGACCCTCGACCGCGAGCGCCGCGGCCGCGACGTCAAGATGGTCTTCCACGTCCAGCGCGGGCGGTGGGAGTACTACCGCGCGATCATCGACACCCGCGGCGACGACACCGCCGTCCGGATCGGCGCCAACGGCCGCCTCCTCGCCCGCGAGGACGTCGAGGACACCGCCATCGGCGGCGACGAGGTCCGCGACCACGGCGCCCGCGAGGAGTGGGTCAAGTACGCCACCCTCCCCCGGGCCGCCCGCGACGCCCTCGACCGCGAGCGCGGCCGCGACGAGGTCCTCAAGATCGTCCGCGTCGACCTCGGCCCCCGCTCCTACTACCGCTGCACGATCGACTTGCGCCCGTACCCCACCGTCGTCCGCATCAGCGAGGACGGGCGGATGATCCGCGAGCGGTAAGGGCCCCCGGGAAGGGAGGCGCGGGTACGTTCCCCCCGCAACCCACGCCGACTCCTGTGGAGTCGGATCGCGACGCAGTCGCGAGTTCGTCAGCAATTCACGAGACGCGCGGCACTCGCCGCGCGTCTCGTCGTTTCCCGACTTCCTTTGCCGCCCGGAATCATCTTGCGTTCGCCCGCGTTCCCATCGATATTGGTGTGGGCGTGACCCGGCTCACGCGCGCGTCCCGTCCCGCAGTTCCAAACGTTAGGTCGAAGGAGGTCGGTATGGGTCGTACCGTTAGGCGGCGCACGACCGGAGCCGCGGCACTCGCCCTTGCCGTGGCCTGCGCCCTGCCGGCGCGGAGCGCCGTCACCACGTCCGGCGACGCCACCGCGACCGGCCCGGTCGCCGTCGGCGGGACGGGCATCGGCACGCTCACCATCGACGGCGGGACCGCGATCACGGTCGGCCCAACGACCGTCGGCCGCGACGCCGGCTCGAACGGCTCGGCCATTCTCACCGGCCTTAATTCCGAGTGGCACTCGGGCGCCCTGACCGTCGGCAAGTCCGGCACCGGCCGCCTTGAGATCGCCGCCGGCGCCGAACTGAGTAGCCAAGGCGCGACGATCGGGTCACTGGCCGGCTCCACCGGAACGCTGTCGCTCACCGGGGCGACGAGCCAGTGGTTCGTCGGCGGCGACCTGTTCATCGGCCACGGCGCGGGCGCGACCGGCACGGTCACCGTCGACGCCGGGGCAGCGATCGGCAGCGTGGGCGAGACCTGGAACGGCTACGTCGGCTACCTGGCCGGTTCCACCGGCACCCTCCGCGTCACCGGCCCCGGCGCGTCGGTCACCGCCCGCCAGGCGTTGCGCATCGGCGAGTCCGGGACCGGTTCCCTGGAGATCACCAACGGCGGCCTGGTCACGTCGACCGGCACCGGCGTCCAGATCGGGCGGAACGCCGGCTCGGTCGGCGCCGTGACCGTGAGCGGCGCGGGCTCGACGTGGGCGACGAACAACGTCGACGTCGGCGTTAACGGCCGCGCCACCCTGATCGTCGAGGCCGGCGGCCTGGTCACCGGCGCCGCCGGTAGCGTCGGCTCGATCGTCGACACCCAAACCACAGCCGTCATCCGCGGGGCCGGCTCGGCGTGGCGGACCACCGCGACCATGACGATCGGCGACCTCGCCGGCGGCACGCTCCGGATCGAGGACGGCGGGACCGTCACCGACATCAACGGGACGATCGGCGGCCCCGCCGGCGCGCACGGCGCCGTCGTGGTCGATGGCCCCGGATCGACCTGGGCCAATTCCGGCATTCTCTACGTCGCCTTCAACCGCGGCACCGGCTCGCTCACCGTGTCCGACGGCGGCCTCGTAACCTCCGCCACCCTGTTCGCGTCCCTGTCCGACCTGCACGGCAACGGCCAGATCCGCGCCACCGGTGGGGCCGTCCTCGACGCCGACCTCGTCTTCGACGCCGCCCACCCGACCTCGCGCACCCTCCCGTTCGGCACCGGCGGCGAACTCACGGTCACCCTCGACCCCACCGTCACGTCCAGCACCACGTTCCTCGGCGCCGGCTACAAGACGCGCGGCACGCTCCGCCTCGAGGGCGGGGTCACGGCCAAGACCGGTGTCGGCGAGGTCGGGGGCTCCGCCGGCGCGTCCGGCGACGTCACGGTCACCGGGGCCGGCACGAAGTGGACGACGACCCTGCACATCAACGTCGGGAACACGGGCACCGGCCTGCTGACCGTCGACGCCGGCGGGCAGGTCGAAACGGTCCTCGGCCGGGTCGGATACTCGAGCGGCTCCACCGGGACCGTCCGAGTCCGAGGCGCGGGCTCGAAATGGGCGGCCACCAACCAACTGCAACTCGGGTTCACCGGAACGGCGAACGGCACCTTGGTCGTCGAGGCCGGCGGCCTCGCGACCGCCCCGCTCGCCTACGTCGGCCAGGGTGGCATCGGCGCGGTCCGCATCGCCGGCGCCGGTTCCAGATTTCAGGTCGTCGACGAGCTTCAGTTGGGCGTGTACGGCACCGGATCCCTGACCGTCGAGGCCGGCGGACAGGTCACCTCCCAGGACGGCTTGCTCGGCGTGCAGACGGACGGGGTCGGCGCCGCACTGATCCGCGGCGCCAACGCACGCTGGAATATCAGCCAAAACCTGTCCGTCGGCCAGCGTGCCCGCGGGACGCTGACCGTCGAGGCCGGCGGTCAACTCACCAGTCGCAACACCGCGATCGGCGAGATCGGCCCCTCCACCGGCTCGGTCGTCGTGCGCGGCGCCGGGTCGACCTGGACGAACAGCGCGGCGATGGACGTCGGCCTTCGCACCCCCGGAAGTCTGCGCGTCGAAGACGGGGCCGTCGTCACCACGACCACGACCTCGCGGGTCGGCTGGGGCGCGTCCGCGGTCGGCGCCGTGCTGGTCACCGGCGCCGGCTCCCGGTGGGCCACCGGCGGCGCCCTGACCGTCGGGACCTCCGGCACCGGCACCCTCACCGTCGCCGACGCCGGCAACGTGACCGCCGCGTCGCTCGCCGTGAACGCCAAGTCCTCCGTCCGCCTCCTCGTCAGCGGCAGCGGCATGGTCGTCCTGGGTAACGCAGCAACGCCCGGCAGCGTGGCGCACGACGGAAAACTCGCCCTGCAGGCCGGCGCGTTCCTGCCCGCCGGGACCTACCGCCCCGTCTCCGAGTTCGCCGGCCGGAACATGACCTGGACCGGCGCCGGCACTTACCCGACCACCGGCGGCACGTGGGACGACGCCGCCAAGACGTTCACCGTCGCGCCGGCGACCGACGTCGCCGCCGGCGCGCCCGCGACCGTCGCCGGCGCCGGGTCGCGCCTGCTCATCTCCGCGCCGGACGGTCGGACGGTCGGCGCGAGTTTCGGACCCGTCGCCACCCCGGCAACCTTCTCGGCGACCCCCGTCGGCGGCGCGGACCTCGCCACCCTCGCCGCGCTGATCCCCACGACGACCGAAATCCTCTCGGCCTGGGACTTCGCCACCGACCTCGCCGCCGGCGAGGTCCTGCTCACCTTCCCCATCGGCCTGGGCGGACACGATTTGTCCGTCTGGCACCTTTCCGGCGCATCGTGGACCGCGTACACGCCTGCCGCCCTCCTCTACGACGCCGACGAGGGCTCGGCGAACTTCACCGCCGCCTCGTTCAGCGGGTACGCCGTCGTCGGCGCGGTCCCCGAGCCGGGCGTCGCACTGCTCGCCGCCGGAGTCCTGGTGACGATCGGCCGCCGTTCGCGGCGTCGCCCGCGGTGAGTCACCCCCGCCTCGTCCTGAACCCCGCGTGCACGACCGAGCCGTATTCGTCTGGCTGCCACCTTGATCCCCCGTGAAATCATATTGCCGGCCCCGCACCGTTTGTGACGTTGGCGGGGCGCAACGCGCGGGCTATGCTCGGCCCGGCATCGTCACGGGTCGGCCCACGCGGGAACGCATTCATGCAGCAACTGAGCGCCGTCTGGCCGTGGGTCATCGCCACCTTGTTCGCGGTCTTCGCCGTGATCTGGGTCGCGCTCTGGTGGCGGTCCACCCTCTACCGCGCCGGCCTCCTCGACTTCATCGCCGGCTTGGCGCGCGACCTCCCGCGCCGGAACGACCTGGGCGCGTCGGCCGCCCTGTACGACCGGATCGACGCGTTCGTCGCCGACGTCCGCGAGTTCATCCAGACCCCCGGGAACGACGACGCCCGCGTCCGCGCCGTCTACGACCGCCTGACCGCCAAGGACGAGTCCCGCCCGTACCTCCGCCTCCACCGCTTCGAGGTCGGCTACAGCGTCGCCCGCGGCATGATCGAGATCTTCCCCCTCTTGGGCATCCTCGGCACGGTCGTCGCCATCGCCGCCGGCATGTCCGCCGCCGGCACGAGCGACGCCGACAAGGTCGGGCGCGTCGTCCAGAACTTCGGCGAGTCCGTCATCTCCACCGGCGCCGGTCTCGGGGCCGCCGTCGTCTTCCTGTTCGTCAACGCCTGCCTCGAGCCCGGGTTCGAAAAGCTGATCGCCTACGGCGACGCGGTCGGCGAGCTGGTCGGGGCGGCCAAGCGCCGCCTCGGCATTGAGGCCGCAGTCACGGGCCGGCCGCCTGCAACGACCGCGACGACGACCGTCGTCACGCCGGGGGCGGCCTCGTGATCCGCGCCGCCCAGCTCCAGCGCCGCCGGCGCCGCCGTCGGGTCGTCGTGCAGCTCGCGGCGCTGGTCGACCTGCTGTTCGTCGTCATGTTCCTCCAGTTCACCGAGCTCCAGCGGGCGGCGGGGCGCGTGAACGCCGAGCGGAAGCAGGCCGACGTGTTGAAGGAAGGCGTGCTGGCGGACCAGTCGAGGCTGCGCCGCGAGCGCGACGATCTGGCGCTCAAGCTCGAAGACATGCAGGGCCGGCTCGCCGAGGCCGAGCGTGGGCGGGCGGAGATCCAGGCCCGGACCCAGGCGGACCTGTCCGCCGTCGCCGACGCCGCCCGGGCCGTGCTCGTCGGGGTCGACCCCAAGGCCGTCGCCGAGCAGCTCCGCGGGGCTCCGGAGGAAAAGCGGCGGGCGCTGGTCGAACAGCTCAAGACCGCCCAGGGCAAGAACACGACCCAGGTCATCCAACTGCTGCGCAAGAGCGACGAGTTGCAGAAGCGGTGCGACGTTTGGGAGGTCCACCTGTTCGCCGACGGTCAGGTGCGCGTCCGCGGGCCGGGCGTGGCAGAGCGGCGGTTCAGCCCGCGGAACGCGGACGATTTCTCCAACCGGTTCATGGAGGCGGCCACCGAAGCGGGCTCGCCCAAAGACTTGGTACTCATTTTGTTTACCCACGGGAACGCAGAGCTCGGGACGCTGGAGTTCGTCCGGCGCGGGCTCGAGCAGGTTCGGACGGTCTGGCGCGGGCAGCTGCCCGCCCACAAGTCGGTGCAGATCACGGCCCCGGCGTACAGCGAAGACGCGCCCTGACCGGCGCGCCTCGCGCAGAGGACAGCCATGCGAAAGACGACGGCAGGGATACTCGGCGGCGCGGTCGTGGTCGCGGCCATCCTCCTGGGCAAGTACGGGTTCGGCGGCGGCGGATCAGGACGAGGCGACGGCGACACCGGTCGCACCGAGCCCGTATCCGCCCCCCTTGCCGCGCCCGCCGACGACGCCGTTCAGGTCGTCGTCGACGGCGACCAATACGTGGTCAACGGAAAGCCGGCCGAACTCGCCGACGTCGTCGGTCGCGCGAAAGCCGGCGGGACGGTCACGATCCGGAAGAAGGGCACTGCCCGCTTCAATGCGGCCGAGAAGCTGACCGCCGAGCTCGACCGCCAGGGCATCCGCTACTCCAGCCAAAACGAGTTCTGACGGATCCCGCTCAGCCGCGCGTCTGGAGGTCCGCGTACACGATCTCAGACGCGTACAGCGACTTCGCCGTCGCCACGACGTTCCCCCCCGGGTCGATGATCGTCGAGAATCCGTATCCGCGCCAGGTCTGCTTCCGGTCCACCGCCCAGTTCGCCCCCACCACATAATGCTTGAACGGCGCCACCCGCGCCGGCAGCCGGTGATAAAACCACTCCGCCGGGTGCTCGTCGTCCACCCACGCGATCGGGTACAGCACCGCCCACAGATTGTGCGGCTGATACTTCTCCAAAATCGTGTGGATGTCGAAGCAGATCGCCAGCCCCACCCGCCCGTACTCCGTGTCCACCGGCGTCACCCCCAGGTCCCCCGGCGTCGCCCACGACTGCTCCGGGTGCGGCCACGGCGTCAGCTTCCGGTAGTGCGCCACGATCTTCCCCGACGGCGCCGCAAGGCACACCGTGTTGAAGTACCGCGGCTGCGCGTTCTGCCTGTCCACCTCCAGCAGCGGCACCGTGATGTACGCCCCGAGCCGCTTCGCCAGCGCCGCGAAGTGGTCCGTCGTCGGCCCCGGCACCGCCTCCGCGAACGGCCCCGGATCCTTCCCGTTCGCAAACGCCTTGTCCATCGGCCACCCGGCGCAGTGCCAGTTCGTCTTCAGGTCCTGCGACAGGTAACCCGTGATCGCCGTCTCCGGCAGCACGATGATCTTCGCCCCGTTCTTGGCCGCCTCCTCGCACAACGCCGTGAACTTCTTCCGATTGCCGGCGACATCGCCGAGTTCGGACGACGCCTGGATCGCGGCGACCTTCACGGTCTTCGGTGGGCCGTCATGCCCAGGATGAGCCGCCGGCGCGTCCGCCGCGCGCAGCACCTTCGGAACAATGACCGCAGACGCAGCCAACGCCGCAAGAGCAGATCGACGGGAGAGCATCGTTCCTCCAGATCCGAAACAAGCCGGGGCACAGTGCACGGGCTCCGCCCGAAGCGCCGCCCCGGATCCGCTCCCGAGCGCGACGCCCGCATCCTACCCCCGAAGACACCCCCGCGCCCCGCCCCGTTGGCCCCCGTTACGACCCCGTGACATTCCGCGTTAAGATGTCCGCCCTATGACGGTCACCGAAAAACTCGCCTCTCTCGGCATCACCATCCCCGCCATGACGGTCCCCCTCGGCGCCTACGTCCGCGCCAAGCGCTCCGGCAACCTCCTCTTCGTCGCCGGCCAACTCCCGATGAAGGACGGCAAGCTCACCTCGACCGGCGCCGTCCCCTCCCCCGTCAGCGTCGAGAAGGCCGCCGACGCCGCCCGCCAGTGCGCCGTCAACGCGATCGCCGCCGCCTCCAGCGTCGTCCCGATCGACTCGCTCGCCGGCGTCCTCCGCGTCGCCGTCTTCGTGCAGTCCGCCGACGGCCTCGCCGACCAGCCCAAAATCGCCAACGGGGCGTCCGAGTTCCTCCTCGACGTCTTCGGCGACCCCGGCCGCCACGTCCGCACCGCCGTCGGCGTCAACGCCCTCCCTATGGACGCCACCGTCGAAGTCGAAGTCGTCTTCGAACTCGCGAGCCAATCCAATTAACCCGAGAGACCGCGTTTCTCGCTGCCATTCTCCCCTCTCCGCCTCCGTGCCCTCCGTGTCCTCCGTGGTCAATCTCCCCCCGAATCCGCGCATTTGCAAAAACCCCACCCCCCTCTACAATGCGGGGCTCCCAATCGGGAACGCCCCAGACCGGCGCTCGAACGGGGTTGGACCGCCGCCGCCCCGCCTGCCAACCGGCAATGGGCAATCGGCAATGGGCAATCGCGCGAGGACTTATGGCTGACCAAGAACAGGCCGGCGACACCGCCACCGAAGAGCAGGATTTCCAGTACGCCGTCAAGGTCGAAGACCTCGGCCCCGGCACCAAGAAGGTGTCCGTCGAGATCCCCGAGGACCGGATCAAGTCCGTCCTCGAAGACCAGTTCAAGGACCTCCGCCGCGAGGCCGCCATCCCGGGCTTCCGCCCCGGCCACGCCCCGCGCAAGTTGATCGAAAAGCGCTTCGCCTCCGACGTCAAGGACCAGGTCCGCCGCACGCTCATCTCCGAGTCGTACGAGCAGGCCATGGAGAAGAACAGCCTGAACGTCATCGGCGAGCCCGAATTCGAGGACCCCGACAAGATCCAGCTCCCCGAGGCCGGCGCGCTGAACTTCTCGTTCACCGTCGAGGTGCAGCCCGAGTTCACCATCCCCGACCTCGCCGGCGTCAAGGTCAAGAAGCCGCGCATCGAGATCAAGGACGAGAACGTCGACCAGGCCCTGGCCAACCTCCGCGAGCAGCAGGGCAACCTCGCCCCCGTCGAGGACCGCGGCGTCGAGCCCAAGGACTTCCTCCTCGCCGACGTCACCGTCAAATCCGACGGCAACGTCGTCGCCGAGCAGAAGGACTCCCAGATCGTCGCCCGCCCCGGCCGCGTCGCCGGCGTCCAGGTCGACGACCTCGACAAGCAGCTCGCCGGCCTTAAGCCCGGCGAGTCCCGCACCCTTACCCTCACCGCCCCCGACACCCACCCCAGCGAACAGCTCCGCGGCAAGTCCCTCGAGGTCGAGATCGCCCTGAAGGACCTCAAGAAGCTCGAGCTCGCCGAGATCGACGACGCCTTCCTCGAAGAGCTCGGCTTCACCAACGAGGCCGAGCTCCGCGACGCCCTCCGCGAACAGATGTCCGAGCGGATCAACTACGACGTCGCCGAGGCCATGCGGAACCAGGTCCGCCAGTACCTCCTCGACAACATCAAGTTCGAGCTCCCGTCCAAGCTGTCGGCCAAGCAGACGGACCGCGTCGTCCAGCGCCGCTACGTCGACCTGATGATGCGCGGCATGCCCCGCGAGCAGATCGACGCCAACATCGAGCGCCTCGGCGCCGGCGCCGCCGACGAGGCCTCCCGCGAGCTCAAGCTCTTCTTCATCCTCCAGAAGCTGTCCGCCGACCTCGGCGTCGACGTCGACGAGGCCGAGCTCAACGGCCGCATCGCCATGCTCGCCGTCCAGAAGGGCCGCCGCCCCGAAAAGCTTAAGGCCGAGATGGCCAAGGACGGCTCGCTCTCCAACCTCTACCTCCAGCTCCGCGAGCAGAAGGCCCTCGACAAGGTCATCGAGACCGCCCAGGTCGAAGAGGTCGACATGTCCGCCCAGCAAGCCCAGGACGCCGCCGCCCCCGGCGCGGAAAAGACGGAGTAATCCGTCGTGACCCGCTTCGATTGAACACCACGGTGGGGCAGACGCCAACGTCTGCCCCACCGTTTTTCGTACCCGCGCCGATATAACGAATCGCCATCGAAAGCCCACGGAACTTGTTCCGTGGGTTCCGTCGAATGTCGATCGTGCGTTGATTGTCTGCTACGTTTCGCCCGCGCGTCATCGATCGCCCCCCTCTCCCGTATACTCCCCACCATGTCCACCAAGCTCCAGGCCCCCAAGGGCTTCGAAGACGTCCTCCCCGCCGACTCCTGGAAGTGGCAGGCCGTCGAACGCGTCGCCCGCGAGACCGCCGCCCTCTACCACTTTGACGAGATCCGTACCCCCGTCCTCGAGCACACCGCCCTCTTCCACCGCGGCGTCGGCGAGACCTCCGACATCGTCCATAAGGAAACCTTCACCTTCACCGACCGCGGCGGCGAATCCATGACCCTCCGCCCCGAGGGCACGGCCGGCGTCGTCCGCGCCGCCATCGAGCACAACCTCGTCGCCCAGGAAGGATCCCGCGCCAAGGTCTTCTACCTCGGCGCCAACTTCCGCTACGAGCGCCCCCAGAAGGGCCGCCTCCGCCAGCACCACCAGTTCGGCGCAGAATCCTTCGGCATCGCCGACCCTGCCGCCGACGTCGAGTGCATCCTCCTCCAGATGGACTTCTACCGCCGCGTCGGCCTGAAAGACCTCGCCCTCCAGGTCAACTCGCTCGGCGATGCCGAGTCCAAGCAGCGCTACCGCGACCTCCTCGTCGCCTTCCTCACCCCCAAGGCCGCCCAACTCAGCGAAGACTCCCAGCGCCGCCTCGGCGAAAACCCCCTCCGCATCCTCGACTCGAAGGACCCCCGCGACAAGGAGGCCGTCGTCGGCGCCCCCCCCGCCGCCGAAGCCCTCTCCGAAAAGTCCCGCAAGCACTTCGACGAAGTCCAAAGCCTCCTCCGCCAATCGCAAATCGGCAATGGGCAATGGGCCATCAACCCCTCCCTCGTCCGCGGCTTCGACTACTACACCGAAACCCTCTGGGAAGTCACCGCCTCCGGCCTCGGCGCGCAAAACGCCATCGGTGGCGGGGGCCGCTACGACAACCTCGTCGAAATGCTCGGCGGCCGGCCCACGCCCGGCGTCGGCTTCGGCTCCGGCCTCGAACGCCTCCTCATCGCCGTCGAAGCCCAGGCCGTCGCCCTCCCCGACCCCCGCAAGCCCCTCGTCTGGCTCGTCTATCACGGCGACGCCGCCCGCACCGCCCAGTGGCAACTCCTCGCCCAACTCCGCGCCGCCAACATCCCCGCCGACATGGACCACGCCGGCCGATCCGTCAAAGCCCAGTTCAAACTCGCCGACCGCGAAAAGGCCCGCTGGGTCCTCACCGTCGGCGACGCCGAACTCGCCGCCAACTCCGTCGTCCTCAAAGACCTCTCCACCGGAGACCAATCCACCCTCGCGCGCGACGCAGCGGTCACAAAACTCTCCACCCCCTGAACCCCACCCCACAACGAGGCTTGGTCACTTCAGTGACCGAGTCCCTCGCCCCGCACAAGACACCATCACGCCCCCGCGCCGCAACTCGCAACTCGCAACTCCCCTACAACGCCCACTGCCCCCCCACCGCGCTCACCACCACCCGCTCCGCCCGGCTCCCCGCCACCTCCATCAACCGCTCCATCGGCTCGCCCGTCGGCTCGTGACTCAGCCGGAACGTCGAGTGGTGCATGGGCAGAATGAAGTCCGCGTTCATCTGGTCCGCCATCTGCCACGCCTGCTCCGGCGTCGCGTGCGAGTGCACCCACGGGTTGTAGCCCCCGATCCCGAGGATCGCCAAGTGCGTCCGCCCGCGGTCGTGCGCCACGTCCCGGAAGTGCTCCCCGTACGCCGAATCCCCGCCGTAAACCACCCGATGTCTCGGCCCCCCGCGCGTCTCCAGGATGTACGCGTTGTACCCACGGTGCGCATCGTAGAACGTCCGCGCCCCCCAGTGCGCCACCCGCTGCGCCGTCACCGTGATCGCCCCCGCCGTCGCCCGCTCCCCCCACCGCAGTTCCGTGATCCGCCGATACCCCAGATCCCGCAGCAGGTCGCTCGTCCCGCCGGACGTAATCACCGGCGTCCCCTTCGGCAACCGCGTCAGCGTCGGCCGATCCAAATGATCGTAATGCGCGTGCGAAATGAGCATCAAATCGATCGCCGGCAGCTCCTCCATCGCCAGCGCCGGTAGCACGTGCCGCCGCGGCCCACCCGTGATCAGCCCCAGCCCGATCCCCACCCGGTTCGCGAACACCGGATCCGTCAGCACCGTCATCTCCCCCACCCGGATGAGCACGGTCGCGTGCCCCAGCCACGCCGCCGCCAGCCCCTCCCGATCCCACCTCGACAAGTCCGGCCTCCGCGGCGCTGCCGGCGGCACGTTCAGTTGATCAAACCACCGCAGCCGCCCCCGCCCCCCCCCCACAAAATCAACC
>Ga0196963_10002118_pt1 | contig 12279 bp, 8 predicted proteins | sample S1_5metaG_FD_148600 | JGI IMG/M metagenome (GOLD analysis project Ga0196963, IMG submission 148600) | Soil microbial communities from Anza Borrego desert, Southern California, United States - S1_5 | ecosystem: Environmental > Terrestrial > Soil > Desert | place: USA: California | collected... | reverse complement strand
GTCGGATATTTTCGAGCGGCCGATCGGTCCGGAGCCGGTGCCGCTGTTGCCGCAGCTGCACGGTCTCGAAATCGACGGCGAATTCGAGTCGAAGCGCTACGTGTCGACGGTGAAGGAGCAGATCAAGGGGCTGTTCGGGGCGCATATCCTCAAGGAGGCGTCGCGGCAGATCGATCTCGCGGCCAGCATGCCAGGCGCGGAGGAGATGGCGCTGTTCGATCGCATCGGCGGGTTGATCCGCGGCGAGGACGATCGTTTCGACCTGATCATTTTCGACACCGCGCCAACCGGGCACACATTACGCCTGATCCGGATGCCCGAGCTGATGGAGGCGTGGATCCGCGCCTTGTCGCGATCGCGGCGCGCGATGCTTGGCATCGAACAGGACGATCAGACCGATCCGGTGATGCTGGCGTTGAAGGGCCGGTTGGAGCACCTGCGCGAGTTTCGCGCACGCCTGCTCAGCCCGCGCGTCAGCGCATTCGTGCTGGTGCTGGTCGCCGAGCGGCTGCCGATTGAAGAGACGGCGCGTGCCATCGAGCAGCTGGAAGAAGCCGGCGTCAATATCGGCGGTCTGATCGTCAATCGCGTGCTGCCGGCGACCAGCCCCGACCCGTTCCTGCGGGCGCGGCACGAACAGGAGTGCGTATACCTGGATGAAATCGATCGGCGATTCGTGAAACATCCGCGCGTGCGGGTGCCGCAATTACCGTCGGATGTGCACGGCGTCCCGACGCTGCAACAGCTGGCCGGCTTGTTTGCCGCGGAGAAAGCCTTCGCCTCATGACCATTACCCGTCCCGCCCCAGGTGAGTTCGCGCAGTTTTACGCCGGCTACATCGGCAAAGTACCCGACAGCGGCCCGGTTGCGTTACTGCAGGAGCAGATCGGCGTGCTCGAGAAGTTGCGCGCGCTGCCGGACGACCAGGGTGATTTTCGCTACGCCGACGGCAAGTGGAGCGTGAAGGAAGTGCTCGGCCATGTTGCCGACGCCGAGCGCGTCTTCAGCTACCGGCTGACGCGCATCGCTCGAGGCGACAAGACGCCGCTCGCCGGGTTCGACGAGAACGAGTGGGCGAAGGCGGCGCCGCACCGCCGCCGCCGTGTCGCTGACATCGTCGACGAGCTGATCGCCGTCCGCCGAGCGACGCTCGCGTTGATCGACTCGCTGGACCAGGTGACGATCGACAACGTCGGCGTCGCCAACAGCCATCCGGTGTCCGCGCGCGCGATCTGCTGGATCCTCGCGGGCCATACCGCGCATCACCTCGGCATCCTGTCCGAACGCTACGGCGTATCTTAACGCTGCGCGGTTGCCGTGCCTCCCGGCGTCAGCCGCGTTGTGCTTTCACGTACCGACTCGACTTTCGGACGGGAGTAAGCGACCGGAAAATAGCGGCCCTGCGCCCACAGCTGGAACAGGTCCCGATAGTGCGGGCTGTCCGGATCGCCCGACTGACCGGGGGTGTTGAGCCCGACGGAGTTATCCCAGTTGTCGGTATCGGCGATGATCTTCAACGAGCCGCCCGACGTCTGATTGTCGGTGTTGCCGGTGGCGCTGACCGTGCTGCCATCGCCGCCGCGCGGCAGCGGCCCGACGCTGAGCCTGGCGCGAGTGGCGGCGTTGACGGCGCGCGACAGCGGATGCTCGATCAGCGCATGATGGTAGCCCTCCTGGCCGTATTTCCAAGCCAGCATGTCTGGCCCGAATCGCTTCGTCAGTTCGGCGACGGCTTCGTCCATGCTCTTCGCGAATAGCGCATCACGTCCCGCGATCGGATCATCGCCAAAGCGGCCGTCTGGGGAGAGCAGGTGGTCGATCAGGACTTTCGTCGATCCAAACGTTGGCAGCACCTCGCGCACCGCTGGTGGCACGACGACAGCGCGGGCGTTCGCGAGGACGCGCCGCTGCCACATCTGGTAGACGCCGGCGGCGATCGAGTCCTTGTCGAGCACGAAGTCCCACGTCGTCAACAGGTCACGCGCTTTTGCCGACACGGGATTGGCGAGCGTCAGGTGACGCGCGAGCGGCGTCAGCGTCCGCGCGACGACCGAGAGATCGTCGTTCTGCAGGCGCATCATCTCGCCGACGTTGAACATCCGCCCTGAACCGAGGACCTCGCTGATGCGTGATGCGCGCCACGCATCGCTCCACGTCATTTGCAGAAGATCTTTGTAGGGGTAATTGTCAGGCAGCAGGTAGTTGTTCGCGGTGGCCACGAACCCGCGCTGCGGGTTCACCTCTGACGGCAGCGAGGTAATCGGCAGGAAGCCATCCCATTCATACCGTCCGTCGCCGGGGACCGGCAGCACGCCGCTCCAATTGCGGCGGATCGGCTGGATGCCGGCTGCCTGCCAGCCGATGTTGCCCTGTCGATCGACCCACACCATGTTCTCGGACGGCATGTGGTTGAACGCGCACGCCGCTTTGAACTCCTCCCACGTCGTGGCTTGATCCATTCGCAGGCTCGCCAGGTACGGCGCGCCGCCCGGTTCCATCCAGCCCGCACGCAGCGCATAGGCCTTGCGATTGGCGCGGTCCTCGAACAGCACCGGTCCGTGACGTGTGTACTTCAGTTCGACCGTCTGCGGCCGGTCGCCCTTGACGGCAATCGTGTCGGTGATCACGCGCATCGGCTCCCACGCGCCGCGGTAGCGGTATTCGTGAGGGTTGGCTGGATTGGTCTCGTAGACATAAAGGTCTTCCGCGTCCTGGCCGAACACGGTCAATCCCCATGCGCCGTGCTCGTTGTGGCCGATCGAAATGCCAGGCAGCACCGGCTCGCCGCCGCCAATCACGTTCCAACCGGGCGCGACCAGATGGACCCAGTAGCGCAGCGATGGCGCCGCGATCACGCGGTGCGGATCGTTGGCGAGAATCGGCTTGGTGCTGATGGTCCGGCTTCCAGCCACGACCCAATTGTTCGAGCCGATGTCGCGGGGATCGGCGTCGAGATCCGCGGGTCCCGCGGGGTCTGGAGCGATGCCGCCCGCGTGCAGCGCGCGGGGCGTCGAGCCTCGATACTCCGCGATCACGTCTTCCGGCTGGAAGCGAATGCTTTCGCGAAACGCCGAATACACCGCCAGCACCTCGTCCGGGAACGTCTTCGCGTCGATCGCCGGGTCGAGCTCGAACCGGGGATTGCCACCCTGGAAGTTGGTGAGTGCTCGCACCTGTTCGATGCTGGACGCCTTGATCGCCCGCATCGAGCGGACTTCGTCGGTGACATTCGACGTCAGCGCCTGGTGCCGCGAAATCACAACGGCCGGCGTCCAGCGGGCGGGTTTGATGCCGAGCATCCGGAATTCCACCGGCAGCAGCGAGGGGTTGCGCTCCGTCTCGGTGATATAGGCGTTGATGCCGCGGACGAACGACTCGATGATCGTCTTGCCGCGCGGGTGATAACGATTGAGCTCGTCATCGAGATCGCCCCGAAACTGATGCAGCCGCGCGCCGCGATCGCGCGCCAGCTCGCGCGTGCCGAGGATCTCCGCGACCGTGCCGGTCGCCTGGCGCCGCCACATCTCGAATTGGAACAGGCGATCTTTCGCGGCCGCGTAGCCCTGCGCGAAAAACAGGTCGGGTTCGTTCTGCGCGTAGATGTGGTTGATGCCCCAGCGATCGCGAATGATCTCGACGGGTTGCGTCAGCCCCGCAACCTGCACGGTGGTGTCGCTCTGCCCGGAGAGGGGCCGGGCGAGCAGCAGCAGCGAAACGGCGAACAGCAGGCGAGAGGCACGCTTCATCACACCACCCCCATCGCTCACATCGTGCCGCGACGGTCGTCGCGCCGAAGCGTCAGCGTAGGCGGAATATACTGCTAAACAGATGAAGTTTGCGCCCGAGTACGTGACCCACGTACTGAACGAGAATTTCGAGGACGCCAAAGAGCTGTTGCTGTCGCCATTGATGGCGATCAACTACGCCCACCTGGTCATGCTGGCCGAACGGCAGATTGTCAGCGCCGCCGATGCGCGCGCGCTGCGCGACGCGCTCAACGGCATCTCCCTCGAGCGGGTCCGCGAGGTGCTCTACGACGGGACCTACGAAGACCTGTTCTTTTATATCGAGCGGTTGATCGATCAGGCATGCGGCGCGGACGTCGCCGGCCGGCTGCACACGGCGCGGAGCCGTAACGATCTGGCGATGACGATGTACCGGATCCGTCAGAGAGAGTTCGTCGCGTCGCTCGCCGCCGCGACCCTGGAGTTGCGCGAAGCGCTGATCGCCCTTGCCGCCCGCCACACCCGCACCGTCTATGGCGCGCACACCCACACCCAGCCGGCCCAGCCGACGACCATCGCGCACTACCTGCTGGCGGTGATCGAACAACTCGAGCGGGACACCGCGCGACTGCTGGCCGCGTACGATTCGACCAACCGCAATCCGCTCGGCGCGTGCGCGATTACCGGCACCGGCTTCGCGATCGATCGCAATCGGACCAGCGAGCTGCTCGGCTTCAGCGGCCCGACCTGTAATACCTACGGCAGCATCGCCACCGTCGACTATCTGCTCGAAAGCGTTTCTGCGAGCAGCGTGTTGATCGTCGGCCTCGGCCGCGTCATGCAGGATTTTCTGCTGTGGTGCACGATGGAGTTCGGCTACCTGCGCCTCAGCGACGGTTTCGTGCAGGGCAGCAGCATCATGCCGCAAAAGCGCAACCCCGTTGCGCTGGAGCACGCGCGCGCGATCGGCAGTAAGGCCGTCGGCCAAGCTCAAGCGATCGTCACCGCGGTGCACAACACGCCCTTCGGCGACATCGTCGATACGGAGGACGATCTGCAGCCGCTCATCGCACGCATGTTCCGTGATGCCACCCGGATGGTGACCCTGGTTGCCGCGGCGATGCGGCTGGCCGACTTCGACGTGGAGCGCCTGGCGGCACGCGCCGGCGATGGCGGCACCACGCTGACGGAGCTTGCCGACACGCTGGTGCGTGATCACGGTTTGTCCTTCAGGTCCGCGCACGCCATCGCCGCATTGCTCTTGAAGGCGCGCGCCGAAGATCCGAACGTGTCGCTGTCGAACGCGCTTTCCAAAGCGTCGGCGGCGATTCTCGGCCGATCGCTCGACTACAGTGAATCGGATCTGCAGCGCATCATGAGTCCCGTTTACTTCGTCGAAGTGCGCACGACCTACGGTGGTCCCGCGCCTCAGGAAACCGCACGGGCGATTGGCGCATCGAGAGAAACGCTGAACGAGCACCGCCGGCAATGGCAGGATCGCCGCGACGCACTCGATCGCGCGGGGGCTGCATTGCAGGCCCGCGTCGCGGCACTATAAGCCATGCCACGGACCTACCTTCGCGTGACGCTGGTCTGGATTGTGACCCTCGCCGCGCTCTATGCCTTTCAGTGGTTCTACACCCGTTGAATGTCCGCGATTGACTGGACGATCATCGGCGTCTACCTGCTCTGGATCGTCTGGGACGGCATCCGCCTAAGCCGGAACACGGGCAAGCTCGAAGGCTACTTCCTGGCCAGCAGGAGCCTGCCGTGGTGGGCCGTGGGCTTGTCGGTGATGGCGACACAGTTGTCCGCGATCACGATGGTCAGCAGCACCGGACAGGGCTACGCGGACGGCATGGGCCTGTTGCAGCAGTACTACGCGCTGCCGATCGCGATGATCATCATCGCCGTCACCTTCGTTCCGTTCTTCCGCAACGCCAACGTCTACACCGCTTACGAATACCTGGAGGGACGGTTCGACGCCAAGACGCGATCGTTCACGGCGCTGCTGTTTCTGCTGTCGCGCGGCATGTCGACGGGCGTCGTGATTTCCGCGCCCGCCGTCGTTCTCTCGGTGATGGTCGGCACCGACGTCAGCACGATCTGCATCCTGCTCGCGCTGCCGACGGCGGTTTACACGATGTATGGCGGCGTCCAGGCGGTGGCGTGGACCGACGTGAAGCAGATGTACCTGATCGTCTTCGGGCTGGTCGCCGCGTTCGTTGCATTGATCGCCGGCTTGCCGGACACCGTCAGCATCAACGAAGCGCTGCACATCGCCGGCACGTCCGGCCGCCTGCAGGTGTTCAACTTCTCGACGGATCCGTCGGTGCGATTCACGTTCTGGACCGGCACGATCGGCGCCCTGTTCCTGTTTCTCTCGTACTTCGGCACCGATCAAAGCCAGGTCCAGCGCTACTTGACTGCGAAGTCGGTCGACGAGGCCCGCACTTCGTTGTTCATGAGCGCTTACTGGAAAATTCCGCTGCAGGCGCTCGTGATGATCATCGGCGTGTTTATGTTCGTGTTCTATCTGTTCACGCCGCCGCCGATGTTGTTCAACGGCGTGCACGACGAACGCGTGCGCAACAGTGCTCGCGCCGGCGAATACGCCGCGCTCGAACAGCGGTTCAATGAAGCCATCGACATGCGCAGCGCGGCCGCACAGGCGCTGGCCGATGCGGAAGGCGCCGCCGAGACGACGGCGACGGATGGCCATCGCACGGCGTTTCTCGAAAGCGATCAGCGCGTCAAGGCGGTGCGGGCGGAAGCGGTCGCCCTCGTCAAACAGGTCACGGGCGACAATTCGTACAACGACGTCAACTACATCTTTCCGACCTATATCGTCACGCAGTTGCCCGTCGGTCTGATCGGCTTGCTCATGGCGGCGATTTTTGCCGCGGCGATGTCGACGATCTCGGGGGAGCTCGCAGCGCTATCTACGTCCACCGTGATGGACTTCTACAAACGCTGGGTCCGTGACGACGGCGACGAAGCGCATCTGCTGAGGGTGTCAAAGGTCGCCATGATGTTCTGGGCGGTGTTCGCCTCATTGGTGGCGATCTGGGCGGTCGAGCTCGGCTCGTTGATCGAAGTGGTCAACCGCTTCGGGTCTTTCTTCTACGGGTCGATCCTCGGCGTATTCCTGTTGGCGATCGGCTGGCCACGCGCGAATTCGACAGGGGCGTTCGTCGGACTGATTGCCGGGATGAGCGTCGTCGGTTACGTCACCGTGTCAACCAACATCGCCTTTTTGTGGCACAACCTGATCGGCGCCGTCGTCGTCTTCGGCACGGGGATGATCGTCAGCGAGCTCACGGGACCCCGAAAACGTGGGTAAGTTGCTGTTGCTTGCCATGCTCGGCGTGATCGTGTTGATGATCGCGTCGTGGACGCTCGGAGAGTTCTTACGTCAACGGAAGGACAAATAACGCCGGCTACAGCCGATCGAGCGACTCCTTGCCAATGACGACGTTCCACACGAGCAACTCGTACTGCACCACGCCCGCCTGGTAGTACGGATCGGCATCGCGAATCGCATCAAGCGCCTTTTGCGGATCGTTGTCGGCGACGCGGACCAGCATCATCCCGCCGTAACGCGGATCGTGCGGTCCAGCCGCCAACAGCGTGCCCTCGTCCTTGAGCTTGCGCTGGAACGCCCGGTGCGCCTCCTGATGAGCGACGACCTCTTCGAGCGGACGGCGATAGCGGATCAGGGCGAGCGCATACATGCGAATCAGGATACTTCAGTCCCACGATCGGACACTTTTCCGGGGCTTGCCAACCGTTTGATGATTGTAACCGTCAATTAATCAGTAGGTTACGAAAGCGGGCGGCTTTGGTACGGTCCTCGCTATAACACCGTCCGGAACACCATCATGACGACAACCATCAGACCCTCGACCGACCGGCCACGACAGGCGCCGAAAAGCCGTTTCTGGCCACGCGTGTTCGGGACGGTGAGCGTAGGCGCCATGATGCTGGCGCCCGTGGCGGCGTTGTCGTTGTGGTTGTTGATGAGCGATCCGGTGACGGCGGCGGCGGTCATGGAGCGCGGTGATCTGGTGCCGGTGCTGGTGGCACTCGCCAAAGTGATTGGGAAGACTCTGATGGCGGTGATGTCGACGCTGTAAGATGCGGAGTGCCCTCGCTGACGTTTCTCGGTGCCGCGCGGACGGTCACCGGATCGAAGTACCTGCTCGACATCGACGGTCAGCGCATCCTGTTCGACTGCGGCCTGTTTCAAGGACTAAAGGATCTTCGGCTCCGCAACTGGTCGCCGTTGCCGGTCCCTGCTGAAACCATCGACGCCGTAGTTCTCACGCACGCACACATCGATCACACGGGCTGGCTGCCGAGGCTGATTGCTCAGGGTTTCAAAGGCCCCGTCCATTGCACCAGGGGAACCGCGGACCTGTGTCGGCTCGTGCTGCCTGACGCTGCGCATCTTCAGGAAGAAGATGCGAAGTTCGCGAATAAACGCGGCTTTTCAAAACATCAACCCGCATTACCGCTCTACACCGAGGCGGATGCTGCGGAAACACTCACCCGACTGCGCCCGTCGCCATTCAACACCACGGTGTCGGTGTCGAAGGAGATTGCTGTCCAATTCATCAATGCCGGACACCTGCTCGGCTCCTCGTACGTGCTCGTGCATCGTCAGCACAACGACGGCAAGCGAATTCTGTTCGGTGGCGATCTGGGCCGCTACAGTCGGCCGATTCTTCCGGACCCGTCGCCCGGTGTGGCCGCGGATGTCCTGCTCGTCGAATCGACCTACGGCGACCGGAAGCACCCTGACGAAGACGATGGCGCCAGGCTCGCGCGAATCATCACCGAAACCCATGCGCGAGGCGGCAAGGTCATTATTCCGGCGTTTGCCATTGGCCGCGTCGAAGAGCTGTTGTACTGGTTGTTCAAGCTCGAAGATGCCGGCCGTCTGCCAACACTGCCAATCTACGTCGACAGCCCGATGGCGGTAAAAGCCATCGAATATTACAAGGCGCACGCCGGCGAGCTCGATAAGGAACTGGAATCGCTGCGCCGCAAGCTGCCGCGGTTCACGTCAATCAGCGCAGCGCGCGATTCAAAGGCGCTGGTCGAGAACGACAGTCCCGCGGTAATCATCGCGTCGAGCGGGATGGCCACTGGCGGCCGTGTCGTGCATCACCTGTTCGCCGGATTGCCGGATCCCCGCAACACGGTCCTGTTCGTCGGTTTCCAGGCCGCCGGCACGCGCGGTCGGCAGCTGGTCGACGGTGCTCAACATGTGAAGATGTTCGGTCAGCACGTTCCCGTCCACGCGAGAATAGAGAAGATCGACGGCATGTCCTCACATGCGGATGCCGGGGAGATCGTTCAATGGCTGCGCACGTTTCCGCGCGCACCCAAGGTGACGTATCTGGTGCACGGCGAAGTCGTCGCGCAGGATGCATTAAAGATCAGGATTCAGAAAGAGCTCGGATGGCACGTAGAGATCCCGACACACGGTCAGAAAGTGGACCTGCCGTTGTAGGCACGACGCGTCCGTATCTGCTCGAGCAGATCGATGACGCGGCCGTGGTGCAGTTGTACGCCGACGGCTTCGACAAGCTCCCGCTCCGCGAGAAGACGCTGGTCTGGCATCTGTATCAGGCCGCGCTGGCGGGCCGCGACATCTATTATGATCAGCGGCATCGCTTCAACCTGGCGATGCGCCACCTGCTGGAGGAGATCATCCGCCATCCGGATGGCGTCGCCGCTGACACACTGTCGGAGCTGACCCGGTACACGAAGCTGTTCTGGCTGAACACCGGCCCTTACAACAACCTCACCGCCCGCAAGTTCCTGTTGAAGCTCGATCGCCGGCGGTTGATCGACGCAATGCGCATCGCAGAGGCTAACGGCGCGGACTTCGACCTCGAGCTGGGCGAGGCCATCGAGCAGCGCGTCGAGAAATACGCCCCGATGTTCTTTGATCCGGACTTCGAGCCGATGGTCACCTGCAAAACGCCCGGGGAAGGGCAGGACATTCTGGCCTCGAGCGCGAACAATCTGTATCGCGACGTGACGATGGCGGACCTCGAAGGCGTCGAGGAGAAGAATCAGCTCAACTCACGCGTCGTGAAGCGGGACGGTCGCATCGTCGAAGAGGTCTACAAGATCGGCGGCCTGTACGACCGCGAGCTTCGCAACATCGTCGGTCACTTGCGACAGGCCGTCGCTTTCGCCGACGCGCCGCTGGCAGCCGCGCTCAACGCGCTGATCAAGTGGTACGAAACCGGGCTCGACAGCGATCGCGAGGCCTTCGACATTGCCTGGGTGCAGAACCGTGATTCGACCGTCGACACGATGAATGGGTTCATCGAGGTCTACATGGACGCCCGCGGCATGAAAGGCGCGTGGGAAGGCGTCGTGTATTACACGAACCACGAGAAGACCAGCAAGATTCGCACGCTTGCCGAGCATGCGCAGTGGTTCGAGGACCATCTGCCGATCGATCCGAAGTACCGCAAGCCGAAGGTCCAGGGCGTGTCAGCGCAGGCGATTGAGGTGGTCGTCGAGGCCGGTGACTCCGGACCGATCACGCCGATAGGCGTCAATTTGCCGAACGATCAGCGAATCCGCGAGCAGTACGGCAGCAAGTCGGTGTCTCTTTCGAACGTGCTCGAGGCTCACGAGCAGTCGATGCCGGACAGTTTCCGTCACGAATTCGCCTGGGACGATGCCGAAGTGGCGCGCGCGAAGCGCTGGGCGGCGTTTGCCGGGGAGCTGACGACGGAGATCCACGAAGTGCTCGGTCATGGCTCCGGACGAATGGCCGATCGGGTGACGCTCAACCCGCAGGACCTGCTCAAGGAGCAGTACTCGGCGCTCGAGGAAACACGCGCCGATCTTGTCGCTTTGTACTTCGTCGCGGATCCGTTCCTTGCCGAAATTGGCTTGATCGCCGCGGACGATCAGCCGGAAGTGGTACAGGCGGAGTACGAAGCCTACGCCCGCAACGCGCTGGTGCAATTGCGGCGGGTGCGCGAAGGCACGCAGCTCGAGGAAGATCACATGCGCAACCGTCAGGCGATCGTGCACTGGCTGCTCGCGAATACCAAAGCCATCGACGTTCGTCGCCGCGACGGCAAGACCTATTTCGTCGTCGCCGACGTCGCGGTGTTCCGCGCCGGCGTCGCCAGGCTGCTCGCAGAAGTGCAGCGCATCAAGTCCGAAGGCGACTACGCGGCGGCGAAGCAGGTGTTCGAAACGTACGGTGTGCATTTCGACCCTGAACTGCGTGACGAAATCGTGGCGCGCGTCGACAAGTTACGACTGCCGTCCTACACCGGCTTCGTGATGCCGAAACTGAAGCCGGTCGTCGATGCAGGCGGCAACATTACCGACGTCGGCATCTCGTACCCTTGCGACCTGACCGCGCAAATGCTCGAATATTCCGCCGGCAATTTTGGTGCCTGACACCAACGTTGCCGGCAATGGTTGGTGCCTGACACCAACCGTGACTCGGCAATGGTTGGTGTCTGACACCAATCGTGCCGTAGGAGTGGAAATATTGCTGTGATGATGCAGAAACTGCTGATGGCGTGGCTGTGTGTCGCGACTCCGGTCGCCGCGCAATCGCTGCAGGATCGCATGCTGCAGGCTGAGGATGCCCGGCCGACGAGCGAGGAGGGGCTGGCGCCACTTCGTGAGGCGCTGCAGGGCAGCGGGCGGCGAACCGCGATTCGCGCGTTCGGGCGGCTCGAGCGTCCTGAGTTCATTCCGCTGATTGCGCCGGCGTTGAACGACGGCGCGGGTATTCGCGCCGAAGCCGCCAACGCGCTCGCGCAAATGGCGCGCACGCCCGAAGCGGTCGCCGACGTGCAGAAACTGTTGCTGGCGCGCGCCGCGGTCGACGCCAACCTGAATACGTGGGAGCCGTGGGGCGAGATGGCCGCGGCGCTTGGACGGCTGAACTACGACACCGCGGCGCAAGTCGCCGAAACGGAAGCGGTGCTGCTGACGGGACTACCGTCGCCAGATTCGATGACCGAACCGGAGACCGCCGCCGTGGTCGGCGCCGTACGGGGACTCGAGTCGCTGGCCCGCACCGTTCGGGCGAAAAAGCTGCCGCCGCTCGGCGAGCGCACGTGGGAGCTGCTGCGGTGGGCGGCGACGGCGCAACGGCCGGCGACCGATCCGCGATCGGCGATCACGCGCCGGCTGGCGATGGCGGCCCTCGTCACCGGCAACCAAGCGACAGGCTCGGTTGCCGAGCGCGGTCTCAACGATAGCGATGCCGAGGTCCGTCGATTTGCCGCGGCGGCACTGGGTAGCGACGCGCGGATCGAAGAGCGCGAGCGGATCCTCAAGCTCGCGTTGGCGGATAGAGAACCTCGCGTGAGATTGGAGGCACTACGTGGATGGGGCCGCCATCTGCAGAAGTCTTCATGCGCTCCGATTCGCGCGGCCCTCAACGATCCGAACATGCACGTCAAGCTGCAGGCGATCGATCAGCTCGCGAATGCGTGTCCGGCTGCTGACTCGCCCGCCGAGGAGCTGCAGGCGATCGTCGATTCGCTCCGCG
>Ga0196963_10002117_pt1 | contig 12280 bp, 10 predicted proteins | sample S1_5metaG_FD_148600 | JGI IMG/M metagenome (GOLD analysis project Ga0196963, IMG submission 148600) | Soil microbial communities from Anza Borrego desert, Southern California, United States - S1_5 | ecosystem: Environmental > Terrestrial > Soil > Desert | place: USA: California | collected... | reverse complement strand
GCGCAATCTCCAGGCCGAGGTCGACGCTGACGATGGCGAGCCGCCCCGCATGCCGGAGTCGAAACACAGCCGCGGCCGGCGGGCATGAGCCTGCCGATGATCCGGATTTAGCCGCAGCCGACTTCGCGCGTCCGGTGCTGGCCAAGCGGCCATGGGGCTTGTCGTTGTTCGCGGGCTTGCGGCGCGAAGCGGATGCTGAGCTGCGGCGGCGGCGAGGAACGAAGCTCGCGGGCGGATCAGCGCGCGCCCAAGCGGCGGCGAATACGCGACAGCGCGACCGGCGTGATCGCCAGCCACGCGGCTATCTCGCGCAGCGGTACCGTGTTCAGTAACTCCGGATGCCTGCCAATCAGCTCGACATAGCGCTGTTCGGCGCTGCGCTGCGCGAGGTCCGCCTCGCGGCCGTAGCGGGCAGCGGTCAGCTGCATCAAGGTGTCGACCAAGTAGGCTGCGATCTCGGGGTCGCGGCCGCGCCAGTCGTCCAACTCCGCAATTCCGACCCGCACTGCCGCGGAAGGCCGCAACGCGGCGGCACCGAGCGCGCGTTCGGCACAGCACACATCCAGTGCGCGCCACGCCACGCGGCCGACGACCCACTCGCCGTCGCCGAGAAAATCATGATTGAACTCGTTGCCAGCGGCGTCCAGCGTGAACACGCGAACCAATCCGCGACGCAGGAACCAGACATGTGTCGCCACCGCGTCCGGCGCGAACAGCAGCTCGCCCGGGGCGAACGTTTCGACCGGTCGTGTTGCGAGCTGCTGCTCGATCGACTTCGGTAGCGCAGGCATCGATAAACCGAGGTTAATGCGCCGCGACTGGCGCAGTGCGGAGGATAGCGTCCTTCCGTGGAGTGCTTGCATGCCTGCCGATCCCATCCGAAAGACGTCATTGAACTGGCCCCATCTCGCCTTGCTCGCCGCGCTGCCAACCTGGGTCACCGTCTCCGCGCCGTGGCCGCCCACGATGCGGCTCGCTGTATGGCTGCTGATCAGCTACATCGTGTTGGGCAGCGCCGAGCGGCTCAAGCCTTATCGCTCGGAATGGCAGCCGGACCGGCGCGCATTACGCCGCGACGGCTCGGTGTTTGCGCTCAATCTGTTCGCCGACGCTGGTGTGTCAGTGGCGCTCGCCGCCGCGCTGGCTGCCGCGACCGAAGCCACGGCGACGTGGCCGCTGGCGGGCCAGGTGCTGCTCGGCATCGGCCTGGGCGAGTTGGTCAGCTACACCCTGCATCGCGCCAGTCATCGCGACGGCTGGCTATGGCGGGTGCATCTGCTGCATCACCGGCCGGAGCGCGTGAATGTCGCCAACGCCCTAACCGCGCATCCGATCAACGCGATGTACGACAAGCTCGGCCGCATGCTGCCGATGCTGGTCCTCGGGCTGTCCGACGAGGCGATCGTCATCGTCACGCTGTTCACGCTGACGCAGAATCTCGCCGTGCACGCCAATGTCGCTGGCACGCTCGGCGTGCTCAACCTCGTCATCGGCAGCGCCGAACTGCATCGCCTGCACCACAGCACGCAGGAACGCCAGGCGGGCAATTTCGGCACCACTGTGCCCTGGTGGGACCTGCTGTTCGGCACGTTCCGCTGGCGCGAAGCGCCCGAGCGGGTCGGCGTGTTCGAGCCGGCCCGCTATCCCGACGAGTACGCATTGCTGCGGCTGCTCGCCTGGCCGTTCTCGCGCCGCGCTGTGCCTGCTGAGCGCAAAAACAAATAGGCCACCGGGTTACGGTGGCCTAAGTGCTCGAAAAGATTGGTCGGGGAGACAGGATTTGAACCTGCGACTTCTACGTCCCGAACGTAGCGCTCTACCAGGCTGAGCTACACCCCGATGGGAAGAGCCGCGTATTTTAGGGAGGCGCGGCTCTCGACGCAACAGGCGGCGGCGATCAGAAGAACAGGCGCAGGCCGAGCGCGAAGTTGCGGCCGGGCAGGGCCACGCTGTCCTTCAGGAAAGACGTATGCACGCGTGCGCTGCGGTCGGTGAGGTTCTTGGCGTCGAAGAACACTTCCCAGGCGTTGTGCCGGCCGTCGACGTGGTAGGCAACGTGAGCGTTGACGAGGGCGTAGCCGGCGGTCGGCGTTTCGTTCTCGGCGACGTCGTTCTGGCGCTTGTAGCCGATGCTGCTCAGCGATGCGCGCCAGGCGTCGCGTTGCCAGTCCAAGGTCAGGCCGAGGCGCGCCGGGGCAATGCGCGGCAGGTTGCCGCCGTCGGCGAGGGTGGCGCGGACGCTGTCGGCGAAGGCGCGCAGGTCGAAGCGGCCGTAGTCGTTGTCGGCGAGGCGCCATTCGGCCTCGGCTTCGAAGCCGCGGAAGCGGGCGTCGGCCTGGGTCCACTGCCGCACGGGCAACTCGTCGCCGTGGTGGTCGTCTTCTACATGCCCGCCGGTGTCGACGAGGTAAATGAAGTCCTCGAACCGGTTGCGGTAGGCGGATAGCTTGGCGTGCAGGCGCTCACCGTGGAAATGCAGGCCGAGTTCGGCCTGGTTCGCTTGCTCGCGGCGCAGGTCGGGGTTGCCGATCTCGAATGACGCGGTCGCCGCATGCGGGCCGTTGGCGAACAGCTCCTCTTCGGCCGGCGCGCGCTCGGCGTGGTCGAGGTTCAGGCTCAGCCGCCAGGCCGCGTCGAATTGCCACAGACCGCTGGCGGACAGGCTATGCGGACGGAAGCTGCGGCTGGCGCCGTCGATGGGATCGGTGCGCACGCGATCGACGCGGCCGCCCACCTCGAACTGCAGCGGACCGAAGCTGCGCTGCTCGACTAAGAACAAGCCCAGCGAGCGGGTGTTGGTGCGTGGCACGAAGGCTTCTTCGCCGATGGCTTCGAAGCGCGTGTCGCTCGCCTGCAGGCCAATGGCACCAAGCCAGCCGCCAAGTTCGGTATGCGAGAGTTCCAGGCGGCCTTCGCTGCCGTCGCGCAGGAAACGGGTGCCGATCTCATCGCCTTCGAATTCAGTGTGCTCATAATCGGTGTGGGCCACGCTGACGCGCAGCGCATCGATGGCTTCGGCAGGGGCGGTCAGGCCGCCGCGCAACTCGTAGCGGTCCTGGTTCATGTCGATGGTGACGCCGGGCTCATCGTGCTCGGCATCGCCGGGCTCGCCGGGGTTGCCGTAGCGGTTTTCGTAGCGGGCGATCGAGGCGCCGACAAAGCCCACATCGGTGATCCACGAGCTGCCGAACGCGCCTGACTTGCCGCGATTGAAGCTGTTCTGCTGGCGGCCGTGCGGGGTTTCGTAGTCTTCGAGGTCGCGGTAGAGACCATCGACATGCCAGGCGAGGCGATCGCCACCGCCGTCGACGCGGGCGAGATGGGTGAAGCCGCGCGTCGCCGAGTCGTAGCGGGTTTCGGCGCGCCCCCCCAGCGTCTCGATCGGCGCTTCCGGAATGCGGCCGTCGACGACATTGACGATGCCGCCGATCGCGCCGGTGCCGAACAGCAGCGTCGCCGGACCTTTCAGCACCTCGATCTGATCGGCGAGGAACGGTTCGATGGCGGCGGCATGGTCTTGGCTCAGTGCCGAGGCATCCAGCGTCGCCAGGCCGCTCTGCAGCACGCCGACGCGGGCGCCGTCGAGGCCACGGATGATCGGGCGGCTGACCGCGGCGCCAAAATGCGAGGCCTGCACGCCGGGGAGGCCGCTGATCGTCTCGCCCAGCGTCGCGGCGCGGGCGCGATCGAGCATGGCGCCGGACAGCACTTCGGCCGGTTGCGCGATCGCCTCTTCGGTACTGCGTAGGGGACTCGCGGTGACGACGACGCGGTCGAGCTTCTCGGCGTGGCCTTCCTTGTGCCGGTCATCCGCGTGTTCGTGCTGCGCTGAGGCATGCGCGGTGCCGAGGGCGAACGACAGGGCAACGACGAGGTGGCGACGGGAAAGCTGCGGCACGGCGGTTCGTCCAATGAGCGGTTATTGGAATGTTATACAGTTACTTTTCTGGACGCTCAAGCCGTCGAGCCTGCTTCAAGTCATCGCTGCAACCGTTTGAAGACGCGGGGATTCCTAAGCCGGCGTGGCGAGGGCTGCGGCGGTGAACTCGAGCCGCCTGGGCTGCCATAGCGGGGCAGCCGGGAGCGCCGCACAGGCGCGGGCGCAAACGGCGATGAACGCCGAGCGCGGCATCGGCGCGAAACCCAGGCTGGCGAGATGCGGCGATTCAACCTGCCCATCGAGCAAGACATAGCTGCCTTGCAGCAACAGCCGGCACAGCGCCGCAATCGCCACCTTGGAGCCGCCCGGCCGTAGCGACACCATGCTCTCGCCGAAGAACATCCGGCCGATGGCGATACCGTAGATGCCGCCAACGAGATCGCCGCCGTCCAGCACTTCGACCGAATGCGCATGGCCGAGCCGATGCAGCCGCAGGTAGGCCGCGCGCATCTCGGCGGTAATCCAGGTCCCGTACTGACCCGGACGCGGCTGTTCGGCGCACTGGCCGATGATCTCGGCGAAGCGCGTATTCACCGCGAGCTGCCAGGCGCAGCGGCGCAGCTCACGGCGGAAGCGTCGCGACAGATGCAGCTCACCCGGCGCGATCACCATGCGCGGATCGGGCGACCACCACAGGATCGGCTGGCCATTGGAATACCAGGGAAAAATGCCCTGCGAATATGCGTTCAGCAGCCGCGTCGGACTGAGGTCACCACCGAACGCGAGCAGGCCGTTCGGTTCGTCGAGTGCAAGCGCCACCGGCGGAAAGGGGGCATCGGCATCCGCAGAAAGCCGCGGTAGTGGCAGCATCTGGCTCACGGCGGCGCCTCACGGTACGGCGAATGCCGCAGCAGTTCGTCACGATAGCCGCGCAGCCACTGCGCTTCTTCGCTCAGCGCGTGGCTCACCGCGGCGCGAAAGCGCGGGTCCTTGATGTAGTGCAGCGAATGCGTCGCCACTGGCAGAAAGCCGCGTGCCAGCTTGTGCTCGCCCTGCGCACCCGGCTCGAAGCGGGTGAGGCCGTGGCGCAGGCAGTATTCGATGCCTTGGTAGTAGCACAGCTCGAAATGCAGGCCGGGCAGGGGATCGCTGCTGCCCCAATAGCGGCCATATAACGCAGTGGATGAGCGCAGGAACAGCGCGCCGGCGATGTATCCGCCACGACGACGTGCCAGCACGATCCACAGCTGCTCGGGCAGCGCCTCGGCGAGATGCCGAAAGAACGCCGGTGTCAGCACCGGCAAGTTGCCCTTCGCCGCGAACGTATCTCGATAAAAGCCATGCATCGCGGTGAGCTGCGCTTCATCAGCCTCGAAGCCGTGCACGCTGATGATCTCGACGCCCGCCGTCCGCACCCCGGCACGTTCCTGCCGTATGTTTTTGCGCTTCTTCGCGTTCAACGCGGCGAGGAATTCGTCGAAGTCGTGCCAGCCGCGGTTGTGCCAATGAAATTGCCAATCGAAGCGCGCTAGCCAGTCAGCTCCGGCCGCGGGTGGCGGGTCGATGAAATTGACATGCGCCGACGACAGGCCCAGCCGTGCCGATTCGTCGTGTAATGCGGTCAACGCAACGGCTTCGAGCGCGGCGCTGGCCGTCACGCCGGTAAGCAACCGCGGCCCCGGCACCGGCGAATACGGCACCGCGCACAGCAGCTTCGGGTAGTAGTTCAAGCCATGACGGCGGTAGGCCTCGGCCCAGGCATGGTCGAAGACGAATTCGCCATGCGAATTGCGCTTGAGGTAGCACGGCGCCGCGGCGACGAGGCGGTCGCCGTCATGGATCGTCAGATGGTGCGGTGTCCAGCCGTAGCCCGGGACCAGGCAGCCGTGCTGCTCGAGGCCGGAGAGGAAGGCATGGCGTAGAAACGGGTTGTCGTCCGGCCGCAGCGAATCCCACGCGGCCGGATCGATATCGGCAAGACGGTTGTGGAAGCGGACCGTCGTCAGTGCCCGCCCTCGCTGTCGAGGAATTTCTCGGCGTCCAGCGCCGCCATGCAACCGAAGCCGGCCGAGGTGATCGCCTGCCGATAGACCTGATCGGCCACGTCACCGGCGGCGAACACGCCCGGCACCGACGTGGCCGTGGCGTTGCCCTCGAGGCCGGAGCGAATCGAGATGTAGCCGTTGCGCATCTCCAGCTGCCCCTCGAACAGACTGGTGTTCGGTGTGTGGCCGATCGCGACGAAGAAGCCCTGCACGGCGATGTCGCGGGTGCCGCCCTCGATGAGATGGCGCACGCGCATGCCGCTGACGCCGGAATCGTCGCCGAGCACCTCATCCACGGCGCTATTCCAGATCAGCTCGATCTTGCCGCTCTGCGCCTTGGCGAACAGCTTGTCCTGCATGATCTTTTCGGCGCGTAGGCGGTCGCGGCGGTGCACGAGGTAGACCTTGCGCGCGATGTTGGCGAGGTACAGCGCCTCTTCCACGGCGGTATTGCCGCCGCCGATCACGGCGACGTCCTGTTCACGGAAAAAGAAGCCATCGCAAGTCGCGCAGGCGGAGACCCCCTTGCCCTTGTATTTCTCCTCGGACGGCAGACCGAGGTACTTCGCCGTGGCACCGGTGGCGATGATCAGCGCATCGCAGGTGTACTCGCCCATGTCGCCCTTCAGCCGGAACGGCCGGCGCGACAGGTCGGCGCTGTGGATGTGGTCGAACACGATCTCGGTTTCGAAGCGCTCGGCATGCGCCTGCATGCGTGCCATCAGATCCGGCCCCATCAGGCCGTGCGCATCGCCGGGCCAGTTATCGACCTCCGTCGTGGTCATCAACTGGCCGCCCTGCTGCAGGCCGGTGATCAGCACCGGCTTGAGATTGGCGCGGGCGGCGTAAACCGCGGCGGAATAACCGGCCGGGCCGGAGCCCAGGATCAACAGACGGCAGTGCCTGGTAGCGCTCATGTATGATTTCGTTTCGGTCGTGGACTGAGGTCGGCGGCGCCGACGACGGGGCAAACGGCAAGGCAGAATGGGGCGGTCGCGTGCGGGAATCAAGGCGCGACGCTCGCGCCCCGTCCCGGCCGCATCATTCATCCGTCTTGAAGCTGCAACGTGGCGACTACCGTAAGCGATAACCCCTCTGGCCGCCGCATCTGGCGGGAAAGCCTGATCCTCCTCGTCGTGCCGGTGCTGCTGTACCTGCTCGCGTGCCTGCTGAGCTACAGCCCGGAGGACCCGAGCTGGTCACATGCCGGCAGCGTGACCGGCGCCGTGAAGAACTTCGGTGGCCTCGCCGGCGCGTGGTTTGCCGATCTGGCGCTGGCGTTCGCCGGGCTCGCGGCCTACACGATTCCGGTGCTGCTCGGCCTCGTCGCCTGGGCGGCGCTGCGTACCCGTGCGGACAGCAGCGAGAGCACCCTCGCGCCGGCAATGCGCCTGCTTGGCTGTGTCGGCGTGCTGATTACCGGGGCCGGCTTCGTCGCGCTGCAGGCGCCGGACGCCGGCGCGAACTTGCCGGCGCAGTCCGGCGGCCTGCTCGGACACTGGGTCAGCGGCGCGCTCGGCAGCGCGTTCGGCTTTCTCGGCGCCAGTCTGTTCCTGCTCGCGCTGCTGCTGATTGCGATCACGCTGGCGACGGGCATCTCCTGGTTTCGTGTAATGGATCAGCTCGGCGGCGCGGTCCTGGCGATCGGCCGCTGGCTTGGCCAGCGCGCGCACAAGGCCGAGGAATGGCAGAGCGCGCGTGCAGCCAAGGCTGAGCGCGAGGAGGTGCGCAAAGAGGAGAAGGTCAAGCGCGCCAAGCGCGAGCCGGTCAAGATCGAGCCGCAGCTGCCACCGCCGGAAAAGAGCGAACGCGCGCAGCGCGAGCAGCAGATCCCGCTGTTCGCCGTGGAAGTTACCAACGGCGCGCTGCCGCCGCTGTCGCTGCTCGACGAGCCGAAGCCGCAGGCGAAGGGTTATTCGGAAGAAGCGCTGACCACGCTGTCGCGGCAGATCGAATTCAAGCTGAAAGACTTCCGTATCGAGGCGCAGGTCGTCGGCGTGTTCCCCGGCCCGGTGATCACCCGCTTCGAGCTCGAACCCGCGCCGGGCGTGAAGGGCAGCCAGATCTCCTCGCTCGACAAGGACATCGCCCGTGGCCTGTCGGTCAAGTCGGTGCGCGTGGTCGACGTGATTCCTGGCAAGTCGGTGATCGGCCTGGAGATCCCCAACGCGAACCGGGAGATGATCTTCCTTGCCGAGATCCTGCGTTCGAAGGAATACGACAAGGTCAGCAGCCCGTTGGCGCTGGCGCTGGGCAAGGACATCGGCGGCCGGCCGACGGTGACCGATCTCGCGCGCATGCCGCATCTGCTGGTTGCCGGCACCACCGGCTCCGGCAAGTCGGTCGCGCTGAACGCGATGGTGCTGTCGCTGCTGTACAAGGCCAGCGCGCAGGATGTGCGCATGCTGATGATCGACCCGAAGATGCTGGAGCTCTCGGTCTACGAGGGCATCCCGCATCTGATCGCGCCGGTCGTCACCGACATGAAGGAGGCGGCGAACGGCCTGCGCTGGTGCGTCGCCGAGATGGAGCGGCGCTACAAGCTGATGTCGGTGGTCGGCGTGCGCAATCTCGCCGGCTTCAACCGCAAGGTGAAGGAGGCCGAGGATGCTGGCCATCCGCTGATGGATCCGCTGTTCACCCCTAACGCCGAGCTCGGCGAGGCGCCGCGGCCGCTGCAGACCCTGCCTTACCTCGTCGTCATCATCGACGAGTTCGCCGACATGATGATGATCGTCGGCAAGAAGGTCGAAGAGCTGATCGCACGCCTGGCGCAGAAGGCGCGTGCCGCCGGCATTCATCTGATCCTGGCGACGCAGCGCCCCTCGGTCGACGTGATCACCGGCCTGATCAAAGCCAATATCCCGACGCGAATCGCGTTCCAGGTGTCCAGCAAGATCGACTCGCGCACGATCCTCGACCAGTCCGGCGCCGAGACCCTGCTCGGCCATGGCGACATGCTCTACCTGCCGCCCGGCACGGCGATGCCCGAGCGCGTGCATGGCGCCTTCGTCAGCGACGACGAGGTGCATCGCGTCGTGCAGTATCTGAAGCAGGCCAGTGGTGGGCCGGAGTACTACGACGGCGTGCTGGACGAAGTGCAGACGCTGGCCGACGGCCAGGTGGTCGGCGCGACCGGGCTGCCGGAAGCCGGTGGCAGCGGCGGCGACGAATCCGATCCGCTGTACGATCAGGCCGTCGCGATCGTCACCGAGTCGCGGCGCGCGTCGATCTCCGGCGTGCAGCGGCGCCTGAAGATCGGCTACAACCGTGCCGCGCGGCTGATCGAAGCAATGGAAGCCGCCGGCATCGTCAGTCCGCCCGAGCACAATGGCGATCGCAAGGTGATCGCGCCGCCGCCGCCGCGATGACGCGGCGCCGATTCATCGCGATCCTGGCAAGCTTCTTCGGCCTTCAAGCACGAGCCCATCCCATGCCGTTTCGTCCGTTCCTGATGGCCATAGGCCTCATGCTTTGCGCCAGCAGCGTGGCCGCTCAATCGGCGCGCGAGCGCCTCGACGCCTTCACCCGCGGCCTGCAATCGCTGCAAGGCCGCTTCGAGCAGCGCGTGTTCGATGCCAACGGCCAGATGAACGAGCAGTCGCAGGGCCAGGTCGCGCTGCAGGCGCCGCGGCAGTTCCGCTGGGATTACGAAGCGCCGTTTCCGCAGACGATCGTCGCCGACGGTGATCAGATCTGGATCTACGACCCGGATCTCGAGCAGGTCACCGTGCGCAAGCAAAGCTACGAGGAGCAATCCAGCCCGCTGGCGGTGTTGATCGACCCGAGCGAGATGGACCGCCAGTTCGATGTTGCCGACATGGGCAATGCGCAGGGGCTGGACTGGGTCAAGCTGACGCCGAAGTCGAAGGACGCCGCGTTCGCCGAGGCCCGACTCGGCTTCGCCGATGGTCATCTGCAGCGGATGGTGATGCAGGACAACCTCGGCCAGCGTACCGAGATTCGCTTCAGCGACTGGAAGCGCAATCCGCAGCTGGCGGCCGAGCGCTTCCGCTTCGTGCCGCCGCCGGGCGTCGACGTGGTCGGCGAGGTGGTGCAGCAGGCCGAGGTGACGCCGCTGCGTGATTGAACGCCTTTTGTAGGCGAGGACCTTGCCCGCGCATGTGTCGCGGGCTGCCTGTCCCGGGCGCTGTCGAAGGCGCCCGGGCCTGCACGATGAGGCGACGCTGTCGCTCAGCGCGCGCCGAGAAAATCCCGCTTGCCGAGATCGACGCCGTTGTGACGCAACAGCCCGTACGCGGTGGTCACGTGGAAATAGAAGTTAGGCAGCGCCCAGTCGATCAGGTACTGCGCGCCCGGCATTTCCACCTCCCGACCGCCGGTAGTGAAGCGGATCGTGCGCTCGGCCCCGGATTCGATCGCCTCCCGGTCGGCCGACTCGAGCAGCGTCTGCACCTTGGCGATGCGCTCGTGCAGCTCGGCGAACGTGGTTTCGGTATCCGGATGCGACGGGGGTGTCTGCCCGGCGAGCCGCGCCGCGGCGGCCTTGGCCATATCGCAGGCGATCTGCACTTGGCGTGTGAGCGGGAACATGTCCGGGGCAAGACGCGCCTGCAGCAGATTGGCGGGATCGAAACCCTTCGCCTTCGCGTGGGCTTCCGCACGGCTCAGGATCGCATCCAGCGCGGACAGCATGTGACGGAAGGTGCCGATCGAAGCGTCGTAGAGGCTCAGGCTCATGGTGGGGTCCGTTGTTGGAAAGCCGCTATGCTGCCACGCCCGATGACTACGCTGGATACGGACAAACGACCATGCTCGTGCCAAGCCTCATCGCGATCAGCCTGGGGGCCAGCCTCGGCGCCTGTCTGCGCTGGTGGCTGGGGCTCAAGCTCAATCCGCTGCTGCCGTCGCTGCCGCTGGGCACCTTGGCCGCGAACCTGATCGGCGGTCTGCTGGTGGGAATGGCGTTCGAATACTTCGCCCGGCATGCCGACACCGCGCCGGAACTGCGGCTCGCCGTCACCACGGGGTTTCTCGGTGGCCTGACCACGTTCTCGACCTTTTCCGTCGAGACCGCGCAGCTGCTGCTGCGCGGCGAGACGTTCTGGGCGGTGCTGACCATCGTCTCGCATCTGGCCGGCTCGCTGTTGCTGACCATGCTCGGCATCGGGCTGGCCCGCTGGTGGCTGGCCGGGGCTACGCCATGACCGATCGCGGCGACGTGTTTGCCGGCATAGTCGCGCCCGTCGATAATCGGCGGCCGTTTTCGCCCTAGACATCGGAACCCGCAAGCCATGCTCGATCCCGTCCTGTTGCGCACGCATCTCGCTGCGACCGCCGAACGCCTGCGCGCGACGCGCGGCTTCGAACTCGATGTCGCCGCACTCGAGGCGCTGGAAGCCGAGCGCAAGCAGTTGCAGACGCGCACGCAGGAGCTGCAGAACCTGCGCAACACACGCAGCAAGGCGATCGGCCAGGCCAAGGCCAAGGGCGAGGACGTCAGCGCGCTGATGGCCGAGGTCAGCGGCATTGGCGATGAGCTGAAGTCTTCCGAGCATCGGCTCGATGCGCTGCGTCTGGAATTGGAAGCGGTCGCCGCGCGCATCCCGAACCTGCCGCAGGACGGCGTGCCGGTCGGCCGCGACGAGAACGATAACCAGGAGATCCATCGCTGGGGCACGCCGCGGACGTTCGAGTTCCCGGTCAAGGATCATGTGGAACTCGGCATGCGCCTCGGCCTGGATTTCGATGCCGGCGCGAAATTGTCGGGCGCGCGCTTCACCGTGCTGCGTGGCGCCGCGGCGCGGCTGCATCGCGCGCTGGCGCAGTTCATGCTCGACCTGCACGTGAACGAGCACGGCTATGCCGAATGCAACGTGCCGCTGATCGTCAATTCGGAAACGATGACCGGCACCGGCCAACTGCCGAAGTTCGAGGAAGACCTGTTCGCCACCCAAGTGGGGGAGGCGAAGCGCTACCTGATTCCGACCGCCGAGGTGCCGCTGACCAACCTCGTGCGCGATGCGATCGTCGATGACGCGCAGCTGCCGCTGTGGTTCACCGCGCATTCGCTGTGCTTCCGTGCCGAGGCCGGCAGCTACGGCAAGGACGTGCGCGGCATGATCCGCCAGCACCAGTTCGAGAAGGTCGAACTGGTCGCGATCAGCCGCCCGGGCGAGAGCGACGCCGTGCACGAACGCATGGTGAGGCATGCCGAGACCGTGCTCGAACGCCTCGGGTTGCCGTATCGCCGTGTGCTGCTGTGCACGGGTGACATGGGCTTCTCCGCTTCGAAAACGTTCGACCTCGAGGTCTGGCTGCCAGGCCAGAACGCTTACCGCGAGATCAGCTCGGTGTCGAACTGCGAGGCGTTCCAGGCGCACCGAATGCAGTC
>Ga0196963_10002116_pt1 | contig 12281 bp, 12 predicted proteins | sample S1_5metaG_FD_148600 | JGI IMG/M metagenome (GOLD analysis project Ga0196963, IMG submission 148600) | Soil microbial communities from Anza Borrego desert, Southern California, United States - S1_5 | ecosystem: Environmental > Terrestrial > Soil > Desert | place: USA: California | collected... | reverse complement strand
GAGTTCGAAAAACAAAGTCGTCGCCGTTGTTGGGCCAACGGGTTCCGGAAAAACTGCTTTGGCCAGCGCCTTAGCCCGACACTATAACGGTGTGATTGTCTCAGCCGATTCTCGGCAGGTTTACCGCGGCTTGGATAGTGGGACCAACAAAGAAGGCGTTCCCGGTACTTGGCAGGGAGAAACAGCGCGAGTTATTGATGGGGTCCCTCAACTACTGATAGATATTGCCCAGCCCGGTAGCCGCTTCACTCTGGCTGACTGGCTGGCGGAAGCCGAACGGCTGCTCGAAAAAATCTGGGCAGCGGGTCAACTGCCGATTCGTGACCGGGGCACCGGGTTGTATGTCACGGCGCTTTTAGAGGGCTATCAGCCTGGTGAGGGGCGCTACGCTCAAAAACGCCGAGCCCGTAACTTTCAAGCCCTTATTCTTCAGTCCGATGTCGAACGCGCCCAGCTGTATCAACACAGTGACGAGCGCTTCCCCCGGGTTTTTGACGCTGTTGTCCGAGAATCTGAATCACTGGTAAAGACCGGTGTGCCGTACCAATGGCTGGAAGCAATCGGGCTCGATTACCGCTACGCTGCTTATTATCTCCAAGGAACATTGCCCCGTCAGGCAGCAATTGATCAGTTCTGCCAAGCTAGTCGTCACTATATCCGTCGCCAGTTAACCTGGTGGCGTCACCACGGGCCGACTCAGTTGGTTAAAACTGTCGCCGAAGCGACTCAAGCGGTGGAGGATTTCTTGAAAGACGGGGAAAATCCCGTAATCTAAGGACATATGAAGGAGGGGAATTAATGAAGTGCCCGTTATGTGAGGGGGGCTTCGAGCCAGTCTCGATTCGAGCGACTACCGGGGAAATGCGTCGAGCCCGCCGCTGCTCAGCCTGCGGAGGATTTTGGTTTGACCGCGGCACCGACGAAGGCTTGGCCGTTGATGCTGTTGCCGAGCTCGACTCGCCGCAACCCAACTACTCGCTTCAGAGTCTTAACTTAATTTGCCCAACTGATCAAACACTGCTCAATCAGTCAGACCACGAAGCGGGACCAACCGGCTTCAAAGTCTGGACCTGCCCGGACTGTCAGAGCGCCTTCTATCCCCGCGGACAACTAGCTTTATTTACCAACTGGATGAGTGAACAGGGCGGAGCGACAACGCTTGGTCTTTACTCTCGCAGCCAAGCAGCCCTGGCCGTTATGCTGACGGTGCTCGGCACAATTATGTCGCTGGCCGCGGTTAAGAGCGAAGGGTTTCAGGCAGCCAGCGCCGAACCGCTCCCGACTGGCGGTCCGAGCGTTCTAACGTTAGTTTTGCTGATCGCGGCCTATATTGCCGGGACGGTGTTAGCAGTACTCGGCCGACGAATGCCGATCATTTTTATGGGTTGGAGTGTCATTGCCATCTGCCTGTTCGGTTTCTTTGTCATTATTTTTGGACCATGAGGCCGAATAATGAGCTACTCATGTGGATCCGAGTAGCGAATATTTTTGGACCGTAGCAACGAGTTTCATGAACGTTTCGCTTTCTAATCGTCAGGAATCGAAATGGCACTAGCAAAACTACCCTCGGTAGCGGTTGAGGGTATCGAGGCGAGCCCGGTTAAAGTTGAAATCGATGTTGCTCAGGGTCTGCCAGGGTTTGTGGTCGTAGGACTGGCCGATAAAGCGGTTGAAGAGTCGCGCGAGCGAGTCCGCTCGGCCTTACGTCACTCAGGTTTTAACTTCCCGTTAAGCCGCATCACTGTCCACTTAGCTCCGTCTGAACGGAAAAAAACCGGCGTCCACTTTGACCTGCCGATTGCCCTGGGAATTTTGCTGGCTGATGGTCAGCTTAAAGCCGCTCCCAAACTCTCAAAAACCCTGTTGCTCGGCGGCCTTTCGCTTGATGGCCAGTTGCAGAGTATTAGCGGGACGTTGATCTTTGTCGAATGGGCTAAGAATAAGGGCTACCAGACAGTTGTGCTGCCCGCGGTCAACCTGCCGGAAGGGCAGTTGGTGGACGGTATTGAGCTAATTGGCTTGCAGACTTTTGGCCAGTTAATTGATTGGATTACCACCGGCACGGTGCCGCCGAGGCCTGAACGAGTGGTGCAAGCCGTCGCCGCCGAACTCGATGATGACTGGCTGCAGATTCAGGGCCAAGAAAAAGCTAAGCGCGCTGCCTTAATTGCGGCGGCGGGCGGTCACAACTTACTCCTCGAAGGACCGCCCGGAGCCGGCAAGACGTTGCTGGCCCGCGGCTTGCGGGCTCTGTTGCCACCGCTAGCCAAAGACGAGCTAATCGAAGTCGTTAAACTCTACAGCGTGGCCAACCAACTCAAGCAAGATCAAGCGGTCGACGGCCTTTACCGACCGTTTCGCTCGCCGCACCATTCGGCTAGTCATATCTCCCTGATTGGTGGCGGTAGCCATCCGAAACCTGGTGAAATCTCACTGGCTCACCGTGGCGTCCTGTTCCTAGACGAACTGCCCGAATTTCCCCGCAATGTCATAGAAGCCCTTCGGCAACCGCTGGAAGATGCAGAAGTCCACGTTTCCCGGGTCAACCAAACCGTTCGCTACCCGGCAGCGTTTACCTTTGTCGCGACGATGAATCCTTGTCCGTGCGGCTGGCTCAACTCTAATCAGCGTCAGTGCCAATGCTCACCGCATCAAATTGCCCAATACCGTAAAAAAGTCAGCGGCCCGATTTTGGATCGGATCGATCTCTATTTGGCAGTGGCAGCAGTGCCGCTGTCGGACTTACGAACTCCCACTAAAGATGCAGCTGAGTTGTCACGTCTGCGCGAGAAAGTTGTTGCCACTTGGCACCGGCAACGACAGCGTAACGCCGGAAAACTCAATGCCTACATTTCTTCCTCAGCCATGGCTGCTCTTTGTCCGATTGACGAAAAAGCTCAGGCGATGCTAGAAAAGGCGGCTGAGAAGTTTGTTATCACCGGTCGGAGCTATCACAAAATCTTGAAAATCGCCCGGACAATAGCGGATTTAGAGGGACGGGATCGGATCGAATTACCGGATGTCGCTGAAGCGCTGCAGTATCGTTTTGTCTCAGCAAACTAAGACAACCAACGAACCGTACTTCGCGTCTCGCTTTAAATCTACTCACTCAGTACAATACAGACATGGAAGAAAAGGGCGGGGGGCCGTTGTCGGTTTTTGTCGATTTGTTTCTAGTTTTACTGGTGTTGGCGGCGTTAGCAGCCAGCGTGCTTTATATTGTCGGATTCGTAAATCGGGCCAGTCATCCCGCCGTCTCGGCAGCGTTAACGATCGAGCTGTAGGCCCTGATAAATAGTATCGCCGAACGCGTCGAGGAAATGTTGCTGCTGATTGGCAATGATTACGCCAATTAGCAAGAGACCGATGACTGCCGTACTGACAATGGTTCGCCAGAGCTCGCGACTCGGTCCGTAAGCCGGCAAGGCTTTCTGTTGGCTTGTCGGGCTAGCCGGTAGGGGCAGGGGTTCGGTTGGTTTTTGAAGCGGGGCGCCGGGGATAGTTAAGACTGCGTTTCGTGAGGCTGCTTCCAGCTGTTGTCGCTTTGCTAAAAGAGCTTTGATATTGCGCTTGTTCTTTTTAGCCATTCCTTAGTTTGGATGGTAACCCTTCAGGTTCCTGTCAGCAAGTTCGCCGAGAAACTCAGGGAGCGGAAGAACGGTCTATTCATTGCGTTTTATGGGTAAAATCGCTAAAGTTGATTAGCACATCCGCGGTAGTAGTTCAGTTGGTAGAACGTCTCCTTGCCATGGAGAAGGTCGCCGGTTCAAGTCCGGTCTACCGCTCAGAAAGCGAGCGAATTTATAGAGAAAGGAGCTGGTTCCAGGTGGAACCAGCTCCTTTGGCAAGGATCCGGCTAAGCCGAAGCGCCGGCAGTGGCGAGAACCCCCACTTCCACCCTTTTGGGTGTCAGGGGTTCGGGTAGACGAACGAGCTCTTTCTCCTCCAGCCAACAGACGACCGAGCGAGCCAGGTTGATCGACTCTTTCTTTGACAGGTCGTCATAGAACTTGCGAGCGTTGACGCTCGAGGCGATCGAGGGTCGGAGCTCTGAGTCGAACTCGAGCAGGCAGGTCGCCACCGGCGTGTTCGTGGTCGAACGCGCTTGGGCAAAAGCCTTGATCTCGAGAGTGATGAAGTCCTGACGACGGTTGGGGCCGTTGTACTTGAGCGAGAAGCGGAGATTATGAGCCCAGATCAAGAGCTCGTGACCGCCCATCCGCTGGACGTATTCGCGCATCGGTGCGCCAGGCAATCTCACCAAGGCGTTGATGAGGTTCTCGATCGAGTCGCTTTGCGATTCGAGAGCAAGAGCAAACTGCTTCTGCTGGTCGACCGTCTGAAGCGACGGGATGCCGATAATGCCACCAACGTGGGCTAAGAGATGAGCAAACTGTAAGGGTAATTTCATGGTGCTACCGAAACGGAGCAGTGGCTCCAACTTGCTATTCTAGCGTTTATTGGCAAAAAGTCGAGTCAACAATACGCGTTGAAACGGTCGTCAAGCTACCACTTTCCAGGTAAAATACAGGAGTACGGCCAGGTGACCGAGTAGTGAGGTAACGGTCTGCAAAACCGTTTTACAGGGGTGCAAATCCCCTCCTGGCCTCAATGAATATTCTTCCGCTCGTAAAATGAAAGTTACCGTCATTGGTTCGGGAGTTTGCGTAATTAATAGAAACCGGCGCTCACCAGCCCATCTGGTCGATTTTGGTGACCGGTTATGTTTATTTGACTGCGGGTGGGACGCCGGCAGCGGCATTATAGAGGCGGGTTACAAGCTGGAAGATATTGATGATATCTTCATTACCCACTCACACGCCGACCATATCGGGAACTTAATGAACATCTTGCAATCAATTTTTGTGGCCGGTATCTGGTTCCCAGAACGCAAGCGCTCCAAGGTCCTTCGCCTCCACGGCTACCCAGGATTTGAAAAGGATTACGAGACGTGCGCTTCATTACTAAGCGGGCCAAGCACTCGGATCACTTTGCCGCCGTCTCGGTGCGGGTTGAAAAAGCTGGAAAGTCGTTCGTTTACTCGGGTGACTCAAGCTATACCGAAGAGCTCGTCGAACTCTGTCAAAACGCCGATGTGGCTATTCTGGAAGCGGGCGCGGCGGTTAAGGAATACCGAGAACGAGGTGCCCGACCGAACCACCTCTCACCCCAAGAAGACGGTCTGATTGCCCAGCAGGCCGGTATCAAGACGCTGGTGCTCGCCCATCTGAATGATCTGGAAACCGAAGAGGAAATTTTAGCTGCCGTGCGGGAGAATTTCACCGGTACTGTGCACGTCGCCCGGGATCAACAGACCTTCTCTGTCTAGGTAAACGGGGTTGACGTAATCTGTTGGGAGGGTTAGCATAACCGGTACATGACCAGTTTTTTGCAGGTCACACAGATTGTCTCGGGGATACTTGTGATTGTTGCCGTCCTTCTTCAGCATCGAGGGACTGGTTTGGGCGGGGCCTTTGGTGGTGAAGGTATGTCGTACCGGAGCCGTCGGGGAGTAGAAAAACTACTTTTGCGGGCGAGTGTTTTCTTTGGCACCGTATTTCTCTTAACGGTTTTAGCCCAGCTCCTCATTCCCGTCCGATGAGTGTTCTTGCCCAATAACTGATGGCCTCATCAATGGATAACTTTTTGGCGCGCCCAAAACGCTACGTTACCCGTGTCGGCCAACTGATCGGCCAGTACGAGAAAGTCATCTTGGCGCTTTTGGCGGTCGTAATCGTTATCAGTGGAACGTTCTGGTACCGACAATTCACTAAAGGTCACGACGGCGGTCCGACGGTCGGAGGCAGCTACGTCGAGGGGATCCTCGGCGGGGAAGAAGAAATCCAGCAAATTGCCACCCGTCTGACAAAAGTCGGTCTTTTTTCGGTCGAGCCGAACGGTAAGCTGAAACCGGTACTAGTGCGCGAGTGGCGGGTCAACCCGGAAAAAACTGAGTATGTCTTCGTGCTGAATAGTCAGGTTGATAAGAACGAAATCTTGACCGTTCTCCAAAATAGCCTGGAGCTACTCGGGCCTTCAGCGGTCAGTTTGAATGATCAAGACGAGTTGGTCGTGGCCCTGGATGAACCGAACCCTAACCTGCCGTTTACGTTGGCTCAACCGTTGTTTGATTACGGGCCGTATAAGCTCAGTAAAGCGACGGAAAAAACCACGATTTTTAGCCGAAATCCTCGGGAAGGTTCGCTTCAGCCCTATCTCAATAAAGTTATTATCCACACCTACGCCACTAAGGAACTGCTCCAGCAGGCGTTAAGTAAACGGAAGATCAGCGGTTCGGAGAGTAACGTTACGGCCCCGGACCGCTATATTCTTCAATCCTTCGAGTTGCCGCGCTACTACGCGGTGATGTTCAATCTTAACAAGTCGCCGTTTCGCGACGGAGCAATGCGCCGCGCCCTAATAGACGAGACCGCCGTGGCCAACACGCCGTTTACCTTGATCGTCGCCGACCAAGAACCTAATAAAAGTTTGGCCCAAGACTTGGTCAAGCGCTGGCAAGCTCAGGGCGCCAACGTCACGCTCGAAACCAAACCGTTGGAGGAAGTGCAGGAGAAGGTCGGTCCGAGCCGCAACTTTCAAGCCTTGCTGACAGGAATCGACTACGGCAGCGAACTTGATCCGTATTACGTCTGGCACTCGTCCCAAATCCGGCCACCGGGCAATAATTTCACTGGTGTTAAGAGCGGGACGGTTGATCAACAGATCGAAGCAATCCGGGCTTCGCTGGATCTCAGTGAGCGATCAAAATTGATTAAAAGCTTGCACGAAACCCTCAACCGGGAGGGGGTCGCCCTCTTTGTCCGTCAGGAAACCGGCAGCTTTATCGCCGAGGCTGATGTTGTCGTCCCCACGCCTTGGATGGCTCAGAATGTGATTGATCGGTACCGCTCGATTGCCTACTGGTATTTAAAGTAGGCCTGCCGGGCTCAAAAAGTCTGGGAAACTCTGATAAAATTACAAAAGCCGTCGGAAGGCCTGGGTGGTGAAACGGCAGACACGCTGGATTCAGGTTCCAGTGCTCGCAAGAGCGTGGAGGTTCAAGTCCTCTCCCAGGCACAACGAGTCGGAACCGTCGCCGGCGGTAGCGACTCGGTGCTTCGAACGTGACTTGAACCTAAGGTTCACTGCGACCGAACGAAGTGAGGGAGAAGGAGCGTCAGCGACTTTCCTCTCCCAGGCACGGATTCGTTCATTTAGGCGCGAGTGGTGAAATTGGTATACACGCAGCCTTGAGGTGGCTGTGGGGGCAACCCCGTGGAGGTTCAAGTCCTCTCTCGCGCACTGGAAAAAACGTCGCCATTTACGGCGACGTTTTTCTAGTTTGTAGATCGTGACTTGAACCTAAGGTTCACTGCGACCGAACGTCAGTGAGGGAGAAGGAGCGTCAGCGACTTTCCTCTCTCGCGCACAGTTTTTCAGTTGCGACTTATCAGGTACACTGTAACAAATGTCGAGGTCAATCAAGTGGTGGATTTGGTCAGTCGTTATCCTGGGCGGTGTCGGGATTCTAATCTATGTGCTGGGTCCAGTCCTTTTTGCTAGTGTTGCTTATCCCAATCCGTACCCTGATATTTTATGTAAATACTCGAAGCAATACGGCGTTGACCCCCACTTGGAAGCGGCCAAAATCATGGCTGAGAGTACCTGGAACCCCAATGCCCGTTCCGGCGCCGGTGCCGTCGGCATGACCCAGTTTATCCCCTCCACAGCTAAACGAGTTTATACGACTATGAACGGTCCGGCGGCTGGGGCTAAGTTTACTGCCAACCAATTGCTGGGCAACCCCGATCTAGCCATCCAGATGGGAACATTCCACTTAAAAGAACTTCTTGATAGATATAACGGCAACGTTACTAAGGCCTTGATTGCCTATAACGGTGGCGGCGGCGCGGTCAGGCTATATGAAGCGGGGACGCCGATTAAAAGCACCGTTGCTTACGCCAACCGAATTTTAGCAATGCGAAACGCCTACGCTAAAATCTACGGCGACTTTTGCGCCCGGCAAGCAACGAGTGAGTTTAACGTCGAACCAAAACGTGACATTAGTGTGATCACCAGCATTCCGCTGACAGAGTTCTGGCGAAGTTTCCTATTTACTCGCCAGATTGAAGAGAACGAAACAACGGTAGCGCCGATCGAAGACCTCTGGCAAAACCTCCTGCGGTAGCGATGGATATCGAGACCCTGCGTCAGAAATTTCTGGATTATTTTAACGACGCCGGCTACCAAGTGTTGCCGCCGTCATCGTTGATTCCTGAAAACGACCCATCGGTCTTGTTTACAACCGCCGGTATGCAGCAGTTCAAACCGTTTTATAGCAGCCCCACCGAAGCACCGGCCGCCAAAGTTGCCACCGTTCAGCCAGTTATGCGAACCAGCGATATCGCCGAAGTCGGGGACGAAACTCATCTGACCAGTTTTGAGATGCTAGGTAATTTCCGCTTTGGCGAAAAAAGCTCGATGGCCATGAAAAAGCCGGCCATCACCGAGGCCTGGAAGTTTATTACCCAAGTGTTAGGAGTTGAAAAAGACCGAGTGTATGTCACGGTTTTTGGAGGCGACCGAAAAACCCCGGCGGACACAGAGTCCGAAGGGATCTGGCACTCACTGGGCTTAACCGACATTCGACGCGAAGGCCGAGCCGATAACTTCTGGGGCCCGACCGGGGACGAAGGACCCTGCGGACCGAACACAGAAATTTACGTCGACGGCGTTGAAGTCTGGAACCTAGTTTTTAACCAGTATTATCAAGATAAGGATGGCACCCGGCGGCCGCTCGAGAATGTTGGCTTGGATACTGGCTCGGGCTTGGAACGGTTAAGCGCGACCCTTCAGGGCAAAACCTCGGTCTGGCAAATAGAACCGTTTAAGAGCTGGGTCGGCTACACCGATCCGACCAAGTCTCGGGAGAGCCGGATTATTATCGACCATCTGCGGGCGGCTATATTCTTGATAGGCGCTGGCATAGTGCCGGCGAATAAGGGTCGTGAATACATTCTCCGTCGCTTAATTCGTAAGATCGTTTTTTTGGTTTCTAATCTGAATCGCGATTTTGATTGGCAAGTCGCCGTTCATCATCTGCGGGACTTCTACGCCCAGAGCTACCCGCTTAAGAGCGAAGAAGAAACGTTGGACACTGTTCTTAAAGAAAAAGGTCAGTTTGAAAAGAACTTGGCTCGCGCCAAGTCGTACTTGAGCAAATGGCTAGACGGCCATAACGATAAGGACAAAAAGCAGATTACTGAGCTAGCGTTTTATATGTATGAGTCGTTCGGCTTCCCGAAAGAGTTGGTCCTGGAGCACCTGCAAAGTTTAGGGTGGAAGGTTGACCCGGAACACTTTGAGAACCTCTTTAAAAAACATCAGGAGGTCTCCCGGGCGGGCCTGGAAAAACAATTCAAAGGTGGTTTGGCGGACCATGAACCCCAAACGGTTAAACATCACACCGCTCACCACTTACTGTTGGCCGCGCTCCAGCAAGTGCTGGGTAATTCAGTGGTCCAACGCGGCTCGAACGTGACTGGGGACCGTCTCCGAATTGACTTCTCTTTCGACCGAAAGTTGACTGACGATGAGCTGAAAAAAGTCGAGGCAATCGTCAACGAGAAAATCAAAGCCGATCTGCCGGTCGTTAGTGAGGAGATGGACAAAGACGCGGCGCTGAAATCTGGGGCCCAAGCTGAGTTTGGCCAGAAATACGGCGAAAAAGTGACTGTGTATTCGATCGGCGACTTTTCCAAAGAACTCTGTGGTGGCCCACACGTTCAACGGACTGGTGAGCTTGGCAGGTTCGAGATTCTGAAAGAAGAGGCCTCCTCGCAGGGAGTTCGGCGGATTAAAGCCAGAATCGTTTAAGGGTTGGCTTGTTGGCTCAACTCTTCCTCGTAGCGAGTTCGAATTTCAATGGCTCGGTCCAGAATATCATCGTGTTCTCCGCCCATCTGCTCAACAGAGAAGATTAGCTCGTCCAGATCCTCTATCGCCATATCCAGAAAACCGCTCCGATACTTGAGATCAGCCGTTTCGAACATAAATTCAAACCTAGTCTTGGTCTCCGCAACATAGTCAGCGTCTTGTTCACGTAGGCGCTTTGCCAAATCTTCGTATCGACCGAGTAGTTCCGAGGTCAGTGGATTCTCCGGGTTAATGCTATTTCTGATCGCTTCTAACTCAGCCCGGACATTCTCTTGCTCGATCTGTCCTGGCTCGCGGTCTTCCGGTTCGATGCCGTGGGGCTCTTGCTCACTCATAGCCCAACAATACTCCGTTAGGCTGAAGGTGCAACCGCGTTGCGTTATCTGATGTGTCTCGGTAAGCTGAAGCGAGATGGGACTCTTTGGGGGGAAGAAAAAACAGAACAATTGGGCGATCTCGTTAGATATTGGTACCGAATTTGTTAAAGCCCTGGTGTTTGAGGTCATTGACGGCCGCGGTCATATCCGTGGCGTCGGCCGAGAGCGTCAGCGCCTTTCGGACATGCAAGGTGGGGGCGTCACCGACATTCACGGGGTGGCTCAAAACTGTGAAAGAGCCATTGAGCAAGCCGCCCACCAAGCCCAGTTCTTACCCAATCAGGCAATTGTTGGGATCGCCGGCGAGCTCATAAAAGGTACAACAACTAGTATCAAAGTCACTCGGACCAATCCGGCCACCCACATTCAAATGAACGAGCTCCAGGACATCGTCAATCAGGTGCAGGCCGAAGCTTTTAAGCGGGCTCGGGCTGAACTAGCAGCGGAAACCGGTCAGGAAGAAATTGACGTTCAGCTGGTGAATGCGGCGGTTGTCTCGGTTGTCATTGATGGTTACAAAGTTTCTAATCCGCTCAGTTATCAGGGCAAGGAACTCTCAGTCGGTGTTTACAATTCTTTTGCACCGATTGTTCAGCTAGGGGCGATCGAAACGGTCGTCCGGGAACTCGGACTCGAGCTCCTGGCAGTTGCGGCGGAACCGTACGCGGTGGCCCGCTGTCTCGACGAAGAATCAACTGATTTCGCCGCGATTTTTATTGATATTGGTGGTGGCACCACTGACATTGCCGTGGTTCGTAATGGGGGCGTCGAGGGGACAAAAATGTTTGCCATCGGCGGCCGAGCTTTTACTAAACGAATCGCGACGGTGTTGGGCGAAACCTTTCCCCAAGCGGAAGAGGCAAAGATTAAGTATTCCAAGGGAGAATTGGAAGCCGAGAAAGCCGAACTGATTAAGCACGCGATGAGTAACGACATTAAGGTCTGGGTTTCGGCGCTCCAGCTCTCGCTCGAGGAATTCGGCGAAGCGGATTTATTGCCGTCAAAAATTCTGCTCTGTGGCGGCGGCAGCAACTTGCCAGAAGTTAAATCAGCCCTCCAAGAAAAAGGCTGGATCAAAGGTCTACCCTTTGCCCGTCAACCAGATGTTCAGTTTCTCAAACCAGCGGATGTTGTTACGATGCTGGATGAGACTAAAAGCTTGGCCGATCCTGGTGACGTCACCCCGATGGCCCTGGGCAACGTCGGCCTGGATTTAGTTGGCGAGGGGACCGTTCTCGAAACAATGATGCGTAAAGCCGTAACTGGATTAAAACAATAATACTCACATGAAGTTCATTTTTTCAGCCTAAAAGAATTCAAAATGGAGCCAATTTACTTAGAACCAGACGAGGAAATAACTTCAGTTATCGACAAGCTCGGGGCTACTTCGGGGGGCAAGCTGGCAATTGTGGTGCCCAAAAACAGTACCCTTTTTCAAAGCTTAGTTAATCTGAAACTGTTAGCTAAACAAGCTCGAGAATTGCAGAAAGACGTCGTTATTGTTACCGGCAACAAGGTTGGCCAACGTCTGGCTGCTCAAGTTGGCCTGCAAGCCTTTGCCACCCTCGGCACTCTCAAAGATCGGCCCTCGGCGGCGCCGGCTGCGGTCCCAGCCACCACGGAGGCCGAAACTTTGCCAGATGGAACACCAATCCGCCGCTACGTCCCGCCTCAAACCGGCGTAACAGCGCCCGATCAGGAAGAGGCGGCTCCAGAACCAGCGGCCGAACCGATCCAAGCCGCCCCCCCACCGGTGGAACCGGTGCCAGTAACGCCAGCCGAAGAGGCGATCGTTCCGGATTCAGAAGTTGTACCGACCGAAGTCCAGGAAGAAGTCCGCCAGGTCGTCCCAGCGGTCATTCCAGTTCGCGACAGTGAGCCGGAAGAGTTGCCCGCCATTGTCAGCCGGACGCCGGTGGCTCGCCAAGAATTTCATTTCGCCGTACCCTGGAAGTCCTTGATAGCCGC
>Ga0196963_10002115_pt1 | contig 12284 bp, 4 predicted proteins | sample S1_5metaG_FD_148600 | JGI IMG/M metagenome (GOLD analysis project Ga0196963, IMG submission 148600) | Soil microbial communities from Anza Borrego desert, Southern California, United States - S1_5 | ecosystem: Environmental > Terrestrial > Soil > Desert | place: USA: California | collected... | reverse complement strand
AGTGCGACTTCAATCCGGCCATGCCAGCGCGGCTTCGCTTTCGTGCCGCCGGTTTCGACCAGACGTTTGGACGAAACAAATAAACCTTGATCCCATTCCAACCGTACGGGCAGTTCTTCCGGCACGGAGAGGAGCGTCGTTTCGCCGCGCACAAAGCACTCTGAAAGATAAACGGACGTCGCCGCGATCATGGCCATATCGTCGTCCATCTTCATCATCTCGGTGAGGGGCCGCGTTTGCAGTTGCACCATGCTCACCTGGTCGTGCACGGCTGCGCCCGACGCGTTGCGATCGACCACCGTCACGACGCAATTCGACAGATCGAGCGACTGCCCTTGATGCAGAACGAACATCGTCCAGCCAAATGAGGGCTCCTCGGGAAGTTCCAATCGCAAATCGAGATCTTGCAGCGACAACCGAGAGGTGCTGCCGAGCAGGCGGATCATCTGCCGCTCCTCGGCAACTGTCGACAATGCGGGACGAAAGAGAAGTCGCGGTTTGCGGCCGGGCGCCGCATGCACCAACATGCGTCCGGCGGGAATCTCAAACGGAGCTTCGAGGCTGTCGCCGGTGAAATCGAGCTCTACTTCCGAAATACCCGTTTCTTTCGCGCGGCGGATGGCCTGAGCAAGCGAACCAACGACGTCACTGTCTTCCGCGGCAATTGCTCCTGGGCGAACGATGACTTTGGGAGTAGGTGGCTTCGGCGGGACGGCGGCAACTTCTGTCGGTAGTGCGCTCACCGCGGGAGTGCGACTGGCCACCGTGTCGGGCGGGGCGCCGACTTGCGGCGGGCTATCGATGATCGCGGCCACGCCTTGTGGATCGGCCATGGGAACGCGGTTGCCGGTGCCCGCCGCGGGCATCGGCTGTTCGTTCTGGCTGGCACCTTGAGGAGGGCCGGAGTTTTTCGGACCGTCATTTTCGGCGGGCAGTTTTTCCCGCGGCGGTTCAGTGATGCCGGCGCCGGGCGCAGATTCACCCGGCGACGTGGCGACGGCCGGCCGTAACTGCCAGCGCTCTTCGTTGGCAGGTGGCCGTGTTGCAAATTCGAGCGCGGCCAGCGCCACGCCTAAAACGATGACGGGGGCCAAAATGGTCGCGCCCCAATTGATCCAGGCAGGATGCTGATTCGCCTGCGCGTGCGATACCTCGACCGTGGCGCTGCCGATCTCATAGCCCAAATCGCGCGCCAGGCGTTCGATTTCGGCAACGAGTTCCTCCGCCGATTGCTGCCGCTGCACGGGGCGTTTGGCCAGCATTTTGCCAAGCAGCGGCCCGATGGCGGGGGGCAACTCCGGCCGAAACAGGCGGACATCGGGCGGATCGACGCCGTTGTGCCGCAGCAGCTTTTGCAACGCGCTGCCGTCCGGGAAAGGCGGTTTGCCGGCCAGCATGAAATACAATGTGCAGCCGAGCGAATAGATGTCGCTGCGGACGTCGGCAGCTCGCGGATCGCGAGCCTGCTCGGGCGAGATGTAATCGAAGGTGCCCAGCGTGACGCCGCTGGCCGTCAACTCATCGAACGACGAATCGACCTGGTGCAGGCGGGCCAGGCCCATGTCGACCACTTTCACCCGGCCGCTGGGCGTGACGAGCACATTCGATGGCTTGATGTCGCGATGAACCACATCGCGTTGCGACGCATGCGCGAGCGCTTCAGCGACCTCCATCGTATAGCGGAGCGCTTCATCGAGCGGCAGCGGTCCCTTCTGCTGAACGAGTTCGCGCAGATTGATGCCGTCGATGAACTCGAAGACGATGAAGTTCAAACCGGCGTCTTCACCGACGTAATGCACGCGGGCGATGTAGCGGTGATCAAGCCGGGCAGCGCTTTGGGCTTCATTGCGAAAGCGGCGGACGTTTTCTTCCGACGACTGATCGCGCGACAACACTTTCACCGCAACCGAGCGGCCCAGCCGCGTGTCGTTCGCGCGAAACACCGCGCCCATCCCGCCGCCGCCGACAAACTCGACTAGTTCGTAGTGTTCCAGCCGCTTGCCGATGAGCGTTTCGCCCAATTGTTGCGCCGCGTTCTTGCCGCTCAGCGGCATGGGCATCCCCGGCAAAGACGGATTCGACTTCGCGGCCGAGATGACGGTCTTTTCGTCGGGAAGCACATCCCCTGGCAATATGCCCGCGCCGGGCATGGACGGGATGACGACGACGCGCGAATCGGACAGCCGGTTAGCGGATTTGGATTGGCTCGGCTTGGATTCGCTTAGCGAGGTGCTGGGATGGTCGCCGCTGGGAAGCTGGCTTCCCGGCAGTTCCGCCGTACCTGATTCAGGTGGTTGGCTGGCCATCCAAATTCCTCCGCTGACCTGACTGGACACCGGCGTCCAAGCCGCGTTGTCGCGCAGGCTGCACCCATGGCGGTGCATGCACCACGACTGCAAGCGATCAGCAACGAACGAAGAGAAGTACGAAAAGTCTGCCTGGATTATAGTTGCCGCCGCGCGCCAGGGTCAATGATTTGCCGGTTGCACCCGAACGGCAGCTGCGCCATTCTCCACCAGACTTTTTCCCGCTCGACTTTGAATGGCTTCCCACATCGCAAATGTTACGCCTTACCCGTTTTCAACTTTAATCGGCGAAAAGAAACGCCGCAGAAGGCCCACGGCCGTAAACTTAGATGATTTGCGGGATTTGGATCAGCCCGGGGCTGTTTGCCGCTTGTACCAATCGAATTCGATTTACCGCTTATGCCGGTCGAAATGATTATTGGGCAACCAGTTTCACGGGGGAGATTTTCCATGCGTATCACGAAGCTTTGGTTTTTGGCGGCCGCGTGTGCCGCGGTGTTGTTCACGGGCCGCCTGTCGCAGGCCCAGTACGATGTCATGCCGGTCGCGTACAGCAAGCAGCCAATGCCGGGCGGCGATGCACCGCCGATGGCCCCCATGGGGCCGATGCCGGGCGCGGTTGGCGGTTTCAGCTGCACCGACGGTTCGTGCGGCGGCTGCGATGATTGTTGCGGCTGGTCGAACCGCTGGAACGTGTTTGCGGAGTTTTTGTACCTGCGGCCACGCGATGCCGAAACGGCTTACGCTTCGATCATCGACGGTCCGATCGTGGGCGGTGCTCCCGGCCTGCCGGCGGGGCGCACGGGCGTGCTCGATTACGACTATCAGCCTGGCTTCCGCCTGGGCGGTGGCTTCACCTTGGACAACTGCAACCAGATCCAGGTGATGTACTCGCAACTCGATGCCACCTCGAACGACACGATCACCACCGCGGCGCCGGACGTTATTCGTTCGCTCGTCATCCATCCGAACTCGCCGAACGCCGGCTCGAACTGGCTCGATGCCAATGCCACCGGTGATGTCCGCTTCCAGCTGCTCGATGTTGCCTACCGCGGCCTCGTCTCCAGCTGCAGCGATTACGAAGTGGGCTACCTGGTCGGCGTGCGCTCGACTCGCTTCGAACAATTCTTCCAAGCCAACTTCAACAACGTCGGCACCGAAACGGTCACCTCGTCGGTCGACTTCGACGGCATCGGCCTGCGGCTGGGTGCTGATTTCGAACGCTACGGACGCAACCGTCAGTGGTTCGTCTACGGCAAGGGTTACGCCAGCTTCATCGGTGGCCGGTTCGAAGCCGACTACCTGCAGAGCAACCAGGGCGACCCGGTCGTGGCCACCACCACGTGGGAAGCCGGCCGCGTAGTCACTCAGCTCGACCTCGAAGCGGGCCTCGGCTGGCAGAGCTGCTCGGGCAACCTGCGGCTGTCGCTGGGTTACCTTTACAGTGGCTGGTTCAACACGATCCGCAACAACGAATGGATCTCGGCCGTGCAGAATGGCGACTTCGTGGCCAACGGCATGAGCACCTATGACTCGGGCATCACCTTCGATGGTTTGACCGCCCGCGTCGAACTGCTGTGGTAACAGCGGTTCCTCGTTCAAACTGAAAGCCTAAGCCGGGGGCGCAGCAGCGCACCCGGTTTTCGGCTTTTCTTGGGGCCGACAATGGCATTCATCTGAACATGGTCCGCTGCTGGCAGCGGCGATTCCTCGCGGCTATGCTGCGCCGCATTCTCGCGATCCTCTCCCGCCGGAAATTTTCCATGTCCTGCTTGCTCTGCGTTTTGCCCGTGTGGTTATTGCTGTTGCTGCCTGCTTACGCCGAAGAACCGACCGGCGAACTGACGGAAAAACTGAAGAGTGTCAAGTTCGAGCATTACGCGCAAGCGCCTGGCTATTCCGAAGGGCCGACGTGGCGGAACGGCGAAGTGCTGTTTTGCAGCGGCGCGCTGCTGCGGGTCGACAAGGACCGCCAGACGCACAAGTTTTTGGAAATCAATCCAGCCGGCACCCATCTGAACGGCAGTGAGGGGCAGGTACTGATTGCCGACAACAAGCACAAAGCGATTCTCGAACTGCTGCCGAACAACGAAGTACACGTGCTGGCCGAGCTGCACGACAATCAAACGCTCCGCGGGCTCAACGATTTGACGGTCGATGCGGCCGGCAACATCTACTGGACCGATCCGGAAGGCTCCTCGCTGGCGAAACCGGTCGGCAATCTGTATCGCGTGAACAAGGCGGGCCGCGTCGATCTCATCGCCGGCGGGCTGGCGTTTCCCAACGGGCTCGATGTCGATCCGGCGAGCAAATATTTGTACGTGATCGAATCACAATCCAAGAAGATTCTGCGTTATGCGCTGGTTGACGATCATCGGCAACTCGGCAAGCCGGAGATGTTTTACGATCTGGGGGGCAGCGGCGGCGACGGCTGCGCGTTCGACGTAGCAGGGAATCTGTGGGTCACGGATTTTCATCGACCGGAAACCGGCAAGGGACAAATCACCGTGCTCAGTCCGGAAGCGAAGGTGCTCGCTTATCTGCCGTTGCCGAGCAAGGTTGTCAGCAACATCACCTTCGGCGGCGCGAACCGCGATGAGATCTTCTGCACCACTGGAGATCCGCCTGGTGTGTTTCATGCAAAGGTCGGCGTGAAAGGCTTCGCGGGACATGTGGCGCGTGGTCACCAGACCATTCGCAAATTGAATGTGATTGCGATCGAGCCCAAGCCATACAGTCCTGCGATTGGCAAACTCAACAACCTGGCAGCCGGACAGATCGCCGCAGTCAAGATTGAGGACGATACCGAAGAGCGCGTTGCGGAAATTCTCTCCTCGATTGACGATCAAAAGCTCCGCGGCGAAATCAGCGCCCTTCTCCCAGCCTGGAAAAAGAACTTGGCGCAGCAGGCGCAAGACCGCGCACTGCTCGCCGAAGTGAAGCGCCTCGGCGGCAAAGCCGTCAGCGAAGTCGTCGCGCCGGATTGGCTCCGCAGCCTGGCGGGTGACGAAGCGCTCTCGACCTTCAGCCGCATCGTCGAGCTCGATCTCAACGAGCGGACCGATGGCCATAAGGAGCCGACGCCGAAAAAACTCTCCGACCGCGTGAACGACGACACGCTGAAGTTGCTCGCCGGTCAGGATCACTTGCGAGTCTTGCAGCTTTCCGGAACGGCAGTAACCAGCGCCGGCCTTGTCCACTTGAAAGATTTGAAGAACCTCGAGCGCTTGAATGTCTGCCTCACTGCCGTCAGCGATGACGGCCTCGAGCATCTTGCCGGGCTGACGAACATGAAGCGGATGACGGTCTGCGCTTCGAAGATCACCGGCAGCAGCTTCCAGCATTTAAGTGGGATGAAGCAGCTGGAATCGATCAACCTCCATTCATCACCAGCCAGCGACAAAGGTCTGCAAGCCATCGGCAAACTCGCGAGCTTGCGGCGGCTGGAAATCGTCCACACGCACGTAACTGACGCCGGCCTCGCGCACCTGGCCGGTCTGGTCAATCTGCGCCAACTGCACATTCACGGCCCGCAAGCGACGGAAAATGCTTTGCCGTTTCTCGCCAACCTGAAGGAACTTTATGAGCTCGATGTCTACGATAGAGCGGCCAGCGATGCGACCCTCGCACAAATCGCGAAGCTGCCGAAACTTCGCAAGCTGATGCTGGTCACGGGTGTCTTCAGTGACGAAGGCGTAAAGCACCTGGCATACGTCAGCACTCTGGAAAATGTCACGCTCGATTCGCCCCATATGGCCGACGCGACACTGGAAGTCCTCAGCAATTTGCCGAACCTGCGAACACTCAACTTGCACCGTGGCAAGTTCTCAGATGCAGCAAAAGAATCGCTGCAGAAGAAGCTGCCGGATGTAGTGATTAAGTTCTGAGCAATTTTCTGATCCCCTCGCCCCATGTACTCATGGGGAGAGGGATAGGGTGAGGGGCCGAAGCTGAAATAGTTTCGGCTACTTCGCATCAGCCCTCTCCCCCGAGTACCGAGGAGAGGGAGATTGAAGGTACTTCAGCGCGCCGCGAACGAGCGCGCGGACTTTCGGCTGCACGTGCTGAGCTACTTGCACGACGTGCTCGGCGTCGATTTCGTCCGGCGCGGGGGAATCGGGCCGCGCGATGTTCGTTACGGTGCTGATCCCGAACACCCGCAATCCGCATTCGGCCGCCACGAGCACTTCCGGCACCGTCGACATGCCGACGACGTCGCCCATCTTGCGGAACATGCGGTACTCCGCCCTCGTTTCATAGCAGGGCCCCGTCACCGCGACATACACGCCCCGCTGACAGACAAAGCCCTTGTCGCGAGCCACCCGCAAGCCGGCTTCAATCAACCCGGGATCATACAATCGCGTGGCAACGCGCGGCATGCGATCGGTCTGGCCCGGCAGAAACGAAGCGAGTCCCTGCAGAAACATCAGCTGAATGTGGTCTTCGATCAGCATCACGTCGCCGACGACGAACTGCGGATTCACGCCGCCGGCCGCGTTCGAGACGATGAGCGTCTTCGCGCCGAGGGCATGCATCACGCGCACCGCGAGCGTGGCCCGTGCGACGTCGTAGCCTTCGTACAAATGGCAGCGGCCTTGCATGACGACGACCGGCACGCCCTGCAACGTTCCGCAGATCAGGTTGCCTTTGTGCGCAAGGGCCGTGGAATGCGGCAGGTGCGGAATCTCGCGATAGGGAATGATCTGCTCGGCGGCAATCTCATCGGCCAGGTCGCCCAACCCCGTGCCGAGAATGATCGCCACTTCCGGCGTGCCGCTCCACCGCGCGCGCACGGCCACGAGCGCTTCGGCGAGCATTTGTTCGCGGGATGGAGTGGTAATGGCATTCATTTCTTAAAGACTCCCTCGCCCCGGTACTCTGGGGAGAGGGCCAGGGTGAGGGGCCGAAGCGGAGTTGCCGTATCCATCAAGCTGCCGACCCCTCACCCTATCCCTCTCCCCATGAGTACATGGGGCGAGGGGACCGGAATCAGGATGCCTTCTCTTCCGCCAGCACGCCCATCACAAGCGCCCGCAGCTTGGGTTCGGCCGCGGTCGCGTGGGCGATGATCTTGGGCACTTCGGCCGGTTCGAGCGAATCGGGAAAGCACATGTCGGTGATGATCGAAAAGCCGACGACCTTCAGTCCCGCATGGACCGCGACGATCACTTCCGGCACGGTCGACATGCCGACGACATCGGCGCCAATCAACCGCAGGAAGCGGTACTCCGCGCGCGTTTCCAGATTCGGCCCGCTGACCGCGACGAACACGCCCTTGTGCACGACGATGTCCTGCTGCCGGCCGATCTTCAGCGCGCGATCGACCAGTTCTCGGTCGTAGGGTTGGCTCATGTCGGGAAAGCGCGGGCCAAGGCGGTCATCGTTCACGCCGATCAGCGGATTGCCGCCCATCAGGTTGATCTGGTCCTCGATGACCATGATGTCGCCGCATTTGTAGTAGGGATTCATCCCGCCGCAGGCATTCGACACGACGAGCAGCTTCGCCCCCATCGCCTTGAAGACCCGCACCGGCAGCGTGATGAGGTCGAGCGGATAGCCCTCGTACATGTGGAAGCGGCCTTCCATCGCCATGACCGGCAGACCGCCCAGCGTGCCGCAGATCAGTCGGCCGCGATGGCTGATGGCCGTGCTGCGAGGAAAGTGCGGAATGTCGCCGTAATCGATGGCGACGTCCTGCTGCATCTGCTCCACCAGGCTGCCGAGCCCTGTGCCGAGAATGATGCCGGCGTGCGGCCTTTTGTTCCATTTCGAGCGGAGGAACGCCGTCGCTTCTTCGATCTTGTTGAACAACCCCTGCATGTCATCTCCCCAATGCCATATACGGCGCGCGAAAGCAACGGCCAAGGGTAACGCAAGAAGGGAAAATCGGCTAGCGGCGAGTGGGCGACTATTTGAACGGATCGTCAGCCGGTGGCGCGTTCGGAGGCAGCGCCTGCGGCGCTCCGGCCCGCCGTAGCGCCTCTTTGATCCGTTCCACGTCGGCTGCCGGCAGGCCGGGAGGAAGCGGAATGGCGCGGCCGTTAGGACCGATGATGATCTGGCCTCCGGGCGCGGGCTGCGGCGCGAATGGATCATCGACAACCGGCTTCGAGCGGCCGGAATTGAACAGGCCGTCGGTCACATCGACCGAAGTTCCTAGCGGCTGGCCCGCGAGGAGGCTCGACAGATTGCCGGTTTGCGCCGGCGCCTGCGGAGGCAGCGGATCGTTTGTGAGCTTGATAGTCGTCAGCCGCATCGTGCCCGGCTGCACCCAGGTCGTCACCTGCACGATCGCCTTTTCGAGATCGGCCGACACTTCGCACATGTTGGCCTGAGCCGTGGCGATGTCGCCTTCGTAGGCGATGGCGCCGGTCCGCTTATCGAGGCAGAGGATGTTCGACGTCCAGTTGCCGCTGTTATTCCCCTTGCGATTGCGGATGAATACCAGCAGCGGCGAATCGACAGGCTGCTCGAACGGCAGACCGTGCTGCGCGATGAACGCCGGCGTTTGCCACCTCTGCTTACCCGTCGCGCGATCGATGGCGTAAACGTAACCGTGCGCCTGCTGGCCAGGCATGCCGCCGCCGGAAAGAGGCTGGGTGGTGAGTCCCGGCACGCTTTCAGAAATGGGTGTATTGGCCAGCACCGTGTATTGCTCCTGAGAGCGCAGCACGTGCACGGAATTCAGCGTCTTCTCGGGCTGCAGCTGCGATTGCACGAGCACTTCGCCGGTGGCAAGCGACAGCACTGTGAACTTGCCGCTGTTCTCGAGCAAGGCAAACTCATGGCCGTCGAGCAATTGACCCTTCGCGCCGGTGGTCGTTTCGAGCTTCCACAGGTCGTCTTTTTCGCTCCAGGCATCGAACAAACGGAGGCGGACAGTGTTGCCGACCTGTTCGAAGTGGAGCACCCGGCGGCCGTTGGTCGCGAGGCGGGCGTTCGGACGGCTGACGGTGCGCGTGCCGAGCTGCGTGCCGTCGCGCATGCTGTAGACCGTGGCCCGATCGGAATTGGGCGAGGCGGCAAAGACCAGTTCGTCGTCGCCGAACAAATCGCAAGCCGGTTCCACGCCGCTCCGTTCCCAGAGCGTTTCGCCCGTAATGGGATCGGCGCAGATCAGCTGCCGCGAGCGCTGATAGACGATGCCGAACGGCGTGACGGGGCCGGGCTGATAATTCGTCTGCCCCGTTTGATCGAAGGCCATCGTCCGCGAGCCCGTGATCGGATTGGTCGTCTGCCGCGACTGCGGATAGGCCCGGCCGATCTGGAGCGGATCGACGTTCACCACTTCCGCCCGCCACAAGATCGGCTCGCCCGGACCGCGGTTCGGCCGGAGCGCATCGATCGTCAGGATTTCGCCGCCGGTGTGCACGGCAACGATGTGCCCGGTGGCGCGTCCGACAAGCCCAGAATAAGGAATCGAATAGGAAGCGCGGTACACGCCGTCCGAGCGGCGGATGGGAGCTTGTGCGATCGTCTTGCCGAGACCATCGACCACTTGCAGCGCTTGCTGCGAGGGATCGTAAACCGCACGCATGCCGCGCGGCGCGGGACCGGTGAATTCCGCCATCAGCACGCTGAAGTTGTTCATGTACGGGCGCGGGCGGGAGTTTTCCGAACTCACTTCCACCTTTTGCGCGCGGCCACTGGGCCAGTTGTCGAAAGCGAGTGGCACGCGCGCGGCGATCGACTTCTGCAGCTTGTCAACCATCGCGAACGCTGGATGATCCGCCGCGACCGGATGCTTGGCAACGAACGCCGCCAGCTCGGTGAACTTTTCGGCCGCCAGATAAGGCCGCTGTGCGAGATCGTAGGTTTCCACGAGAGCCGCCAAGCCCGCAGCGCGATAATGCGGATCGGCAGAGTTGAGCAAATCTCCGGCGCGCAGCTCGGCTTCCAGATAGGCCTTCTCCAGAATCAGTTTCTGAACGAGCAGCAACCGAGCGCGATCGGCCAGCGGATGAAAGCCATACACGTCAACGAATCGCCGCGCGCTCTTCAGCGAATCGGCTTTGAGGCAGGCGGCAAGGCGTTGTTCGAGTCGTTCTTGCAGCTTGGCGCGGTCGGCTTCGCTGCTGCTGGTGTAAAGCTCGGTCAGACGGGCTTGCAGCCAGCGGCTGGTGCGGACCTGCCACTTGCTGTCGATATATTCCATCTGCGAGTTGCCTTCATCCGGGCCGATTTCGGTTTGCAGCTCATCGGCCAGCGTGACGAACGCTTCCAGCGACTGCGTGACGAGGCCCGCCTTGTGCATCCCCACGGCTTGCAACCGCAGCAGCTCCCGCCGCTGTGCGGGATCGTCGATCAATTCCCTGGCTTCCGGAACGAGCTCGTGATGATTGACAAAATCAGTTCGCAGCAGCACGAGCATCACCCGCGCGAGCAAGGCCCGAATGCGGGCATCGGCAGGCTGCACTTTGTAAGCCTGCCGCAAACTGGTGAGCGCTTCGTTCGTCTTCCCCTCGGTGAGTAGCAGTTCGCCGAGGCGGGCCAGCGCGCGGACATCGCCAGGGTTGGCGGCCAGCTCCTTTTCCACCTGAGCGCGCATGTGATCGACCAGATAAAAGGCTGACATCTGGTCGTGGCCGATGGAGATCATCTCGCCGGAGAAGCTCACGAGGTTGCCGAGAGTGAATTCCGTGCGGGCCTTGTCGAGGATCTTGCCGGTTTCGAGATCGAGCTTGAGCAGCTGCTGGCCCGTCGTCGGCAGATAATAGTGCGTGCCGTTGTAAAATCCTCGGCCCGACGCGATTTCGCCGGCCAGATCGACGGGCGCGGCCCATGCGTCCTTGCCGTCGCTGACATCCACCGCGCGGATGTTCTTTTTGCCGACAAGAATGATCTTCCCTTTGTGAACGCAGGCCGCGAACAGTGCGTCGTCACGCTTCAGCGGAGTCCAGCGCGGCTTACCGGTGAGCAGATCGACGCAGTGCAGCGATTGCGATTCGACAGGCGTGACGATAACGGAGCCTTCCGCGATAATCGCCGCCGAATCGAGCCACCGGCCGCCGGCGCTGTTGTTATTCAAGTTCGATGAAGTGATGACGCCGCGCGAAATGCGCGTCGTGAGGTCGTTGCGCTCGTAGGTGTAGTTCCACTTGAGGGCGCGTGTTCCCAAATCAACCGCCACGACCGCGCCGGCCGAAGTCGGGCAGATCAGCACGCCGTCGGCAAACGACGGCGAAGCCGCCGCCAGGCGGCGGGTGGAATCATAACGAATCGTGAGCGTTTCCTCCGGCATGCTGCCGAGCTGCTGCTTCCACTCGAGCAGGCCCGTTTGCGGCGACAGGCAGAGGAGCCGGAGTTCGCCGTTGAACTCGGCCAGCACGTAGAGCTTTTCCGCCACCGTAATTGGCGCGCCGAGAAAGAATGCGCCGGCGAGGTTTGGATCGTCGACACCGGTTTCGCCGCCGACCGTCCAGCAGAGTTTGCCCTGCTGACCCAAGTTGAGCGCGGTCAGCTTGTTGGCGCTCCGCACGCCCATCGGTTGCCGGCCACCAATCCAGACGCCGCGCATCTGATTGATGGTCACCGTGTTCATGAATTCGAGATCTTCGACGAAGTACAACTGCTGGCCATCGCTGCTCAGCTGGCCATAAAGATTGTCGTCCCAAATCCGCTGGCGAATCGCGTTCTCTTTCGTGGCCGCGGCTTGCTGAGCGCCGGGGGTCAGCCGCTCGGCGCTGCTGGTGATCGGATCGTTGTGCGGATAGACCCACAGCCGCTTGCCGGTCTTGAGCGACACTCCCATCACTTTTTCCGGCGAGCGGATCACCACGTAATCGACTGCCTTGTTGTCCTTTTTGCCGACGGCGGAAACGGCCAGCGGCTGCAGCACGGGAATGATCGATTCACCTTTGTCTTGCAGCGTGCGGGCATACTTGCCGACCCATTTGTCGAGATCCGGATCGTTCGTCGTCGGAAAGTACCACTCGGAAATGACCAGCGGCAGGCCGCCCGTTGCGGCCGCATTGCGGG
>Ga0196963_10002114_pt1 | contig 12284 bp, 11 predicted proteins | sample S1_5metaG_FD_148600 | JGI IMG/M metagenome (GOLD analysis project Ga0196963, IMG submission 148600) | Soil microbial communities from Anza Borrego desert, Southern California, United States - S1_5 | ecosystem: Environmental > Terrestrial > Soil > Desert | place: USA: California | collected... | reverse complement strand
AGACCGAGCCAGCCATGGCCGTCGACCGGCGAGGGCTGCGGGCTGCCACGGGTCATCACGGTGTTGAGCATGGCCCCATAGGTCGCGTGCAGGGTGGCGAGGTCGGGTAGCAGCGGGCTTGAGCGGGCCACCGTCGCGCCGGCCTTGGCCAGGTCGCCGGCCAGGGCGTCCACCGCGCCCCGGATCTCGCCGTCGGTGGCGGCGGCCGGGTGACGGTCGAGGACCAGGACACGATAGTCGGCCATCCGGGCATGGCGCGGCGCCGGCAGCACCAGCGTCCAGCCCTTGGCGTCGTCCTCGTCCGGTCCGGCCAGCACGTCCATCGCCAGGTCGAGATCGGCGGCGGTGCGCGCCATGGGGCCCACCACGGCCAGCGGCGCGGCCGCCCCGTCGATCCCGGGCGGCTGGTGGCCGCGCGTGGGCACGATCCCGTAGCTGGGCTTGTGGCCGTAGATGCCGCAGAAGGCCGCCGGCACCCGGATCGAGCCGCCGATGTCCGAGCCGAGCTCCAGCGGGACCATGCCCGCCGCCACCGCCGCGGCAGCCCCGCCCGAGGAGCCCCCAGGCGAGCGGTCCAGGTTCCAGGGATTACGGGTGCGGCCGTAGATCGGGTTATTGGACTGCCAGTCGGACAGGAACGGCGGGACGTTGGTCTTTCCGAGGATCACCGCCCCTGCCCTCTTCAGCCGCGCCACGGCGACCGCGTCGGTCGAGGCCCTCCAGTCGCCGAACATCGGCGTGCCCCAGCAGCTGCGCAGGCCGGCGACATTGTTGGATTCCTTGACCGTCATCGGCACGCCGAGCAGCGGACGCCGCTCGCCGGCCGCCAGGGCCGCGTCGGCCTCCCGGGCGGCGTCGCGGGCCCGGTCGAAGTCGCGCACCACGACGGCGTTGAGCGGCCCGTCGCGCGCCTCAATCCGGGCGATAGCGGCCTCGGTCAGTTCGAGGGCGCTGGCGCGGCGGGCGGCCAGGGCCTCTACGATGGCGCCGGCCGACTGGTCGAGGAGTTCGGGGGTAAGGGTCTGGCTCATGAAACGATGATAGGCGAGCCAAGCCGTGGTTCGCCAGTCATCAGTTCTCCAGACAGGCGAACGCCCACGACGGTTTCCCGTCGTGGGCGCGCACAGAGCAGCCTCAAAGCCTGGGCTCAGAGAGCGTCCTTCAGGGCCTTGGCGGCCTGGAAGGAAACCTTCTTGCTGGCGGCGATCTGGATCTGAGCGCCGGTCGAAGGGTTGCGGCCGGTGCGGGCGGGCTTGTTCTGGACCTTGAACTTGCCGAAGCCGGGGATGGAGACCTCCTCGCCCTTCACGGCGGCGTCGCGGATGGCGGCGAAGACGCCGTCAACAACGGCCTTGGCTTGAGCCTTGGTCAGCTTGTCGTCCTTCGACGCCACGGCGTCGACGATGTCAGCGGTATTCAATGGATTCCCTCCATAAATCAGAATCAGCCCCGGACCGTGCCAAGGCCGGGTGTCGCTGTCACTAGGCAAACAGCGGGTGGCGATTCCGTAGAGGCGCGCTATCTTTCTGTCGAGGGGACGATTTGACGAGGAAGACGCATATGCGCATCGCAATCCTGGCGGCCACGGCCGCCCTGGGCGCCCTGCCCGCCGTCGGCGCCGCCGCCGCCGAACCGCAGGTCACGGTCACCTATGGGGCCAAGTTGCAGGACAAGATCGACGAGTATGGGGCCCGCGATGTCGACCGACTGGCCGAGGATCTGAGGTCCTCGGTGCTGAAGCAGGCCGCCAATTCGCCGGCGCTGGACGACGCGGTCATCGAGCTGGTGCTTGAGGATGTGGTCCCTAACCGCCCGACTATGCAGCAGATGTCCGACAAGCCGGGGCTCTCCTACGACAGCTTCGGGATCGGCGGGGCTTCGATCACCGGGACCCTGACCACGGCCGACGGTCGGAGTGTGCCGGTGTCCTACCGCTGGTACGAGACCGACATCCGCTGGGCCTGGCCGTCGAGCACCTGGGGCGACGCCCAGCAGACCTTCGATCGGTTCGCCCGGCGCCTGGCCCGCAACGCCGAGGGCCGCGGGAGCTGATCCCTCAAATTGGCGTGACATCTGTCCGCCAATTCACTTGCCAGAGTCGCCCAGGCGCGGTGTGATCGCCCTTAACGGCGATCACATACGCCGACTCCCATATTAGCGAGGCGACATGGCGGACGGCCGACGTTCCAACTGGACCCTGGCGGCGTTCGCCGGGCCCTGCATTCCGTTGGCCGCGTTCGGCCTGCCGCTCGTCATCACCGTGCCCACCTACTATTCCGAGACCCTGGGCGTGAACCTGGCGATGGTGGGCTACGCCTTCCTGGCTGTCCGCCTGCTCGACGTCATCTTCGACCCCCTGTTCGGAACGGTGCTGGACCGCACCCGCTGGGCCTTTGGGCGATTCCGCAGCTGGCTGACCATCAGCGTGCCGATCCTGATGGTCTCGATCTACATGCTGTTCTTCGCCAAGGAGGGGGTCGGCTTCCTCTACCTCTTCACCACCCTGCTGTTCGTCTACGGCGGCTATTCGATCGCGGTGCTCTCGCACACCTCCTGGGCCGCGACCCTCTCGACCGACTACAACGAGCGCTCCAAGGTCTACGGCTGGTGGCAGACGTTCAACGTCGTCGGCATGATCTGCATCCTGGGGCTACCGATCATCCTGGGCCTGGCTCATGTCGTGAAGGGACCGGCGGACGTCATCCAGTATCAGGGCTGGTTCATCCTGGCCCTCCTGCCGATCATGGTCGGCATTGCCGTCTGGCGGGTCGGGGAATCGCCGTCCAAGTCGATCTCCCGCGCCCATGACGCCACGCTGGGCGACTACTTCCGGCTCATTCGTCGACCGACGGTGGTGCGCATTCTGCTGGCCGACCTCCTGACCGGCCTGGCTCCGGGGATCGCCGGCATCCTGTATTTCTTCTTCTTTAGCCGAGTGAAGGGGTTCGACGGCCTCCAGTCGATCTCCCTGCTGCTGATCTACTTCCTGGCGGCGGTGTTCGGGGCCTTCATCTGGACCACGCTGGCCAAGAAGGTCGGCAAGGCCAAGGCTCTGATCGCCGGCTGCGTGGCCTACGCCATCGTGCAGTTCGTGGTGGTCACCCTGCCCGCCGGCAACTTCGTCGCCGCCATCCCCTACCTGATAGCCGCCGGCCTGCCCTTCTCGGCCGGACCGCTGCTCCTGCGCTCGATGATGGCCGACTATGCGGACGAGGAGCGGCTGATGACCGGCCAGGACCGGACCGGCCTGCTCTACGCCATCCTTACGGGCACCGTGAAAATCGGCACGGCGCTGGCCTCGGTCAGCCTGATCGTGCTGGAGGCCATCGGCTTCGACGCCAAGAACCCGGCCCTGAGCACCCCGCTCTCCCTGCAAGGCCTGCAGGCCCTCTACGCCTTCGCGCCAGGGATCATCGGCCTGCTCGCCGCGGCCTGCATGATCGGCTATCCCCTGACCGAGCAGAAGCACGCCGAGATTCTCCGCCAGCTCGGCGAGAAGGACGGCGCTGCCCCGCCCCCGCAGCCCGAAGACCTGGTCGCCGTCGCCCCCGATGTCCTCCCCCGCCCCGCCGAGTGACCGCCCGATAGACCGCCTGCTGGCCATCATGGCCCAGCTGCGCAATCCCGACGGGGGCTGCGCCTGGGACCTGGAGCAGACGTTCGCGACCATCGCCCCCTATACGGTCGAGGAGGCCTATGAGGTCGCGGACGCCATCGAGCGCGGCGACCTGAAGGACCTGAAGGACGAGCTCGGCGATCTGCTGTTCCAGGTCGTGTTCCACAGCCGGATGGCCGAGGAGCGGGGAGCCTTCGACTTCGACGCGGTGGCCGAGGCCATCGTCGACAAGATGCTGCGCCGCCACCCGCACGTATTCGGCGAAGCCGGCGTGCGCTCGTCGCAGGAACAGACCCTCGCCTGGGAGGAGATCAAGGCCGCCGAGCGGGCCCAGAAGGCCCGCGCCGGCGTGCTGGCCGACGTGCCGGCGGGACTGCCGGCATTGACCCGGGCCGTGAAGCTGACCAAGCGGGCGGGCCGTGTGGGTTTCGACTGGCCCTCCCCGGCCGAGGTGATCGCCAAGCTGCACGAGGAGCTGGACGAGCTGCAGGCCGAGATCGCCGGCGGGGACAAGGAGAAGATGCGCCAGGAGATGGGCGACCTCCTCTTCGTGGTCGCCAATCTGGCCCGCAAGCTGGATATCGAGCCCGAGGACGCCCTGCGCGCCACCAACGCCAAGTTCGCTCGCCGCTTCGCCTTCATCGAGGCGGAGCTGGCCAAGGACCAGCGCACGCCCGAGCAGTCCGACCTGGCGGAGATGGACGGGCTGTGGAATGCGGCCAAGAAGGCGGAGAAGGGCTGAGCCCCTCTATCGCGCCCTGTCTTCGCCCATGGTGAAGCTGACCCGGACCTTGCGGCCTTCCGTGGGCTGGCCGTTGGCGTCCTTGCCGCCCGCCTTGTAGAGGGCGGCGACCTCGGAGAGGAAGGTCCCGTAGCGGCCCTTGGGAGTCTCGGAGACGATGGTGCAGGCCTTGGGACGACCATTGGCGCCCAGGGTGCATTCGACCTCGCCCGAACCGTTGCCGATACCGCGGCCGTCGGCGACGTTGCGGATTTCCAGGATGTTGGGCCGGTCGACCCAGGTCAGCTTGCCGGCGGTCTCGTCGACCGAGGTCAGCTTCGGCATGCCGGCCGGCGCCGCGGCGCCGATGGCCGGCAGCATCACCGCCAGGGATACGCAGGCGGTCAGGATTACGCGTTGCATGTCGTCACTCTCCAATTTGCGCGGGACCCTGACAGGCGCCGGCTGCGGGAGCAATGGCGACGCCAACAATCATCCTGACGCCGCCTCAGCGCGCCAGCCAGTCCGCCGCCGAGATCCCGTACTCGACCTCGCCCTCTTCGCAGCCGGGGACCGGCTCGTCGTAGTGTTCTTGGTAGCTGCGCAGATGGCGCATGCCGAGCTTTTCCATGACCCGCCGGGAAGGCAGGTTGACGGCCATGGTGTCGGCATGAATGGCGGCGAGGCCGAGGGTGCGGAAGCCGTGGTCGACCAGGGCCGCAGCGCCCTCCAGGCCGTAGCCCTGGCCCCAGGTCCGGCGATGCAGCCGGTACCCGAGACGGCCGACGCCGTCGATGCAGGGACCCAGGGCGAACCAGCCCAGGAAGCGGTCGTCTCCACGATGGAAAGCGGCCCAGACATCGGATTCCACGCCGCGCGGCATGCGGAACAGCTGACCATGGTCGGCCGGCGGATGGCGCGGGGTCGGCTTGCCGCCGTTCAGGTAGCGCATGACCTCCGGATCCCGCTCCAGGGCATAGAGGTCGTCGGCGTCGGCGGGGGTCACCGGGCGCAGGCGGAGCCGCTCGGTGACCAGGAGGGTCACGGGACGCTCACACGCGCGGTCGGGAACAGCCGCTCGAAACGGCCGAGCGCCTGGCCGTCGAGGCGGGCGCGGACGGTCATTCCGCCCTCCGGGGAGTCATGCCGATCTGTGACGCGGCCGTGCCGATAGAGCCAGGCGAGGGCTTCGCCGGAGCCGGGCTCGAGGGTGACGTCGATCTCGGGCGTTTCGTCGACCAGCAGGGCCAGTTGGTTGAGCAGGGCCGCGCAGCCCTGGCCCGTGATGGCGGAGGCGACCATGGCGCCCTCCCGGCGGGCGGCGCCCTCGATGTCTGAATGCTCTTCCTCTGGGACCAGGTCGATCTTGTTCCAGACCTCGATCAGGACGACGTCGTCGGCCTCCTGATCGAGGCCGATCTCGTCGAGCACGGTCTCGACGTCACGGGCCTGGGCCTCGCTGTCGGGACTGGCGATGTCGCGGACATGCAGCACCACGTCGGCCTCCTGCACCTCCTCCAGGGTGGCGCGGAAGGCCTCGACCAGTTCGTGCGGCAGGTCGGAGATGAAGCCGACGGTGTCCGACAGGATGGCGGGGCGCCCGCCCGGCAGCTTCACGGTGCGCAGGGTCGGGTCGAGGGTGGCGAACAGCATGTCCTTGGCCAGCACCTCGGCGTCCGTGAGCCTGTTGAACAGGGTCGACTTGCCGGCGTTGGTGTAGCCGACGAGGGCGATGGTCGGGTACGGGGCCTTCTTTCGCGCCGAGCGGTGCAGGGTGCGGGTGCGGCGGACCTCCTCCAGCTCCTTCTTCATCTTGACGATGCGGTCGGCGATGGCGCGGCGGTCGAGTTCGATCTGGGTCTCACCAGGGCCGCCGGTGCGGCCGAAGCCGCCCGATTGCCGTTCCAGGTGGGTCCAGGTGCGGACCAGGCGCGAGCGCTCATAGGCCAGGCGGGCGAGTTCCACCTGCAGCTTGCCCTCGCGGGTGCGGGCGCGGCGACCGAAGATCTCCAGGATCATGCCGGTCCGGTCGATGACCTTGACCTGCCAGGCCTTCTCCAGGTTGCGTTGCTGCACCGGGGTCAGCTGGTCGTCGACCACCACGACGTCGATCTCCTCGACCTCGCAGAGCAGGCGCAGTTCCTCGACCTTGCCGCTGCCGAACAGGGTGGCCGGGGTCTTCCCCCTGAGGGGAACGATGAGGGTTTCGGCGATTTCGAGGTCAAGCGCCTGCGCCAGGCCGACCGCCTCCTCGAGACGGGCCTGCGGGTCGCGTGACTGGGCGGAGCCCGACCTGACCGGATGGATGATCAGGGCGTGCTGGACCGGGACGCTGTGGTCGACGTGCTTTTGGGTCAATCGTCCTGCTCGGGACCCGGCTCGTAGAGCTGGACGGGCTGGGCCGGCATGATGGTGGAAATCGCGTGCTTGTAGACCAGTTGGCTCTGGCCGTCCCGCCGCAGCAGGACGCAGAAATTATCGAACCAGCTGACCACGCCCTGCAGCTTCACGCCGTTGACCAGGAAGATGGTCAGGGGCGTCTTGGACTTGCGCACGCTGTTGAGGAAGGTGTCCTGCAGATTCTGTTTCTTGTCGGTCATCGGGGGTTATCCCTCTTTCTTGGTTCGGCCGGCACAGCGCCGACCACACACGAGTTCGCCTCTTAAGCCGCTGGTTCCTAACGCGGCAACGGCCGCCACGGGTGCAAACGGTCAGATGCCTGCTTTCTGGGCGTGCTGGATATAGAGGTCCCGGAGGCGAAGCGCCATCTCTCCCGGATGGCCGTTGGCGACGGGCCTGCCGTCGATGGAGATGACCGGGGTGACCAGGGTCCCGGCCCCGGTGATGAAGGCCTCCTGCGCCTCCTGCGCCTCGGCCGGGGTGAAGGCCCGCTCCTCGACCTTCAGGCCGGCGGCGGAGATGACCTCCAGCAGGCTGTGGCGGGTAATGCCGCGCAGGATGTTTGCCCCGGTGTCGCGGGTCACCAGCACCCCGTCCTTTCGCAGGATCCAGGCGTTGGAGGAGGCGCCCTCGGTGACGAAGCCGTCGGGATCGACGAACCAGGCTTCGGCGGCGCCCTGCTCGCGAGCGGCCTGCTTGGCGAGGACGTTGGGCAGGAGCCCGATCGTCTTGATGTCGCAGCGGCCCCAGCGATTCTCGGGCAGGGTGATCACCCCCACCCCGGCCTCGGCCTTGGCGTTGCTGGCGGCGCGGTCGAGTGACTTGGCGGTGACCACCAAGCTCGGGACGATCGGCTCGGTGGGAAAGGCATGGTCCCGACGGGCGACCCCCCGGGTGACCTGCAGATAGAGCAGACCCTCGCGGACGCGGTTGCGGCGCAGGGTCTCCTTCAGCACCACCTCCAGGGCCGCCCGGCTCATCGGATGCGGAATGCGCAGCTCGTCGAGGCTGCGCCAAAGGCGGGCGAAGTGGCCATCGGCGTCGCTGAGCCTGCCGCCCATCACCGCCCAGACCTCGTAGACGCCGTCGGCCAGCTGATAGCCGCGATCCTCGATATGGACCGCCGCTTCGCCATGGGCGACGAACCGCCCGTTCACATAGGCCTGCCTAGACATCAGGCGTCTTCTTCCTCGACGGCCCGGGCGCTGGTCAAGCCAAGCGATTTGAGCTTTCGGTGCAGGGCCGAGCGCTCCATGCCGATGAAGGCGGCGGTGCGGCTAATGTTGCCGCCGAACCGCAGGATCTGGGCGTTGAGGTACTCCCGCTCGAACAGCTCCCGCGCCTCGCGCAGCGGCAGGGCGATGATCCGCTCGGGTCCGATGGCGCCGGCCTGGGCGGTGGACGACACCTCGCTGGGCAGCATCTCGGCGGTGATCTCCTCGTTGGGATCGCCCGAGGCCAGGATCAGCATCCGTTCGACGTTGTTGCGCAGCTGGCGCACGTTGCCGGGCCAGTCGTGCACCTGCAGCGTGGCCAGGGCGTCCGGCGCCAGCTTGCGGCGCGGCAGGCCGGTGGTCTCGGAGATCCGGTCGATGAAGTAGTCGATCAGCTCAGGCACGTCGTCGCGCCGCTCGGAAAGACCGGGCACGCGGATCGGCACCACGTTGAGGCGGTGGAACAGATCCTCGCGGAACCGTCCGGCGGAGATCTCGTCGCGCAGGTCCCGGGAGGAGGAGCTGATCACCCGGACGTCGACCTGGACGTCCTGGTCGCCCCCGACCCGGCGGAAGCGCTGCTCGACCAGCACCCGCAGGATGCGGCTCTGCGTCTCGCGCGGCATCTCGGCCACTTCGTCGAGGTAGAGGGTGCCGCCGTGGGCGTGTTCGAACACCCCGATCTTGCGCGGGCGGCCGCCCTCCCCCTCCTCGCCGAACAGTTCGAGGTCCATGCGTTCGGGGGCCATGCCCGCGGCGCTGATGGCCACGAACTCGCCCTTGCCGCGGGGGCTGGCCCCATGGATCAGCCGGGCGACCAGTTCCTTGCCAGATCCGGGCGGGCCGGCGATCAGCACCCGGCTGTTGGCCGGGGCGACCTTGGCGATCATCTGGCGCAGGCTCTGGGCGGCGCTGGAGCGGCCGATCAGGCCGTCGGGGGTCAGGCTCTGGGCCCGCAGCCGGCGGTTCTCGCGCTTCAGGTTGGCCGACTCCAGGGCCCGTTCGACGACCATCAGCAGCCGGTCGGACTTGAACGGCTTTTCGAGGAACTCGTAGGCCCCGCGCTTGATGGCGCTGACCGCGGTCTCGATGTTGCCGTGGCCGCTGATCATCACCACCGGCAGGTCCGGATCGAGCGCCTTGACCATGTCGAGCAGTTCCAGCCCGTCCATGCCCCCGCCCTGCATCCAGATGTCGAGCACCAGCAGCGCCGGCTTCCGGGCGCGGATGGCGGCCAGCGCCTGTTCGGAATCGGCGGCCGTGCGGACCCCGTGACCTTCGTCGGTCAGGATCCCGGCGACCAGGTCGCGGATGTCGGCCTCGTCGTCGACCACCAGAATGTCAGACGCCATGGGTCACCTTTCGACTCTTCTTGGCCTTCGGCTCAGGTCCAGCCTGCGCCACCGGCGGAAATTTCAGGATCACCCGGGCCCCGGTGAGGGTCTGGGCGTCGGAGAGCAGCAGTTCGCCGCCGTGTTCCTCGGCGATGCGCTTGACGATGGCGAGGCCGAGGCCCGTGCCCTTGTCGCGCGTGGTCACATAGGGCTCGGTCAGCCGGTCGCGGTCGCGGGTCGGCAGGCCGACGCCGTTGTCCTCGATGACGAAGCAGAGGGCGTCGGGGTCGTTGTGCAGGCTGGCCAGGATCCGGCCCTTCTCGCCGCCGGGCGGCCGGCCGGCGATCGCCTCGGCGGCGTTCTTCAGCACGTTCGCCAAGGCCTGGGACAGCATCCGGTCGTCGCAAGTCATCACCAGTCCGGTCGGCGGATCGGCCATCTCGACGGCGATGTCGGGGCTGGCGACCCGCTGGGCGAAAACCGTCTGACGCAGCAGTTCGGCCGGGTCGTGGGCGCCGAACTTTGGCGTCGGCATGCGCGCGAAGGCGCTGAACTCGTCGACCATCCGGCCGATGTCGCCGACCTGTCGGATGATGGTGTCGGTGCAGCGGTCGAAGGTTTCCAGGTCCCCCTTGATCTCGCCCCGATACTTGCGGCGCAGGCGCTCGGCCGACAGCTGGATGGGGGTCAGCGGGTTCTTGATCTCATGGGCGATGCGGCGGGCGACGTCCTTCCAGGCGGCGTTGCGCTGGGCAGTGATCAGCCGGGTGATGTCGTCGAAGGTCAGCACCACCCCCTGGTCGCCGACCACCCCGGCCCGGACCCGCAGGCGCAGGGTCTCGCCGTGGCGGACCACGTCGACCTCGGTCTCGGCCTCGATGCGCGTTTCCAGCGCCCCCGCCCAGACCTGAGCCAGCTCGGGAGCGGCGTCGGCGAGCTTGGCCCCGCGGATGGCTTCGGCATCAAGGTCAAGCAGGCGGGCGGCCTGCCGGTTGACCGCCGAGATCGTCCCGTCGCGGTCGACGCCCAGCACCCCCGCGCTGACGCCCAGCAGCACGGTCTCGATGAACATGCGGCGGGATTCGGCATCCAGGCTGGCGGCAGTCAGCGCCGATTGCTGGGCCTGAAGATCATCCGCCATACTATTGAAAGCACGCGACAATACGGCAATATCCTCGGGCTCCCTGCCAAGCTCGACCCGCGCCTCCAGCCGCCCGCTGGCGACCTCGCCGGCCGCCTGGACGACACGGGCGATGGGCACCGCGATGGAGTTGGCCACCGTGGTCGCCAGCCAGATGGCGGCGATTAGCACCAGGAGGGCCGTTTCCAGGAAGCTGAGGGCGAAGGCGGCCTGGACCATCCCCCGGCGGCGCGCGGCGTCGCGGTATTCGATCAGCGACGCCTCCGTCTCGCGAAGGTGGGAGAGGATGCCGCGGTCGACCGGCCGGACCACGTAGAGGTAGGCCTCCTCCTCGAAACCCTTGAGCCGGTAGAGGGCGCGGAACAGATCGTCCGACTCGAACGGCCGCAGCGCGATCTCCTCCTCGGCGATGCCGTAGCTGGAGGCCGGCGGAGCCAGGAACGGCGGCGGGTCGTCGGTCTCGGCCCGGGCCAGGATCCGGCCGTCGCGGTCGATGACGTAGGCGGCCGGGAACCGGCGATAGGCGGCCTGCGCGGCCATGTAGTGGGCGAAGGCGATGGGCTGGGTGCGGATCGAGCCCGAGGCCTCGTTCAGGTCTCCGGCCATCAGCCCCATGTCGGTCTGGATGCTGGCGCTCTGCTCGCGGACGTAGGCGCGGGCGACATCGGCCGACTTCTCGACCACGGTCTGGACCCGCTGGCTGAACCAGGTCTCCACGCCCTGGGTGACCAGGGCGCCGGAGAACAGGGCGACAACCAGGGCCGGCGCCACGGCGGCCAGCGCGAACAACAGCAGGAACCGGCGGTGCAGCCGCGCGCCGGCGTCGCCCGAACTGGTGTCGATCACCTTGGCGACCCGGCGGCCGATCAGGACCGCAATCGTCAGGATCAGCACGAGGTTGACGCCCAGCACCGCCAGCACCGTCTGGCTGGCCGGGCCGATCAACTCGCCCCGCGGGGGAGCGGTGGCGAGAAAGGCGCTCAGCGCGGTGAGCGCAGCCGCCAGCGCGAAGAGGCCGCCGAGCAGGTACGGCGAGGCCAGGAGCCGCCGCCAGGCGCCGCTGCGGCCCCCACTCCCCTCGACGATCGCGCCTTCACTCATGCGGCCCAGACTAGGGCTATATGTGATCGAAATTCAACACCCATGTGGCCGGAATACGTCAGACATGCGTAACCCGGAAGGGGGGTGCGCCTCAGCGCTTGCCGCGACTGAGCTCCACCCCGAGGTCGACGATCTTCTTGCGCAGGGTGTTGCGGTTGAGGCCGAGGATGTCCGCGGCGCGAACCTGGTTGCCGCGCGTCGCCGCCAGGGTCAGGCGGATCAGCGGGCGCTCGACCTCCTCCAGGATGCGGTCGTAGAGACCGGGGGGCGGGACGCCGTCGGGCTGGTCGGCGAAATGGCTGGCCAGGTGACGTTCGATCAGGGTCGAGAGGGTGACCGGGCCGTCCTCGCCGCTGGCGGCGGGCACCTGCTCCTGCAGCTCCCGCTCGACGATGCGGGCGGTGATCATCTCCTCGGCGTAGAGGGCGCAGATACGGCGAATCAGGTTCTCCAGCTCGCGGACGTTGCCCGGCCAGGCGTGGGTCTTCATTCGTTCGAGGGCCGACTGGTCGATGGTCTTGGACGGCAGCCCCTCGCGGGCGGCGCGGAGCAGGAAGCTGCGGGCCAGGTCCGGTATGTCCTCGGTCCGCTCGCGCAGCGGCGGCAGGCGCACGGGTGCGACGTTGAGCCGGAAGAACAGGTCTTCGCGGAACAGTCCCTGGCGGATCAGGCCGCGCAGGTCCCGGTTGGTGGCGGCGATCAGTCGGACATTGGGCCGCCGATTGGTCTTCGGGTTGAGCGCCGGCTCGGCGCCGTC
>Ga0196963_10002113_pt1 | contig 12284 bp, 13 predicted proteins | sample S1_5metaG_FD_148600 | JGI IMG/M metagenome (GOLD analysis project Ga0196963, IMG submission 148600) | Soil microbial communities from Anza Borrego desert, Southern California, United States - S1_5 | ecosystem: Environmental > Terrestrial > Soil > Desert | place: USA: California | collected... | reverse complement strand
GGTCGCAGCGCCGTGACATCGGATGTGGCGGCGCCGACGAACAGGACGAGCCGTCCTTCCGCCACATCGACGGGGATACCGGTCACGGGGCAGTCGACATAGCGGGCGCCACGCGCGACCGCGCGCTTCGCCAGGGCATGGGTCCAGCCAGCAGACAAGGTCGAGCATTCGACGACCCGAGCGCCACGAGCCAAGGTCGCCGCCAGCGCGCCGTTGCGCCCGAGCCAGACGTCACGCGAAGCCCGATCGTCGGCGACCATCGAGAACACCACCTGGGCATCCGTCGCCGCCTCGCGCGGCGTGGCCGCGACAATAGCGCCGTGAGGGACGAGACGCCGGGCGCGGGCCGGCGACCGGTTATAGACGCGGACCGTATAACCCGCCTTGAGCAGGCGCAGAGCCATCGCCGCACCCATATTGCCAAGACCCAGAAACGCAATCGGCGACGTCTTGCTGATAGCCACGCGTTATTTTCCTTCCAGCGTGTTGACCGGTTCCCACTCCGGGCCGGGCGGCGCGTAAGCGTAGTGCTTGGCTCGCTCAAGGAACATGGCGGCGGGCGGGTCTTCTGCTGCCGTGGCGGCAAAGCTCGCCATCGCACCCCCGAAGTCGCGGGCGCGCCAGCGCGCCAGCCCCTCTGCGTAGGCGGCGAGAGCGGCCTTCTGGGCCGGGCTTTCCTGGCCGGCTTCCGCCATCGGCTCGTAGATCTTCACCGGCTGGGCGCGTCCTTTGACCCGGATGGCGTCCAGCTCGCGCCAAGCGAACCCTTCGCCCGCCAGCGCCTTCGTGCTTTCGGAAGCCATGATCGTGCTGCTGAAGTACTTGTTGGCGCCTTCGAGCCGCGACGCGAGGTTCACCGCATCGCCCATCACCGTGTAGTTGAAGCGCCGGCGCGAGCCGATATTGCCCACCAATGCTTCGCCGGAGTTGAGACCAATGCGCTGGCCCAGCTTGAAGCCCTTGAATGCCGCGGCCGTCTCGTTGAGCTCGGCCAGCCGGGCCCGGCATTTGAGCGCCGCCTGCACCGCATGCATGGCATGGCGTGGATCGTCGAGCGGCGCGCCGAACACACCGACGATCGCGTCACCGATATATTTGTCTACAAAACCGCCATGCTCTTCGATGATATCGGTCATCGCGGACAGATACTCGTTCATCAGCGCGACCAGCTCGTTCGGCGTGAGCTTCTCCGAAAACGAGGAGAAGCCGGCAACGTCGGAGAAGAAGATGGTGATCGTGCGGCTCTCGCCGCCCAGGGCCGGCGGCGTGTTCGAGGCCATCATCTTCTCGATCACCGCCGGCGCGAGATAGAGCGCGAAGCTCTTGCGCAGCAGGCGCTTGTCCTTGTCGGCGACCATGAACCGGTAGCCGACAGTCAGCACCAGCGCGAGCGCCCCGGCGATCATCGGATTGAGCAGCGGCAGCGCCAGCGCCTGCGTGAATACAGCGGTGGCTGTACCCGTCCAGGCCAGGGTCATACCAGCAAAGACCAACGCTGCCGCCACCGGCGCCAAGACCAGCGCTGCCGCGGCGACGGCAAGCGCAAAGACGATACCAATGACCGCAGCCGCGACACGCCCGAGCTCCGTCGTTGCCTCGCGTCGGATGAGATTGTTGACCGCCGTGGCGTGAAGATAGACCCCGGAAATAGCATCCCGCACGAAGCGGTCGCCGGCCGGCGGCACGGGCAAGGCGCAGCGTTCGCCGCGCGTGCCTTCGATACCGGTGGCAAATCGCTTGGACGTGATCTTGCGGTCCTCGACGTCGAGCACCGTGCCGACCAGAACGACCCTGCCGGCGAAATGCCGACGGAAGAAATCCTTGTCCTCCTTCTCGGCACAGGCTCGCAGGTCGGCAAGCGAGAAGGTCGGTATCTCGTCCGCGCCTCCGTCAAAGTTGAGGGTCAGGGTGTTGGGCACGGGTTGCGGGACCACATAGCCGGCCACGGCGACCGATCCATCCGCGCCGATCTCTGCCGCCGTGCCTTGGGCGCGCGCCGCAAGCTCCACGGAGAATGACGGCGACGGCGCGCCATCGACGGCAAATATCAGCGGCAGGCGCCGCACGATATCGTCGGGATCATTGTGGGCGTTGAGGGCGCGGATGTTGCGTTGCTGGCCGACCGCGATGCGCTGACCGGGCGACGGAACGATCGGATGATCCTGATGCTGCACCTGCCCGAGCACGAGCTTGCCGGCCCGCGACGCTGTCGCCAGGGCCCGCAGGTAGTCGCGATCGAACCCGCGTACCCGCGCGCCCAAAGTTTCGGCGCCGAACGGAACGTTGGACTGCTCGATCGACGCGGGAAGAATGATATCGAAGCCGACGACAGCGGCGCCGCCTTCGATGACCGCGTTGAGCACGCGGGCGATCTCCGGCGTCCAGGTGACGACGGGCGTGCCCTCGAAGGGCGGCGTGCGATACGTCTCCTCGTCGAATGCGACGACGACGGCAGGCGAAGCGGCGGAATCGTGCCGCGCACCGACAGCGTGCCAGCGCAGCGCGGTCAATACATCGAGCGACAGGCCGCGCAACGCATCGAACAGCGGTGCGGCCAGCAGCAGGCCGGCGACCAGCGCAATGATCAGGGCCGCGACGAGGTCGCGGCGACGAACGCCCCCCATGACGGCGAGTGTATCAGCTCGCCGGCACGAACCTCAGCAGGCGGCCGACGACCGGCGCCTGGCCTGGCCGGGCGTAGGGATCGACCTTGAACACGATCTGCTGCTCCCCGACGCTGGCACGGTACAGGCCGCCCGCGACCAGCGACTTCTCGGCCTTGGCGAAATCGTAGAAAGACCCGCGCAGGAGCTGCTGCCCGCCGATGGTCACCTCGTGCCGCTCGCCGGCCTGGTCGAGGCGCTCGATCAGCAGCTTACCGCCGCCTTTCACCTCAACCACCGGCGACAGCCCGTAGAGGGTGAGCTGCACCGGGGGCGGCGCGCCGGCCGGGCGAGGCGGCGCGCGAAACACCATGGCGCCGCTCTTGCTGGCCTGGGCCTGCGTCAGCTGCATCTTGCCGCCGTCGCAGCCGACCTTTTCGCGCTGCACACGGCCATCGCTGACGGCGCTCTGCTCTTCGCCCACCGTGATCGTCCCGCCGGTAATGGTCTCCCGCCAACACGATTTCATGTAACCGAGGACGACGGCGTCCTTGGGCCCGAGCCGGATGATCTTGCCGGCCGCCACGTAATCCATGAATTCGACGCCGGCGGGATTGCCCGTAACGTCCTCAACCACCGCGACCGGCGTCTGGGCTGCCGCCCCGCCGATCCACAACGCGGCCAGTGCCGCTCCCAGGATGATACGCATGTCAGGTCTCCCGCCCCCGATAGGACCATCGGAGCATAGAGGAAACCCATGCCCCGGCAGTGACTCCGATCACAAGGCCGCATTATACGGCCGCACTGGGCCGTGCCGCAATTTGGTCACAATTGGTCACCGCTTGGTCTCCCCTACGGCCAAGCTTGACGGTCCACACTACCCCCACGCCGCCCGGATATCCCGGGAGGCGCATTGGGGGAACATCATGAAAACCTTGGCAATCGTGGCCGTCGCCGCATCACTCCTGAGTGGCTGCGCGGCGGCCGGTCTCACTGTGGCAAGTGCCGGCGCCGGCGTCGCCATGGGGAACGGTGTCGAGCACACCATGTCAGGTATCGGATACAAGACCTTCACGGCCTCGATCGGCGAAGTTCGCCTTGCCACATTGCAGAGCCTCCGACGGATGGACATCACCATCGAAGGCGATGCGGCGAGCGACAACGGCTGGATGCTGACCGGCACGGCGCGCGACCGGACGATCGATATCGAGCTTGAAAGCCTGACCGCGCGCGCGACACGCATGCGCGTCGTTGCCAATAAAGGGCAAATTTTCTTTAAGGACGCGGCCACATCGACCGAGATCATCCTGCAGACCGCCCAGTCGCTTGATGAATTCGCGCTCGCGCGGGCTAAGGAGGCTCCCGCACCCCCCAGCAAACAGGCCGCGACCAAGGGAGGAAAACGCACATGAGGATGAAGACACTCCTTCTCGCCTCCGCCGTGGCCGGGTTGTTCGCCGGACCGCTGCTGGCGCAGACAACCGGATCCCCCAGCGGCGGCACGACAACGGAGCCCCCCGCGGCAGGGGCCGCGACGCCGCCCACCAGCACCGCGGCTTTCGACCAACTCTCGACGGGCAACCAGAAGATCGCCCGCAGCCTGTTCGAGGCTCAAGGATCGCCCGGTTCCAGCAGCAGCTCGCTATCCCTTGGTGAAATCGCTGCGATGAAGAGCGGCACCGGCTGGGGCCAGGTGTTCAAGCAGATGCAGAGTCAGGGCCAGCTCGAGGGCGCCAAGAATCTCGGTCAGGTCGTCAGCGGCCACTATCGACCGACCGCACCGACAACGGGCAGTTCCACCGGCGTGATCGCAACGACGGGCGCTGCAACGATTCCGACGGCCAGCTCGGGCACTTCAACGGCGACGGCAGCCACGGTCCCGGCGGCAACAATGAGTTCTTACACGCGAACGGCGCCGCGACCGGTCTCAATCACCACAGGGACTGGCCGGACCGTAATGGTAGCTGGCAGTTCAGGCAGTGGCAGCGCGACAGCCGGTGCCGTCACGGGGGGCAGCAGCCATGGTCACGGCAACGCAGCTTCCGCTGCCGGTGGCGGCGTATCGGCGCATGGCGGTTCCCGGACAGTCGCCACCACCACGAAGTCGCATGGACAGGGTGCGGGCAAAGGGCCGGTCCGTTAGGTCTCCAGTGGTCGCTCTCGGCCCAAAGGCCGAGGGCGACTCCCTCGTATTCCCGATAAATGCGGGCCGATTTTGCGGCGCGAGGACTCCCCATGCCCAAGCGAGTTACCGTTACGTTAACGAATTGTGCGCCACACTGGCGGAATCGCGCCTTTCGTTGGCGCGTTAGGTCTGTTTTGTCGAGAGCCCGCATGCCGCGCGACCGCAACGACAGCCGCGAAAGCGCGCCGGCCGTACCAGCGCCCGCACCGGAAGCCGATTCACGCCTGCTCGATGCCATCGAGGCGATGACCGACGGCTTCATCCTGTGGGATGCCCAGGATCGCGTCGTGCTGTGCAACAGCGCCTTCCGCAACATGGATCCGGAAAGCTACATGGCGCTGCGTCCCGGTACGCGCTTCGTGGACATCATGCGCGCCCGCGTCTACGCCGGAAAAATTCCGGCCGCCCGCGGTCGGGAGGAAGAGCATATCCGCGAGCGGCTGGACCGTCATCGCAATCCGACCGGCGAACCGATCATCCAGAAGCTGTCGAGCGGGCAATGGGTGCGTATCGTGGAACGCCGTACGCGCGACGGCGGCGTCGTCGCCATCCGCAGCGACATTACTCAGCTCCAGCGCCATCAGGATGAGCTACGGCTCGCGAAGGAGGAAGCGGAGTCGGCAAACCGGGCGAAGAGCAGCTTCCTCGCGACGGTGAGTCACGAGCTACGCACGCCGCTCAACGCCATCATCGGTTTCTCCGAGATGATGACGATGCAGGCCTTCGGTCCGCTGGGCTGCGCGCGCTACGAGGAATACGCCAGTGCCATCAACGTCAGCGGGCGCCACTTGCTCAGCCTGATCGGCGACATCCTCGACATGTCGCGGATCGAGGCCGGCCGCTACACCTTGCGGCCCGAGCCGCTCGACATTAACGAACTGGCCGCGGAATGCCTGCCCATGATCAAAGGCCGCGCCGACGAAGATGGCGTGGCGCTGACCGTCGATATCGACACCGCCGGCGCCCGCCTGATGGCTGATCGGCTGGCGGTCAAACAGGTTCTGCTCAATCTCCTGAGCAACAGCGTAAAGTTCACCCCGCGCGGCGGCCGGGTCTGCTGCACGGCAGGCCTCGGGGCCGACGGTGGACTGGTCATCGTGGTCGGTGACACCGGCGTAGGCATTGCGGCGGATCGGCTGCCCCATCTTTTCGAGCCCTTCTCATCGGCAAGCGAGACGCCGCTCGCCCGGGCTTCCAACGGGACGGGGCTGGGCCTGTCGATCTGCCGGCACCTCGTGGAAATGCATGGGGGGACGATCGCCCTGGCGAGCACCGTGGGCCAGGGAACCACGGTAACGGTCGCGTTCCCCGCGACGCTTACCGCACGGCCAGATTGAGACGTCAGGTGGCGATGACGGTCTTGTCCTTGCGTCGGCTCACCTGGAGCTGACCGTCGGCAGCCTTGATATAGCTGGTCTTTCCGATGGTCAGGTTGTCCAAGACCGTAACCAGGGCGCGCGGCAGCTGGCCATACTCCTTGGAGCCGCGCCGGCCGCTGTTGTAGACGCCGAGGCAGTGCTGAAGCTGGCTCTTGGAAAGCGGCTTGCCGTCGCTGCCGATCATAGCTGGGGCATCCGTAGGGTCGGCGATCGGTGAGGGCTGGAACACCGGCGGTTGGTGGAGCCGAGGGGAATCGAACCCCTGACCTCCTCATTGCGAACGAGGCGCTCTCCCATCTGAGCTACGGCCCCGCCGGTATTAAGCGGCCGGGATAATGGGTGGGGCATCCCAAGGTGTCAAGGAGATCGGGAACGCTTGGTCCGCCAAGGGCTTGCGAAGAATCCGAGGCCTCGTGTAGGGTCCCTTATGCCTGCCGGCCAGGGTCCTGGGACCGGCTTCGGGCCGGTCCGGAGTGACGATGAATTCGCTGATTTCACTGATCCTCACGGTCATCAATCTTTACATCTGGATTCTCATCGCCTCAGCCATCCTTTCTTGGCTGTTGGCCTTCAATGTGCTCAACGCCCACAACCGCGTCGTCTACACGGTGAGCGAGTTCCTCTACCGCATCACCGAACCTGCCCTGCGCCCCATCCGGCGCATCGTGCCCCTGCTCGGCGGCGTCGATATCTCGCCGGTGGTCCTGATCCTTCTGCTGATCTTCGCGCAGAACCTGATCATCGAATATCTCGCCTGACCGGGCGGCACGCCGCCATGGTCCCTTCCCGCCAGCCCTTGACTGCTACCGATAATGGCGTCCTCGTCACGATCCGCGTGACACCGCGCGCGCGTCGCGACGGTGTGGATGGCACCGCTGAGATCACTGGGCCGCGCGTGCTGGTGCGCGGCGATGGAGCCGCACTCCTGCGTCAGCTGCGCGGCCGGATCGCGGCATGACGGCGGCGCTCATCGACGGCAAGGTCTACGCCCAGGCGCTGCGCCAGCGACTGCTCAAGCGGACCCAGCGCCTGAAGGAGTTGCACAACATTGTTCCCGGCCTCGCCGTGGTCATTGTCGGCGACAATCCGGCGAGCCACATTTATGTCCGCAACAAGGGTAAGGCGGCCCAGGAAGCCGGGCTGCAATCCTTCGAGCACAAGCTGCGCGAGAATACCAAGCCGTCGGTCCTGCTCAAGCTCCTGGCCGAGCTCAATGCCGACGACAAGGTCGACGGCATCCTCGTTCAGCTGCCCCTGCCGGACGGCATCGAAGCGGGCGCCGTCATCGACGCCATCCACCCCGACAAGGACGTGGACGGGTTTCATGTCATCAACGCCGGCCGGCTGGCGACCGGACAGCCCGGGCTCGTGCCGTGCACGCCGCTCGGCTGCGAACTGTTGCTGCGCGCCGGCATGCGCAAGCTTTCGGGCCAGCATGCGGTGATCGTCGGGCGTTCCAACATCGTCGGGAAGCCGCTGGCACAACTGCTGCTGCGCGCCGACTGCACGGTCACGGTGGCGCATTCGAAGACGCCCGACCTGCCCGCGGTCTGCCGCAGCGCCGATATTCTGGTCGCTGCCGTCGGCAGGCCGGAGATGATCCGCGGCGACTGGATCCGGCCCGGCGCAGTCGTCGTCGACGTCGGCATCAACCGTGTCGTCGAGCCCAACGGCACGATGCGCATCGTCGGTGACGTGGCCTTTGCCGAGGCGGTGAGCGTGGCCGCAGCCATCACACCGGTTCCCGGTGGCGTCGGTCCGATGACCATTGCCTGCCTTCTGGAAAACACCTTCACAGCCGCCTGCCGCCGACGCCTGATCGACCCCGACACCGTTTAAGGCGGAATCGTATGAGCGCACTCAGCGAGCTGGCGCTGGCTACCCTAGCCTTCGTCGGTGGGCATTTTCTGCTGTCGAGCGCGCCGCTGCGCCGGCCGCTGGCCGGAATGCTCGGTGAGCGTGCCTTCGCCGGACTCTATTCCGTCCTCGCCCTCGCCGCCTTCGCCTGGATGCTGACGAGCTACGGAGCCGCGCCGCATGTCGAGCTCTGGCCAGCCCTGCCGACCTTGCGCTTCATCCCGCTGTTGGTCATGCCGATGGCCGTCCTGCTCGTGACCGGCGGCTACTCGCAACGCAATCCGACAGCCGTGATGCAGCCGGTCAGCACGACCGATCGGGACCTGGCACCCGGTATCCTTACCGTCACGCGCCATCCGGTGATGTGGGGTGTCGCGTTCTGGGCGCTCTCGCATATTCCAGCCAACGGCGACGCGGCTTCAGTGATCCTGTTCGGCGGGCTCGCCATCCTCGCGCTGGGCGGCACGGTGGCAATCGACGCCAAGCGCCGCGCGCGCGACCCCGAGGCGTTCGCGCGGCTGGAGGCGGTCACCTCGAACCTGCCGTTTGCCGCCATCCGGGAGGGCCGAACGCGGCTGCCTCGAATCCAGCCGTGGCGATTGCTGCTCGCGGCCGCGCTCTACTTCGCTCTGCTGGCCGCACACCCGTGGATCGCGGGCGTGCCGGCGATGTGACCGGATCCGACTAGCCTATTTGCGCGCAGCCTTGGCCAGGCGCAGCCGCAGCGCGTTGAGCTTGATGAAACCCTCGGCATCGCGCTGGTTGTAAGCGCCCTGATCCTCTTCGAAGGTGACATGCGCCAGGCTGTAGAGCGATTTCGGTGACTTGCGGCCGACCACGCGGGCGTGGCCCTTGTAGCACTTGACCCGCACCGTGCCGGAGACGTTCTCCTGGCTCTTGTCGATGAGCGCCTGGAGCATCTCGCGCTCCGGCGCGAACCAGAATCCGTTGTAGATCAGCTCGGCGTATCGCGGCATCACCTCGTCCTTGAGATGCGCCGCCCCGCGATCGAGCGTGATCGATTCAATGCCGCGGTGCGCCACCTGCCAGATCGTCCCGCCGGGCGTTTCGTAGACACCACGGGACTTCATGCCGACGAAACGGTTTTCGACCAGGTCGAGACGGCCAATACCGTGATCCCGGCCGATCTCGTTCAGCCGCGTCAGCATCTCCGCTGGCGAGAGCTTCTTGCCGTCGACCGCCACGGGATCGCCGCGCTCGAACTCGATCTCGACGTATTGCGGGGTATCGGGCGCCTTCTCGGGCGCCACGGTGCGCGAATAAACGAACTCCTCCGGCTCGTGCCAGGGATCCTCGAGAACCTTTCCTTCGGCCGAAATGTGCAGAAGGTTGGCGTCGACCGAGAACGGGGCTTCGCCGCGCTTGTCCTTGGCGATCGGAATCTGGTGCTTCTCGGCGAAGTCGATGAGCTTCGTGCGGCTGTCGAGCTTCCATTCGCGCCAGGGAGCGATGACCCGGATGCCCGGCTCGAGCGCGTAATAGGTGAGCTCGAAGCGCACTTGGTCGTTGCCCTTGCCGGTGGCGCCGTGGGCCACGGCGTCGGCGCCGACCTGGCGTGCGATATCGATCTGCTTCTTGGCAATCAGCGGCCGGGCTATCGAGGTTCCGAGGAGGTAGGTGCCTTCGTAAAGCGCGTTGGCGCGGAACATCGGCATGACGTAGTCACGAACGAACTCCTCGCGCAGATCCTCGATGAAGACCTGCTTCACGCCGGCCATCTGCGCCTTCTTGCGCGCCGGCTCGACCTCTTCGCCCTGGCCGAGATCGGCAGTGAAGGTCACGACCTCGCAGCCGTAGGTCTCCTGCAGCCACTTGAGAATGACCGAGGTGTCGAGGCCGCCGGAATAGGCGAGGACGACCTTTTTCACCGGCTTGATATCGGCAGCGGGCATGCGAGTTTTCCTTGCTCGTCGCGAAGCGCGGCGGAGTATAGGCATTGCTATCCGCTCCGCAAGCCGGTCCAGTTACGGTCGGGATGCCTTGGCCGGCCACCACCCTTGGTGTATGCGTAAGGGCCGTTCTTCAATTGGCGTCAGGGGCGATCATGGACCTGTCCACTCTCGTTGTGCTTGGGGCCGGCGCCTTCGTATTCATCGCCGGGATCGTCCTCTACAACCAGCTGGTCGCCGGTCGGAACCAGGTCGACAACGCCTGGAAGCAGATCGACGTGCAACTCAAACGGCGCCACGACCTGATCCCCAACCTGGTCGAGGTGACCAAGAACTACATGCAGTTCGAACAGGAGACGCTGACCCGGGTCATCGAGGCGCGCAACCGCGCCGTCTCCGCCCCCACGCCGGTAGAGGCGATTGCCGCCGAAGGCGCTTTGTCCGGCGCCCTGGGCCGGCTGTTTGCCTTGATGGAGAATTACCCGCAGCTGAAGTCGGATCAGAACGTCGCGCGCCTGATGGAGGAACTAACGGCGACCGAGAACAAGATCGCCTTCGCCCGCCAGTTCTACAACGACAGCGTTATGGCCCAGGCCAACCGCATCCAAAGCGTGCCCTCGAACTTCCTCGCCGGACCGTTCGGTTTCGTCGTTCCGCCCTACTTCCAGGTGCCCGAGGAGGAGAAGGCGGCGATCAAGGTGAGCCTCCGGTAGCCTCGCCTGCCGGGCGCCGGCTTCCTGCGGGCCGCCAGATGGCTGAACACTCCACCACGTCGCCGCCGGCCGGTACCACCAAGACCTGTCCCTCCTGCGGCGCGACCCTCACCCTCCGGGCGAAGCGCTGCCGCCTTTGCTATACGTGGCTCGGCGGAGAGCCGATGCCGGCGCGCGCCGCCCGGCAACACCTGATCTCGACCGATTTCATCGCTGCCGAGAGGGAAAACCGTCGCAACACAACGGCGCTCATCATCATCGTCATGGGGGTCGGCGCCGCCGTGGGCTGGATTGTCGGTCTCATGGGAGAGATGCTCGCCACCGGGGAGGTGCCGCAGCTCGCCTCGCCCTCCGGCCTGGCCGGCGCGGTGCTCTTTCTGGTCGTCGGCCTGATCTCGGTGTTAGTGACGCTGCTGAACGGCCGCGGCGCGCTCCTGGCGCTGACCGGCGCCGTTCGCGTCACGTCTGAGCAGGAGCCCGTCCTGCATAACGTGGTCGAGGAGATGGCCATCGCGGCAGGGCTGCCGGTGCCCGAGATCGCCGTCATCGAATCGCCCGCTCTCAATGCCTTTGCCGCCGGCATGCGCACCGACCGTGCTGCCATAGCCGTCACCCGGGGCCTGCTGGACGGGCTTACCCGCGATGAGCTTCAGGGCGTGGTGGCTCACGAGATGGCGCATATCCGCAATCTCGACACGCGATACGCGACCGCGGTGGCGATCCTTGTCGGTCTCATCGCGCTGTTTGCCGATTTCGGCGTCCGAACGCTGCACTTCATGCCGAGCGGGCGGAGCTCCTCCCGCTCGAAGGGCAATCCGGCGGTTGCCATCATGCTCGTCATCGGGCTGATCTGCCTGATCCTGGCGCCTTTTTTCGCCAAGCTCGTGCAGTTCGCCGTATCGCGGCAGCGGGAGTTCATGGCGGACGCCACCTCGGTCCGCCTGACCCGCAGCCCTGCCGGATTGATAGCGGCACTGAAGAAGCTGCATGCGTCGAGCATCGAACTCGACGCGGCAAACCGTGCGGCCCAGCACATGTTCATCGTCAACCCGCTGCGCGACTTCGATGAGTGGGCGCATTGGCTGAGCGCGACCCATCCACCGATGGAGCGGCGCATTGAGCGCTTGCGCAACCTGGGCGGAAGTGGCGAACTTCCGGCAGCACCGCAGGCGGACGCCTCGCTCAAGCACGTCGCGGCAGAAGGCCTGTCTCGCTGGAACTCTGCCCCGCCCTGACTCTGCCTGCTGACATTCACCCTGTCCCGATACGGAGCCTTGCGATGATCGATCTTTACGGCTGGCCGACACCCAATCTTTTCAAGGTCACTATTCTCCTGGAAGAGCTCGGCATGCCCTACAACGCCATCCCGGTCGATATCGGGCGGGGCGACCAGTTCAAGCCGGATTTCCTCAAGATCAGCCCCAATAACAAGATGCCCGCGATCGTCGACAGCGACGGGCCGGACGGCAAGCCGCTTGCCATGTTCGAATCCGGCGCCATCCTGATGTATCTCGCGGAAAAGTCCGGGCGCTTCATGCCCATGGAGATCCGTGAGCGCTATCAGGTCATCCAGTGGCTGATGTTCCAGATGGGGGGCATCGGCCCGATGCTCGGTCAGGTACACCATTTCCGCCAGT
>Ga0196963_10002112_pt1 | contig 12290 bp, 7 predicted proteins | sample S1_5metaG_FD_148600 | JGI IMG/M metagenome (GOLD analysis project Ga0196963, IMG submission 148600) | Soil microbial communities from Anza Borrego desert, Southern California, United States - S1_5 | ecosystem: Environmental > Terrestrial > Soil > Desert | place: USA: California | collected... | reverse complement strand
ACCGGCCTGGGCCTGCCGCTGTCGCGCCGGCTGGCGGAGCTGCTGGGCGGCGGCGTCCGGGTGGAGAGCGCGCTCGGCCACGGCTCCACCTTCATCCTGGAAATCCCCGCGCGGGTGGACGCCGGCACCGCGGAGGAGGCGGCGCCGGCCGGCCGCGAACGCCCGCGCGTGCTGGTCATCGACGACGACGAGTCCGACCGCTACGTGCTGCGCCAGGTCGTGCAGGCCGCCGGCGGCGAGATCACGGAGGCGCCGGACGGGGCCGAGGGGCTGCGCCGCGCCCGGGAGGAGGCGCCCGACGTCATCTTCCTCGACATCCGGATGCCGGGCATGAGCGGGTACGAGGTCCTGGCCGAGCTGGGCCGCAGTCCCGGGACGGCCGCAATTCCGGTCGTGATCTCCAGTTCTTCGGTGCTGGAGGCTTCCGACCTGGCCCGGCTGGCGCGGGCGGTCGCGATACTTCCGAAGGGGCAGTTGACCCGGGACGCCGTCTCGGCTCTGTTCAGGACCATCCTGACGCCTCCGTGACGCCGATGCCGGGAACCACAGCCACCATCCTGAACGTCGACGACACCGAGGCGATCCGCTACGCCAAGACGCGGACGCTGCAGCGGGCAGGATTCACCGTGCTCGAGGCCGGCACCGGCAGCGACGCGCTGAAGCTGGTGTCGGAGGCGCGGCCCGACCTCGTGCTGCTGGACGTGAAGCTGCCCGACATCAGCGGGCTGGAGGTGTGCCGGCTGATCAAGCAGGACCATCCCGGCGTGCTGGTGCTCCAGGTGTCGGCCCTGCTGACCGGCCGCACCGACCGGGTGCGGGGGCTGGACAGCGGCGCCGACGGTTACCTCACCCAGCCGGCCGAACCGGACGAGATGGTGGCCGCGGTGCGGGCGCTGCTGCGCTCCAGGCGGGTGGAGGACGCGCTGCGCGAGAGCGAGGCGCGCCTGTCCGCCATCTTCGGCCAGACCACGGCCGGGATCGCCCAGGTCGACCTGCAGGGCCGCTTCACCCTGGTCAACGACCGCTACTGCGCCCTGGTCGGCTGGCCGCGGGATCAGCTGCTGCAGAAGTCGCTGTGGGACATCACCGACCCCAAGGACATGGCGCGCAACCGCGAGATGTTCGACGGCGCCGTCCAGTCCGGCAAACCCTTCGAGATCGAGAAGCGCTACGTGCGGCCGGACGGCAGCACCATCTGGGTGCACAACTCGGTCAACCTCATCCGCACGCCGGACGGCAAGGCCTCCTCGGTCATCGCCGTCACCCTCGACATCAGCGACCGCAAGCAGGCGGAGGAGCGCCAGCGCCTGCTGACGCGCGAGGTCGACCACCGCGCCAAGAACATGCTGGCGGTGGTGCAGGCGATGCTGCGGCTGACCCAGGCGGACAGCACCGCGGAGTTCGTGCAGACGGTGGAGGGCCGCGTGGCGGCGCTGGCCCGCGCCCACACGCTGCTCTCGGCCAGCCGGTGGGAGGGCGCCGACCTCCATTCGCTCCTCAGCGAGGAGATGGGACCCTTCCAGTCGGAGGGGGCCGAGCGCATCCTGTTCAACGGGCCGAACCTGTCGCTCGCCCCCGACGCGGCGCAGGCCTTCAGCATGGTGGTGCACGAGCTGACCACCAACGCCGCCAAGTACGGCTGCCTCTCGGTGCCGGACGGCCGCCTCTCGGTGACCTGGACGATCGACGGCGACGGCATGCTGGTGCTGGACTGGCTGGAGCGGGGCGGGCCGCCGGTGGCGCAGCCGAAGCGCGCCGGCTTCGGCTCCACCGTCATCGAGCACAGCGTGCGCGGCCAGCTGGAGGGGCGGCTCGAGATGGGCTGGCAGCCGGAGGGGCTGCACGCCGTCATCCGCGTGCCACGCCGGCTGGTGCACGCGGTCGCCGTGGCCAAGCCCGCCCCGGGCGGCAAGGGCGCCGCGGACACCTCCGGCAACCCGTTCCGCGGCCGCCGGGTGCTGGTCGTGGAGGACCAGGCGCTGGTGGCGCTTGAGATCGTCGACGCGCTGGAGGAGCTGGAGTGCGAACCGGTCGGGCCCGTCGGCTCGGTCGAGGCGGCGCTCGCCCGCGCCGGCTCGGAGCGGCTGGACGCCGCGGTGCTGGACGTCGACCTGCGCGGCAGCAACGTTCAGCCGGTGGCGGAGCTGCTGGAGGCGCGCGGCGTGCCCTTCCTCTACAGCACCGGCTTCGGCGAGGAGCGCGCGCTGGCGGCGGCGCGGGCGGAGCGGCCGGTCCTGCGCAAGCCCTTCGGCCGCGCCCAGTTCGCCGATGCGCTGCGCCGCGTGCTGGCGACGGCCTCCTGAGACGCACCCCCGGCGGCGGCGTCCACCTTGGGGCTACCACGTCGTACCGTTCCGCCACCGTAAGATGGGATGGTGGCGTGACGCCGGATGCGTATGAATGCGCTGACGGCTAAGCTGGCGCCGGCAAGGTCGCCTCAACCGGAACCGCGGACCGTCGCAGGACATCGATCGGAGTAACCAATGGCCACCAGCACGACGAAGAGCGAGGACACCAAGGTCGCGGCACCCGCGCGGCGCGCGACCAAGAAGGCGGCGGACGCCCCGGCGAAGGCCGGCGCGGAGAAGGCGACCAAGGCGGCCAAGGCCGACGGGTCGGTCGCCAAGGCCGCCAAGGCGATCCGCGCCACTGGCGGGGCCCGCTCCGCCAAGGCCGCCGGTACGGCGGAGACGAAGCCGGCGGCCGCCGGCACCGACGCCGGCGCCGCGACCGCCACCCGCGGCCGCAAGGCGAAGGGCGGCGAGACCGGGGCGGCCCCGGCTGCCGGCGGGACCGAGAACGGGACTTCGGGCGCGACCGGGGCCAAGCGCGGCCGTCCGCGCAAGGACGCCCCGACGCCGCCGGCCGACCTGGTCGCCGCCGCGCCGCCCGACCTCCTGGACGAGATCCGGACCGAGGCCTATCACATCTGGCTCAACGAGGGGCAGCCGGAGGGCCGCGACCGCGACCACTGGCTGGCCGCCGAGGCCGCGGTGCGCGAGCGCCACGGCGGTTCCGGCCGCAAGCGCCGCAAGGCCTGACCGCCCCGGCAATCGGGGCCGCGAGGGGGAGGAAGCCGGCGCTTCCTCCCCCTTCGCATTTCCGGCTCGCGGTGCCGCCTCCGGCTGCCGCCCGGGGTATCAGCCGCCGCCGATCCCCTCGGTGACCACGCCGGTGCCGGCGCAGTTGTCGCACGGGCGGCCATCGACCCGTCCGCGCCCGGAGCAAACCGGGCACAAATTGTCGCCCGTCCCGACCGTGCCCGCCGGCGCCTCGTCGCCCGGCTTCATCGTGCCGTTCCCGCGGTCCGCGCCTTCCCGGCCGGAACCCTGTCCGCTGCTCGCCATCACCGCCCCTCCCTGGTTGGTCCGTCTCCCCTGAACAGGCGAGGCGGGCCGGCGTCACGGCAGGTCCGTCTCTGCCTACCGCGCCCCGCAGGGGGGAAGATTCTGCCGCCGCCCCGGGGACGGCGGGGGTGGCCGTGAACGGCATGTAGTAAAATCAATAAGATAGAGCCTGTTCCCAAACTGGCCCGCCGATTGCTTCAGGAGGGACGCAGGCCAGCCATGGGGGTTGGCCGCGACCGGGACCTGATCGAGGCAGTCGCGAAATGAGCTTGTTCGGAGCCCTGAACAGCGCCACGTCCGGATTGCGGCTGATCCAGTCGAACATCCAGGTCGTCTCGGACAACGTCTCCCGCTCCAACGACCCGAACCGCACCCGCCACGTGCTGGAGCGGACGACGGACAAGAGCGGCACGGTCACCATCGCCCAGTACACGCGGCGCAGCGACGTGCAGCTGCGCAGCCAGCTGGAGACCTCGATCTCCGAGGACAAGGGCGCGCAGACGCTGGCCGACTACATGCGCCGCATCGGCGACCTGCTGGGCACCACCTCGGGCAAGCCCGGCCTGTCCGACGCGGTGGACAAGTTCGCCCAGGCCTGGCGCGACCTGGAGGCCTCCCCGGAAAGCTCCGTCGCCGCCGGCCAGGTGGTCCTGCACGGCGACGGCCTGGCCCGCGAGATCCGGCGGGTGGCGGAAGGGGTGGAGGACGTGGCGGCGCAGATGGACCGCGACATCCGCCAGACCGTCACCGACCTCAACCAGAACCTCGCCGACATCGACGAGCTGAACGACAACATCGTCGCCCTGCGCGGCGCGCGCCAGCCGACCATGGAGCTGGAGGACCGGCGCGACTCGCTGATCCGCAAGGTGGCGGAGATCACCAGCGTGCGGGTGGTGGAGCGCGAGGGCGGCAAGGTCGCCCTGTTCACGCCGACCGGCCTGGCGCTGTGCGACGCCGCACCCAACCGCATCATCTACGACCAGGGCCGGCTGGTGTCCGCCAACAGCGGCTCGGACATCTCGCAGCACCTGCGCGAGGGGAAGCTGGGCGCGCTGCTGGAGCTGTCGGCCGACCATTCCGACGCGGAACCGCCGCGCGCCGCCAGCCTGACGCCGACCAGCGAGGTCATCCGCAAGCTGCGCTCGCAGCTGGACCAGCTCACCTCGGCCTTCACCCAGCCGGCGCGGCCGGGCGAACCGGCGAGCTTCCAGGAGGTCTACGACCGCGCGGGGCCCACCAACCCGGGCGAGCTGAAGTCCGGCTTCTTCAAGGGCAGCTCGCGGCTGACCATCGCCATCAACGAGGACCTCCTGTCCGGCGCCGCCCTGGTCAAGCAGTCGGCCATCGCCGACGCCGCCGGCGCCATCGCCGCCCCGGGCCGCACCTTCGCCGCCGACGGCATCGTCGCCACCGACGTCACCTACTCCGGCATGGTGTCCCACATGATGGGCAGCTGGACGACGGGCGAGAGCGACGCCAAGACCCGGGCCAAGGCCACGTCCGAATTCAAGACGGCGATGGAAAGCCGGTACCAGTCCACCAGCGGCGTGAACCTCGACGAGGAGATCGCCGACCTCCAGGTGCTGCAACGCAACTACTCGGCGACCGCCCGGGTGATGCAGGTGGTCAGCGCCATGTTCGACGCGCTGGAGCGCATAGGCTGATGACGATCGGAAAGGTCAGCAGCTACGCTGCTTACATCAACCAGGTCCGCACCCTTCAGACGGCGCAGACCCAGATCAACGAGCTGTCGGACCAGATGTCGTCCGGCAAGAAGTCGACCGACCTGTCCTTCTACGGGCCGGACGCGCAGCGCCTTCTGGACCTGAAGGCCGAATATGCGCGCCGCCAGGGCTTCCAGACGGCGATCGACAACGTCACGCCGCGGGTCAAGGCCTACGACAAGATCCTGACCCGGCTGAACGACATCGTCACCGACCTCGGCAGCACGACGCGCCTGCCGCCCGGCCCCGGCACCCCGCTGGTCGACCGGCTGACCAATCCCAGCAACGGCAACCTGAAGATCTCGGTCGACCAGGTGGTGTCGCGCTTCACCACGAACGCCACCTACACCGTCACCTCGGTGCCCTCCACGACGGGGCCGTCGGGCAGCTTCGACGTGACCGTGACCGACGGGCTCGGCGGCCGGGTGACCCAGACCGTCAACCTCAAGAAGATCCCGCCGCAGAACGACGGCGACCGCTTCGTCATCTCCGGCGGGCCCGGCGACGGGACGGTCCTCAAGCTGAACTTCGACCAGCTGAAGGGTCCCGGCACCAGCAGCTTCACCGTCACCTACCCCGACGTCGTCCCGGTGCGCGAGCGCGTCATCGGCGTGATGAACGAGGTGCAGAGCCTCCTGAACGAGCGCATCGGCGACCGCTACCTGTTCAGCGGGTCGCGCTACGACGTGAAGCCGGTGGCCGACCTCGTCTCCGCCAAGCAGGTGACGAAGCTGACCCTGACCGGCACCGTCGGCCGCCCCGGGGAGACCTACGAGGTCTACGTCAACGGGCAGCGCTTCACCTACCTGACGACGGGCAACGAGACGAGCCTGGAGGACGTCTGGAAGTCCACCGGCGCGCCGCCCAGCGAAGGGCTGTTCACCCAGATCCACCGCATCATCAACCAGGACATCGCCAACGGCGACACGCCGCGCCTGCCGCTGACCGCCTCGGTCACCGGCAACGTGATGACCCTGATCGGCACGGGCCTGGGCGCCAAGTTCGAGGTGAAGTCGACCCTCTACACCGCCGGCGGGACGGAGAACACGGTGACCGGCGCGGCCGTGCCCGTCGATCCCAACCGCTCGCTCTACACGATGCAGGACTCGACGACGGCGCTGCCGCAGATCGACGAGGTGAACCTGAACGGCGCCAACGTCGACGTGGGCGACGTCTTCACCCTGAAGGTCGGCGAGCGGCGCACCGTGCAGGTCACCGACGACGGCGACCCGACGACGCCGGAGGTCAGCTACGAGACCATCGACGGCCCGACCGAATACTCCTACGTCATGAACGAGGCGGACATCGCCGCCGCCCGCGCCGACCCGCTGGGCGCCATGAACTTCGTCGCCACCAAGCTGGCGGCGCTGGTGAACGCCGACCCGAACCGGGCCGCCGACGCCAACGTCGTCGCTCCCGGCGCGCCGCCCTTCGATACCGCCCAGGTCCAGCTGACCGGGCCGGTCGACAAGCGCTTCGCGACGACGATGGAGATCACCAACGCCAACAGCGACAACCGCATCATCAACAACACGCTGCCGCCCTTGTCCGAGCCGGTGACCTTCGAGACGCAGGTCCGCGAGCCGGACCTACCCTACTACGACACGCAGTACCATGCCGCCCGCGAGGCGCCGCGCGCCTACGACCAGGCGCGGCTGTTCGCGGACGAGGGGCTGCCGGTCGACTACGGCGTGACCAGCACCGACCCGTCGGTCCAGAAGCTGGTCGCCGGGCTGCGGCGCGCGCGGGCGGCGGTGGAGAACCCCGCCAACTACGAGAAGCTGATGGTCGAGGCGCGCGAGCTGCTGGTGCAGGCCCAGACCGAGCTGCGCCAGGTGCAGGCCCGCATCGTCACCGCCAACAGCGTCCTCCAGACCGCCTCCGAGCGGCACAAGGACAACATGAACGCCGCGACCGAGCAGATCGCGGGGATCGAGGGCATCGACCAGAACGAGGTCGCGGCCAAGCTTCGCCAGCTCCTGACCACGCAGGAGGCCAACTACACCGTCGCCGGGCGCATCGCCCAGCTGTCCCTTGTCAACTTCCTGGCCTGAAGAGGAGAAAACGCCATGAACGCACTGTCCCCCACCGTCGCCGAGCCGGTCGGCGCCGCCAGCCCCGCCGGCCCGGTGTCCGAGGAGGCGCTGCGCCAGCGCCTGTTCGACCAGTTCAACGCCTTCTGGGTCAACGCCATGAAGGAAGGCGTGCCCTACGACACCATCGGCACGATGGCCATCACCGCGGCCGTCTACGGGCTGCAGGCCAAGCACGGCCAGTCGACGACGGCGCAGTTCCTGGAGGGCATCCTGGCCAGCGTCCGCTCCGGCGAGTTCGCCATCGCCGAGCACGGCCGGCCGATGGGGGCGTGACCGATCGGGCGTGACCGGCGCCGCCGGTCCGCCGCCGGACGGAAAAGGGAAGGGGGAGGCCGGGCTGCCGGCCTCCCCCTTCCCTTTTGTGCCGCCCGGCGCCCCGCCCGCGAGCGGCCGCGGCGTCAGAGCACCAGGTCGGCGATCCCGAAGACGGTGGCGTCGGCGGGGATCAGCGGCTCCAGCACCTGCTCCACGACCTGCTCGACCACCTGCGTCGGCACGCCGTTCACGAGCCGCGTGACGGTGCGCTGCACGGTCCGGGAAACCAGGTGCTCCAGCTCGGTCCACTCGCTGCCGCTCCAGTACTGGTATTCGCCGGCGGCGGTCCGCACGAGGAGGTCGTCCACCTTGTCGCCGGTGACGTCGCCCGTGTCGATCAGCACCATCCCGGCGGCCAGCGTCAGGAACTCGACGAAGCCCTCGGAGGCGAAGTCGTAGAACAGCACGGCGCGCGTCGCCGTGTTGTAGAGCATCAGGTCGTCCAGCTCCGTGCCCAGGAAGTCGCCGGTGCGGACCGTCCATTCCGGCTCCAGCGCCATGACGGAGGTGAAGCCCGTGCCGTTCCAGTGGTAGAGCGACTTCGACGCGGTGTCCCGGAACAGGATCTCCTCCGGCCCGGTGCCGTTGAAGTCGCCGATGCCGGCCACGCTGGTGGTGGCGTTCAGGTCGAACAGCGGGCGGCGGGCGGCGGTGTAGACGTCGTACAAGTCGAGCGACCGGGTCACCGGGTCCAGCAGCAGCAGGTCGTCGGCGGAGGTGCCGGTGACGTTGCCCGTGAAGGCCAGCGGCTGCGCCCGGCCGAGGGAGGGCAGCGCCCGCACCGTGATCCCCTCGCTCGACACGTCCAGCCAGGCGAGGCTGGCGTCGGCGCGCCGGATCAGCACGTCCACGGGCGAGAAAGGGGCGGCGACGGCGTCGAAGTCGAAGTTCCCGAAGGCGATGACCGTGTCGGTGGCGTAGGTGCCCAGCGCCCGGGTCCGCGTCGCCGCGCCGGAGAGGTCCGCCGCGATGACGGCGCCGTCCGCCGTGCGGAAGATGACGTCCTCGGCATCGTCGATCCGGTTGACCAGCGGCATGGCGGCCGACGGGGTGACGGTCAGTCCCAGGTCCTCCAGGATCGCCAGGTCCAGGGTGCCGATGGCATAGCGCTCCCCCGCCACCAGCCCGGTCCCGGTGAATAGCCCGGCCAGCAGGTCCGCGCCGTCGCCCCGGTTGCCGTAGGAGAACAGGCGATGCGCCCGGTGGTAGGCGTCGTCGAAGAAGGACAGCGGAACCGGGTCGTCGTAGAGGGTTTCGGCAGCGCCGTCGGGCAGGGAGAAGAAATAGGCGCCGTCCTCCTCGACGATGAGCGTCTCGAACTCGGAGCGGTGGTGGCGGTCGAACAGGTTCTCCTCGCCCTTGTAGTAGCCGTCGATGCCCAGCCCGCGGCCGATCTCCCGCGCGAACACGGAGACGGCGTCCAGCAGGTGGGGCGGCGGCCCGTCGGCGAGGCTGAGCGGCGAGGGGTCGAGCCACAGCCGCGCCAGGTATTCCGGCGAGAGGGTGATGGAGAAGTCCGCCTGCGACCCGTTGAGATCCTGGCCGGACCGCAGCTCGTGCGCGGCGCCGGCCCGGTGGACGGTGACGCGGTGGGTCCCGTGGTTGTCGGTGACGGTGGCGCTGCCCATGATCCGGCTGGACAGCCAGGTGGTGTCGATCTCCGCCGTCCCGCCGGGCGTGCCGACCCGCAGCAGCACGTCCACCGACCCCGAGCCCGTGACGTAGCGGCCCCAGAGCTTCAGCGCCGCCTGCAGGTTGTCGAGCAGCAGCCCCTTGTCGGCGACGATGTTCTGGGGGTCCTCGAGGCGGACGGTGCTTTTGAACGGCATGGACGTGCGATCCGGAATGGGGCGGGGATGTCCGGCCGGCGCCGGACCCTCCCCGATCGATAGGGTGGCATGCAATGCCGGTGCCAGCAATGCTCCCGCGGCCGTCCGCGCCTCGGCGCCCGCGCGCGTGGGAGGGCACCCGGCAATTTCGGCCCCGCACGGCAATTCCGACCTAGCGGACGGCGGGTGCCGATCCGGTTCCTGCCGCCTTCCGGGGGCTTCGCGGACCAGGGAAACCATTGTTTTCCGCCGCTCCCGCGCTTGGCACGGGACCTGCATTCCCCAAGGGCCAAACGCGCAACCTGCCCAGAAGGGGAGCAGCACCATGAGCATCTTCGGTTCGCTGACCGCCGGCATTTCGGGCCTGCAGGCGCAGGCCACCGCCCTCGGTCACGTGTCCGACAACATCGCCAACTCCCGCACCAGCGGGTACAAGCGGGTCGACACCTCCTTCAACTCCCTGGTCCTGCAGTCGAACAGCCGGGTCCATACCCCCGGCGGCGTGGTCGCGCGGCCGAACTTCGCCAACAACGTCTCCGGCAACATCGACACGGTCGACCGGTCGACGAACCTGGCCATCCGCGGCCAGGGCTTCTTCTCGGTGGCGCGCCTGACCAACGTCGACGGCCGCCAGGTCCCGGTGGGCGAGCGCTTCTATTCCCGTGACGGTAGCTTCGAGCTGAACGACCAGCGCATCATGGTCAACAAGTCCGGCTATGCGCTGAACGGCTTCGCCTTCAACGACAAGACCGGGCTCTACTCCACCGAGGTGGCGCCGATCCAGGTCACCGCCGACATCGACAGCCCGGTGCCGACCAAGAGCATCGAGCTGAAGGCGAACCTGCCGACCAATCCGACCTCCGGCGTGCCGATCCCGCCGACCAACGTGCAGATCTTCGATGCCAAGGGTACCCCGCGCGACATCGCGCTGAACTGGCGGCCCGGGCAGAAGACCGGCGACTGGCGCCTGACCATCGACACCCCCGGCGCGGTCAACACCCGCCCGCTGGAGGGCACGCTGACCGGCTTCCCGGCGACGGCCACCACGACCAGCCTGACGCCCGGCCAGTCGCCGCGCGCCCAGGTGGAGCGCGTCGCCTTCAACACGGCGGCGACCGGCACCTTCGTGACCCAGCCGACGGTCAACCTGTCCGGCCTCGTCATCGGCGACAAGTACTCTGTCACCATCAACGGCACGACCTTCACGCAGGAGCTGACCCTCACCAACGCCAACCAGTTCGCCGACCTCGGCGACGTGGCCCAGGCGCTGGCCGACCAGATCAACGGCGCCATCCCGCCGACCGGCGTCAACGCCATCGTCGACACCGACGGCGCGCTGCTGCTGACCTCCACCACGCCCGGCACGCCCTTCTCGGCGAGCACCGCGGTCGACGGCGGCACGGTGACCGACCACACCACCAACATCACGGTCCCGACGACGGCCAGCGCCACCGCGGCCCAGTCGGCCCAGATCAGCTTCGTCGGCACGTCCATCGACATCGATGACGAGTTCATCGTCGACATCGACGGCACCCAGGTGGGCGTCACGGTGACGCCGCAGAACATCGGCACGCTGCGCGACATCAACGGCGTGGCGCAGCGCATGGCGGCGATCATCAACACCGACCCGGTGCTGAGCGTGAACTTCATCGCCACGTCCAACGGCGCCAACGTGACGGTGACCCACCGCACGCTGAACACGGTGTTCAACATCAACGGCGCCGCCCCTCCGGGCCCGTTCACCGACCAGATCGTCGACGCCGCCGGCGCCGAGAACACGGCGATCCAGAGCACCGACATCGGCAACACCGAGGGCCGCCGCCAGCTGCAGCGCGTGTCGGTGACCGGCCAGCCGGGCGACGTCGGGACCAAGTACACCTTCACCGTCCGCTCGCCGCAGCCCGAGATCCCGACGGTCGTCGAGACGCCCGCCGCGGGCGCGCCCACCACCTACGACTTCGACTTCTCGACCCTGACCGATCCGCCGACGGTGGGCCGTCGCTACAGCATGCAGCTCGGCACCTCGACCTACGCGGTGCAGATCACCGAGCAGAACATCGCCTCCTTCCCCGACCTCACCTCGGTCGTCGCGGAACTGGAGAGCCAGGTGACCAACGACGTGGGCGCCGACTTCACCGTCACGGCCAACGGCGGCAATACGCTGACGCTGTCGACGCGCCAGAACGACAAGCTCCTGACCTACGACCAGACCTCGCCGCCGAGCTTCCAGCGCACCATCGAGTACGTCACCACGGGCAAGGAGACGTCGCTGGACGAGATCAGCGGCCTCATCGCGCAGCAGATCAACCAGACCTCGGGCCTGCCCGTCCAGGCGGCGGCGGTCGGCGGCACCATGACCTTCACCGCCAACACCGACGGCCTGCCGTTCTACGTGCAGACCGACGTGACGGCGGGCGTGACGCCGGCGCACCTCAGCCTGTCCTTCGGCGGCCTGCTGCCCGACGGCTCGCCGGCCGACGCCGGCACGCTCACCGTGCTGAGCGCCGCCAACGTCGGCAGCGGCAACGCCACGGTCAGTGCCACCCGCGACAAGGGGGCCGACGCCGTCATCACCTTCAACGTCGACTACGGCGACGGGCCGCAGCGCATCACCCTCAGCCTCGGTTCCTTCGGCGAGGCGTCGGGCCTGACGCAGTTCGACGGCGAGAGCATCAACGTGACCTCGCTGCTGCAGGACGGCAGCCCGCAGGGCACGTTCAAGGACGTCGAGATCCGCGAGAACGGCGACGTGGTGGCCAACTACGACAACGGCCGCCGCAGGATCATCTCGAAGATACCGATCGTCCTGTTCAACAACCCGAACGCCCTGTCCCGCGAGACCGGCAACGTCTTCACCGAGACGGTGGACAGCGGGCGGGCGCGGTTCAACGACACCGGCCTGAACGGCGCCGGCGTCATCGCCGCCAGCAGCCTGGAAGGCTCGAACGTCGACATCGCGAGCGCGTTCACCAAGCTGAT
>Ga0196963_10002111_pt1 | contig 12291 bp, 8 predicted proteins | sample S1_5metaG_FD_148600 | JGI IMG/M metagenome (GOLD analysis project Ga0196963, IMG submission 148600) | Soil microbial communities from Anza Borrego desert, Southern California, United States - S1_5 | ecosystem: Environmental > Terrestrial > Soil > Desert | place: USA: California | collected... | reverse complement strand
CGATGCGGCCGCTTTCGCTGCCGGCGGCCGGATCGAGCACCGCGTTGATCAGCGTCGGTTTGCCCGAATCGAGTGCCGCGTTGACGGCGCGCTTCAGGTCGTCGGGTGACGTTGCGTTGACGCCGACGCCGCCGAAGGCTTCCATCATCTTGTCATAGCGCGCACCCTTGACGAACACGGTCGTCGCGGGATCGGAGCTGGTCTTGTTGACGTCGGTGCCGCGATAGATGCCGTCATTGTTGAAGATGACGACGCAGATCGGGAGGTTGTAGCGGCAGATCGTCTCGACCTCCATGCCGCTGAAACCGAAGGCGCTGTCGCCCTCGACCGCGAGGACCGGCTTGCCGGTCTCGACGGCGGCAGCGATCGCCTGGCCCATGCCGATGCCCATGATGCCCCAAGTGCCGACATCGAGACGCTTGCGCGGCTTGTAGATGTCGATGATGCCGCGCGCGAGATCGAGCGTGTTGGCGCCCTCGTTGACCAGGATGGTGTCCGGCCGCTCCTTGATGATGGTGCGCAGAACGCCCAGCGCGCCGTGGTAGTCCATTGGCACGTTGTTGTTCATGAGCTTCGGCGCCATCTTGGCGACGTTCTCTTCGCGCTTGGCCTTGACCGCATTGACCCATTCGGCCGGCGGCGCATCCCACTTGCTGTCCATGGCGTTGAGCAGGGCGGTGACGCAGGAGCCGATATCGCCAACCACCGGCGCGACGATCTCGACGTTCGAGTCCATCTCCTTGGGCTCGATATCGATCTGGATGAACTTTTTGGGCATCTCGCCCCAGGTCTTGCCCTTGCCGTGGGAGAGCAGCCAGTTGAGGCGGGCCCCGATCATCATGACGACGTCGGAGTCCTTGAGAACCGTCGAGCGTGCCGCGCCCGCGCATTGCGGGTGCGTGTCGGGCAGCAGGCCCTTGGCCATGCTCATCGGCAGGAACGGCACGCCGCTCTTCTCGACGAACTGGCGAATCGCGTCGTCGGCCTGCGCATAGGCAGCGCCCTTGCCGAGGATGATCAGCGGACGCTTGGCGCTCTTGAGCACGTCGAGGGCGCGCTTGATCGAATCCGGTGCCGGAATCTGCGCCGGGGCCGGGTCGATCACCTTGACCAGCGACTTCTTGCCGGCCGCGGCATTCATCACCTGGCCGAACAGCTTCGCCGGCAGGTCGAGATAGACGCCGCCGGGACGGCCCGAGACGGCCGAGCGAATCGCGCGTGCCACGCCGATGCCGATGTCCTGCGCATGCAGCACACGGTACGCGGCTTTGCACATCGTCTTGGCGACCGCCAGCTGGTCCATCTCCTCGTAGTCGCCCTGCTGCAGGTCGACGATCTCGCGCTCGGACGAGCCGGAGATGAGGATCATGGGGTAGCAATTGGTCGTGGCATGGGCCAGCGCCGTGAGGCCGTTGAGGAAACCCGGGGCCGAGACCGTGAGGCAGATGCCGGGCTTCTTCGTCAGGAAGCCCGCGATCGCGGCGGCATAACCGGCGTTCTGCTCGTGACGGAAGGACAGCACGCGGATGCCTTCGGCCTGCGACATGCGTAGGAAGTCGGTGATCGGAATGCCGGGCACCGCGTAGATCGTTTTCACGTCGTTGAGCTTGAGGGCGTCATGATCAGATGGAAACCATCCGTCAGGTCCTGCGTGTCAGCCCCAGCGTCTTTGTTCGCCGTACCTTCGGCCATTGCTCTGTCTCCTCCTAAAACTCAGCTCTATCGGCGGCTTGATGCTGCCGGGGTTCGTGGGATCGCAAACGACACCCGCGTGATCGGCGGTCGGCGTCCTCAATCCAGGTAATCGACGTGCTTTTCGACGTGAACGGCGAGGTCGAGGCTGTGCTGGCGCACAAGCTGCTCGGCGCGTTCGGTCTGACGCTTCTCCAGCGCCTCGATGATGTTCATGTGGTCGATGATCGACTTGGTCGCCCGGTCGCTTTCGCCGATCGTCTGGCGGCGGATCGACCGCATGTGGATGAACAGGTTCTCCATCGTCTCCGTCAGCAGCTTGTTCTTGGACAGGCTGACGATCGCCAGATGGAAGCGGATATTGGCTTCGGAATACTCGTCGATGTGCAAGCTCGGGTCGTGACCCTGGCCGAGGAATTCGACGAACAGGGTGCGCAGATTGGAGATTTCGGCGTCGGTCGCGTACAGCGTGATCAGGCGGGCTGCCATACTCTCGAGCGCCGCCCACACGGCGATGATCTCGAGAATCTCCTTCTTCGTCTTGCGGACGATGAACATGCCCTTGCGCGGGATCGAGCGGATGAAGCCTTCCTGCTCGAGCCGGTTGAGGGCTTCGCGAATTGGCGTGCGGCTGATGCCCAGATCCTGCGAGAGCTGGCGCTCGTCGAGCCGGATCGGGTCGCGCGAGGCATAGATATCCATGGTCGTGATCGCCTGCTTCAATGACGCGTAGGCGCGGTCACGGAAACTCGGCTCCGCCTCGATCGGCTGCACGGCCAGCTTCAACGCCGTCATCAGCTAATTCCCATTCCCCTGCGGTTTGCCCGATCTTGGTGGCGCTCGCGGCGGCCGCCAAAAAAGCGTCTCTGTCCGGTTTGGCTTTACATTAACTTTGAGACGAGTATTCTGTATACCAAATACGGGTGGCGGTGCAAGGACCACCCAAACGTATCAACGCCCGTCACACTGGCGCTTGATCAGCAAGGTAGGGGGGGAGACTTGGAAGAGCTTGCATCGCTGATGAACGGCTTCTATGTCGTTTTCAGCCCATTCAATTTCATGCTGATGATCGTGGGCATCCTGCTCGGGGTGATCATCGGCGTTCTGCCGGGCCTTGGCGGCGCCAACGGCGTTGCCATCCTGCTGCCGCTGACCTTCTCGATGTCGCCGACCTCGGCGATCATTATGCTCAGCTGCATCTACTGGGGTGCGCTGTTCGGCGGCGCGATCACCTCGATCCTGTTCAACATCCCTGGTGAGCCGTGGTCGGTGGCGACCACGTTCGACGGCCATCCGATGGCGCAACAGGGCAAGGCGGATGAGGCGCTGACAGGCGCCTTCACCTCGTCCTTCATCGGCGCGATCGTCGCGGTGATCATGATCACGTTCCTGGCGCCGCTGGTCGCCAAATTCGCCCTGAAATTCGGGCCTGCGGAGTTCTTCGCCGTCCAGTTCCTGACCTTTGCCAGCTTCATCGGCATGGGTAAGGGCTCGGCGTTCAAGACGCTGGCCTCCATGTGTCTCGGCTTCGCGCTCGCCTCGGTGGGCCTCGACTCGGTCACCGGCCAGCTGCGCATGACCTTTGGCATCACCGAGCTGCTGACTGGCTTCAAGTTCCTCACCGCGGTCATCGGCCTCTTCGGTATCGGCGAAATCCTCGCCTCGATGGAAAGCGGGCTTGCCTTCTCGGGTAGTCACGCGAAGCTGAAGCTCAACGCCGTGATTGAGGCGTGGAAGAAGCTGCCGAAATACTGGCTGACGTTCATTCGCAGCTGCATCGTCGGCTGCTGGATGGGCGTGACGCCGGGTGGCGCCACGCCGGCCTCGTTCATGAGCTACGGCCTGGCCAAGCGCTTCTCCAAGAACGGCGACCGCTTCGGCAAGGGCGAGATCGAAGGCGTTATTGCCCCCGAGACCGCCGCCCACGCCGCCGGCACCAGCGCCCTTCTGCCCATGCTGACGCTGGGCATTCCCGGTTCGCCGACCGCCGCCGTGCTGCTCGGCGGCCTGCTGATCTGGGGCCTTCAACCGGGCCCGCTGCTCTTCATCGAGCAGGCGGACTTCGTCTGGGGCCTGATCGCCAGCATGTATCTCGGCAATCTCGTCGGCCTGATCATCGTGCTGACCTGCGTACCGCTGTTCGCCGCCATCCTGCGGATTCCGTTCAGCATCATCGCGCCGGTCATCATGGTGATCTGCGCGGTCGGTGCCTACACGATCAACAACGCCATGTTCGATGTCTGGATGATGGTCGGGTTCGGCATCATCGCCTATGCCTTCAACAAGCTGTCCTACCCGCTGCCTCCGTTCGTGCTGGCCATCGTGCTGGGCGACATGGCGGAAAGCTCGTTCCGGCAGTCAATGCTGCTGTCGCAGGGCGATGTGCGCATCTTCTGGTCGAACGGCCTCGTCGGTTTCATCATGACGCTTGGCATGCTGCTGCTGTTCTGGCCGGTCATCAGCTGGGCGCTGGACCGAATCCGTACCCCCAAGCCCGCCTGAGCAATATAGGGGTCGACGCGCCGAAAACGGGCGGCTACGCTCGGATAACAAAAGATAAAAACCCGTAATGTCTCGAGGAGGAGGAAACATGACTGCACATGCTTCGAAACTCGCTGTCGTCGGCTTGGCGGCCGGCGTGCTCGCCGCGGCCGCGTTCACGACCCCGGCCGTAGCCCAGACCTGGCAGCCCACCAAGGCCGTCACCTTCGTCATTCCCGCCGGCACCGGCGGTGGCGCCGATCAGATGGCGCGCTTCATCCAGGGCGTTGTGACCAAGCACAACCTGATGAGCCAGCCGATGGTTGTCATCAACAAGGCCGGCGGTGCGGGCGCCGAAGGTTTCCTCGACATGAAGGCGAGCCCCCGCGATCCGCACAAGATCATCATCACCCTGTCGAACCTGTTCACTACGCCGATGGCCACCGGCTCACCCTTCAGCTGGAAGGATCTGACCCCGGTTGCGATGCTGGCACTCGATCAGTTCGTGCTCTGGGTGAACGCCGAGACGCCCTACAAGACAGCCGCCGACTACATCAACGCGGTCAAGGGTGGAGCCGACCGCCAGTTCAAGATGGGCGGCACGGGCTCCAAGCAGGAAGACCAGATCATCACCGTGGCGCTCGAGCGTCTGACCGGCGGCAAGAAGTTCACCTACGTGCCGTTCGCCGGCGGTGGCGCCGTCGCGGTGCAGCTGGTGGGCAAGCATGTCGACTCGACGGTGAACAACCCGCTTGAAGCCGTGGCGCAGTGGCGCGCCGGGGCGCTCCGGCCGCTGTGCATCTTCGACACCCAGCGCAGCACCTATAAGGACAAGGTGACTGCCGATATGGCTTGGTCCGACATCCCGACCTGCAAGGAATCGGGGGCCAATGTCGACTACCAGATGCTGCGTGGCGTGTTCACCAGCCAGGGCGTGACTCCGGCCCAGGTCAACTTTTACGTCGAGCTGTTCAAGAAGGTCATGGCGACGCCGGATTGGAAGGACTTCATGGAGAAGGGCGCTTTCAATCAGACCTTCATGACCGGCGATCAGTTCAAGAAGTGGGTCGAAGCGAACGAGAAGCTCCATCACGACCTGATGAAGGAAGCCGGCTTCCTCGCCACCAACTGAGGGACGGCCGATTAAGGCAAGAGGCGGCACCGGTTGATCCCGGTGCCGCCGAAGCCCCGCACGGGGGTACGAGGGGGAAGAGAGAGCGATGCACGACAATAATAGCGATGGCGGTCCAAGCCTGGTTTCGACGCGCACCATGGACATCGTGGTTGCGCTGCTCCTCATGGGCGTAGCGGCGATCGTGATCACCGACAGCGTGCGCCTTGGCTTCCGCTGGCGCGAGATCGAAGGTCCGGCGTCGGGTTACTTCCCCTTCTACATCGGCCTGATCATCGCGATCTCCAGCCTCGTCAATCTGATCCGCGCCGTCCGCAGCGGCGACGCCACCAAGACCTTCGTCACCAAGCCGGCGTTCAAGCAGGTGCTGGCGGTGTTGATCCCGCTCTGCGTCTATGTGGTCGTCGTGGGAGTTATCGGCATCTACATTGCCTCGGCGGTCTATATCGCCCTGTTCATGTGGTATTTCGGCCGTTATCCCCTGCCCAAGGGGATCGGGATCGGCGCGGCTGTATCGCTGGTCCTCTTCATGATGTTCGAGATCTGGTTCCTGGTGCCGCTGCCCAAGGGCCCGATCGAGGACTTTTTCGGCTTCTAACCCTCGGATTTTGGTTGTGACTTCCAACAGCGGCTTTTCACACCCTTTTCGGCTGGTATACAAAATTTCGTATGCCTTCCCCGACGGGTTTTTTGCCGGTATCGTGAGCGCCGATGACAGTCGCGAATATCCGTAAGCACAGCGAAGCCCGCAGCGGCCGCCCCCGCCCCACGCCCAAGGGGCGCCAGATCGACCCGGATGCGCTGTCCGAGGTTCAGGCCCTTCTCGCGGATCGCTCGCGCCAGCGCGATCTGCTGATCGAGCATCTTCACCTGATCCAGGACAAATACGGGCACATCTCGGCCCCGCATCTTGCGGCCTTGGCCCACGAGATGAAGCTGCCGCAGGCCGAAGTCTACGAGGTTGCGACCTTCTACGCGCATTTCGACGTGGTGCGTGAAGGCGAGGCGCCGCCGGCCCCCGTCACGGTGCGGGTGTGCGACAGCCTGAGCTGCGAGATGTTCGGCGCCCAGACGCTGCTCGCCGAGCTGACGGTGAAATACGGCAGCGGCGACAAGGTGCGCGTCGTGCGCGCCCCCTGCATGGGTGCGTGCGACCGGGCTCCGGCCTGCGCCGTCGGCCACGATCAGGTGTTCCACGCGAGCGCCGCCAAGATCGATCAGGCAATCGCGCAGCACGGGCATCACGCCGCCAAGCCGGGCAAGGATTTTCAGGCCTACACCGCCGACGGCGGATACCGGATTCTGCGTGCTGCGCTCGATGGCAGCCGCACGCGCGACGACATCATCAAGGCGGTCGACGATTCCGGCCTGCGCGGCATGGGCGGTGCCGGCTTCCCGACCGGCCGGAAGTGGCAGCTTGTGCGCAAGGAGCCGGCCCCGCGCCTGATGTGCGTCAACGCCGATGAGGGCGAGCCGGGCACGTTCAAGGACCGGCACTATCTCGAGCTCGATCCGCACCGCTTCCTCGAAGGCATGCTGATCGCGGCCTGGGTGGTCGAGGCGGCCGAGGTCTACATTTACCTGCGCGACGAGTATCCGCAGATCCGTGACCTGCTGCTGGCCGAGATCGCCACGATTGAGAAGGCGGGCCTCACCAAGGCGACGCGGGTGCATCTGCGCCGCGGCGCCGGCGCCTACATCTGCGGCGAAGAGTCGGCGATGATCGAAAGCATCGAGGGCAATCGTGGCCTGCCGCGGCATCGGCCGCCCTACGTTGCCCAGGTCGGCCTCTTCGGCCGCCCGACGCTCGTCCAGAACGTCGAGACGCTGTGGTGGGTGCGCGACCTTATCGAAAAAGGCGCGGCGTGGTTCACCAGCCACGGCCGCAACGGCCGCAAGGGGCTGCGCTCCTTCTCGGTGTCCGGCCGGGTCAAGAAGCCGGGTGTCAAATTGGCGCCCGCCGGCATCACGATGCAGGAGCTGATCGACGAGTTCTGCGGCGGCATGGCCGAGGGCCACACCTTCAAAGCCTATCTGCCCGGTGGTCCGTCGGGCGGCATCCTGCCCGCCTCGATGGCGAACCTGCCGCTCGATTTCGGCACGCTGGAGCAGTACGGCTCCTTCGTCGGCTCGCACGCGGTCGTCATCCTGTCCGACAAGGACAACATGAAGGACGTGGCACTCAACCTCATGCGCTTCTTCGAGGATGAGAGTTGCGGCCAGTGCACGCCGTGCCGCGTCGGCACCGAGAAGGCGGTCAAGCTCATGGTCAAGCCGAAGTGGGACGAGGCCCTTCTCGCCGAGCTGTCCCAAGCGATGGCCGACGCCTCGATCTGCGGTCTAGGCCAGGCAGCCTCCAACCCGGTAAAATCCGTGCTCAAGCATTTCCGCGGGGACGTCCTATGAGCGACCCGATCAAGTTCACCCTTGACGGCGTTGAGGTCGAAGCCCAGCCGGGCGAGACGATCTGGCAAGTCGCCAACCGCCGCGGCACGGAAATCCCGCATCTCTGCTACACGCCCAAGCCCGGCTACCGTGCCGACGGCAATTGCCGTGCCTGCATGGTCGAGGTCGAAGGCGAGCGTGTGCTGGCGGCGAGCTGTATCCGAAAAGCCGCCCCCGGCATGAAGGTCAAGACGGCGAGCGAGCGCGCCAAGGCGTCGCGCAAGATGGTCTTCGAGCTGCTGATGGCCGACCAGCCGGAGCGCGAGGTCGCGCACGACCCCGATTCGCGCTTCTGGAACTGGGCTGACGATGTCGGCATCGGCGACAGCCGCTTCGAGGAGCGTGCGGCTCCCGCGCCTGATCCGAGCCACGTGGCGATGCGCGTCAACCTCGACGCCTGCATCCACTGCAATCTCTGTGTCCGCGCCTGCCGCGAAGTGCAGGTCAACGACGTCATCGGCATGGCCGGCCGCGGCCACCATGAGAAGATCGTCTTCGATTTCGACGATCCGATGGGTGACAGCACCTGCGTCGCCTGCGGTGAATGCGTGCAGGCCTGCCCGACTGGCGCGCTGATGCCGGCGACCTTGCTCGACGCGCGCGGCGTCAAGACCGAGGAGCCGGACCGCAAGGTGGACAGCGTCTGCCCGTATTGCGGTGTGGGCTGCCAGCTCACCTACAACGTCAAGAACGACAAGCTGCTTTACGTCGAAGGGCGCGACGGCCCGGCCAACGAGAACCGGCTCTGCGTCAAAGGCCGCTTCGGCTTCGACTATGTCCACAATGCCGAGCGCCTGACGGTGCCGCTGATCCGTAAGGAAGGGGTGCCCAAGAATCCGGACGACGTGGTCGACCCGGCCAATCCATGGACCCATTTCCGCAAGGCAAGCTGGGAAGAGGCGCTGAACGTCGCCATCGCCGGCCTCAAGCGCATCCGCGACCAGCATGGCGGAGCGGCGCTCGCCGGGTTTGGTTCGGCCAAGGGCTCCAACGAGGAAGCCTATCTGTTCCAGAAGCTGGTGCGCACCGGCTTCCAGACCAACAACGTCGACCATTGCACGCGCCTCTGCCATGCCTCGTCGGTGTCGGCGCTGTTCGAAGGCATCGGCACGGCGGCGGTGACGGCGCCGTTCACCGCGGCCAAGGACGCCGAGGTGATCATCGTCATCGGTTCCAACCCGACCGAGAACCATCCGGTCGCCGCGACCTTCTTCAAGCAGGCGGTCAAGCGCGGCGCCAAGCTGATCGTCATGGATCCGCGCGGCCACGCGCTCAAGCGCCACGCCACGCACATGCTGCAGTTCAAGCCCAACAAGGACGTCGCGTTACTCAACGCCATGCTCCACGTCATCGTGACCGAAGGGCTTTACGACAAGCAGTACGTCCAGGCGCACACCAACGATTTCGAGAAGCTCAAGGAACATATCGTTGATTACCCGCCGGAGAAGATGGCGTCGGAGTGCGGCATTCCCGCCGAGACGATCCGCGAGGTCGCGCGGCTTTACGCCCGCTCCGAAGCGTCGATCATCTTCTGGGGCATGGGGATCTCGCAGAGCATTCACGGCACCAACAACGCGCGCTGTCTCATTGCTCTCGCCCTGACCACGGGTCAAGTCGGGCGCCCTGGCACCGGCCTGCATCCGCTGCGCGGCCAGAATAACGTCCAAGGCGCGTCTGACGCCGGCCTCATTCCCATGTTCCTGCCCGACTATCAATCGGTCGAGAACGACGAGATCCGCGCCCGCTACGAGAAGCTGTGGGGCGCGCCGATCCAGCCCAAGCGCGGCCTGACCGTGGTCGAGATCGTCAATGCCACCCTCGCCGGCCAGATCCGCGGCATGTACGTCATGGGTGAGAACCCGGCCATGTCGGACCCTGACGCGCACCATGCGCGTGAGGCCTTGTGCAAGCTCGAGCATCTCGTGGTGCAGGACATCTTCCTGACCGAGACCGCGTATTATGCCGATGTCGTCTTGCCGGCCTCGGCCTGGCCCGAGAAGACGGGCACGGTGACCAACACCAACCGCCAAGTGCAGCTCGGCCGCATTGCGCTGCCGCTGCCCGGCGAAGCCCGTCAGGACTGGGAATTGATCCAGGAGCTGGCGCGCGGTCTTGGCCTGGCGTGGAAGTACACGCATCCGCGCGACATCTTCGCTGAGATGGTGCAGGCGATGCCGTCGCTGGCCAACATCACGTGGGCGCGGCTGGAGCGCGACAGCGTCGTGACCTATCCGTGCCCCGCTCCCGACCACCCGGGCGAGGATATCGTCTTCGGCGACGGTCTGTTCCCCACGCCGACGAAGCGCGCCAAGCTGGTGCCGGCCGAATACACCGCTCCGGGCGAGCCGGTCGATGCCGAGTTCCCGATGGTGCTGACCACCGGCCGCCAGCTCGAGCATTGGCACACCGGCGCGATGACTCGCCGTGCCACCGTGCTCGATGCGATTGAGCCGTCGGCCGTGGCCTGCCTGTCACCGAAGGACATGCGTCAATTCGACGTGCGCGGCGGCGACACGATCCGCGTCTCGACACGGCGCGGCGCGATCGAGCTCACCGTGCGTATCGACGAGGCGGTGCCGAGCGGGATGGTCTTCATCCCGTTCTGCTACGCCGAAGCGGCCGCGAACATCCTGACCAGCCCGCAGCTCGATCCGTTCGGCAAGATCCCCGAATTCAAGTACTGCGCGGCGAAGGTTGAGAAGCTGCAGCACGTTGCTGCCGCGGAGTAATCCGTTCAGACCGACAGCCGAAGCGTCGGGCCGCTGCTCGGCTCACCGTGCCGAGCGGCGAGGGCGTAGGCCGTCAGGGCCGGCGGGTAGTTCTCGAAATGGAGCCCTGGGGAGAGCCGTTCCTGGGCGATCTGCAGGACCGCAAAGGACAGCGCTGCCGGCGCCTTGCGCCGGCCGGCATCGCGCAGGGTCTCGTTTTCGTCCTCGAGGGCGCGTCGGTCGATAGCCGCCTCGCGGCGCATCGCCTCGTAGCTGCGAGCCCGCGCGGCGTAGGCCGCTTCGACCCGCGCGTCATGGACCAGGCGCAGAGGGACCGGCGCGCGCCCGCGTCCGCCGGCCGGCGAAACGGGCGCGGAATCGCTTGTCGATGCCGTGCGCCGGAGCGGCGGCTCGATCGTGATTGCGGAAACGGCCACCGGGTTGGCCATGAGGCGGTTCGCCCTCTTCTACGAAACTCCACAATACATATAAACTTTTAACAAAATATTATCTAGTAGCGTTGCGGTAAAATATCGTTGTAAACCATGGCTTTGTTGTAACCGCTTGAACGCCAACCGTTTTATTTACAATTTTAACTATGGTCTGCGATGCGGGGGCCGGCGATCTCCGGACGAGGACGCTGTGCTACGGTCCGGACCTCGCCCCAAGCCGGGGTTTGATCTCAGGAAGCCGCCATGTCCGAAGCCGCCCGCCTCGACGCCGACACCAACAATCTCGATGCCCTGTGGATGCCGTTCACCGCGAACCGGCAGTTCAAGCGCAAGCCGCGTCTTCTCGCGGCCGCCAAGGACATGCATTACACGTCGGTCGACGGGCGCAAGATCCTCGACGGTACCGCCGGTTTGTGGTGCGTCAACGCCGGTCATTGCCGCGAGCCGATCACCGCGGCGATCCGTGATCAGGCGGCGCGCATGGATTTCGCGCCCGGTTTCCAGATGGGCCATCCGCTGTCGTTCGAGTTCGCAGCGAAGCTCTCGGCCATGCTGCCCGGTGATCTCGATCACGTGTTCTTCACCAATTCCGGATCCGAGGCGGTCGATACGGCCCTCAAGATCGCGCTCGCCTATCACCAGGCCAATGGCCAGCCGGCGCGCCAGCGTCTGATCGGTCGCGCGCGCGGCTATCACGGCGTGGGCTTCGGCGGCATCGCGGTGGGCGGCATTCCCGGCAATCGCAAGCAGTTCGGAGCCGGATTGCTGGGCCTGGTCGATCACCTGCCGCACACCCACGATCTGCAGCACAACGCCTATAGCCGCGGGCAACCCGCCTGGGGCGCCCATCTCGCCGACGAGCTCGAGAAGATCATCCAGCTGCACGACGCGTCGACCATCGCCGCCGTCATCGTCGAGCCGGTCGCCGGGTCCACCGGCGTGCTCGTGCCGCCCAAGGGCTATCTCGAACGCCTGCGCGCGATCTGCGACAAGCACGGCATCCTGCTGATCTTCGACGAGGTGATCACCGGCTTCGGCCGCCTGGGTGCTGCCTTCGCCACGGATTATTTCGGCATCCTGCCGGACCTGATGACCGTGGCCAAAGGCATCACCAACGCAACGGTGCCGATGGGGGCCGTGTTCGTGCGTAAAGGCATCTACGACGCCTTCATGCAGGGGTCCGAGGGAATCGAGCTCTTTCACGGCTACACGTATTCGGGCCATCCGCTGGCGGCTGCGGCGGGCCTGGCGACCCTCAAGCTCTATCAGAACGAGGGCTTGTTCGAGCGGGCTGCGGGCTTGGCGGCGTATTGGGAGGACGCGATCCAGTCGCTGCGCGGTCAGCCGCATGTCATAGATCTGCGCAACATCGGTCTGGTTG
>Ga0196963_10002110_pt1 | contig 12293 bp, 12 predicted proteins | sample S1_5metaG_FD_148600 | JGI IMG/M metagenome (GOLD analysis project Ga0196963, IMG submission 148600) | Soil microbial communities from Anza Borrego desert, Southern California, United States - S1_5 | ecosystem: Environmental > Terrestrial > Soil > Desert | place: USA: California | collected... | reverse complement strand
CACCCTGCTGCGCCTGTTTCCGACCATGGAACAGGCGCCCGATATCCGCGCCCTGTTCGACGACGCGTTCACCCCGGTGAAGGTCGCTGTCGAGCGCGCCTACCTCGACCGGCCCGGCGCCCGGGGGTTCGAGCGTCCGTACGGTTGGGCCTGGCTGCTGATGCTGCAGGCCGAGCTGCTGCGCCATGACGACGACTGGTCGGCCCACCTGGCCCCCCTGGCCCAGGGCTTCGCCGACCGCTTCCATGCCTACCTGCCGCTGGCCGTCTATCCGGTCCGCACGGGCGTCCATTCCAGCACCAGCTTCGCGATCGCCCTGGGCCTGGAATACGCGGAGGAGGCCGGCGACGAGGCCCTGGCCGCGCTGCTGGTCGAGACCGCCGGACGCTGGCACGCCGCCGACGCGGACTGCCAGGCCTGGGAACCGTCGGGCGAGGACTTCCTCTCCCCGGCCCTGATGGAGGCGGAGGCCATGCGCCGCGTCCTCGACCCCGCCGACTTCCCCGTCTGGTTCGACCGCTTCCTGCCGAGGGCGGCGATGGGTAAGCCCGCCACCCTGTTTCGGCCGGCGACTGTCAGCGATCGCACCGACGGCAAGATCGCCCACCTGGACGGCCTCAACCTCTCCCGCGCCTGGTGCTGGCGGGCCATCGCCGCCGCCCTGCCCGGGGGCCATCCGGCCGGCCCGCTCGCCCTACGAGCCGCCGAGGAGCACCTGGCCGCCGGCCTGCCTCACGTCGCGGGCGACTACATGGGCGAGCACTGGCTGGCCAGCTTCGCCCTGCTGGCCCTGCGCGAACCGATCCGGGTCTGACCCGGAGGGCCAGCTTCATCTCGGTGAGTTCTAGGCGGCCGCCGATTTCACGGCGCCGACGATATCCTTGACCAGCTGCGCGACCAGCGCCTCGTCGTCGCCCTCGGCCATCACCCGGATCAGCGGCTCGGTCCCGGACGGCCGGACCAGCACCCGGCCGGTCCCGTTGAGGCGGGCCTCGGCGGACCGGATGGCGTCCTGCACCTTATCGCTCTTCAGCGGCTCGGCGCCCTTGGCGAAGCGGACGTTCTCCAGGAACTGAGGCACCGGCTCGAACTGGCGGGCCAGGGCGCTCATCGGCTGCTCGGACTGGACCATCACCGCCAGAACCTGGAGGGCGGCGATCAGGCCGTCGCCCGTTGTCGAGAAGTCCGACAGGATGACATGGCCGGACTGCTCGCCGCCGAGGTTGAAGCCGCCCGAGCGCATCCGCTCCATCACATAGCGGTCGCCGACCCCGGTCCGCTCCAGCGTCAGGCCCTGCGCGGCCATGAAGCGCTCGAGTCCCAGGTTGCTCATCACCGTGGCCACGATGCCGCCGCCGCTGAGCCGCTCTTCCCGCGCCCAGGCGCCGGCGACGATGGCCATGATCTGGTCGCCGTCGACCACCGTGCCGTGCTCGTCGCAGATGGTCACCCGGTCGGCGTCGCCGTCCAGGGCGATGCCGATGTCTGCGCGGAATTCCTTGACCCGCGCGCTCATCTTCTGGGGATGGGTCGAGCCGCAGAGCTCGTTGATGTTGAAGCCGTTGGGTTCGACCCCGACCTCGATGACCTCGGCCCCCAGTTCGTACAGCACCGCCGGCGCCACCTTGTAGGCGGCCCCGTTGGCGCAATCGACCACAACCCGCAGGCCGTTGAGGTTCAGCGCCTTGGGAAAGGTCGCCTTGACGATCTCGACGTAACGGGCCTGGGCGTCGTCGATCCGGCGGACGCGGCCGAGCTCGGTCGGCCCGACCAGGCCCTCCTGCAGGCCCTCGTCCATGTGGGCCTCGATCTCCGCCTCGCGGGCGTCGCTCAGCTTGTAGCCGTCGGGGCCGAACAGCTTGATGCCGTTGTCGGAGAAGGCGTTGTGGCTGGCGCTGATCATCACGCCGAGGTCCGCCCGCATCGAGCGGGTCATCATCGCCACCCCCGGCGTCGGCAGCGGCCCGAACAGCCGCACGTCCATTCCCATGCTGGTGAAGCCCGCGACCAGGGCCGGTTCGATCATGTAGCCCGACAGGCGGGTGTCCTTGCCGATCACCACCAGGTGGCGACGCTCGTCCTCGGTCCGGAACAGCTTGCCGGCCGCAAGGCCGACCCGCAGCGCGACTTCCGCCGTCATCGGATGGCTGTTGGCGCGGCCGCGGATGCCATCGGTGCCGAAGTAGGAGCGTTTCGCCATGGGTCCCTCGTCCAGAGCGGTGCGTTTCGCATTCAACGCCCAGACACGCCAATAAACAATTGATCCAGCTTGTTTCCACCTGGCGGGCATTCTGCCCTGAGCAACAGTCTGCAACGCATTTTCATGCCTCGCTTACGGCGACCGGTGCTAATGGCGCCATCGAACCAGCGTGGGGATATCGACCGGCATGTGCGGCATCATCGGAATCGTCGGCAAGGCCTCCGTCTCCGGACGGCTCATCGAGAGCCTGAAGCGGCTGGAGTACCGGGGCTACGATTCGGCTGGCATCGCGGGCGTTGTCGGCGGCAAGGTCGAGCGCCGGCGGGCCAAGGGCAAGATCAAGGCCCTGGAAGAAGCGCTTGGCGAGGAGCCGCTGAACGCCACCGTCGGCATCGGCCACACCCGCTGGGCGACCCACGGCGTGCCCAACGTTCCCAACGCCCATCCGCACAAGGCCGGCCGGGTCGCCCTGGTCCACAATGGCATCATCGAGAACTTCGCCGAGCTGAAGGCCGAGCTGCAGGCGCAGGGGCGGACCTTCGAGAGCGACACCGACACCGAGGTCATCGCCCAGCTGATCGACGCGCGCCTCGCCGCCGGCGACGAACCCCTGGCCGCCCTCAAGGCCACGCTGGACCGGCTGACCGGCGCCTTCGCCCTGGCCGTGCTGGTCGAGGGCCACGACCGGCTGGTGCTCGGCGCCCGCCGCGGCTCGCCCCTGGTGGTCGGCGAGGGCGACGGCGAGATGTTCCTGGGCAGCGACGCCCTGGCCGTCGGACCGTTCACCAACCGGGTGATCTACCTGGAGGAAGGCGACTACGTCGCCATCGACGACACCAGCTCACGCATCTTCGACGCGGACGGCAATCCGGCGAGCCGGCCGGTCAAGGTGGTCTCCGCCTCCGCCGCGCTGGTCGACAAGGGCAACCACCGCCACTTCATGGTCAAGGAGATCTACGAGCAGCCCGACGCCTGCCAGCACACCCTGACCGCCTACCTGGATCCGGTCACCGGCCACGTCCACGCACCGGGCGACTTCGACTTCGCCGGGGTCGAGCGGCTGCAGATCATCGCCTGCGGCACCGCCTTCTACGCCGGTTCGATCGCCCGCTACCTGTTCGAGCGGCTGGCCGGCCTGCCCTGCGACGTCGAGATCGCCTCGGAGTTCCGCTATCGGGAGCCGGCGGTGACCGCCGGCACGCTGGCCATCGCCGTCTCCCAGTCCGGCGAGACCGCCGACACCCTGGCCGCCCTGCGCTGGTGCCAGGCCAAGGGGCTGAAGACCGCCGCCATCGTCAACGCCCACGAGAGCACCATGGCCCGCGAGGCCGGCGTCCTGTGGCCGACCCACGCCGGCCCGGAGATCGGCGTCGCCTCGACCAAGGCCTTCACCAGCCAGGTCACCGCCCTCACCGCCCTGGCCATCGCCGCCGCCGCCGCCCGCGGCCGCATCGATCAGGCCGAGGAGAAGCGGCTGGCCCGCATCCTGCTGGAAGCCCCCCGCCTGATCGGGGAGTCCCTCGACGTCGAGGCGGCTGTGACTGCCCTGGCCCCGAAGATCGCCAGGGCCCGCGACGTCCTCTACCTCGGCCGCGGGCCGATGGCCCCCCTGGCCTACGAGGGCGCCCTGAAGCTCAAGGAGATCAGCTACATCCACGCCGAGGGCTATGCGGCCGGGGAACTCAAGCACGGCCCTATCGCCCTGGTCGACGAAGAGACCCCGATCATCATCATCGCGCCCAGCGACGCCCTGTTCGAGAAGACCGTCTCCAACATGAGCGAGGTGGTGGCCCGCGGCGGCAAGGTGGTGCTGATCACCGACGAGGCCGGCGCGCGACACGCCCCGGAGGGCGCCGACGTCGTGGTCGCCCCGACCTGTGATCCGCTCATCGCCCCCCTGGTGTTCGCCGCCCCGATCCAGCTGCTGGCCTACCATGTGGCCGTGCAGAAGGGCGCGGACGTCGACCAGCCGCGCAACCTCGCCAAGTCGGTGACCGTCGAATAGCCGCTACTGCGGCGGCGTCTGGGTCGGCGGCGGGCTGGTCGTTCCCTCGCCCGGCGCGATGACGTCGGGCGGCGTCTTGCTGGGGTCGGCCGGCGGCGGGGTGGCCGTCGGGGGAGCCACCTCGGTCGGCGGCGGCGGGGTATCGCTCGGCGTCGTCGACGGAGTCGGCGAGGGCGTCGCGGTCTCGCTCGTTGTCGGATCGGTCGCCGGCTTGCTGCAGGCCATCAGCGCCAGGGTAGTTCCGGCGGCGACGGCAATCGTCAGGAAGGTTCTCATCGAGGGCTCCGGGTGTGGACGGGTCGCCGAGAGAACAGCCGCCGGCCGGTCTCGTTCCGCTCCGCCTGGCCTTTCACTGGCGTTGCTGCGTGGACTCCTGTGCTCCCGGCTCGGTGGCGCCGGTCCCCGTGCTGCCGGTCGCACCCGGCGGGACCGCGGAATCGCCGGCAGGAGCTGACCCATTTGTGGTCATGTCGCCGGTTCCATCCGCCACGGTCGCCGGTTCTGTACCACGCGGCGACACCTCCTGCGCCCTTGTCTGGGCTTTCTGGGAATCTCCGCAAGCCGCCAGAGCGAGTCCGGCGGCTGCGATCAACAATGTCCTCATCGGGCCACTCCGGACCATCACTGCGGCGGCGGCTGGGCCTGGCCCGCCGACGAGGTGTCGGGCTTGCCGGCCTCGGTCACCCCCTGGCCCTGGGTTCCGGGCGGGCCGCCGGTGCCTGTCGCGCCGGCGTCGGGGATGGCCCCGGAATTGCCGCCCACCGGCGTGCCGTCAGGCGGTGTCGGAGTGGTGGAGGTGGCGGTGTCCTCGGTGGTGGTCCGCTGGTCGTGGTTCACCGCATCCTTGCTGGGCGCGGGGCCGCAGCCGGCCACGGCGGCTACCGCCAGCAGAGCGGCGATCGGAAGCTGTCTCATTGAGGCTCCAGAATTACGGACGGTCGGCGGCGAGGCGGCCCGCCTCACCGCCGCCGCTCGGTGTCATTGGGTCGGAGGCGGCGTGGGGCTGGTGGTGCCGTCGGGGTTGGTGGTTCCGGTTGTCGTGCCGTCCGGACTGGTGGTCCCCGCCGTGCCCGTCCCCGTCCCGGTAGTCGTGCCGTCGGGCGTGGTCGTGCCGGTGGTCCCGGTGGTCGTACCGTCGGCGGTCGTGCCGGTCGTTCCGGTCATCGCCGGATCGGCGGTCCCGGCGGCCGTGGCCGCGGTGTCCGCCTCGGTGGCGGCCTTTTCCGACGGGGACTGACCGCAGGCGGCCAGGGTCAAGCCGGCCGTGGCGACGGCTGCGAGAAAGAGCAGTTTGCGCATGGAAGTCTCCTGAACATCAGTGCGGCCCTCAACCTCTCCGCGCGCAGGGTGTTCCACCGCGGCTGGAAATGTGATCGCCCATCGGATACCTGACGCCCCATGAAACCTGTCCGCAAAGCCGTCCTTCCGGTCGCGGGCCTGGGCACGCGCGTGCTGCCCGGCGCCAAGACGACGCCCAAGGAAATGCTCAACATCGTCGACCGCCCAATCCTCAGCTACATCATCGCCGAGGGGCGGGCCGCGGGGATCGAGCACTTCGTGTTCGTCACCGGCCGCGGCAAGGAAGCCATCGAGTCCTATTTCGACCATCACCCCGAGCTGGAGAGCCAGCTCGAGGCCAAGGGCAAGATCGACATCCTGGAGGCCGTGCGCGCCGACCTGCCGCGCCCGGGCGAGATGAGCTTCGTTCGCCAGATGTCGCCGCAGGGCCTGGGCCACGCCGTCTGGTGCGCCCGCGACGTGGTCGGCGACGAGCCGTTCGCGGTGATGCTTCCCGACATGCTGATGCACGCCGCCGTTCCGCCGCTGAAGCAGGCGGTGGACGCCTATAACCAGGTCGGCGGCAACATCGTGGTCGTCGAGCCTGCCCCCGAGGGGGAGACCCACAAGTACGGGATCGTGGCCCTGGACGGCCGCCAGGGACGCCTCAACCGCATGGTCGGCATGGTCGAGAAGCCGCCGCTGGGGACCGAGCCGTCCAACCTGTTCATCTCCGGCCGCTACATCCTGCAGCCGGAAATCTTCAGCCTGCTCAGCGACCAGGGCAAGGGAGCCGGCGGCGAGATCCAGCTGACCGACGCCATGGTCCGGCTGATGGCGCTGGAGCCGTTCCACGCGCTGGAATACGAGGGGACCACCTACGACTGCGGCGACAAGATCGGCCTGCTGCGGGCCAACGTCGCCTATGCGCTGCAGCATCCTGAACTGGGCGAGGCGGCGCGGGCGGCGATCACCGCCCTGCTGTAGGGCGGCCGGTTGGGCGCCCTGCTGATCTTCGGCTTCGGCTTCACGGGCCAGGCTTTCGCCCGCCGCATGCGCGGCGAAGGCTGGGACGTCTGGGCCACGGTCCGCGATGCGGAGGGGCGAGCGGCCGCCCAGGCGGCGGGCGTCACCCCCGTCGATCCGGCCGACCATGAGGCCCTGGTCGCCGCCCCGGCGATGGACGCCATCCTGGTCACGGCCCCGCCGAGCGAGCGCGGCTGTCCCGGCCTCGACGCCCTGGTCCCGGCCATCGCCCGCTCCCGCGCCTTCCCGGACTGGATCGGCTATCTGTCGACCACCGGGGTCTACGGCGACCGAGAGGGCGGCTGGGTGTTCGAGACCAGCCGCGTCGCCCCGCGCAGCGTCGAGGCCGGCCGCCGCGCCGCCGCCGAGCGCGACTGGCTGGAGGTGGGCCGCGGCATGGGACTGACGGTGCAGGTCTTCCGCCTGCCAGGCATCTACGGCCCCGGCCGCTCGGCGCTCGACCGGCTGCGCGAAGGCCAGGTGCGCAACATCCTCAAGCCGGGCCAGGTGTTCAGCCGCATCCACGTTGACGACATTGCCGCCGCCCTGGCCGCCTCGATCACTCGCCCCCGGGCCGGCGGCGTCTACAACATCGTCGACGACGAACCGGCGCCGACCCATGAGGTCAACGCCTACGCCGCAGCCTTGCTCGGCCAGCCTCCCCCTCCGCTCATCCCCTACGACGAGGCCGGCATGCCTGCCGCCGCCCGCCGCTTCTGGGCCGAGAACAAGCGGGTCTCGAACGCGCGCGCCAAGGCGGAGCTGGGTTGGCGGCCGATCTATCCCTCCTATCGCGAAGGATTGGCGGCGATCCTGGAGGGCTAGCCAGCCAGCTCCTCGACCGCCGCGATCAGCCGCGCGATGTCCTGCGGCCGCGACAGCCGGTGGTCCCCGTCCTTGACCAGGGTGAAGACCACGTCCTCGCCCTTGAGCGCCTGGGCCAGGGCCAGGGCGTGCATCCAGGGCACGTCCGGGTCCTCCGCGCCCTGCAGGATGCGCACCGGGACCTCGACCGGGACGGGTCCGGGCAGGATCGACCAGCGGGCGCCGTCTTCCAGCAGAGTTCGGGTGATCGGATAGCCGGCCTCGTCATAGAGACTGGGCCGGATCCATTCGCCGGTCTCGGCCAGGGCGGCGTGGGCCTCGGGCGGGAAGCCGGGCAGCATCAGCTTCTCGGTGAAGTCGGCGGCGGGGGCGATCAGCACCATCCCGGCCAGCCGTTCCGGCCGCACGGCGGCGACCAGGCAGGAGATCCAGCCGCCCATCGAGGAGCCGACCAGCACCAGCGGGCCCTCGGTCAGGGCGTCGAGCACCGCCAGGGCGTCCTCGCGCCAGCGGCTGATCGTGCCGTCCCGGAAGGCGCCGCTGGACTCTCCGTGGCCCAGGTAGTCGAACCGCAGGTAGGCGCGCCCCCCGCCGAGCGCCCAGTCAGCCAGGGCCTGGGCCTTGGTCCCGGCCATGTCCGACATGAAGCCGCCCAGCCAGACCACGGTCGGCCCGCGACCTTCGACTTTTCGCCAGGCCACCCGCTCGCCGCCTTCACGGTCGAGGTATCCGCTGGTTTCGGTCATGGCGCGTTGCTTCCGATTCCCCTATCTACCCTCCCCTAAACGCATTCGACCTCCACAAGGAAGTTCCCGCCCCCTTGACCGCCCTTCCCCCGGATTTCGCGCTGCTGCAGGTGGTGCCCGAACTGGAAACCGGCGGCGCCGAGCAGACCGCCATCGACATCGCCCAGGCGGTGGTCAGGGCCGGCGGCAAGGCCTTCGTGGCCAGCCGAGGCGGGCGGATGGCGGCCCGGCTCGAGGCCGACGGCGGACGGCTGGCCCAGATGCCGGCCCAGTCGAAGAACCCCCTGGTGATGCTGGGCAACACGGCCCGGCTGATCGACCTGATCCGCCGCGAGAACATCACCCTGGTCCATGCCAGGAGCCGGGCCCCGGCCTTCAGCGCCCTTTGGGCGGCGCATGCCACCAAGGTCCCGTTCGTGGCCACCTACCACGGCATCTACAACGCCAGGTCCGGGCTGAAGCGCTGGTACAATGCGGTGATGACCCGGGGCGACCTGGTGATCGCCAACAGCGACTATACCCGCGACCATGTGATCGCCGAACATGAGGTCGACCCGGCCCGGATCGTCTCCATCCCGCGCGGCGTCGACCTGACCCGCTTCGATCCCCGCAAGGTGACCGCAGCCCGCGTTCAGGCCCTGCGCGACCTGTGGAACCTGCCGAAGAAGGACGAGCGCACCGTTTTCGTGCTCGGCGGGCGGATCACCCGGCTGAAGGGCCATGCGACCATCGTCGAGGCCGCCGCCCGGCTGAAGGCCGGCCAGGACGGAACGGGCGGCCGCGAGGACTTCCTCATCCTGTTCGTCGGCGACGACCAGGGCCGCACCGAGTACCGCCAGGAGATCGAGGACGCCATCGCCGCCGCCGGGCTGACCGACCAGGTGCGGCTGGTCGGCCACTGCGACGACATGCCGGCCGCCTATCGCCTGGCCGATGTCGCCCTGCTGCCCTCGACCCAGCCGGAGTCCTTTGGCCGCGCCGCGGTAGAGCCCCAGGCCATGGCCCGCCCGGTGCTGGTCAGCGACCACGGCGGCGGGCGCGAAACGGTGGTCGATGGCGAGACCGGCTGGCGCCTGCCCCCCGGCGACGCCCAGGCCTGGGCCCGGGGCCTGGCCGTGGCGATGGACACCGACAGCGCCGCCCGCCGGGCGATGGGCGAGGCGGGGCTGGCCCGGGCGCGGCGACTCTATTCGGTCGAAGCCATGTGCGAGGCCACCCTGGCGGTCTATGCTCGAATTCTGGAGAGCAGGGCCTGATGGCGAGTTTCGAGAAGATCCTGATCGTCCAAGCCGGGACGATCGGAGAATTCGTGCTGTCCCTGGCGGCGATGCGACGCATCCGCGCCGCCCATCAACGCGCCCGCATCACCCTGCTGACCATCCCCGCCTTCGAGGCCCTGGCCAAGACCAGCCCCTATGTGAACGAGGTCGACACCGGCGGGGCGCCGAACGGCCCGGCCGAGTGGCTGGCCCTGCGCAAGCGGATCAAGAAGGCCAGGTATGCCCGGGTCTACGACCTGCAGGGCAATTCGACGAGCAACACCCTGTTCCAGATCCTGCGGCCCTTCCCGCCACCCTGGTCCGGGCCAGCCAAGGGCGCCAAGTTCCGCCATCGCAACCCGAACCGCGAGAAGATGCACCTGCTGGAGCGCCAGGCCGAGCAGCTGCAGGTCGCCGGCATCTGGCCCGACGCCCCGACGACGCCGGGCGACGCGCCCGCTCCGGACCTCTCCTGGATCCTGCGCCGCGCCCCCGAGGCCCGCCCCGCGTCCGGCGCCCAGGCGCCTCGACCCTTCGTACTGCTCGTGCCGGGCGGCAACGAGAAGACTCCCGAGCGGCGCTGGCCGGTCGCCGCCTTTGCCGACCTGGCCGGGCGCCTGTTCGCCGCCGGCTACGACATTGTCATCATTGGCGGGCCCCAGGAAAGCGCCCTGGCCCGCACCATCCAGAAGACGGTCGGCCGGGCCCGCGACCTGACCGGCCGCACGGACTTCGCCCAGATCGCCCTGCTCGGCGCTCGGGCGGCGCTGGCGGTCGGCAACGACACCGGCCCGCTGCACCTGATCGCGGCGGCCGGGGCTCCGACGGTCGCCCTGTTCGCCGGCGGCTCCGACTCGGCGCTCTCCGGCCCGCGTGGCCATGTGGCGGTGCTGCACGCGCCCAGCCTCGCCGAGATGTCTGTCGACACGGTGGCCGGCGCTTCCTTCTCCCTGCTCCCCCGGTAGCTCCTCTATCGCTGCCATCCTTCGGCCGCCCAGAGGGCGGACCGGTGGAAGACCTGGAATGAGACGGGCCGACCGGGGGGCGCCCGATCGGCCCTGAAGTCAATCGGTCCTGAAACCCGGGCGGATCAGCTCAGGCTGCTCGATCCGCGGGCGGCAGACCCGGTGGTGGTCTGGCCGGCCTCGGCCTGGCCCTGGTCCCGACGGCCGCCCTGTTCCTGGACGCGCAGGTTGTTCTGCACATGCCTGACTCCGGAGATGCGCTCGGCCAGGTCCTCGGCGTGGCGCTTGGCGAAGCGGCTGTCGACCGAACCGCTCAGCGTCACCTCGCCCTCCTTCACCGCCACCTGGATGTTGGAGGCGTCGATGTGGGCGTCGTCGGTCAGCCGGTCGTTGACGTCCTCGCGGATGCGGTCGTCGGAGCGACGGTAGTCCTTGGGGCCCCGGCCGCGATGGGCGCCCTGGGTCTCGCCGTCCGTCGCCGCCTGGACATAGGGGTTGGGATCGCCGAACCCGGTGTCCCGGCGGTAGTCGCCGCGGTAGGTCTCCTGGCCATAGCGCTGGCCGCCATACTCGCCGCGATAGTCGCCGCCCCAGGCGCCGCCGTAGCCGCCATAGGCCTGGCGATCGTCCCACTGACTGCCGTAGCTCTGGCGGTCGCCCTGGCCATAGCTCTGTCCGCCGTAGCCCTGGTTGCCATAGCGCTCCTCGCCGTAGCGGCCGCGGTCGTAGTCGCCGCCGCCCTGGCCGTAGCGTCGCTGGTCGCCGCCGTGGTCGCCGCGGCCGTGGCGGGTCGGGCCGCCATCGCCGTAGTCACGGCCATGCTCCCCGCGCTGCGAGCCGGCGTTCCAGCTGCGGTCTTCCCCGTAGCCGCCACCGCCGTAGTCGCCCTGCTGATAGGTCTGGGCCGGGCCGGCAGGATTGTAGCCGGCCTGCTGGCCGCCTTCGTAGCGGGACTCACCGAACGATCCCCGGGCGCCGCTCTTCTCCCGCCAGCCGCGGGCGCCGCGCCAGTCCTGATCGCGCTCATTCCAGTTTGCCATGGTCCTGTTCTCCCGTACGCGTGAACGAAAAGAGGGAGCGCGCCGCCGCACGCCCCCTCAAGGGCCAGAACCCCCGTGGCCCTCGCCCGTTCCGAGCCCCCCCGATCACAACGGGACCGGTCGCGCCCTTGTGAAGATTGCGACGGAACGGAGACGCCCCCTCGGTGTTGCGCGCATTCACTTGCGGCGCAGGGGGCTTGGGGTCATATATCGACCCGACGACACGGAACGCTGATCGCGCGCCGCGCCTTCTTTCGTAAACAGTGACCGGAGCAGAAGCCTATTCGCCGCCCCAACAATACGCCGCCCGTCAAAGACGGGCCGCGCATGAATGAAGACATCCGCGTTCCCCGTGTTCTTCTGATCGATCAGAACGGCGAGAAGCAGGGCGAGATGCCGATCTCCGCGGCCCTGGAAGCGGCCGAGGAAGCGGGACTGGATCTCGTCGAGATCGTCCCCAACGCCAACCCGCCCGTCTGCAAGATCCTGGACTATGGCAAGTTCAAGTTCCAGGAGCAGAAGAAGAAGAACGAGGCCCGCAAGCGGCAGAAGGTGGTCGAACTCAAGGAAATCAAGCTTCGCCCCAACATCGACATTCACGACTACGACGTGAAGGCCAAGTCGATGCACCGGTTCTTCGAGGAAGGCGACAAGGTCAAGGTCACCCTGCGCTTCCGCGGCCGCGAAATGGCCCACCCAGAACTTGGCATGAGGCTGCTCAACAAGGTCAAGGCCGACTTCGACGAAGTCGCCAAGGTCGAGCATGAGCCGAAGATGGAAGGCCGCCAGATGATCATGATCCTGGCGCCGCGCTGACGGCTCTCAGTACCGCAACAGCTCGCGCAAGCGCTCCTTGGCCTTCTGCCGGCGCTTGCGCACCAGTTCCCGGCTGATCTGCAGGTGGCGGGCGATCTCGTCGTCCGTCCAGTCATCCAGGTGCAGCCTCAAG
>Ga0196963_10002109_pt1 | contig 12294 bp, 15 predicted proteins | sample S1_5metaG_FD_148600 | JGI IMG/M metagenome (GOLD analysis project Ga0196963, IMG submission 148600) | Soil microbial communities from Anza Borrego desert, Southern California, United States - S1_5 | ecosystem: Environmental > Terrestrial > Soil > Desert | place: USA: California | collected... | reverse complement strand
AAGCTGAACATAGTATGAAGGACCAATGCCAGATTGTCAAGGCCGTGACCCCTGGCAGATTGGGATCCTTAGAAACCCGAAATGTTGCGAGAACCGTGGACTGTGGTATATGTCAATCATGGCCCGGAAGAGTGAACGAAAATTATTCCTGTTTGGCAGATACTCGCTGGCTTTGCTACCACCCAAACGCTGGCTGAGCGAGCTAGGCGTCAAGGCCGGGGACATCGTTCACTTAGAACTTGATCGGGCGCGAAAACGAATCGTCGTCCGATTAAACGTCCGCTCGACCCCAACCACCACCAAAAAACCGACGACCAAAGGTAAACGCCCAACCAAATCCGATTCTGATTGGGAACCAATCCCGCAGCTCTGACCTCGTCAAAGCGAGGAGACAACTGTCTAGTGACTGAGCCGTTGCGAACCGTCATAATACCGCTATGCAGTTGCCAATTCTTTCAGCAACGGAAGTCGGGGCGTGAATGGGCCGTCATCTCGACTTTAAACGTCCATCAAAACCCAGTGGTTCCGCCTCAGGAGCCAGTTTTTCGTCGGCCCCAATTCAACCTCACCCGGCACCGACTCACCATTTACCTAGAAAACGGCGACGACTTTGGCCACTGATTTTACTGATTATTGGCCTAGGCCTAGCGAGCTTGGCCCTTTACGAAAAATACCAACAAGAGATCAGCTCGCCAGCTGCGACTCCTAGCCCAACCGCTAGCTCTTCCCCGACCACCGCTACCGAATCGAACGTCTTTACGAGTAACGACGGCAAGCTTATCGTCCAGCTCTACGATAGTGGAGCGGGGGAGGAAGTCGTTGAGGCGGTTGCCATCAAACTGCGGGAAAAGGGCTTCGAAGTCGCCCAATTAGGCAAGTCCCAATTCACCTACGATAAAACCTATATTTGGCATAGCGCGGAATACGCTGAGCGGTCCAAAGAAATCGGGGCGTTGTTAGCGGATCGGGTCGTTAGCTACAAAGAATCACAAGTTGAAGGAATTTTTGATGTTCTTATCTACGTCGGTAAACAATAGGCTCGGCAAACCTAACCAGAACAGGTAAACTGTAATTAATGATCACTTTAAATCCGCTCACTCCCGTTAATCCGTACGCCAACCAGCGAGTCGGTGTCTTTATCGACATTCAGAATATGTATTACAGCGCCCGGGCGATGTACGACAGCCATGTTAATTTTGGCAAAATTCTCGAGCAGGCAATCGCCAAACGGCAGTTAATCCGGGCTATTGCCTACGTCGTCAGATCAGACGCCCCGAAAGAGCAGACGTTCTTTGATGCTTTAGAAAAAGTTGGCCTAGAAATCCGCTCAAAAGATATCCAAATTTTTCCTGGCGGGGAGAAAAAAGGCGACTGGGACGTCGGTGTTGCTGTCGACGCTATTAAAATCGCTGATCGGTTAGATGTAGTAGTGCTAGTCACCGGCGACGGCGATTTCTTGCCGCTGGTAACCTACCTCAAAGAAAACAAGGGTTGCCGGGTAGAGGGCATCGCCTTTGGCCGCAGCACTTCTTCGCGCCTAATTGAAGCGCTTGATCACTTTTACGATCTCGATCAAAACGCCAAGGATTATTTAATTAGGACTAAACACTAGGTAGTTAAGGAGGGGACGAGGGCATGGTGAGGGTTCGAAATCTGACAATCTTTCACCGGACAGTGCCGGTTGTGCACGACGTAACCTTCGAGGTGAAACGCGGCGAGGTCGTCGCCTTGATCGGGCCGAACCAGTCGGGTAAATCGACGGTACTGAAAGCCATTGCCGGCGGTTACGACGAGTTCCAGGGGGAAATCAAAGTCCAAACGTTTAACGTCACTCCCGACTCGACCAAAGCCAAAATGCATGTAGGCTACTTAGCAGCGCCGCCGCTAATGGAAGCCTATCTGACGGGCCTAGAGTGGCTCGAGGTAGTTGGGGCAACGTATAACTTGGCTCCCGAAACGCGAATTCACCGGATCATAACTCTAGCTGAAACCTTCGGTTGTAAAGAGGAGCTCTATTCGACTATTGAGCGTCTGGACCCGGCCGCTCGGCAAAAGATCGGTCTGCTGGCCTCATTGGTCCACGAACCGAGCTGTGTGATCTGGGACGAACCGTTAATCTTCCTTGACCCTGAGAGCCAACAGACCGTGACTGACTTTATCAACAGCCTGGTTAGCCAGGGGACTTCGGTTATCCTCGCCACTAACAACCTCTTCTGGGCTCAGATCGTGGCAGATCGTCATCTGGTCTTTCGCGACGGGGAAGTAATCGCAGCCGGTTCGCTCGGCGAACTTCACAACCAAGCCAAAACGGCTCGAAAAGATTTGCCAAGCATTTACGCCAAACTCGTCCATGGAGCATGAACTCACCCTCTGGAAGTGTCATGCCCGGAACTTCTTCCGGAGTTTTCACCAGGGAAAAGAAACCCGGCTAACTCTCGTCGGGTTGCTGGGCGGCATGTTTGCTTGCCTGATGATCGGCTTTTACCTGGCCGGTGTGTACGCTTACCAATATCAAGCTGCTTATAACTGGATGTCGCTCGGTCTCGGACTGGCTCTGGCGTCAGGATTTTTCTCGGGACTACTGCCGTCCAGTGGTAGTCAGAGCTTTGAAGCCTTACCGTTGACCCGTCGAGCCCTGTTATGGGACACCATTGCCGGTACGCTTCGATTCCCACTCGTCTTTGCCCTGGTGCTGATAATGCCGTACTACTTAGGCTACTCCCAACACGGGTTCTACACCGCCTGGGAGATCAGTCTGGCTATTCTAGTCGTGCTCGTTGCCACCGTTAGTACCCACTTACTAGGAGTAACCGCTGCTCGGATCGTGAAAACCATCACCCGGCACACCTTCATTCGGTTCTTGGCGATAATTTCTCTGGCGATTGTCGGTTTAGAGTTTTTTAGCGAGCCGAACGCGATCACGACCAGCTTAGCTGCTAGTTTCGACTCGATTACCTATGGCGAGCTGGTGTTGGTGCTATTAGGGTCGCTCGGGGTGACTGGGGCGGCTGTCTCGCTTATCGAATATCTGCACCCTGCGGACCGATCTACGACTCACCACCGTTACTGGGAACTCTTAACTCGCCAGCGGAATTTCCGCGGCGTATTTAGCTTAGGCGAATCATCGTTTGTCCGACACCTCTTGCTCCACCTGCGTAACGCCAAGCTCCATCTGCGCTTGGCGATTGTTTTCTTGCTTTACTTCTTATTCATGTGGATTTGGCAGCAGATTTTGCCTGCTGCCGAGGCGGTCGGCTTTTTACTCATGGGCGTGGCGGTCGGTCTGCTCGGTTTTTACTTGTCGTTCCGGTCGGGGAAAAAAACGGCTGTATTTCTCCAGAATCACCAGCATCTTCCCCTCAATACCTATAAACAAATTCGGGGGTCTTGGGCAGCCAGTGCCGTTGTCTTATTGATCTTTGCTGGCTTAGTTGGTCAATATACTCTGGAGTCAGCCGAGCTAGCTGCGCTTCAACAGCTGGGTCTGATGATACTAGCTGCCATCGGGATTCATAATTTTAGTTTCGCTCTGGGTTTCCGCTCCAGCCAAGAAGAAGGCGCCTACGTCGACCAGGGCTACGGCATTTTTCTGGTTTTAGCCAGTTACGTTCTGGTTTTTATCACCCACCAATCAATCGTGATCCTACCAACGGCTCAGGGTTGGATATTGATGATGCTCTGGGCGCTGGGATATTCGTGGCCACTGGCGGGTTTGTCACGCGCCTCTCGAGCTTAAGAGCCGTCTCGGTTACAATACGAGCATGAGAGTAATAATTTGGATAATAATTGTTTTATTTATCATTAGCTCGGTAGCCTTTTTCTTGGGATAAATGGCTGTCCAGATCCCTCGCTGGCTAAAAACCGTCGCGACCCATTTTCACGCGGAGGGATACGAGCTTTTTTTAGTTGGGGGAGCAGTTCGTGACCAATTGCTCGGCCGACCAACCGCCGAGTGGGACGCGGCAACTGACGCCAAACCGGACACGATCGAAACACTCTTTCGCCAGCTCGGCGCCCGCGGCATTGGAACAGTCGGAAAACGATTTGGCACGGTGACCGCGACTATTCAGGGAGAAACCTTGGAAGTGACAACCTATCGGTCGGAGCACTACAACCACGATTCCCGCAAACCAATTACAGAATTTGGCAGTTCGATCCGCGATGATCTTTCGAGACGGGATTTCACTGTTAACGCTATCGCCGCTAATTGTCGTGACGGCACACTGCTAGACCCATTCGACGGCCAGGCCGATCTTAAAGAGCGGATTATTCGAGCCGTTGGCAACCCAACGCACCGCTTCCACGAAGATCCGCTCCGAATGTTGCGAGCCATCCGTTTCGCCGTTCAGCTCCAATTCGAAATTGAAGACGAAACCCTGGCCGCTATCGGCCACGAACGCGAGCGGTTCGGTATTCTTTCCGCCGAACGGGTTGCCCAAGAACTCAACAAAATTCTTCTTAGCGAGCAACCCAGCCGAGGGATTCAGCTCATTGTGGAAACTGGCCTAATTAACTACATTTTACCGGAATTGCTACCGTCGATTAACCTGGAATTTGATCCGGCCGAGCATAAAGATATTTACGGCCATATCCTGCAGGTTTTAGACCAAACCCCGCCGAAACTCCAATTGCGCTGGTGCGCTTTGCTGCACGATATCGCCAAACCGAGTACCCGACGAAAAATTAACGGTGAGTATCATTTTCTCGGTCATGAGAACGTCGGCGCTAAAATGGCCCGCACCATCTTGCGACGTCTTAAGTATCCTAACGAATTTATCCAGTACCAGACCCATCTCGTTCGCCAACATCAACGGATCCCGGGTTACGACGGTTCGTGGAGCGATGGGGGAGTCCGGCGATTTGTCCGAGATGCCGGGGAAGCCTTAGACGATTTATTTGCCTTTGCCGAAGCTGATTTAACTGGGAAAAACGAGCGGAAACGCGCTCTGTATCAGTCGCGTCGTCAAGAACTACGGGCCCGGATCGAGCAACTTCAAAAAGAAGCGGAGATTGCCAAAATTAAAAGCCCACTAGACGGCCAGGAGCTGATGGAGCTATTTAAACGACCGGCCGGGCCCTGGATCAAACCGATTAAAGAGCACTTACTTGGCTTAGTTCTCGACGGCCAGCTCGGCGAACACGATAAAGAAAGAGCTGCCGAGATTGCTCGGCAGCTACTTAAGGACGGGGGCGCTTAGGCCTGGGGAACCACTTGGCTCTTGCGCAGGGTAATCAGCTCCCCCGCGTGGCCAGCCAACGGTTCCAGCAACGATAAGACGTTGAGGATTTGGGCCCGGATATCGGCCGGTTCCCTGAGTCGGTAAAGCCACTCCTTGGGCCGATCGGGCTGTTCCAAGCCAACTGGCCATTCCAAGTCAACTGGTAGGTGCGGTTGCTCTTGGAGATCAGCCAAAAGCGTTAACGGCGAGACCGCGCTTCTTTGCATGTCGGCGGGAGCCGGTCGGAAGTGGACCATCCTAGCGTCGTTCAGATCGGCGATCCAATCTTTCAGACGCTCGGGCGCCGTGCAGAGAACCCGGGTTGAGTCCTCTGAGATTGTCGGCACTTCCAGCGTTCCTGAGGCCAAGGTGACATGAGTCAGCCCGGGCACTAGCCAGAGGTAACGGCTGGCCACCGAAATCGGGGAAACTAAGGTGCTATGCATATATCCCTCCAAAAACTTTTCGTATGATAGCATCACTCGGGGAAGAAGTCAGCAATTTGGGGGTTAAATCTTGGCATAACCTTGTTTAGCCGTTAAGCTAGGAGAAGCTATGGAGGGACAAATTCAACAACCACAACCAACGCCAACGCCCGCGCCGGATCCTATAAAAAAACCGTCTTGGTTTAAACGTCATAAAAAGTTAGTCATGATTGGCATTCCGGTCATCGCCCTGTTAGTTCTTTCTGGGATCATTTGGTTTTTTGGCGCCAAAACACCAGAAGGGGAACCGCCAGCACCAAAAGTTACCAAACAAGAACCGCCCCCGCCGACCGAGCTGCCTCATTTGCTTAACGGTGTTATCGTGCCTCGTGACCTCTATAACCGTCATCCGGTCGCCGTCATGATCGAAAACTCGCAGGCCGCTCGGCCACAGACCGGCTTAGTCAACGCTGACATTGTGTACGAAGCCGTGACCGAAGGCGGGATTACCCGGTTTATGGGTGTTTATTCACAGGATTTGCCTGTCAAAGCCGGGCCGGTTCGTTCAGCCCGTAGTTACTTTATCGATTACCTTAGCGAATACGACGCGTTTTACGCCCATGCCGGCGGTTCACCGACGGCGTTGGCCCGGATCGGTCAGTACGGTATCAAAGATTATCCGCATTCAAGTGACGCCTATTGGCGCGAACCCCGACGCGGCGTCGCCAGTGAACACACCCTATTTACCGATGTCTCCAAGATTTTCCGCTTTGGCGTCGAGAAAAAAGGCTGGCCAGCCACTGTTGATTTTAAGTCGTGGTTATTCAAAGATCCGAATCCAACACCAGCGCCGGCGACCGTCGTCCGGATTAATTTTTCGAGTGGCCAGTTCAACACCGTTTGGAACTTCGATCCGGCGACCAATATGTACAGCCGGGTAATGGCGGGGGTGCCTCACAAAGACGCGGTGACCGGAGCGCAGATTACCGTCCGTTCAATTATCGCCATCTCTGTGCCACACTCAGCTAACCCACCGTACAAGGGGACTGGCAAAGAATCAGAATGGGCCATGGGTACTATTGGCGAGGGTGCCGCGACTGTCTTCCAGGATGGGCACGCCGTGAAAGGCAAATGGAAAAAACCTTCTAGAACCGAGCGAACCCGCCTCTACGACGAAACTGGCAAAGAAATTGATATCAACCGCGGCAAAATCTGGTTTGCCATCGTTCCTCAAGAGGGAAGTTACTCTCAAGGCTAACAAAAAAGACTCCGTGAGGAGTCCTTTTTGTCGGTGATGCGTTCAATTAGATTGAAGCAACAATCCGTAAAACAGTATTAACGTAGTGCTGTGAATGGTTGTAGGCAAACAAAGCACGTCGATGGTCACCGCTCGCTGCACCGTTGGCCGCTAAAAGCTTAGCCGAACCATACAGACAGTCGCGGGCATCGTTAACGTTTTTAATACCGTCACCGTTACCGTCGTGGGCGTAACCGCGCCACGTACCTGGCATAAACTGACACGGCCCTTGGGCGCCGGCGTACGAGCTTTTAGTCATATACCATGACTTACCAGACTCGATCTGCCAGACAGCCTCCAAAAGCTTCCAGTCGATACCGTAGGCCGCAGCCGCTTGCTGAGCCCAGGCTCGCTTGACAGCGAAGCCAGGGTCGGGCGTTTGGGTGCTGGCCGAGACGACAACCGGTTTTTTAACCGGCTGCCGGGTAACTGGTTTGCGCGCTTGACGCTGTTTCTTTTGATACTCGGATTCTTGCAGCTCAAAGGAGACTGTTTTCTCCGGCTCAACAACAATTTTCTCGTTGTAAGCCACTGTTACCTGAGCCTCGTAAACCGGTTCAACCGATACCGAGCTAGGAACTGACGTATCGTAGGCAGCCGTCACAACACCGACTGGAATAACCAGCGGTACCGCTAAAGCCAGTGTTAAAACTTGCTTTAGTAAGGCGCGATTCTTTTTAACGTTCTTGCTAAGGACTCGCTTAACCCTCCCTAAGTGCCGAAGCGCACGACGCTCCAGCGGGGTTAAGTTCATCTGATACTTAAAGTTTCAACTCCTTCCATTAACTGCGCGTAGGCAGTGCTTCCGAGGTTAGACCGTCTTTAAAAAAGACTTCCCTAGCGGAAGTGGGAACAATAGTACCAGGGCAACCCAACGGTGTCAACTGTCTAGATATGTATTTTCCTACAAACAAACCGGCCAGAGTTTGTTACACTTTCGACATGGACGATTGCCTATTTTGTAAAATAATTGCTGAAACGGTTCCGAGCCAAAAGATTTTAGAAACTACTCACTACATTGCATTTCACGACATTCATCCCAAAGCCCCGGTTCATGTGCTGATCGTGCCTAAACGCCACGTTGAGCGACCGGAAGAGCTCCGCAGTGAAGAAATCCACGACATGATAACGGGTTCGGAAGAAATCGCCCAAATCCTTAGCGTTAAAGAAACTGGTTACCGTTTACTCTTTAATGTTGGCGAGCACGCTGGTCAAGAGATTAATCACGTTCACCTCCACCTCATTGGTGGTGCCCTGGCAAAAGCGATGTATTAAAAAGGCCGCGCAAAGCGCGGCCCTGGATGCCCATGATTTTAATGAGCTACTTCTTGACGAACACCCACTGATCATTTGGGTCCCATGAGCGATCTGGATCACCATGCCAACCGTGTAGCCAGTATACGAGGGAGTCTTCGTTCTCAAGAAGGAAGATCCTCAACTCCCCGTCAGAGCCCTTAATCGGCTGCATGCCGATGTAAAAGTGCTCATTGCGCGGTTGATCTGGGTACCGTTCGCGACACTGCTCGCGTAGCGCTGGCCCAACCTCCGCGTCACAAAGCTTAAGGCCGAGACTTAACGCCTTCGCGTAGATTGCGCTTCTCTTCACTGCATTCGAGAAACCGAGGTCCCTGCCCGTCACGAGAACGAGATTGACTTCAGTTGGGTTACGCTTGACCCGAACATTCTTCAGAATGTCCATACCCCATTCACTAACCCTGTTGCCGTTACGAGTGAGTGATTGACAGTAGCCCCTGTAGGACTTGTGCCCACCCAGCTTAACGGACCGCCACACTGGGATCTCATCCAACGTGGCCAGATGGGGCCAGGGATTCTCCTTGCGCAAAAACCGATTGAGGGCTTTCAACTCCTCCTCACCTTCTGGACCGTTGATTCTCTCTATTAGAGTTAAAAGCGGTCCGTTCCAGAATGCACGAAGCGCTTTGTTATTGCCAAGCATGCCGGTAGACATGGTCAGCCTCCTTGTGATGTAGATTTGCATCGGCTTAGCCGAGACTGACAAATTATCAGCTTTCTAACCTAGAAAATCAACCGATTGAGGCTAAAAATCTTGAAAACTGCGAGCCATGGAACAGCGAGCGGTTTTCTCCGCCCGCCTGGAGCAAGCGTGCAGGGTTGGAGTGCAGAGGATAGGGGCCGCTTCGCAAGTAGGCCCCTTGTCCTCTGCAAAATAGTTCGGAAGTTACTCTTAACTTCCCTCTAAATATTTGGTACAATTTCACCTACATGGACGAGCGAACCGACCACAATACTGAACGCCCACGCTACTCACGCCGTGATGGCGACGAGGGAAGTCGCGGGCCGATTTCCGTCGAAGTTATGCTTCGCCGGTTTTTCCGTGACGTCCAACAGTCGGAAATTATGACGGAGATCAAAAAACGCCGGTTTTTCGAGAAAAAAGCTTCTCGCAATAAACGCCGAGCCGTCGCTCAAGTCCGAGCTGTCCGCCGCAAAACCAAACGCGGGTACTAATTATGATTGAGAAAATCGAAGCTGACCTGCTCGAGGCGATGAAGAGCGGGGATTCCGTTAAACGTGAAACGCTCCGGATGCTAAAAAGCTCGTTGAAAAACCTCCAGATCGAAAAGGGGAGTGAGCTAGGCGACGAAGACATCACTGCTGTTATTCAAAAAGAAGTCAAACGTCGCAAAGAAGCGATCGAGTCATATACCGCCGCCGGCCGGGCCGAGCAAGCCGCCCAGGAAGAGCAGGAAGCGACAATTCTTTCGGCCTACTTACCAGAGCAGATGAACGAGGATGAATTGCGCCAGCTCATTGTTAACCATCTCGCCGATAATCCGGCTAGCCCAGCAGAAATCGGCAAGGTGATGGGCGCGCTCAGCCCGACGCTCAAAGGCAAAGCTGACATGGGCTTGGTTTCTCGGCTCGTCCGGGAGCTTGTTCAGGGAACAAACACCGCGTAAGTTGGGGCTATGGCCGCCCCCAATCTCATCAGTATTAGCTTTCAAAACCAGACTGATATTGCTATCGATACCCATCAGGTCGAACTCCACCTGGAACGAATCTTGCGACGCCTCAACCAGACTGTTAGATTGAATACAGAGGTAATTTTTGTGGGGGATAAAAAAATCGCCGAGCTTAATGGTCAGTACCGACAAGTCAACGCACCAACTGATGTTCTCAGTTTCGAGACACCCGCAGCCGAGCGGGGTACGCTCCTTGGCTCGGTGGTAGTCAGCTTAGAAACCGCCCAAAAACAAGCCCAAGAAGCCGGCATTGCCTTGCTGGACGAAGTGAAAACCTTGACGGGTCACGGTTTACTGCACCTGCTGGGTTACCACCACCGATAACCATGAAACAGGGAAGGGATTTATGACCAAGGACAACCTAGTCGCCGGCATCGACATCGGCACCAACAAAATTGCGGTCTGTGTGGGGACGCTGAGCGAAGGCACAATTCATATCGTCGGCATCTCTTCGATTAATCACGGTGGCTTACGTAAAGGTGTCATTACCGATATCGAAGAAACCGTTTCGGCCTTGTCGCATGCCCTGGAAGAAGCCGAGCGAATGGCCGGTTCCAGTATCCAACACTCTTATATCGGTATTAACGGTTCCCACATCGAAACCATGCCGGCCAAAGGAGTCGTCGCTGTCTCTAAACCCAACGGCGAGATTGACCACAACGACGTCTTGCGGGTTGTTGATGCTGCTAAAACCGTGGCTCTGCCGCAAAATCGTGAATTAATTCATGTCTTTCCACACCACTTTACAGTGGACGGACACGAGGAAATTCGCGATCCCGTTGGCATGCACGGCATTCGCCTAGAAGTCGATGCCTTAGTTATTAGTAGCTCAGCGGCGGCCCTGCGTAACCTAATTAAAACCGTTGACCAGGCGGGCTTAGAGATCGACGGCATCGTCTTTGCACCGCTAGCAACCGCCAAAGCCATCACCACCAAACAGCAACGCGAAACCGGCGTAACTGTCATTGATCTAGGCGCTGGCTCAACCAATATCGCTGTTTTCGAAGAAGGGGAGCTGCTTCACGCCGCCAGCCTGCCGATCGGCTCAAAACATATCACCAACGATATCGCCATTGGCCTGCGGAAAAATCTGGATGTCGCCGAAGCTATTAAACTGAAATACGGCTCGGTCATTCCCGAGAATATCCGCGAAGCTGAGATGATCAACTTATCGGTCCTGGATCCGGCCGAGGACGAAAAAGTCGCTCGACGCCACGTGGCCGAGATTATCGAAGCTCGGATCAGTGAAATTTTCCAAATGGTTAAAGAAGAATTGCAACGAGTTGGGAAAGACGGCTTGCTACCAGCCGGCGTTATCTTCACTGGTGCTGGCGCTAGCCTGGAAGACTTATGCGAACTCGCCCGCAAACAGCTCCGCTTACCGGCTGAGTTGGGTTTCCCGACAGCTAATCTTTCAGGTATGATTGACAAAATTGACAATCCAATTTACGCTACCAGCGTTGGATTGGTTCTCTGGGGAATAGAAGAGGGGCAGGGGGCTACTACACGGACACTTCTGGACTTTGGTCGCTTAGGAGGGGTAATCGATCGGTTTCGAGGAATGTTGCGGAACTTTACGAATTAACCTAACTAAGGTACAAAGCATATAATTTCATGGATAAAGAAAGCCTGGACACCCTAGCAAATATTAAAGTCTGTGGCGTTGGCGGTTCAGGTGGGAACGCGATTGCCCGAATGATTGCAGCCCGCGTACGCGGGGTGGAATTTATTGCCGTCAATACTGATGCTCAGGCCCTGATTAATAACCCGGCACCGACTAAAGTTCAGATCGGCAAGGAGACAACTCGGGGACTGGGAGCCGGCGCTGACACTGAGGTTGGCCGCAAGAGCGCGGAAGAAAATAAAGACGAAATTTACGAGGTCCTTAAGGGCGCCGATATGGTTTTTGTCACTTACGGCGCCGGTGGCGGTACCGGAACTGGCGCTGCTCCGATGGTCGCCCAGATCGCCAAAGAGTTAGGCGCCCTAACCGTTGGTGTTGTGACGAAGCCGTTCAGCTTTGAAGGTCTTCGCCGCAAAAAAATGGCCGAGATCGGGATCGAAGAGTTGCGTGATAAAGTCGATACCCTCATTACCATCCCCAACGACCGGCTTCTTCAAGTTATTGATAAAAAAACCTCGCTGCCTGACGCGTTCGGCATCGTCGACGATATCCTGCGCCAAGGTGTTCAGGGCATCTCCGACTTAATTATCGTCCCAGGGATCATCAACGTTGACTTCGCCGACGTCCGGACCATCATGCACGACGCCGGGTCGGCCTTAATGGGTATCGGTCGCGCTAGCGGTGAAAACCGAGCGATCGAAGCCGCCCGCCAAGCGATCGATTC
>Ga0196963_10002108_pt1 | contig 12310 bp, 8 predicted proteins | sample S1_5metaG_FD_148600 | JGI IMG/M metagenome (GOLD analysis project Ga0196963, IMG submission 148600) | Soil microbial communities from Anza Borrego desert, Southern California, United States - S1_5 | ecosystem: Environmental > Terrestrial > Soil > Desert | place: USA: California | collected... | reverse complement strand
TGGTGGTCGTAACGCTTTCGGAGTTCGGCCGCACGACCAAGGAGAATTCTGACGCAGGCACTGACCACGCCGAAGCAGGCGTGATGTTCGTCGCCGGGGGCGGTGTGAAAGGGTTCACGCCGGGGGCGCGATCCGGCGTCATTGCGGCGCATCCAAACGACCCGGTTCCGTGGGTGACCGGGACGACCGAAAAGGTCAGCACGATGTTCGGCGCGAGCAGCCGTTACCTGAAGCGGTCTGTGGATTATCGTTCGGTCCTTGGCGAAGTCATTCGGGAGCATCTCGGCGCAAGCCAGGAACAGCTCAACCGGATCATTCCTGGCTACGCCGACGAGAGCCGCGAGAGGTTGCGTCTCGGCGGCGCCGTGAATGTGCGCGAGGAAAACAACAACACCGTTATTCGCGGTGAAGTTGATGTGGTGTAACGCAGGGCGAGTGTAACTCGCCCTTGGGGACAGAACGCCCGGTCGGGGACCGGGCCTACCAGGCTACTTCAGGCTTCCGAGATACTCGATCAGGTTGCGCAGATCTTGCTTCGAAAGAACCTGACCCATGCCTTCGGGCATGCCGGAGAGGCCGCGCTCGCGGGATTCAATGTCGGTCTTCTTGATCGTGACCAAGCCATCTTCGGGCGAGTTGATCACCATCTCGGTGGCGTTTTCACTCTTCAAGATTCCCGCGTAAGTGGCGCCGCTTTTCACGCTCACCACGAGTGTCTCGAAGCCGGCGGCAATGGCCTTGTTCGGCAGAACAATTGATTCGAGCAGGTATTCGCGGGTTTGGCGCGCCCCAATCCCGGTGAGGTCCGGCCCAACTTCGCCACCCTCACCATTTACTTTATGGCAACGAAGGCAGGCGACTTCCGCGCGTTCCACGAAGATTTTGCGCCCGGCTTCGCCGTTGCCGCCATACATGGTCGAACGGAACTCGCCGAGTTCATCATGGCTGGTTGCTTGGCCAGCAGCGCTTCCACGCGTGGCTTGACCGAAGGCCGAGCCAAGGCTGCTTCGAGCACGTCGAGAATCAGTTCGCGAGGGAGTTCGCCTTTTTCGAGGCGTTCAAGTTGGCGAACCAGAAGCTGATCCGCGGCGGCATCCTGAACTTTGGTGAGCGCTGAGAAAGCGGCTTGCTGCTCACTGACGCTCCCTTTCTCAATGGTTTGCTCGAGCCGCGCGAGAGCTGATGCGCCGGAGCCACTTGCGGCCTGGAGGCGAACGACTTCACGGCGGAGTTCCTCGTTGGAGCTTTTGCCCGCCGCTTCCAATGCTGCGGAAAGCTGTTCACTTTTCACGGCTGCCAACGCACGGAGCGCGGCAATGCGGGAAGGCGCGGAAGCATCTTCCTTGGCGGCGAGGGCTGCCAGTTGCGGAGCGGCAGCATTCAGGCCCAGAGCCGCGGCTGCGTTCGCAGCGGCGGCGCGAACGCGATCAGGGGCGGTGTTGAGGATGTCAGCGATGATTGGGCCGAGAGCTTCGGCCGCATGTTTGTTCTCGCGAATGCCCACAGCGGGGCGCCAGAGGCCGGTGATTCGGTCGCGGCCGGAAGGATGCTGCCAGTTTGCGAGGGCTTCCAGCGCTTGAACGCGGTGGATTTCCGCTGCGCCGGATCGGGCCACCACTTTGGCCAAACGCGCGGCGGACTCAGCAATGCCCAGGCGATAGTTCGCATTCACAGCGCGGAACATGGCGGGCTCAGTGAGCGACTCCGTTTCACTCAACTTGGCCAGCTCGTAGAGCGCGCCGCTAATCGGCACGTCGTTAATCGCACGAGCGGCTTCCGTCACGATGAATGGATCAGCGTCATCAAGGAAGTTGGCGATTTCCGCGCGTTGCAGGCGGCGCAGTGCAAGCAGCACACCCAAACGGACAGACTTATTCTGATGCTCCGTGGCCGCTATGAGGGCGTCCGGTTCATTCAATCCGAGGAGGCCCATCACAGCCGCGTGGCGGATGTATTCATCCTTGTCCGCGTTGCGCTCCAGCAGTGCAACCAAAGCGGGGAAGGCCTGGGAGCGGCCGAGTTTTCCAAGCGCCAAAGCGCTGTGATATTGGACGCGCGGGGAAGCATGGTTCAGGTTGCTGATGAACGCCTCGAACGCCTCTTGCGCATTGGCTTCGCCTAAAACTTTTGTGGCCTGGGCTGCGACTTCCGGCTCGTTGTCCCGGAGCAAAGGCATGAGCGCCTTTGCGACTTCCGCCGCTTGCCGCGAATTGAGCGCATGCGGGCGGGCAAGGATTTGCCCCAAAGCCCATGTGGCATGCACGCGGCTAAGCGTGGTCTTTCCGCTGCGCGCCTCGTTCTGCAAAGCGCTGACTGAGGCCTGGCCGCGACCGGCCAGTTCAAATTGGGCTTCCTGGCGGACGCGCTTGTGCGGGTGGCTCAGCAAGCTGGCCAACTCCTTCACGCTTTTGCGGGCAAAACCTTCCTTCAACAGACGTTTCGATTCGGCTACCAGCGGATCGGAAGCGCTCTGCTCTTCATAGACACGGTAAACACGGCCTTTGCCAGTCATACTCCAGCCCTGCACCCAATCGACAAAGTAGAGGCCGCCGTCTAAGCCAAAGTCCGCATCGGTGGGCAACGCTTCCCACACAAACTTGTCCCGTTTGTCCAAGGTGAAGGACGCGCCGTTAGGCTTGAGGTTTAAGGACATGATGCCGCTGCCGCGCCCACCATGGAAATCGACGATGAAGAAGTGATCTTTGTAAGCCGCAGGCAGGCCAACGCCGGGATAATGCGCCAGGCCGGAAGGGCCATCGGTTATGTTCGTTAACGGCGCGAGATGGTGCGCGGATTGGCCTTCGTGGCGAGGGTGCCAGAGCTTCTCGCGATTCCAGGGGCCGCGCGGGTTGGGCCAGTCGTTGAATTGATACCCGACGCGCCAGCCGCTATCCCCGCCTTCGGCAAGGTAGGTTAAACGCGCGCGATCGCCGCCGTCGGAGTTGTTATCGACGGTGAAGAGATTCCCGAAATCATCGAAGGCGATTTCCTGTGGATTGCGGAGGCCGAAGGAAAACATTTCCAACCCAGAACCGTCCGGATTGCAACGAAACACCGCGCCGCTGTCTGGATCGCCCACATGTTTGCCCTCGAAAGGAATGTTTGCGCCGCGATCGCCAATTGTGAAGTAAACCTTCCCGTCAGGACCAAACGTCAACCCGTGCAGATCGTGCCCCAGGAAGCCGATGCGGACGCCGTAACCATGGTGGAGCGACTTGCGCCAATCCGCGACGCCATCGGAGTTCTGGTCCCGAAGAAGCCAGAGGTTAGGCAGATTGGCGTACCACACATTCCCCTTCCATTCGAGCACTCCAGCGCCAATGCCATCGAGCGGGTGATTGAATCCATCGGCGAACACGGTGGACGCATCCACTTTCCCGTCTCCGTTCTGGTCCACCAGCAATTTGATCCGGTCGCTGTGCTTGCTGTAATTGGCGATATTATCCCGCTCATGGCGCTTGAGCATGGCGAGACGATCCTCGACCGTCCGGGCCGCGAGATCTTCGTCCAACCAGGTGTCCTTGCCGCGGATGTCGGTGACACCCCGGCTGTGGCGGAAGGTTTCAGTGACGTAGATTTTCCCGTCATTGGCGATGTAGAAGGAGACGGGATTCGCGATGTGCGGCTCAGCGGCAATGACCTCAGCCTTGAACCCTGGAGGAAGCTGAAAGCCGCGCATGGCATTTTCGCCCTCATTTGAAGCAGCGGCGACTTCAGGGGCATTGGCGTTGCGCGTGCCGACCTCGGCAGTGTGCGTGGTGACGATAGAAGCGCACGCGATAAGCGCGGCGACATGACGGGAAACGCGATGCACGAGCATGACGGGGCGAATATACCCAAAGACTTCTAACGGGCAATGGGGATGCTACGTGAGCGTATTAACCGCGCCGGATGAGAAGATCTAACCGCTCGGCAGCCCCAACGACCTCTGTAGATGCAAGCTTCAGCTTGCGTTTGTCTTAGCGGGCCAGCGCAATGTTTTAAACGGACGCAACCTAAAAGGTTGCGGCTACATTGCGGCTACAGGCCCTCGCCGTCATGCAGCGCCAAATTTGCCGAACATCGCCTCAAGCTTGTCGCTCTCAAGGAAGCCTTGCAATTGGCGGATGCGGCTGGGATGCCGCATTTTGCGAAGCGCTTTGGCTTCGATTTGTCGAATGCGCTCTCGCGTCACTTTGAATTGCTTGCCGACCTCCTCGAGTGTGCGGGAATATCCGTCGAGCAAACCGAAGCGCAATTCGAGCACCCGCCGCTCGCGGTCGCTTAAGCTGGAGAGCACATCGCCCATCTTGCCTTTAAGCAAGCTGTAGCTCGTCATTTCCGAGGGGTTCTCGGCCCCTTTGTCCTCAATGAAATCACCGAAGTTGGCGTCCTCGCTCTCGCCGACAGGGGCCTGCAGGGAGATGGGTTGCTGCGCCATCTTCAGGATTCCGCGCACGCGTTCCACCGGGATCTGCATTTCGTCGGCGAGTTCTTCCGGTGAAGGTTCACGCCCGAAGTCCTGCACCAACTGCTTCTGCATGCGCATCAGCTTGTTGATCGTTTCGATCATGTGCACCGGGATGCGAATGGTGCGGGCCTGGTCCGCGATGGACCGCGTGATCGCCTGGCGAATCCACCAGGTTGCGTAAGTCGAAAATTTGTAGCCGCGGCGATACTCGAACTTCTCGACCGCCTTCATCAGGCCCATATTTCCTTCCTGAATCAGATCGAGGAAACTCAGGCCGCGGTTGGTGTATTTCTTGGCGATGGAGATGACGAGCCGCAAGTTCGCCTCGACCATTTCCGTTTTCGCCTGAAGCGCTTTGCGGCTGAAGAGCTGAAGCTGTTTGAAAGCGACCAGATAACTCTCCGGCTGCATGCGGACCAGGAGGTCGAGGCTTTCCAGCTTGCGACGCTCCGCATGAATGGCCTGCTGGGTGATGGCGGTTTTGCGCTCTTTTTCCAGCGCTGCAATTGTCTCGAGCGACGAGCGGATTTTGTCGTGGATATTTTCGGCCACGAGAGACATTTCCTCGATGACCTTCTGCTTGAAGTAGAAGCGCGCGAAAGAGCGTTGCAGCGCATTGTCCGCGCGCGTGAACTCGCGCTGGGCGCGGCTGCGGGCTGAGGCGCTTTGGGCGGAGCGGAACTTGGCGTACCGGGCATCCACAGCCTGGTCGAGCCTGCGAACATCTTTCACCAGGCGGCGCAAAGCGCGGACATGCTGCTCGCGGCTGTCCACCTTCTTGTCGACGATCACGCGATCGAAGCGCTCCTTGGGAGGCTCCGAAATCAGTTTATCAGCGAGCGCGAGGTGCTCTTTGCCCGCGAAGCCGAAGCTGTATATGATCCGGCGAACTTCGTTCTCGGCCTCCTCGATTCGTTTGGAAATCTCAACCTCCTGCTCGCGAGTGAGCAAGGGCACCTGCCCCATCTGCTTGAGATACATCCGAACGGGATCATCGAGAATATCGAGGCGGGATTTGTCCTCCTCATCCTCGGGCTCGGGCTGGCGCACGCGATCAACCTCAGCCTGGTCCACGATCTCGATCTCGAGTCCACGGAGCTTGGCGTAGATCTCGTCGAGATCCTCTGGCGTAACGACGTTGTCAGGCAGGGCGTCCGCAATGTCGGTGTAGGAGAGATACCCTTGCTCCTGCGCCAGGCGAACGAGTTCCTTGACCTTCTCGGTAATGTCCAGGCCCCCCTGGGTGCGGGTTTCAGTGACTTGCGGGAGTGGCGGCTCCGGCGACGGGGCTGGGACTACGGACGGAGCAGAGGCGCGCGTGGTATTGTTAGGGGGCGGGGACTCTGTTCTATGCCGGGCCGCGCCAAAGATGAGTGTGCGGCGGGTTGGCTTGGCTTTTCGAAGGGCGGACTTTGCCCGCGAGGGTCGTGCGGCCGGTTTGGACGTTCGTTTGGGGATGGCTTTGCGTTTGAGCGCCTTGCTCTTAGGCGCGCCACCTCGGGCTGCTGGCTTCTTCGCTTTGGCTTTAGCCATATAAGAGCTGGGAAAGGCCGGGTTTAGAGGGATTGCTCGCGAGAGTGGTGAAGGGCGAGGGATCGGTCAAGGAGAAACAATGAAAAGGCCGCCCCACTCGAGGCGGCCAACTCAATACTGTTAACCGAACCGGCCAACGTAGCGCCGAACGTCATTGGTTCAAGGGGGAGAATGGTAACGTCTTTGAGGCGCGACACGCCTGCTTCCTAATGTAGCGGCAAGCTTCAGCTTGCGCTGGCCGCTAAGAAGCCCAAGTCCGCCCGACCTGCCTGCTACCTCGTGAAGTGCTGCCAACACTTTCCGTGGCAGACTATGCGAGGTTCAACCAAACTAAGCCTGACAATCACAACCTCGCCGTTTTAGAATCCTCAAATGCGTCCTCTCTGCGAACGAGTCGCAAATGTGTTGTTCGTGTTTCTCTGCTTTGTCCACGCTTCGGCGGAGCAGCCCCCAGTCCTTCTGGTCTCGTTCGATGGGTTTCGGGCCGATTACTTGGATGCCGTCGCAACCCCCAACTTCATCAAGTTCGGCAGGCAAGGTGTGCGGGCCAAGGCGCTCGTGCCCCCCTTTCCTTCAGACACCTTTCCCAGCCACTATTCAATGGTCACGGGCCATCACCCAGACGAGCATGGAATTGTCGCCAATGTCTTCCGTGATCCGCAATCCGGCGATTGGTTTAATTTTCAAGATGCGACCTCCATCTCCTCCCCAAAATGGTGGCAAATAGAGCCTATCTGGGTAACCGCCCGGCGTCAGGGATTCCGCACCGCAACATGCTTTTGGCCCGGAAGCGGCGTCGAAATCGCGGGGCTTCGGCCCAATTATTGGCTTCCGTATGACAGCAACCTTCCCACTGACGCGAGAATCGAGCAGGTCATCGCCTGGCTGCAATTACCTGAGAGTCAAAGGCCCCACTTTCTCACACTTTACTTCAGCTTGGTCGATAAAGCCGGGCATGAGTTCGGGCCCGCTTCCCCGCAAGTCCGTGAGCAAATCCATCTTGCTGACCAGGCGGTCGGCTCGTTGATGGCCAGGCTACCCAATGTAGATCGCATCAACGTGATCATCGTGTCCGACCATGGAATGGCGCAACTCATGCCCCAAAAGATCATTGCGTTAAGCGAGCGCCTAACTGAATCGGAAGCGGAATCTCTCTCCAAGTCCGATCTAGCGGAGGATGAACAAGACCGCCTCCTGGAAAAGTTGCAAGGCCTACCCCACGTCAGGTTCTACAAACGGCGCGAGTTGCCTCGTCGGCTTCGCTACGGCGCAAATGCGCGGATTCCGAGTCTTGTTCCTATTTTGGAAGAAGGAGCGACTATCCTCTGGAAAAAGGAAGATTGGGACCGCTTCCCAATGCGCGGTAATCATGGCTACGACAACAAGCACAAGTCCATGCACGGCATTTTCCTCGCGAGAGGCCCTTCCTTTCGCGCAAAAGGGACTGTTGGCGAAATCTCGAACATCAACGTTTACAATGTTGTGTCAAAGGTGTTGGGGATGCAGCCATTGCCCAACAAAGGTGACCCTTCGGTGGTAAACCGGATCGTTGGGCCGTAAAACTCATCGCACACCAGCGCCTGTCATTGCCGACGACTGCGGCACCGGCAGCGCTGTAGCATTTGCCTTACACGTAAGCATAGCGGCGGGCGCAAGCTAAAGCTTGCGGCTACAAAAGCGGTGGGTCGCTTGCAGCAACGGACATCGGACTTTACCCTCGCACAGGGGGGAGTTCACCACCGATGGAGTGGGTCGGCCAGTTACAATCCGCACAACCTATCACGCACGCCGTGCTCATCTTGAGCGCGGTTATTGCGTCGGGGCTTGCCTTGGGCAGCGCGAAGGTCCGTGGCATCGGCCTCGGGATTGCGGGGATCCTGTTTGCAGGGATTGGATTTGGGCATCTCGGCTTCACAATCCTTCCGGAAGCGCTGGAGTTCGCGCGTGATTTTGGATTAGTCGTTTTCGTCTATGCGGTGGGGATGCAAGTGGGGCCAAGCTTCTTCGCTTCACTTCGGCAGAATGGCCTCACGCTGAATTTGCTGACTCTCGCCGTGGTGGTGATGGGAGCCGCCGTGACAGTCGGCTTAGCCCGATTGTTTGGGATCGACATGGCCGCTGCGGTGGGCCTTTTCTCAGGGGCCACCACAAACACGCCTTCGCTAGGCGCGGCGCAGGAGGCGCTTCGCTCCATGCCGGGCATGGATCCCGCCCGAGTGTCGCTGCCGCCAATGGGTTATGCGATCGGGTATCCCTTCGGGATTGTGGGCATCATATTGAGCATGCTGCTGTTCCGGGCGCTGTTCCGGGCCGACCCAGTGGCTGAAGCAAAGGAGTTTGAACAAGCCGCCCGGGGGCAGGTGAAGAGCCCCGTGCGCATGAATGTGCGGGTGGAAAACGAGAATCTCGAGGGGCTAAAGCTGGAGGCGCTGCCGGGATTGCGGGAATGGGGCGTGATTATCTCGCGGATCAAACGCGCCGGCGAGGCTGAGGTGCGCCGGGCTCACCCGAGCGATGTCGTTCACGTTGGAGACACACTGCTGGCGGTAGGCGCACGCGGTGACCTCGAACAGTTCCGTCTCGTGACGGGCGCTGAAAGCGCTGAGGATCTGGTGGAGTTGCCGGGCCCAGTGCAGCGGCAGCGGGTGGTGCTCACGTCGAAAAACGTGGTCGGAAAAACGTTGGCGCAGCTCGCCTTGGACCGGCGGCATAGCGTCACAGTCTCACGGCTCACGAGAGCGGGGTTGGAGTTGGTCGCGCGGCCGGACTTGCGCCTGCAATTTGGAGACATGCTCCAGATCGTTGGCCAACGGGATGACATTGATCGGGCCGCGAAGGAGCTTGGCAACTCTCTCAAGGAGCTGAACCACACCGACTTCATTCCGGTGTTTCTTGGAATCGCGCTTGGTGTGATGGTGGGCGCATTCCCGCTCTCTTTCGGGAACATGCCCGCGCCCGTGCGGCTGGGGATAGCGGGCGGCCCATTGCTCGTCTCGATCATCCTCAGCCGCATCGGAAAGATTGGCCCGCTTGTGTGGCACATGCCTGTCAATGCCAACGCCGCGTTGAGGGACTTTGGAATCTGTCTTTTCTTAGCGGCGGTCGGCTTGAAGAGTGGGCAAAGGTTTTTTGAGCTGCTCTTTGGCGCGGAAGGATGGCTTTGGGTAGTTTGCGCGGCGGCGATCACGCTGCTGCCGCTGCTGGTGGTCGGGCTTGCCGCCCGTTTGATATTGAAGCGGAATTTCACGGAGGTGACTGGCTTGCTGGCGGGGAGCATGACCGATCCGCCTGCGCTGGCGTTTGCCTGCGCGATGTCAAACTCCGACGGACCAACCGTCGCTTATGCGACCGTTTATCCATTAACGGTGTTCCTGCGAATCCTGGCGGCACAGGGGATCGTGCTGTTCTTCGCGGGAGGTTAAGAGGAGAATCCGATTTGCTGAAACCAGCCATTTGGCCAAGACTTGTTCCAGAGCCGTATGACCAGCTTGTCGCGCGAAGCGCGAGACATTTACAAAGACCTGTGCGCGAAGGCCCACAATCCCCAGGCGAGCGCCGCTGAAAACACGCGCATTGCGGAGAGCGTGCTGCGCACGGTGGTTTGCCTGCTCAGCCAAATCATGATGGCTGACGGGAATCTCTCCTTGAGCGAAGTGCGGATCATTGAGGAGATCCTCGAGGGCATGCAGGTCGATGTGAAAGCATGCATCGATGTGTGGAACAAGAAGTGGCCGCACATCGCGCATGACATTCCGTACTTTATCGAAAGCGCCGCTCGGCACGACAAAGTGCAAGGAACCAGCAAAGCCGCTGAGCTGCTCCACGGGTTAAATGAACTGGCGCTGCACGCGGCAGCGATTGACGGCCCGGCGTCCGAGCGAGAGGTCCGCTTCATCACCGGCTACATGGATGGAATTAAAAGATCCTTGCAGCAGGAAGGAGTGGCGGTGGAGCACAAGGCGGCGACGAAGGCTGAGCGGAGCTTGCAGGAACTCTTGCAGGATTTGGATCGGTTGGTTGGCCTCGCGCAGGTGAAGAAAGATGTCACTGGGCTCGTGAACCTGGTGAAGGTGCGCCAGATGCGCCAGCAGCATGGCATGAAGGTGCTGCCACTTTCATTGCACCTCGTGTTCACAGGAAACCCGGGCACGGGCAAAACAACGGTCGCGAGGTTGCTGGCGGAGATCTACCGCGCGATTGGGCTGCTGAAGAAGGGGCATTTGGTGGAAACGGACCGCTCCGGCCTGATCGCGGGATACGTTGGGCAAACGGCGTTGAAGGTCCAGGAGTCAGTGACCAAAGCGCGAGGAGGGGTGTTGTTCATCGACGAGGCTTACACGCTGACGCCAAAAGAGGATGGTGAAGATTATGCGGGGGAAGCGATCGCAACGCTGCTTAAGCTGATGGAGGATCATCGGGATGATGTGATTGTTATCGTCGCGGGATACTCCGATTTGATGGAGCAGTTCCTCGAGTCCAATCCCGGGCTACGGTCACGCTTCAACAAGTTCATCCACTTCCCGGATTATTCGCCCGAGGAATTGTACGAGATTTTCCGCGTGATGTGCGAGCAGTCAGACTACACCTACGACGAGGCGACCGGGCAGCGGGCGCTGGAGGCCTTAACGAAAATGTGCGCCGTGAAGGACGAGAACTTTGCGAACGCGCGCGCGGTGCGGAACCTTTTCGAGCAAACGGTGCAGAACCACGCGAACAGGATTGCGATGGCAGGGTCTTGCGACGCGCGGGATTTGATCACGCTTAGCGCGGTGGATTTGCCGACCTTCTGATCTTCAACGCGGCGCGACCGCAACGCACTCGATCTTCTTCACCTGGCCGAGTGGGCTGAGCGCTTCGACGGTCTGGAGCGATTCCACATCAAAGCCAGCGCCACGGAGCCGGGCCTGAATCTTGGCAGGTGTGTTTAAGAACAATGGGGGCCAACCTGTCTTGCGATCCCATGCCTGGCGCAAACTGTTAGGGAGGCGCGAATAAATGGCTGCTTTCAACTTTTTACGCTGGGCCACCTTCTCCGGGAACGTCTCTTCCGCAAAGCAGTCGAAGAAAAACTTCCCGCCGCCGCGAAGCCAGCCGAAGATGTTTTGGACCAGGCTCGGTGTGAGGTCGCAGCCGTTGCCGAACACGCCGACACAGTAGATGAAGTCCAGAGAATCCTTTGGCAGCCGGAGAGCCATTAGATCCGAGCAGCGCAGGGAAATGTTGCTTGTGCAAATTTCATCCGCTTTCACGGGGCGCTGGGCGGCATCGAGCATGCGTTGTGAAATGTCCACGCCCAGGAGGCTGTTCACATTCGTGAGGCAATGGAAGTAGCGCCCGGCGCCGCAGCCAAGATCGAGCACATCGATGGGGTGAGGAAAACTGCCGCTGATTCGTGTGAGAACCTGCCGAACTCTGAGGTAGTCGTCCCCCTTGATGTGAAGCTCGTCTGCCGCACGGTATTCCGCGGCAGTCTGATCGTACATTTCTTGAACCAAGCTCATCCCACTTCGCGACGTTTCGGCGCGGAGATTATATAGCCGCGCTGCATGTGGCTCGCTATCAGGCTGCGCCCTGACAAACGAGGGCGCGAAATGCGGAGAAGAGGAACCGTTGGCATCTGCAAACATGTTTTGTGTAGCGAATGACCGTATGCTCCCACAGCTTTCAGGGATTTGGGGTTCCTTCGCTCAGGCTTCTTGCAGCGCAAAAAAGGGGTGTTCAACGGACCCCAAATTTCAGCGGCCGCACTCATTGACGAATGCGGAATGTGTGGAACCTTATTGTTCAACCCCGAGAGGAAGGAAGGCAATGCGAGGTATTCTTTGTACGGTAACTAAGGCGGTATTAACAATTTGCGCGGCTGCGACTCTCAGTCTTAACGCGGCTACAATTCTCCCCCAAGGCATGAATTCGACCGGTGGGTTCCGGGTTCGTATTCTGAACAATATAGATGCTGGCTTGGCGCTGCAAGGCTCCGCTGATCTGCGTTCCTGGACGACCATTCAGGAAAACGTCCCTGTCACTTTGGACACCACCGTCACGGACAATAGCGCGGGCGCTGCCCGCCAACGCTTTTACCGCTTGGCCAAACCAAGCCCTGTGGTTCAGCTCCCGGAATTGGCCACGCTGCCGAACCAGGTGTTCACCGCAAGCGAAGGTTTCGACACCGTGCAGTTTGCTCCTTCTGGGGCGCTTGGGATGATTGTTTGGAAAAATCAAAACCTGGTCTATCGAGAGCGTAACACCAGCGGATCGTGGAGCGAAGCAACCATCTCCAGCAGCGGCCGCACCTTCACAGCTGGCTCTCGCGAAGAATTCCGGTTTCAA
>Ga0196963_10002107_pt1 | contig 12316 bp, 9 predicted proteins | sample S1_5metaG_FD_148600 | JGI IMG/M metagenome (GOLD analysis project Ga0196963, IMG submission 148600) | Soil microbial communities from Anza Borrego desert, Southern California, United States - S1_5 | ecosystem: Environmental > Terrestrial > Soil > Desert | place: USA: California | collected... | reverse complement strand
GCGGGGACATAGAGCCGGCCTATCGCGGCATCGGCGTGAATGTCGCGCAGGATGTTCGTGAGCTGCAGCGCCCGCCCAAGATAGAGCGCGAACTCGCGCTCGGCGCCGCCGTCAGCGCCGAAGATCGGCAGCGACAGCCGGCCGATCGTGCCGGCGACGCGGCGGCAATAGAGATCGAGCTCGGCGCGCGGGGGAGCCACCAGCGGGCCGTCGACATCCATCTCCATGCCCCGCGTCAGCTCCTCGAGCTCGTCGCGAGGCAGCTCGAAGCGCCGGACGACCGGAAGCAGGGCCTGCGTGAGCTCGTGGGTCGGCATGCCCCGGTAAAGACGATCGATCTCCAGCCGCCACTCCGCCAGAGCCGCGCGCTTCGCCTCAGGCGTGCCGTCGTTATCGGCGACATCGTCGAGGGCGCGGGCCAGATCGTAGAGCGCAAACATGGCGCGCCGGCGCGTGCGCGGCATCAGCGCCATCGCCCAGTAGAAGGTCGAGCGTGTGCGGGTCTTGGTCATCGCGGGAACCCGCGTATGGCGCCCCACAGCAGCATGGCGGCTTTCTCAACGGCAGGAAGCTCGACCCGGAAGGCCAGCGGATCGTAGCGCCGCAGCCGCCTCGCCAGGCGACGCGAGATGAACAGGATCGCCGTGGCTTCCATGCGCAGCCGCCGGTCGGGAATCTGGCGCGGCAGCGTCGCGGCCAGAGTGTTGAGCTGAGCCACGCCGTCGAGCACGCGGTTGATCACCCGGCGCATCGCGGGTGAGGTCGAGGACGCCAGCAACGCCTCGGGCGGCAGGCCGTTCTCGCGCAGCCAGTCGCTGGGGATGTAGAGCCGCTGCAGCTCGCGCCAATCCTCCTGGCAATCCTGCAGGTGATTGAGGATCTGAAGAGCGCTGCACAGCGCGTCAGAGGCCGGCCAGGCGGATTTTGGCACCCCGTGCAGCTCGAGCAGGAAGCGACCCACGGGAGCCGCGGAGAAGCGGCAATAGGCGAGAAGGTCGCTCCAGCTGCGGCACTGACGGTTGGCCGCGTCCGCCTTGAAGGCCTGCAGCAGATGCCGCGCGTGCTCGATGGTCAGGCCGCGGGCGGCGAACAGCTCGCGCAGCGCCACGGCGTCGCTGTCATCGCTGATCCGCCCGCTGAGATTGGCATCGATCGTGTCGAGCCGGCGCAGCTTCTCGGCCGTATCCAGGTGCGGGGCGTCGGCGATGTCATCGGCGCCACGGGCCACCCGATAATAGGCGGCAACGACGGTCCGCAGCTCGGGCGCGATCAGCCACGAGCCGACCGGGAAATTCTCGGTCGCGGCGGTTCGGTTCGGGGCAGGGGTCGTATCGTTCATCGGGTGCGGATTCGCGCTATACAGGGCTCAGTCTATGGGTTTCGGGGCCGTGCCGCACGATTCAGCCGTCTATTGCCTGGAACAGGTCCGGCGCTACGACCGGGAACGCTACCTGTGCGCCGTGACCGCGCCGGAGCCGGCGCGCGGCCGGCTCCTCGCGTTGTACGCCTTCAATCTCGAAGTCTCCAAGGTGCGCGAGACGGTCAGCGAGGCGCTGCTCGGCCAAATCCGCCTGCAATGGTGGCGGGAGGCCCTGGCCGAGTTCGCGCGCGGCAGCGTGCGCGCCCACCCGATTGCCCAGGCGCTGGACGAGGCGCTGCGGGAAAGCCCGGTCCGGCCTGCGCTCTTCGAGAGGCTCCTGACGGCGCGCGAGTTCGATCTCGATGACGCGCCGCCGCCGACCCTGGCGGTGCTGGAGAACTATGCGTCCGATACCTCTGCGGCCTTGCAGCAGGCGGCCCTCGACATCCTGGGTGTCGCGGATGACGCCGCGGACCGCGCGGCAGTGGCGATCGGCACCGCGTGGGCGCTGATCGGCCTGCTGCGCGCCGTGCCCTTCCACGCCCGGCAGCGCCGGCTTTATCTGCCGGCGGATCTGTTGGAGAAGGAAGCGGTGAGCCCCGATGCGCTGTTCGAAGGACGGCCGGGCCCTGGCTTGAAGGCCGTGGTGCAGGCTGTCGACGCCCGGGCCGGGGAGCATCTTGCCGCGGCGCGGGCGTTGCGGCGGGAGGTGCCGAAGGCGGCGCTGCCGGCCCTGCTGCCGGCCGTCTTTGCCGATATCCATCGCCGGCGCCTGGCTGCCGTTGACTACGACCCGTTCGCCCCGGCGCTGCAGCAGCCGATCCCGTTCGACGCGCTGCGCCTTGCCATCGCGGCCTGGCGCGGGCGCTACTGAGACTGTGCTACCGTTTCCCGCATGAGCGAGGTCTTCGACCCGCGGCGCCCGGATGTGATGGCCAATCCGTACCCGGCCTTCACGGCGCTGCGCGCCAAGAACCCGGTCTACTGGAGCCCGGTGCTCAAGGGCTGGGTGCTGACCCGCTACGTAGACGTGCGCGCGGCCCTGCACGACCCGAAATTGTCGGCCGACCGCATCACGCCCTTCATGGACAGTTTGCCGCCAGCCCGCCGGGTGGCATTGTCGGGGCTCGAGCGCATCCTCACGCGCTGGGCGGTGTTCGTCGATCCGCCGGTGCACACGCGCCTGCGCGGCTTGATGAACAAGGCCTTCACGCCGCGCGCCATCGAAAAGCTGCGGGCGCGCATCGGCATCATCGTCGACCAGCTGATCGATCGCGTGGCGCCACGCGGCCGCATGGACATGATCGCCGACTTTGCCTATCCGCTGCCGGCGACGGTGATCGCGGGCATGCTCGGCGTGCCGGAGAAGGACGTCGAGCGCTTCAAGAGCTGGTCGGACGATCTTGCCGCCTTCGTGGGCGGCGCGCAGGCGACACCGCAGAAGTACGAGCGCGCCTGCTACGGACTGTCGGAGATGGACGGGTATTTCCGCGCCATCGTGCGCGAGCGACGCGCCTCGCCGGAGAAGAAGGACGACGTCATCGGCGGCTTGGTCGCCGCCGAGGAAGACGGCCGTGTGCTGAGCGAGGACGAGCTCGTCGCGACGGCGGTGCTGATCCTGTTCGCCGGGCACGAGACGACGGCGAACCTGATCGGCAACGGCATGATTGCGCTGCTTGACCACCCTGAAGAGATCGCCAAATGGCGGGCGCGGCCGGAGATCGCCGAATCAGCGGTCGAGGAGCTGCTGCGCTACGACAGCCCGGCGGCGAGCGTCACGCGCGTCGCCAAGGACGTGGTCACCTATGGCGGGCGCCGGATCGCGCCCGGCGACCGGTTGTTCCTGATGATCAACGCCGCCAACCGCGACGGCGCGCAATTCAAGGATCCGGACCGGCTCGACCTCGAACGGCCGGATAACCGCCACATCGCCTTCGGGTATTCGGCGCATTACTGCATCGGCGCACCGTTAGCGCGGCTGGAAGGCGAGATCGCCTTCACGCGGCTGCTCGCCCGGTTTGACGGCATCGAGCTGGAGCGGCGCGACCTCGAATGGAGCGACAATCTCGTGCTGCGCGGGGCGAAGGAAATCCCGCTGCGCTTCACGGCGCGCTGACGCAGCGGTCAATGCGGCCCGAGCAACGCATCCAGCACGGCGCGCTCGAGCCGCTGCCGCTCCCAGTCAGGAACACCGTCGATGACAGACCCCGACGTCGCGCGCGAGAGCTTGCGGCAGAAGCATGTCCTGGGGTGGAGCCTTCGGCCGCGAGAATTTCAGGGCAGAAAGAAGCTTGAAGGCGTTCATGGCGCATTCCTTTTGCAACAGACAGGATTCGGTGAAACAGTCGGCTCAGGCTGTCAGCGTCGAATCGATCGTCGTCGCGGGAAATGCTGCATGACACGGGCAGGGTAAGCGGCGTTTGCGCAATGCGCAAGCGGGGGATGCACTACTCCGCGGCGGCTTTGGCGCCGAGCCAGATGTCGAGATCGGCCAGCGCCCGGGCGCTCATCAGCCGTTTGCGGTCATCGCCGCGGATCTTCTTGCTGGTGCCGGGCGGCAGCGGCGGGAACAGGCCGAAATTGCAGTTCATAGGCTGGAAGGTCTCGGCATCGGCGCCGCCGGTGACGTGCGCGAGAAGCGCTCCCAGTGCCGTGGTCTCCGGCGGTACGTGGGGCGCCTGGCCGAGGCGCTCGGCGGCGGCGAAGCGCGCGGCGAGCAGGCCGATGGCGGTGCTTTCGACATAGCCTTCGACGCCGGTGATCTGGCCGGCAAACCGCAAGCGCGGATCGGCGTTGAGCTGCAACGTGCCGTCGAGCAGCGTCGGCGAATTGAGGAAGGTATTGCGGTGCAGGCCGCCGAGCCGCGCAAATTCGGCGTTCTCCAGCCCGGGAATCATGCGGAAGATTCGCGTTTGCTCGCCGTGCTTGAGCTTGGTCTGGAAGCCAACGATGTTGAACAGCGTGCCGAGGGCGTTGTCCTGCCGGAGCTGGACGACGGCGTGGGCGCGCCGCCCGGTGTTGGGATCGGTCAGGCCGACCGGCTTCATCGGGCCGAAGCGCAGCGTGTCGACGCCGCGCGACGCCATGACCTCGATCGGCAGACAGCCCTCGAAATAGGGGGTGTTGGTTTCCCACTCCTTGAAGTCGGTCTTTTCGCCGGCCAGAAGCGCGGCGATGAAGGCCTCGTATTGCTCCTTGTCCAACGGGCAGTTGACGTAGTCCTTGCCGTCGCCCTTGTCGTAGCGTGACTGGAACCAGGCTTTGGTGAAGTCGATCGACTCCCGGTGCACGATCGGCGCGATCGCGTCGAAGAAGGCGAGATACTGTCGGCCAGTCAGGCCCTGGATCGCTTCGGCAAGCGCCGGCGAGGTGAGAGGGCCTGTGGCGACGATCACCTTGTCCCATTCCGCTGGAGGGAGGCCGGCGATCTCCTCGCGCTCGATGGTGACCAGGGGCTCCTTGCTCAGCGTCTCGGTGACGGCGGCGGCAAAGCCGTCCCGATCGACGGCGAGAGCGGATCCGGCCGGGACTTTATGCGCGTCCGCCGCCCGCAAGATAAGCGAGTTGCAGCGCCGCAGCTCAGCGTGAAGGAGCCCGACTGCATTGGTCTCGCTGTTGTCCGAGCGGAAGGAGTTCGAGCACACCAATTCGGCGAGGCTGTCGGACACATGCGCCTCGGTCTTGCGCAAAGGCCGCATCTCGTGGAGCACGACGGGCACGCCGTGTTGGGCGAGCTGCCACGCGGCTTCCGAGCCCGCGAGGCCGCCGCCGATGACATGGACAGGAGCAGAGGTGGTCATGGGCATTGGATATAGGCGTCGACCAGCGGTTGCAACCACAGCGGTACCGCCGTACAAATATGGACGCGGTCACCATTGGCAAAAGGGGTGATGGCATGAACACGTTCCATAATCCGCCCACGGTCGCACAACCGGCGAGCAGCTATAGTCAGGCCGTCGAAGTGCCAGCGAACGCGCGCTGGCTCCATATTTCCGGGCAGATCGGCGTGGCGCCGGATGGCACGCCGCGTGAGGGCGTCGAGGCCCAGGCCGACCAATGCTGGGCCAATATCCGGAACATCCTGACGGCCGCGGGCATGGACGTCGCGGATATCGTCAAGATCACGACCTTCATCACCAACCAGGGTCATGTCGGCGTGACACGGACCGCGCGCGAGAAGGCCTTGGGCGGCCATCGGCCAGCCTCCTCGCTGGTTGTTGTGGCGGCGCTGGCCAGCCCGGCTTGGCTGATCGAAATCGAAGCTGTCGCGGCCAAAGCCTCGAAATGACGTAAAAAACAAGGCTTCGTTAACCGAATCTGGCTTAACAAGGGTCGGGAAGCCCGGTTCAGCGGCGGAGTGCTCGTGGCGCGATTCTGCCAATTCGTTGTAATAGCTCTCTTATTCGGCGTTGCCGCCGGGTCTGCGTCAGCGCAGTACCCAACTCCGGCGACGCCCGGAGCCGCGCCTCCGTGGGCGCAGTCGTCTCCCGCACCCGCGGCAGTGCCGTCAACGTCCACGCCCGCCGCGTCGACGCCCGCGCGGGCGGCCTCACCCCCGATTCAGTTTCGCGCGCCGACCGAGGACGAGAAAGAATTCATCGAGGCCGAGGCCCTCTTCCTCGCCAAACAGTATGCGCCCGCCTACCTGCAGCTGCTGCCACTCGCGCACAAAGGCAATGCGCAGGCCCAGTACTACATCGCCCTGATGGCGGATAACGGCGTCGGACCGGTCCAGCGCAGCAAGGAAGACGCCATCGGCTGGTATCGCAAAGCGGCGAATCAGAACCACGCTGAAGCACAGTTCGCGCTGTCCAACGCCTACGCGCTGGGGCGCGGCGTGCCGATGAACCCGACCGAGATGTTCAACTGGCTCGGCAAGGCGGCCGAGAATGGCTACATGCCGGCGATGGTGGCGATGGCCGCCGTCCTCGATCGCGGCTTCGGGCTGCCCCAGGATGTCGCCGCAGCGACGTCGTGGATCAAGCGCGCCGCCGAGGCGGGCAGCGTCAACGCCACCTTCCAGTACGCCCAGCGACTGCAGAGCGGCTTTGGCGTGGAAAAGAACGAGCGCGAGGCTATGGAATGGTTCACCCGCGCGGCCATGCGCGGTCATCCGTCGGCGCAGCTTCTGCTGGGTTCGATCGGCGACGGCTCGATCGCGGCGCCCGAGCAGAATATCGAGGCGCTCGTCTGGCTTACCCTGGCGACGCGCAACGGCCCGCCCGAGATCAAGACGATCGCGCAGGAGCGCTCGCGCGAGCTGCAGAAGAACATGATGCCGAGCGAGATTGCCGAGGCGCAGACACGCGCCCGGGCCTGGAAGCCGCTGCCGCAAGCACGCGGGCTCAAGCCCGATCCGGAGTATGATGTGCCGGCGCCCAGCGGCGGGTCGGCGCAACGCGGCGCTGCGCCGCGTCGAGGGGGGTGAGTCGATGAGTGACGCAACGGGGGCGTCGGGCTGGGGCAAGCGCGGGCCGGCAATCGCCGGTCGCCAAGTCGAGTTCGAGGTTCAGGCCTACTACGAAAAGCACTGGGTAACGGAAAACTCCTTCGATCAGGAGAAGGACGCCGTCGCGTTCGCCAAGTCGCTGTTCAGCGACGACAAGATCGAGGAAGTCCGGGTCATCCGCTTCCGCGCGATGATGGGCGGCGGCCTGTCGCTGAAGAAGGAAATCTTCACCGAGAAGCGCGCGCCAAAGGCCAAGAAGGCCGTCACGCTCTCCGGAAAAATCACGGAGACGCGGGTCTGCACGACGATCGAGGAATTCATCGGTCTGGAATCGCGCATCGTGATGAATCGGGTGCTGCGCGAGTTTCTCGACCACCTGATGATCACGCCGACCGAGCTGCTGCACAATTACAGCTATCAGAAGAAGCTCGACAGCATGGGGCTGATCTCCAACGCCGTCGCCCAGCTCGCCCAGGCGCAGTCCGGTGCCGGCCACGGCGAGATCCGCACGCGGATCGACGAGATCTACAAGCTCGTCAATCAGGTGATGTACAAGGCGCAGGAAACGATGTCCGAGCGCAAGCGCATTCCGGTGCTTGTAGAGAAGGAATTCGCCCGGTTGTGCCGACGCATCGATGCGATTTTCCCGGAAGCCGATCGCGGCTACATCGTGAAGACGGCGCTGACTGCGTACCTGAATGGCGCCGGCAGCCTCGCCGGCAAACTCGAGCAGATCGCCGCCCTGGTGACTGAAGACGTCGATAGCCAGCAGGTCGCTTATCTCGACGATATCATCGCCGATCTGCTCGGTTCCGGATCGCTGGTGCAGGACATGCTCGGCGATCAGCCGAGCCTCGGCGCCGCGCTCGGGCTGCTGTCCGACCTAATCCTCGGCCGTTTGGACGTGACGAAAGAGAAGAAGCCGACGCCGCAGCTTCAGATGGTTCACGGTCTGCTGAATGGGCGCGGCATGCCCTCAAGCAAGGCCGTGCTGCTCGACCGTCTGCGGCGCGAGTATGTCTCGGCCAAACCGCTGGTGCGCACCAACGACCCTCTTGTGAACCGCGAGGCCCTGAATGCTCTCGTGGCGAAGCTGGTCGATCCCAATGGCAAGCACATCTTCGGCGCGGAGTTCGAGGAGGCGACGAGCAAACGCGCGCAGGCTATCCGCCGCGACCAGCTCAACAAGCTCGGGATCGCGACGTGACTGTTTGCCTGACTCTTACTTGAAGGTCAGCGGCAGCAACTGCTCGTAGGCGCGGCGTATGACCGCGTAGCAGGGACACGAGGCGGCTTCGAGGCCCGGCCGGTCGACGACCTGCATCATGCCGCGCCGGTACTGGATCAATCCTGCGGTCTGCAGGGTCCGGGCGGTGAGCGACACGGTCGGGCGTCCCACGCCCAGCATATCGGCGAGACATTCGTGCGTCAGGGAGAAGCCAGTGCCGTCGGTGCGGTCGGCGGACATCAGGAGACGGCGCGCCATGCGCTCCGAGGTCGAATGAACGGCGTTGCAGGCCACAGTCTGCAGCGCTTGGGCCAGGAAGGCGTGCACATACCGTCCCAGCAGTGTGCGCAAGCTGGGGCTTTCGTTCATTGCCCGTTGCAACCGGTCGGTGGAGATCATCGACGCGGTGCCGCCGCGCTGAACGACGGCGCGGCCGGGCGAGACACTGCTGTTGGCCAGCAGCGACAGGCCGACTACACCTTCGGGCCCGATCGTCGCGGTCTCGACCGTAGGGCCGTCCTCGAACGCGGTCAGGATCGAGACGAACGCATCGTGAAGAAAGTAGGCGCGCGTCGTGGCGCGACCAGGCTCGAACAGCACCTGCCGGGGTTCGACGGTGATGTCCTGAAGATGGGGTTTGAGGCGGTCCGCATCCTCGCGCGAGAGCGCCGCAAGAATTCGATTGCCGCCTGCAGCCTTGGTCTTGGTTCGCCGCATCGTACTAAGAAGCACTCCGGACTGAGATCACACCGGCGACTCGACCTAAAAACGCAACGGCGGCCAAATTGTCGAATTCGGTGTGGCGCGTCTGTTCTGTAACGAACGCTGCCGGTAAGAAACGAGCACGCGCGAAAAACGCACCGCACAAAACGGCGTCATGGCTGGGATTAATTGAGTAGGGTGGAACTCGATCGCTGAGTTCCGCTCTCCAAAGGGGTAGGGGCCGGGTTGCGCTGTGGGCAACCCTTCAAGACCTTAGGCGCGTTTGCGCGTCCTCTGCCCGGAGCGAGCGAGATAGGGAGCGAGATACTGCCCCGTGTAGCTTCCCTTTGTCTGCGCGACGGTTTCGGGCGGACCCGCCGCCACAATCCGGCCGCCTTTCGACCCGCCTTCGGGGCCCAGGTCGATGATCCAGTCGGCGGTCTTGATGACTTCGAGATTGTGCTCGATGACGACGATCGTGTTGCCGGTGTCGACCAGCGCGTGCAGCACGTCGAGCAGCTTGTTCACATCCTCGAAATGCAGGCCAGTCGTCGGCTCGTCGAGGATGTAGAGCGTCTTGCCGGTAGCGCGGCGCGACAGCTCTTTGGCGAGTTTGACGCGCTGGGCCTCGCCGCCGGACAGCGTGGTCGCCTGCTGGCCGATATGGATGTAGCCGAGGCCGACACGCTTCAGGGTCACGAGCTTGTCACGGATCGCCGGCACCGCCGAGAAGAAATCAGCGCCTTCGTCGACGGTCATCTCAAGCACGTCGGCGATCGACTTGTCCTTGAACTTCACCTCGAGCGTTTCGCGGTTATAGCGCTTGCCGTGGCAGGCGTCGCACTGGACGTAGACGTCCGGCAGGAAGTGCATCTCGATCTTGATGACGCCGTCGCCCTGGCACGCCTCGCAGCGTCCGCCCTTGACGTTGAACGAGAAGCGGCCAGCGGCGTAACCGCGCGCCTTGGCCTCGGGCAGACCGGAGAACCAGTCGCGGATCGGCGTGAAGGCACCGGTATATGTCGCCGGGTTGGAGCGCGGCGTGCGGCCAATCGGCGACTGGTCGATATCCACGATCTTGTCGAGGAATTCGATGCCGTCGATCCCGTCATGCGGGCCCGGCTGCTCGCGCGCCCCATGCAGGCGGCGGGCGAGGGCCTTGTAGAGCGTCTCGATCACCAGGGTCGACTTGCCGCCACCCGAGACGCCGGTCACGCACGTGAAGGTGCCGAGCGGAAAATCGACATTCAGGTTGCGCAGGTTGTTGGCCCGCGCTCCGCGGACGCGAAGGCGCTGCCCCTTGTGGCCGGGACGGCGGGTCTTCGGCACCTCGATTTGCCGCAGGCCGGTGAGGTATTGCGCGGTCAGGCTGTCCGTCTTGCGCATCACCTCGTCCGGCGTGCCGACGGCCACGATCTTGCCGCCGTGGATGCCAGCGCCCGGTCCGATATCGATGAGGTAGTCGGCCTCGCGGATCGCGTCCTCGTCATGCTCGACGACGATGACCGTGTTCCCGAGGTCGCGCAGACGCTTCAGCGTCGTCAGCAGGCGGGCGTTGTCGCGCTGATGCAGGCCGATGGACGGTTCATCGAGCACATAGAGGACGCCGGTGAGGCCCGAGCCGATCTGGGAGGCGAGGCGGATACGCTGGCTTTCGCCGCCGGATAGCGTGCCGGAGGCGCGGCCGAGAGTGAGGTATTCAAGACCGACATTGACCAGGAAGCCGAGCCGGCTGTTGATCTCCTTGAGGATGCGCGCCGCGATTTCCTTGTGCTTCGGGCTCAGCGAGGCGGACAGCGCGCCGAACCAGGCGGCGGCCTCGTCGATCGACATGCGCGTGACTTCGCTGACATGCAGGCCTTTGATCTTGACCGCCAGCGCCTCCGGCTTCAGGCGGTCGCCGTTGCACACCTCACACGGCTTGGCGGACTGGTAGCGGCTCAGCTCGTCCTTGATCCAGGCGCTGTCGGTCTCGCGCCAGCGGCGCTCAAGATTGGTGATCACGCCCTCGAAGGGCTTCTCGGTCGTGTAGTTCTTGAGCCCGTCCGAATAGGCGATACGCACGGGTGCTTCGGTGCCGAAGAGGATTTGCTTCTGCACGTCCTTCTTCAGCTCCTTGAACGGCGTGTCGACCGATACTTTGAAGTGTCGCGCCAGCCCATCGAGCGTCTGGTCGTAATACTGCGACGGCGTCGCCGCCCACGGGCCGATGGCGCCTTCGCGCAGCGACAGGCGGTTGTCGGGCACCACGAGCTCGGGATCCATGTAGAGCTTCTCGCCCAGCCCATCGCAGGCCGGGCAGGCGCCGAAGGGATTGTTGAACGAGAACAGCCGGGGCTCGATCTCGTCGATGGTGAAGCCGGACACCGGACAGGCGAAGCGGGCCGAAAAGGTCAGTCGTTCCCCGGTATCAGCGTTCTCGGCGAAGAGCAGGCCGTCGGCAAGGCTCAGGGCCGTCTCGACGGAGTCCGCCAGCCGGTTGCCGAGATCGGCGCGTACGACCAGGCGGTCGACCACGATCTCGATGTCGTGCTTGAGCTTCTTGTTGAGGGCGGGGACGGCGTCGATCTCGTGGAGCTTGCCGTCCACCTTCACGCGTTGAAAGCCGCGCTTCTGCAGGTCCTGCAGCTCCTTGCGGTACTCGCCCTTGCGGCCGCGCACGATCGGCGCCAGCAAATAGAGCCGCGTGCCTTCCTTGAGGGACAGGATGCGGTCGACCATCTGGCTGACGGTCTGCGCCTCAATGGGCAGCCCGGTCGCCGGCGAATAAGGGATACCGACCCGCGCGTAGAGCAGGCGCAGATAATCGTAGATCTCGGTGACGGTACCGACGGTGGAGCGCGGGTTGCGCGACGTGGTCTTCTGCTCGATGGAGATGGCCGGCGACAGGCCTTCGATCGAATCGACGTCCGGCTTCTCCATCAGCTCCAGGAACTGACGCGCGTAGGCCGACAGGCTCTCGACATAACGCCGCTGGCCTTCGGCATAGATCGTGTCGAAAGCCAGAGACGACTTGCCCGACCCCGACAGGCCGGTTACCACGACCAGACTGTCGCGGGGCATATCGACGTCGATGTTCTTCAGATTATGTTCGCGCGCGCCGCGGATGACGATTTTGGGCTGCATACCGTAGAAAAACCGGAAAAGAAAAAGGGCCTATACGGCCCTGAATTGCCCGTGAATATAAGGCTGCGGTGGCCGAAATGCGACTCATGCGAAGCGCTCTCGCCGCCGGTCAGCCATGCGCTTATCCACAGACCGCCGGTGCCCTCGGCAAGCGCTTGATTTCGTCCAGCGAAACGCCGTTCTCTGCTGCTGGGCAGCCGAATGCTGTTTCGCGATACTGCCCCGGGCGCTCCGCGACGCGGGGGCCGCGATCCAAAAGGGGAATGCATGTCTCGACTCGTCGCGTGGTTTGTTGCGCTGTTGATCAGCTTGGCCATACCGGCCGAAGCCAGCGCCCAGGCATTCCCGTCGCGGCCGATCCGGATCGTTATCGGCTTCGGGCCCGGCGGTCTGGCCGATGTCACGATGCGGATTGTGGCGCAGAAGCTGAGCGAGCTCACCGGGCAGCAGG
>Ga0196963_10002106_pt1 | contig 12327 bp, 14 predicted proteins | sample S1_5metaG_FD_148600 | JGI IMG/M metagenome (GOLD analysis project Ga0196963, IMG submission 148600) | Soil microbial communities from Anza Borrego desert, Southern California, United States - S1_5 | ecosystem: Environmental > Terrestrial > Soil > Desert | place: USA: California | collected... | reverse complement strand
ATCGGGGCGCCGCCCTTGCGGTTAGCGCCCCTCCCCCTTGTGGAAGGGGGTGGGGCGAGATCGGCAGCCTCAGATGCTCGTGTCGCGCACCACGCGGGTGCCGTCGGGCATGGAGCCGATGTTGGAGATGCTGGCGTCCTCGGTGGTGGCGCCCTGGGCGTGGGTCACCGCGTCGGTGCCCGAGGCGCCGGCGACCGTGCCGCCCTCGCTCTGCAGGAACTGAGCCGTCACCAGCGGAATCTGCTCCGCCAGGAAGGCCTGCATCGCCTCCTCCTCGCGCAGCGACTCCTCGAACATCCGGGCGATCTCGGCGAAGCCCATCGACCGGGCGGTCGAAATGTGGCTGCGGTAGTTGCCGATCTCGAAATGCTCCCAGGAGTAATGGGCGATGACGGCCTTAACCGGCTCGTCGCTGTTCACCATGTTCGCCATGGTGCCGAGATTGCCCATCAGCTTGGCGATGCCGGTCTTGATGGCCGAGGTGTCGGCGCCCAGCTCGTGCAGGGCGCGCTCGACGCGGTCGGCCTGCTGCTGGGATTCGGTCAGGTGCTGCTGCAGCCGGCTGTGCAGCGTCTGGAACTCGGTCACCCGCGGCAGGGTGTTCTCGATCATGTCGCAGGCCTGGCGCTCCATGGCGTAGGCGTCGCGCAGCCAGTTGATGAAATGGTCCCGAGCGGTGTCGGCCATCGTCTTGCTCCTTGCCTTGAGGACGGGGCGGGCCGGCCGGCCCGCACGCATTGCCGAAACGCCGGGGAATCCCGCCGTGTTCCGGCCTTGGCGGCGGTGCGATGGGATGGGGCGGCCGCCCTGGGGGCTCAGGCCGCGAAGATGCCGAAGAGGATGGCGAAGCAGATCACCACCAGGACCAAGCCGCAGAGCAGCACCCAGCGGACATTCTGGTTCGAGACGCCCTGACGGGCCTCGGTCTTGTTCAAGTTCGGTTCGGCCATCGGTCTCTCCTGGTCTTGGGTGTTCACTCGGCGGCGTGCTTCAGGGCGCCGGCCTCGTCGTGGCCGGCCTGGACCCGCCCGAAATGGCCGTTGATGACCTGGCGCAGCGCCCCGGAGATGTCGCCGGTCAGCGCGCGCTCGAAGCTCTCGCGGATGGCGTCCTCGCTGTGCTCCACCGTCTCGATCACGTCCTTGTCGCTGCGCATCGCCATTGCCCTCAAATCCGCGAACAGGCGGCCGATCCGGCCGGCGGCGGTGCCGGCATGGGCCGGGAAGCAGCCGCGCTGCCGCACCTGGTTCTGCAAATCCAGCGCGATCATCCGCCGCTCGGCCGCGCGCGAGGCGAAGCGCCGCTGCAGCGCCCCGTCCCGCACATGCTCGGCGGCATCGGCATAGCCCTCGGCGCTGTCGATGCACGCGGCGATCAGCTGGTTCAGGATCTCGACCTCTCGGCTGCTCCGCATCGTCCCACCGCCCTTTCCGCTGCCGATGAAACGGCTGCGCGACGGCGGCGGTTCCGCCGGGGGCTGGAGCCGCCGGCCCGCCGGACTAGATCAACCGCCGGGCTGGCGGTTGGTTCCGGCCCGGGGCGTGGGGGTGACGGATGGAGATGGATCTGATCGGCGTGCTCCAGGCGCGCATCGTGGCGGCGCTGCCCCAGATCGGCAGCGGCCTCGCCATCGCCGCGGGGTTCTGGCTCGCCGCCACGGTGGCGCGGGCGCTGCTGACGCGCACCGGCGACCGGCTGGGGGGCGAGCGGGTCGACCTGCTGCGCCTGGCCGCCCAACTCGCCTTTTGGCTCATCGCCGGCTTCGGCATCATCACCGGCATCGGCACGATGGGGGTCGACATCGCCGCCCTGGTGGCGGGCCTCGGCCTCACCGGCTTCGCCCTCGGCTTCGCGCTGCGCGACGCGGTGGCGAACGCCCTGTCGGGCGTCCTCATCCTCAGCTACCGGCCCTTCCACCGCGGCGAGGTGGTGGAGGTCGACCGCTGGAGGGGGCGGGTGGTCCAGACGAACCTGCGCTACACCGTGATGGAGGGCGAGGGGACGACGATCCTGGTGCCGAACCAAAAGCTCTTCGACAATGTGGTGACCGTCCACCGCCCGCCGCCCCCACCCGAGGCGCCGCAAGGGGGCGTGTGAGGGGCTTTCGCCTGGAGGCTGCGGGGTCAGGCACCGGGCCCGAAGCCAGCTTCGCTGGCCCACCCCTCACCCTGGCCCTCCCCCGCAAAGGCGGAGGGGCTCTAGCCGCGGGGCCGGTGCCATAATCCCCTCTCCCCTTGTGGGAGAGGGAGGGGCCCGCGAAGCGGGAGGGTGAGGGGTATGCTTACGCTCGGAAACTGCCGGGGTTAAGCACCGGGCCCACCCCTCACCCCAACCCTCCCCCACAAGGGGGGAGGGGGCGCCAGTCGCGGGGACGGAGCTCTAATACATTCTCCCCCGCGGGAGAGGAAGGTGAGGGTCCGCTGCCCTGCCCGGGTGAGGCTGGCCCCATCCTGGCGCGCCGCGTGTTGTAGGGCCGGAGGATATCCGCCATGGCGCGTCTCGACACCTATGCCGCGGGCGGCGCGACCGACGCCGCCGATCTGCGATTTTCCAGCGATGCCGAGCCGGGGCTGACGCGCCGGCGCAGCGGCAAGGGCTTCTGCTACCGCGACGCCGAGGGCCGGCCGGTGCGCGATCCCGCCGTGCTGGCCCGCATCCGCAGCCTGGCGATCCCGCCGGGCTGGACGGCGGTGTGGATCTGCGCCGATCCGCTCGGCCATCTGCAGGCGGCGGGGCGCGACGAGCGGGGGCGCAAGCAGTACCGCTACCACCCCCGCTTCCGCGCTCTGCGCGATGAGGCGAAATACAGCCGGCTCTCCGCCTTCGGCCGCGCCCTGCCGGGCATCCGCGAAAGGGTCGAGGCCGATTTGCGGCGGCCCGGCCTGCCGCGCGAGAAGGTGCTGGCGACCATCGTGAAGCTGCTCGAGGTCGCCCATATCCGCATCGGCAACAGGGAATACGCCCGCACCAACAAGAGCTTCGGCCTCACCACCCTGCGCGACCGCCATGTCGCGGTGGATGGGGCGGAGATGACCTTCAGCTTCCGCGGCAAGGCGGGGGTCAAGGCGCGCATCTGCCTGCGCGACCGGCGCCTGGCCCGCATCGTCCGCGCCTGCCAGGATTTGCCAGGGCAGGAACTTTTCCAATACGTGGCCGAGGACGGGACGCGGCAGAGCGTCGGGTCCGGTGATGTGAACGCCTATATCCGCGCCGTCGCCGGGGCGGATTTCAGCGCCAAGGACTTCCGCACCTGGGCCGGCACCGTGCTGTGCCTGGAGGCGCTGTGCGGCGCCGAGCCGCCGGCCTCGGAGGCGGCGGCCAAGCGCGCCATCGCCGAGGCGGTGCGGGGCGCGGCGGCGCGGCTGGGCAACACGCCGGCTGTCTGCCGGAGCTGCTACGTGCATCCCGTGGTCTTCGAGGCCTATCGCGGCGGCGCCCTGCCGGCGCCGTCCGAGGCGGCGGAGGAGGGGCTTTCGGCGCTGGAGGCGGCGGCGCTGCGGCTGATCGACGAGGTGGCGGCGCAGGCGGAATGAGCCGCGGCCGGCGCGACGGCGCGCCAACGGCACAGCCGAGGCTGCCCTTAAATGAAAAGTAACGTATAAAATACTACTGTCCGACGACCGGCAATGGATGGCCGGCCCGTCGGACCCGACGAAGACGATCGACTGGAAGCCAAGATGGCCAGTGCAAGCGGCAAAGGAAAGCTTACGGCACGCGCGGTGGCGGAGCTGCTCGAGCAGATCTTCCGCGCCTGTTACAGCATGTCCTTCTCCGAAGGCCTGAACCCGGCCCAGTGGACGGCGCTGCGCTATTTCGGCCGCGCCAATCCCCGGCAGCGCACCGCCGGCGCCTTCGCCAAGTTCCACCTCACCACCAAGGGCACCGCCTCGCAGACCGTCGCCGCCCTGGTGAAGAAGGGCTACCTCGCCCGCTTCCCCCGCTCGGACGACCGCCGCAGCGTGCAGCTCGAACTCACCCAAGCCGGCCGCGCCCTGCTGGAGCACGATCCGCTCGGCCGCCTGGTGGACCTGCTGTCGGACATGCCGGCCGAACGCCTCTACGGCCTCGCCGAGACGCTGGAGGGCGTCACCCAGTCGCTTTTCGCCAATCCGGCGATCATCGCGGCCGCCGTGGCGGAGGCCAAGGCCCGCAACGGCGCCGCGGCCGAGGCCGATCTGGAGGCGGAGCACGCCTGACCGGCGGCTTCCGGCGCGATTCTGGGCGGGCTCGGCCCGCCCATTTCATTTGGACCCTGAGGGGCTTAGCCCATCCTTGCCGCTTTGCCCCGGTGCCCATACAGCGGAGCCGAACGCAAACAGGCGGCCCGGAGGCCGCCTGTCAACGATCCGTCGATCCCCGATCCGCTCAGCTCGCGGCGCGGCTCTCCAGCACCTCGCCGACCGCGGCGAGCAGCTCCTCGTTGTCGAAGGGCTTGAACAGCACCCGGTCGGCGCCGAAGGCCTCCGACAGGGTGAGGCAGAGGCTGGCGGGCAGGCGGGCGCCGCCGCCCGAGATGGCGATGATCCGCGGCTCCGGCTGGAGCTGGCGGGCCGCCTTGATGACCGCGGTGCCGTCGGCCTCCGGCATCAGCACGTCGGTGATCACCACGTCCACCGGCTCGTCGCCCAGCTTCGCCACGCCCTCGCGGCCGTTGCTCGCCTCGATGATCTCATGGCCGTGCGACTCGAGCAGGACCTTGAGCGCAAAGCGCACCATTGCCTCGTCTTCGACCATCAGGATCTTTGCCACGACGGATCTCCCTCAACCTGGCCGGCCGGCCAGAACCGGTATGAAAATGCGGAACGTGGCGCCGGCGCCGATATGGCTCTCGGCGGTAACAGTACCACCCCAATTCTTCACGATACCGTAAACAACGGCGAGCCCGAGGCCCGTCCCCTTGCCGATGGGCTTCGTGGTGAAGAACGGATCGAACACGCGCGACCGCGTCGCCTCGTCCATGCCGCCGCCGCTGTCCTGCACGCGGAGGCAGGCGAAGCGGCCGGCGGGCAGGCCGAGGCCATCGGCATCGCGCCCCTCCAGGGTAACACCATCGAGCGTCACCGTCACGACCCCCTCGCCGGACATCGCATCGGCGGCATTGCGCAGGAGGTTGGTGAGCACCTGGGTGAGCCCGGCGCGGTCCACCTGCACCGGCTCCTCCGTGCGGATGTCCAGCCGGACGGTCAGGCTGTCCGGCACCGCCTTGCGCGCCTGCTCAAGCGCCGCCTCGATGGCGGGGCCGAGGGCGGTCGATTCGGTGACGCGGTCGTTGCGGCGGGCGAAGGCCAGCACGTCGCTCAGCACCACTCTGGCCCGGCGCGCCGATTCCAGCATGGCCTGGAGGTAGGCCGGCGGCGTGCCGTCCTTCGCGGCGCGCTGCTGCGCCACCGCCGCCAGGGTGATGATCGGTTGCAGCAGGTTGTTCAGCTCATGGGCGACGCCGCCGGTCATCTCGCCCAGCGCCTCCAGCGTCAGGCGCTGGCGCTCCAGCGTCTCGCGGCGGCGGCGCTCGGTGATGTCGATGAGCACCCCGGCATAGGCGGTGATTCGGCCGTCCCGGTCCCGCACCGGGCTGATCGACATCTCGTTCAGGAAGGGGGCGCCGTCCTTGCGGTAGTTCACCACCTCCGCCCGGAAGGGCCGGGCGCTCGCCAATCCGTCCCGGATCGCTTGGAGCGACTCGGGATCGGTGTGCGGTCCCTGCAGGAAGCGGCAATTGCGCCCCACCGCCTCTTCGGCGGAATAGCCGGTCATGCTCGTGAAGGCGCGGTTGACGTAGACGAGCGGCAGGTCCGGCTTCAGCGCGTCGGCGATGCACAGCGTCACCGGCGAGACCTCCAGCGCCGCCAGGAGCCGCTGGTTGTCCGCCTGGCTCTCGATCAGCGCCGCCGCCGTCCGCTTGCGGAGGGTGACGTCCTGCACGATGCCGACCCGGCGCAGCTTGCGGCCCTTGTCGTCGAAGGCGCTGCGGCCTTCGTAGTAGAGGGTATGGATCGAACCGTCGCGGTGGATCACCCGGAATTCGGTGTGGATCGTTTCGTCCGACCCGATCAGCCCGGCCACGCGGTCGCGGTCCTCAGGATGCACCGCGTCGAGCCAGAAGCTCGGCGCCTCGGGCGCGGCGTCGGGATCGCGGTCGAAGATCGCGTAGCATTCGGGCGATAGCGAGAGCCGGAACGGCTCGTACAGCACCTCCCAATAGCCGAGCTGGGCGATGCCGTGCACATCGCGCACCCGCCGCTCCAGCTGCCGGGCCTGCGTGACGTCGCGGCCGACGCCCTGGATCTCCACCAGCCGGCCGGAGGCGTCGAAGATGCCCGTGTTGCACCACTCGTAGAGGGCCTCGCTGCCGTCGGCGAGGCGGGCATGGTTCTCGTTCAGCACGGTGCGGCGGTCGGGCCGCAGCTCGGCGACGAATCGCAGCGAGGTCTCCTGCTGCGCCGCCGGCACCAGGTCCAGCCAGCGCCGGCCCGCCTCGGCCCCGGCGCCGAAGGTCTCGCGGTAGCGGCGGTTGGCGTAGGTGATGGTCGTGTCCGGCCGGAAGCGGCAGACCATCTCGTTCAGCGTGTCGAGGATGTCGCCTGGATCGGGACGGGTATCGTTCATCGCGCCCGGACTCCGCTCCGGAACGCGGCCGCGGGCAGGTGGGACGCCGGGGCGGCCTTGCGGGAATCGGAGGGGGCTAAGCGCTTCACCGCCGGGAACACTCGATCTAGCATCAACTCCCGGCATCTTGCCGGATGGCTGCGCCGCATGTCGACACGGCCTGTCGTAAGTATCGGCTCGGAACGAATTCTTCAAGGGTTTCGGCGGGCTCCGAGGCAAAGCGGCGCGGCCGGCGGCGGGGATCCCCGGCGCCGACTCGGCGGCCGCGAATGTCGAGTGCCCGACTCGGGTCCGGGGCCGCCGGGGTTTCGCGGCGCGGAACTCCGGGCTAGAGTGCGCCGTCGCCCCTTCCGCCGCAGGACTCGATGCAGCCGGACAAGCCCCGCTCGGTGCTCGACCTCGATCTGCGCACGCTGATGCGCCTCGCCACCCAGACCGCCGGCCTGGCGGAGGACGTGTTCGACCGCACCCTGCTGGCGTTGGCCGGCGGCGACGGCGCCGCCCTGGCCGAGCTGGACCGCCGCCGTGGCATGCTGGCCGCCGACAAGGCGCGCATCGCCGCCGAAGTGGTGCGCATCCTGGCGACCCGCCACACCGTGGCGGGCGATCTGCGCTTCGTGCTGGCGATCGACCGGGTGGTGCGCGACCTCGACCGCATCGGCGCCTGCTGCCTGACCATCGGCCGGCACTTGGCGGAGCTGGCCGAGGCGGGCGGCGCGCCGAAGAAGGCGGCGGCGCGCATCGACCGCCGGGCCCGCCAGGTGCGCGACCAGCTCAAGCTGGCCCTCGACGCGCTGATCGCCCGCAATGCCGGCCGCGCCGCCGATCTGCGCGACGCCATCGCGCCCAGCGACGCCGATCCCGATTTCGAGGCCCTGGTGGGGGAGATCTCGGCCGGCGGCTGCGCCCCGGCCGCCGGCGCCCAGCTCCTGGCCATCGTCAACGAGCTGGACGCCATCGCCGTGCTGGTCCGCGCCCTGGCGGAGCATGTGCTGTTCTGGATCAGGGGCCGGCGCTGACCGGCGCGCCGGCAGCGGCAGCCTGAAGGCGCCTCAGCGCTCCAGCGCCTCGTACTCCGCCCGCAGCCGGTCGGCGCCCGCCAGGAAGGCGGCGTGGACGGCGGGGTCGAACTGGCGGGGGTCGAGGCGGGCATCGCCGAAGGCGATGACCGTGCAGGCCTCGTCGTGCCCCATGCCGGCCTTGTAGGCCCGGTCCTCGCGCAGCGCGTCGTAGACGTCGCAGATCGTCACCAGCCGGGCGGCCAGCGGGATGGCCGCGCCGCGCAGGCCGTGATAGCCCGAGCCGTCCCAGCCCTCGTGGTGGTGCAGCGCCACCGAGGCCGCCAGGGCCAGCTCCTCGCCGCCCAGCGTCGCCAGCATGTCGTGGCCGTAGACGGTGTGGCGGCGCAGGACGGCCCAATCGCCCTCCGACAGGCGGCCGGGATGGTTGAGGATGCGGTCCGGCACGGCCGATTTGCCGATGTCGTGCAGCAGCCCGGCGGTCGCCACCGCATCGGCGAAGCCGTCGCCATGGCCCATTGCCAGGGCCAGGCCGCGGGCGAGGCAGGCCACGCCCTGCTCATGGGCGCCGATGGATGCGCAATCCAGCAGGGCCGCGGCGGCGCCGGAGGCGGCGCGCTGCGGCAGGCGGATGGCGATCGGGGCGGCGAGGCGGGTGGTCATTCGGGCACTTCCTTGCGTCTCGGCCGGACATTCCCACGGCGGACGGTAAGGTTCGGTTAACAATCTTGGGCGCGGCCGTAAGGCGCTCGCGGCACGGCCCCCATCGGAACAAAGGGCCCCGGCCGGTGTCTCTCAAGGCGTGTCACCGAATGGTCATGGTGTTGCAACGGAATGATCCTCGACGCCTTCGGAATCCTACCGCTTTCGGAGCTGATGCTTCGGCTCGGCATCGCCTCGCTGTTCGGCCTGGTGCTGGGGCTCGACCGCGAATTGCGCGGCCATGAGGCGGGCTACCGCACCCATATGCTGGTGGCGCTGGGGGCGGCCTCGATGACGGTGATCGGCCTCGAGCTGTTCCTGCTGCTGGAGCGGATCGACCCCGGCAGCAACGCCGATCCCCTGCGCATCATCGAGGGCGTGGTGGCGGCCATCGGCTTCCTCGGCGCCGGCGTGATCTTCCAGCAGCGCCATACGGTGCGCAACGTCACCACCGCCGCCAATCTGTGGCTGTGCGGCGCCATCGGCCTCGCCTGCGGCGCCGGGCTCTACCTGCCGGCGGCGGTGATGTTCGGCTTCACCATCGCCATCCTCACCGGCCTCAGCCTCATCGAGCGCGCCCTGCGCCGCAATCTGGACAGCCGGGACTAGCCGGTGCAGGCTCCCGACCGAGCCGGGGAGGCTGCCAGGGAGGGTCGAGTGGACCGGATCGTGCGCTGGGCGCCCTATGCGGGCGCGGGGTTGGAGCAGGCGCGGGTGGCGAGCCGCGCCGGCGGCACCGAAGCCGAGGGCGTGGTGCTGGGCGAGGCGGCGGGCGCCCCCTTCGCCCTGCGCTACCGGCTGCGCCTGAACCCCGGCTGGGCGGCGCGCGAGGTCTGGCTGGAGCTGGTGGGCGAGGGCCGCACCCTGCACCTGCTGCATGACGAGCGCGGCGGCTGGAAGAGGATGGGCGGCGGCCCGCTGCCGGAGCTGGACGGCTGCCTGGACCTCGACATCGGCGCCACGCCACTCACCAACACCCTTCCGATCCGCCGCCTGGGCCTCGCCGCCGGCGAGAGCCGGGTGCTGCGCGTCGCCATGGTGGAGGTGCCGAGCCTGCGGCCGATTCCGGTCGAGCAGCGCTACACCTGCCTGGACGGCGGCCGGCTCTTCCGCTTCGAGGCCCTGGGCCGCGGCTTCGCCGCCGAGATCGTGGTGGATGACGACGGCCTGGTGGCCGACTACCCGCCGCTGTTCAAGCGAGTGCTGGGGTAGGGGTTGTCGGAGGACAGTCCGTAGCGCTCCTGCGGCGCCGGTGAAAGGGGCACCTCGACCAAGGGACTGTCGGGCTGAGGCACCGGGCGCGAAGCCAGCTTCGCTGGCTCACCCCTCACCCCGACCCTCTCCCACAAGGGGAGAGGGGGCGCTTGCTGAATATTCCGTGCAGCAATTGAGGTTCTCGCCTGCTGCACCGGCAGCGCCGCTGGCGCCCCCTCCCCCCTCGTGGGGGAGGGCCGGGGTGAGGGGGCGGCGCCGCTAGGGAACCGCCGGGCCTCCGCACCCTCACCCCGGCCCTGGGAGGGGCAAGCTCAGCGCGGCGCGCGGCCGAGGTCGATCTTGGCGTTGTCGCCCGGCTTCGGGCTGTCGCCGGTGACGACGGCCTTGGCGTAGCCGTAGAGGTGCACCAGGGTGCTGGAGGGACTGTCCCAATATTCGGCGTAGTCGGGGCGCACGCGGATCAGCGCCACATCCGGATCGTCCGTGCCGCGCGGGAACCAGGCGCGCAGGGGCTCCGACCACATCGCCTCGATGCGCGACCGGTCGCGCACCAGTTCGGCGGTGCCGGAGACCGAGACGTAGTTCTGGTCGTCGGGCTCGGCATAGGCCAGGTTCACCTGGTGGTGCTGGCGGATCTCGAAGCTCTTATGGTCGCTGGCCTTGGTGAAGAACCAGATGTCGCCGTCGTCGTCGACCTGGTGGCTGTGCATCGGCCGGCTGCGGAGCGAGCCGTCGCTCTCCTGCGTCGTCAGCATGGCGATCTTGATGTGCTTCACCATCTTCCAGAGCTTGGCGATGTCGCCCTTGTCGTTCGTCGCGGTCATTTCCGCCTCGTCTCCTCCGGTGGAACTGCGGGGGAAACGCGGGGCGGGCCGCGGCGTTCCGGGGCCTGACCGTCAGGCTGGGGCTGGCGCCTCAGATCACCGAGGCCGCCTGCGGCGCCGGCATGTGCAGCAGATCGGCGAGGATGGTGAGGCCGCGGCGCACATCCTCCCGCCGCTGCGGCGCGCAGAGGCTGAGGCGGATGGCGTGCGGCGCGGCATTGCGGCCGACGATGAAGGCGTCGGCCCCGGTCACCGCCACGCCGGCCTGGGCGGCGGCGGTGATGAAATCCTCCCGCCGCCACGGCTCGGGCAGGCGCAGCCAGGCGTGGTGGCTGTTGGGATGGCTGGTGACGGCGTAGCCCGCCATGATCTCGGCCAGCAGGACGTTGCGGGCGGCGGCCTCCTCGCGCTGCCAGGCGGCGAAGCGGTCGGCCCGGCCGTCCTGGATGAGCAGGCTCGCCACCTCCGCCAGCAGGGGCGGCGCCATGCGGAAGCTGGCGCGCATCACCATGTCGAGCCGCGGCATCAGCGCCGGCGAGGCGGCGAGATAGCCGACCCGCAGGCCCGGCGCGACGCTCTTCGACAGGCTGTTGAGATAGATCGTGATGTCCGGCGCCAGGGCGGCGATGGGCGGCGGCGCATCGGGGTGGAGGAAGCCGAAGACGTCGTCCTCGATGATCGTCACGCCGTAGCGGCGGGCGATGTCCGCGATCTCCTCCCGCCGCTCCAGGGGCTGGGTGGCGGTCGTCGGGTTGTGCAGGGTCGGCACGGTGTAGAGGGCGCGCGGCGCGCCGTGGCGGCAGGCGGCGTCGAAGGCGGTCGGCACCAGGCCGTGCTCGTCCATCGCCAACCCCTCGAGGCGCAGGTTCAGGCTGGCGGAGAGCGCCTTCATCCCGGCGTAGGTCAGGCATTCGGTGACGATGCGGTCGCCCGGCCGCGTCACCGCCATGGTGGCGAGCGCCATGCCGGACTGGCAGCCCGAGGTGACCATCACATGCTCGGCCGGGACGGAGAGGCCGGAGCGGCGCAGCCAATCGGCGCCGGCGGCGCGGTGGCGGGCCAGGCCGCCGATCGGCACGTATTCCATCAGCTCGGCCAGCGCATCGGTGTTGCGGCCGGCGATAGTGCGCAGCGTCTCGGCCACCGCCTCCTCGACGCCGGAGCGGGCGGCGCTGCTGAAGGAGAAGTTGATGGTGTCGGATTGCGGCGGCGGCGCCATCACCGGCACGTCGCCGGGGGCGGGGGCCACCTTGCTGCCGCGCACGAAGGTGCCGCGCCCGACCTCGCCCGAGACCAGGCCGCGGCGCTCGGCCTCGGTATAGGCGCGGGTGATGGTGCCGACCGTGACCCCCAGATGCTGGGCGAGGTCGCGATGCGTCGGCAGACGGGCGCCCAGGGGCGCGCGGCCCGAGGCGATGTCCGCCTCCAGCGCGTCGGCGATCGCGAGGTAGCGGGGGCCGGAGCGGCCGGTGAGGTTGGGTCGCCAGCTTGTCATCGTGACAAATAAGCCATTGCATCGGAGACTAAGCCCCGTTTATGCCATTTGTCCTGATTGTCGCGCAAGAATTGTCTGGAGAGCCCGATGCGCCTGCCGATCTACCAGGTCGACGCCTTCGCCGACCGCGTTTTCGCCGGCAATCCGGCGGCCGTGGTGCCGCTGGAGGACTGGCTGCCCGATGCCAAGCTACAGGCCATCGCCGCCGAGAACAACCTGTCGGAGACCGCCTTCTTCATCGAGGGACCGGACGGCTACGAGATCCGCTGGTTCACGCCCAAGGTCGAGGTCGACCTCTGCGGCCACGCCACCCTCGCCAGCGCCTATGTGATCATGGAGCTGGTGGAGGAGGGGGCGGTGCGTCAGGTCGCCTTCGCCACGCGCAAGGCCGGCGTGCTGCGGGTGGACCGGCGCGGCGACCTCTACGCGCTCGACTTCCCCGCCCGCCCCGCGACCCCGCTGGCCG
>Ga0196963_10002105_pt1 | contig 12331 bp, 8 predicted proteins | sample S1_5metaG_FD_148600 | JGI IMG/M metagenome (GOLD analysis project Ga0196963, IMG submission 148600) | Soil microbial communities from Anza Borrego desert, Southern California, United States - S1_5 | ecosystem: Environmental > Terrestrial > Soil > Desert | place: USA: California | collected... | reverse complement strand
AGGACGGATGGGTCATCAATCGCGCAGCTTCGCGCGCCAGAGGCTGGTGGCGAGCACCAGGGAAGCGACCGAGCAGCCGACCCAGAACAGGATGGCCGGGCCGAAGTCATAGGTCTTGACCCCGTCGACCGTCTTCATGCCGGCTTCGATCAAGCCGCCGCTGACGTTCTCCTGGATCGCCGCGCCGATGTAGCTGAACACCCCGATCATGCCGAGGGCGGCGCCGGAGACCCGCTTGGGGCAGATGTCGGTGGCGAACAGGCCGCCGACCGAGGTCACCAGGCCGGTCAGGCCGAGGCCGAAGAGCGCCAGGCCGGCCGACAGCACCCAGACATTGGTCGGCCCGTAGAAGATGATCAGCAGGCCGGCGATCTCCATCAGCCCGAAGATCAGGTTGGCCGGCGGGCGGCGGGCCTTGAAGAACTTGTCGGAGACATAGCCGAAGGCCAGGGCGCCAAGGATGCCGGTGACGGTGTTGATGCTGACCAGGCTGGCCGCCTCGGGCAGGGAGTAGCCGCGGCCTTCCTGGAGGTAGAAGACGCCCCAGCTGTTGATGGCGTATCGGGTGACGTACATCAGGGCGCTGGCCACCGCGAGAATCCAGACCGCCGGGATGGCCAGGATGGAGAGCTGGGTCTTCCAGAGGCTGGTGGCCGGGGGCGGGTCCGGAACCTGGTCCCATTCGTCGTGGCGCCAGACGGAGACCTTTGGCAGGCCCATGGTCTGGGGCCGGTCCTTCATCAGCCAGAAGGCGCCGAAGGCGGCCAGGATGCAGAGCAGGCCCGGACCCCAGAAGCCGGCCTGCCAGCCGAGAGCGGCGACCAGGGCGCCGGTGACCAGGAAGGTGAGGCCCTCGCCGATGGAATGGGCGGTGCTCCAGATGCCGTAGTAGCGGCCACGCTCGTGGTTGGAGAACCAGGCGGCGAGACCGACCACGCTGGCCGGCGCCCCGAAGGACTGGAACCATCCGTTCAGGCCCCAGAGGACGACGGCGAGCCACAGGAGGACGTTGAAGCCCATCCCGATGTTGCACAGGGCCGAGATGAAGATGCCGAAGGCCAGGAACACCCGCGGGTTCAGGTGGTCGGCCAGGAAGCCGTTGGTCAGCTTCCCGAAGGCGTAGGTGTAGAAGAAGGCCGAGCCGATCAGGCCCAGTTCGGCGGGAGAGAAGATGCCGGCGTCGATCAGCGGCTTCTTCACCACCCCCAGGGCGAGGCGGCAGGTGTAGGCCAGCCCATAGCCCCCGGTGATGGCCAGCATGACCATCAGCCGGTTGTGGCGGAACATCCGGTCGATCTTCTCCCGGTCGGTCAGGGGCGCGGCGTCGGGCCCGGGCCCGAAGATCCTCATGATGGCGCTGAACACGGCGTCCCTCCCCCGGGCTGCTCTCAAGGTTTCCTGGCGATCCAGTCGTGGGCGGGATCGTTGCGGAAGATCCACTGCCGCTTCGGGCCCGCCATGACGTTCAGGTAGTAGAGGTCGTAGCCGTGGGGGGCGCCCACGGGATGGTAGCCGCGGGGCACCATGACCACGTCGCCGTCCTGCACGCACAGGGTTTCATCGAGGCTGCGGTCATCGGTGTAGACGCGCTGGAAGGCGAAACCCTGCGGCGGCGAGAGACGGTGGTAATAGGTCTCCTCCAGCGCGGTTTCCTCGCCGGCCGTGGCGGTGTCGTGCTTGTGCGGCGGGTAGCTCGACCAGTGGCCGCCGGGGGTGATCACCTCGACCACCAGCAGGCTGTCGGCCGGTTCGGTCTCCGGCAGGATGTTGCGGACGTAGCGGGTGTTGGTCCCCTTGCCGCGGATCTCGCGGCTCATGGTCTCGGGGGCGATGACGCGGGCCGCGCCGCCCGCCGCGCCGGGGGCCGAACAGACGGCCAGTTCGACCGCCGTGGCGGCGGCGACGGACCAGGCCTGGCCGGCCGGGATGTAGACCGCGGCGGGGGCGATGTCCTCGAAGACGCTGCGGCGGACCCCAAGACCCCTGTGCGTCTGCGAACCGACGGTGATGTCGGCCGTGCCGGTGAGGACCACCAGGCAGGTCTCGCGGCCTTCCGGGGCCTGGGCAACGGCCTGGCCGGGCTCAAGGTTGACGACCTTGAAGCCGACGTGGTCCCAGCCGGCGGTCTGCGGCGTGATTTCCAGGACGGTTCCCGCGTCGTCGGGCGCATGGGGACGAACCAGGAGGGTCATGCGGCCCTCCTCAGGCCGGCGGCGGCGGCCTGGCGTTCGAGGGTCCGGAGGCCGAGGGCGGCGTAGGTCTTCGGATCGGCCAGGGCCGGATCCTGCTCGGCCTCTATGATGATCCAGCCGCTGTAGCCGATGTCGGAGAGGGCCCGCATGACCTCGCCGTAGTCGAGGTCGCCGTCGCCGGGGACGGTGAACATCCCGGCCAGCACCCCGTCCAGGAAGCTCATGCCGCTCTCGCGCGCGGTCTGGTGGACGGCGCGGCGGATGTCCTTGCAGTGGACGTGGGCGATGCGGGCCGGATGGCGGCGGATCGCCTCGATGGGGTCGATCCCGCCCAGCGCCGCGTGGCCGGTGTCCAGGGTCAGCCCGACGTTGGGGCCCGTGCAGCGGATGAAGGCGTCGAGGTCGTCGGCGGTCTCGACCACGGTGCCCAGGTGATGGTGGTAGGCGAAGCGCAGGCCTTCGGCGGCGATGGCGTCGGCCACCTGCGTCAGCCGTTCGCCGAAGATCCTCCAGCCCGCCTCGTCCAGGGCCGGGGTGGCCTTCATCGGGACCGAGCGGGCGCCATGGATGGCGTTGGAGGTCTCGGCGTGGACGAACACGGTGCTGCCCATGGCCTTGAGCAGGACCAGATGGTCCCGCAGCGCGGCGATCTCCGCGCCGGCGTCCTGGACGAGCAGGTTTCCGCTGAACCAGCCGCCGACCAGGCCCAGGCCATACCCCTCGAGCAGGGGTTTGAGCGTCGCGCGGTCGCGTGGGAACTTGCCGCCGAGTTCGACGCCCTCGAAGCCGATGTCACGGATGTCGGCCAGGATGGACTCCAGCGGCGTGTCGCCGCCGAGCTCGGGCATGTCGTCGTTGGCCCAGGCGATGGGGCTGACCCCGAAGCGAATGGTCATGTCACTCCCCGGTGCGCTGGCGCTGGATCTGGAGGTCGTAGTCGGCCCGGGCGGCGCGGACCTGCTCGCGGTCGGAGACCTCGGGCACGGCGACGTCCCACCAGGCGCCGCCGGCCTCGGTCGAGACGGCCGGGTCGGTGTCGATGACCACCACGCTGGTGCGGTCCGCGGCATAGGCGCGTCCGAGCGCGGCCTCCAGTTCGGCGATGCCAGTGACCTTTTCCGCTAGGGCGCCGAGGCTGCGGGCATGGGCGGCGAAGTCGATCTCGGGCAGGGTCTCGTGGGCCGCGTCGGCCAGCAGGTTGTTGAACGGCGCCCCGCCCGTGACGGCCTGGAGGCGGTTGATGCAGCCGAAGCCGCGGTTGTCGAGCACCACGATGGTCAGCTTGCGGCCGAGCATCACGGAGGTGGCGATCTCGGAATTCATCATCAGGTAGCTGCCGTCGCCGACCAGGACGATAGCCTCGCGGCCGGGCTCGGCCATCTTCACCCCGAGCCCGCCCGCGATCTCGTAGCCCATGCAGCTGTAGCCGTACTCGACGTGGTAGCCGCCAGGGCGATGGGTGCGCCAAAGCTTGTGCAGTTCGCCGGGCAGGCCGCCGGCGGCGCAGACGACGACCGCGTCCTCGTCGGCGGTGCGCCAGACCGCGCCCAGCACCTGGGCGTCGGAGGGCAGGCGGTTGTCGCCGGGCGGCGCGGTGACGGCCTCGAAGGTGGCGTTCCAGTCGGCGACGGCGGCGGAGTGGTCGGCGCCCGAGCGCCAGTCGCCGAGGCGCGCGGCGAGGTCTTCGATAACCGTTCGGGCGTCCCCGACCACGGCCAGGGCGCCGTGCTTGGCGGCGTCGAAGGCGGCGACGTTGACCTGGACCAGCCGGCGCTCCGGAGCGCTGAACAGGGCGCGGCTGCCGGTGGTGAAGTCCTGGAGCCGGACGCCGATGCCGACGATCAGGTCGGCGGCCTGCGCCGCGGCGTTGGCGGCGCTGGTCCCGGTAACCCCGACGGCGCCGAGGTTGGCGGGATGGTCCCAGGCGAGGCTGCCCTTGCCCCCTTGCGTCTCGACGACGGGAACCCCGGCCGCGGCGGCGAACCGGGCGAGCGCGGCCTCGGCCTGGCTGTAGCGGACGCCGCCGCCGGCGACGATCAGCGGGGCCGTGGCGGTCATCAGCAGGGCGGCGAGGTCATCCAGCTCGCGAGCGTCGGCCGGCTGGCGGCGCAGGCGGTGGAGCCGGCGCTGGAAGAAGGCTTCCGAATAATCGCAGGCCTCGGCCTGGACGTCCTGGCAAAAGGCCAGGGTGACCGGGCCACAGTCGGCCGGGTCGGTCAGGACGGCGATGGCCCGCGGCAGGGCGGCGAGCAGCTGTTCGGGGCGGACGATGCGGTCGAAGTAGCGGGAGACCGGGCGGAAGCAGTCGCTGGCGCTGACCGTGCCGTCGGCGAAATCCTCGATCTGCTGCAGGACGGGATCGGGCCGGCGGCTGGCGTAGACGTCACCGGGCAGGAACAGCACCGGCAGGCGGTTGACGTGCGCCAGGGCGGCGGCGGTGACCATGTTGGTGGCGCCGGGGCCGATGGAGGTCGTGCAGACCATGGCCCGCTGACGGCGCAGTTGCTTGGCATAGGCGATGGCGGCATGGGCCATGCCCTGTTCGTTGTGTGCGCGGTAGGTGGGGAGCGCCTCCTGGGCGCCCTGGAGCGCTTCGCCCAGGCCGGCGACGTTGCCATGGCCGAAGATGGCCCAGCAGCCGGCGAAGAAGGGAACCTCGACGCCGTCGACCTCGACAAACTGTTGCCCGAGCCAACGGACGGCGGCCTGGGCGGCGGTGAGGCGGATGGTGGTCAAGCGGCCTGCTCCCCTGCCCCGCGGGCCAGTCGCCAGGCCCTGGCCAGGGCGTCGAGGCGGGCGGCCATGGCGGCGACGGCGGCGCTGTCGCCCATCCGGCCGGCCAGCCAGTCGCGGGCCACGTCGTAGAAGATGGTCCGGCCGACGGCAAAGCCCTTGATGATCGGCGCCCCGGCCGCGACCTTGAAGGAGGCCAGCAGGTCCTCCATCGGGGCCGACAGTCCGAGCAGCACGACGCCCCGGCACCAGGGGTCGTTGGCCGTGATCACCGCCTCGATGTTGCGCCAGGCGGCCACGTCGTCACTCGGCTCCAGCTTCCACCAGTCGGGCTTGATGCCCAAAGCGTAGAACCTTTGCAGGCAGTCGGCGATGGTGCCGCTGTCGACCGGCATGCCCTTGGGGGTGATCACCTCCAGCAGCAGTTCGTGCCGGGTCTTGCGGCAGGCGTCGGCCAGGCGGAGCAGCTGGCGCTCCTGGGCTTCCCGCAGGGTCGGCGCGTCATCCGGATGGTAGAAGACGAGGCATTTGACCACGTGGTTCAGCGGCCACTCGGCCAACTCGGTCGCCACGTCCGCCGAGCATTCGAACTGCAGGGGCCGCGATTGCGGCCGCTCGATCGGGCGGCCGATCCAGTAGGGATAGTCCGCGGCCTTGGCGAGGGTGTCGAAGCCGTAGCGGCCATCGGCCAGGATCCCGAACCGGTCGTCGCCGCGCGCCACCGCGTCGACGGCGCGAAGGGCCAGCAGCTTGAAGGCGGGGACGCGCCCCGGGTCGGCGCCGGTCTCGGCGACCAGGTCGTCGAACTGGCTGCGGTGATCGACGGCCAGGACGGTGAGTTCCTCGTGCACCCGGTCGCGGGTGGTGGCCCAGTGGATATGCTCCAGACTCTCGTCCTCGCGCAGGCGGAACGGCAGGTCGGTGCGGCCGAGGAAATGCTCCATCTCGGCCCAGGTCGCCATGGCCGGGGCGCAGCCGTGGCGGGAGACGACGATCGCGCCCGCCGCATTGGCGATCTCGCAGCAGCGTTCCAGCGGCAGGTCCCGCAGCCAACCCCGCAGGAAGCCCGCCATGAAGGCGTCCCCGGCGCCCAGCACGTTGAACACCTCGACCTTGAAGCCTCGCCCGACGACCCCGTCCTCGAGGCTGTCCGGGATCGCGCCCGGGAAGGCCGAGCAGCCGTCCGCCCCGCGCTTGCAGACCAGCAGGGCGGGGGTGGCGCGGCGGATGTGGCGCAGCGCCGGAACCGTGTCGGTGGTCCCGCCGAGGATGTGGATCTCCTCCTCCGTGCCGACGATCAGGTCGCAGAGGGGCGCCACCTGCTGGAGGACGGCGGTGACCTTGTCGTCGGCGACGAAGCGATTCTCGCCCGCCTCCTTGGCGGTCAGGCCCCACAGGACCGGGCGGTAGTCGATGTCGAGCACCACCCGGGCGCCGTTGGCCCGGGCAAGATGGGCGGCTCGCAGGCTGGCGGCGAGGACCGCGGGCTGGGAGAGGTGGGTGCCGCTCAGGACAACGCAACGGGCCCTGGCGATCAAGTCCGCGTCGATGTCGGCCTCTGTCAGGGCCATGTCCGGCGCGTTTTCGCGATAGAAGAGCAGCGGGAAGGTCTCGCGGTCGCGGATCCCGAGAATGACCAGGGCGGTCAGCCGGTCGGGGTCGGAGACCACACCGGCGGTGTCCACCCCCTCGCGGACCAGCTGCTCGGCGATGAATCGGCCCATGTGGTCGGCCCCGACACGGGTGATCAAGCCGGCCTTGAGGCCGAGGCGGGCGGCGCCGATGGCGGTGTTGGTCGGGCTGCCGCCGACGTACTTGGCGAAGGAGGCCATGTCCTCCAGCCGCCCGCCCGCCTGCTGACCATAGAGGTCCACGCTCGAACGGCCGATGGCGATCAGGTCCAGCGTCTTGTCGTGCTGCGCCATGCGGGCCCCAAGCCGTCGGCGCGACCGTCGCGCCTGACCATGCAACAGTTATTCCATCATTTGAATTTCTGCAACATACATTTCATTCTTGGAATGCGGCATTCACCTGCCCTTCCCGCCCTCTCCGCTCTCGGCGAAGGCGAAGCCGATGACCAGGGCCTGGGCCAGGCAGATGGAGGCGGCGAGCGAGCGGAAGGATCGGATCTCCGATTCGCGGACCTGCAGCACGGCCGTCGCCGGCTTGGCTATGGGACTGACCAGGCTGTCGCTGACCGCCAGCACCTTGGCCCCGCGGCCGACGGCGGTCTCGACGGCCACCACCGTCTCCTCGGCGTAGGGATGGTAGCTGACGGCGATCAGAAGGTCCCTGGGGCCGATGCTCTGGACCTGCTGGCGGGCGAGGCCGGCGACCCCATCGATGAACATGGTCCGCTTGCCAAGCTGTTGCAGCGAATAAGCGAGGTAGGAGGAGACCGGGAAGGCCCGGCGGAAGCCGGCGACATAGACCATTTCGGCCTTGCGGATCAGGGCGACGGCCGCGGCCATGTCGCCCTCGCCGATGGTCTGGCCAAGGTTCTGGAGCGCGAGGGTATTGCCCTCGACGAACTCGCCGAGCAGTTCGGCCCCGGCGCTGGCGCGGCTGTCGATGTCCTGGGCGAAGCGGCGGACCCGCTCGCCGTAGCCCAGCGCCATCTGGCCGTTGAGTAGACCGTCGCGGAACAGCCGCTGCATCTGGGTGGCGCCATCGTAGCCGAAGCTCTTGGCGAAGCGGACGATGGCCGAGGGCTGCACGCCGCTGCGCTCGGCCAGCACCGCCAGGGTCTCCAGGGCCATGTCGTTTGGTTCGTCCAGCACATAGCGGGCGATCTGCTGCAGCCGCTTGCTGAGCCCGTCGTAGCGCTCGAGGATGGCGGCGCGCAGCTCTTCGGCTGTGGCCGGCGGGGTCTGGGTCTCGGTCATGCCCGGGGGCGATCCTCGCGGTTTCGCGGATAGAATATCCGTTCCAGCGGACAACACAACGCGCGGCGAAGGCGTGTTCCATTCTGTGTTGATTTCGGAATGTTTGTTCCATACTACGAGATGCGGGAGGACACCGAACATGGTCAGGATCGCTCAGCTGGGGGCCGGACGGATGGGATCCATCCACGCCCGCAACGCCGCGGCCAATCCGCGGCTGGAGCTGGCCTGGCTGGTCGACCCGCAACCCGCGGCCGCCGTCGCCCTGGCCGCGGAGACCGGGGCGACCCTGGCCGATCTCGACGCGGTGCTGGCCGATCCGGGGGTGAAGGGGGTGATCGTCGCCAGTTCGACCGACGCCCACCTGGAGAACACCCTGGCTTGCCTCGCCGCGGGCAAGGCGGTGTTTTGCGAAAAGCCGCTGGATCTCGACCTGGCCCGGCTGGTCCGGCACGAGGCGCAGCTAGGGGACGCCCCGCTGTTCGTCGCCTTCAACCGCCGGTTCGACCCGCATTTCGCGTCCCTGGCTGCCCAGCTGCGGTCCGGCGTCATCGGGACGCTGGAATCCCTGCACCTGATCAACCACGATCCTGCCGCCCCGCCGGCCCATTTCGTTCCGACCAGCGGGGGACTGTTCAAGGACTTCACCATCCACGACTTCGACGTCGCCGCCTGGCTGGTCGACGAGCCGTTCAGCGAGGTCTTCGCCTTCGCCAGCTGCCTGGTCGATCCAATGATCGGGGAGCTCGGCGATGTGGACACCGCGCGGGTGATCCTGAAGACCGCCGGCGGCAAGCTGGTGATGATCAGCAACACCCGTCGCAGCGGCTGCGGCTACGACCAGCGGATCGAGGCCTTCGGCTCCAAGGGGATGGCGATGGCGGACAACCCCCTGCCCTCCACCGTCCGCCACTGGACGGAGGCCGGGACTGGCGCCGACGCGCTGTACCCCGGTTTCGTCAGCCGATACGCCAGCGCCTATGCCGCCGAGATGGACCATTTCGCCGACATCCTCGAAGGCAAGGCGGCGCCGGAGACCGGCTACGCCGCCAGCATCGCCTCCCTGAAACTGGCCGAAGCCGCCGCCCGGTCGGCGGCGACCGGCGCCCCCGTGAGACTGTAGGGTCCCGATGCACAAGCTCGCACTCATCGGCGCCGGCCGGATCGGCCGGATCCACGCCGCCAACGCCGCGGCCCATCCCGGACTGGTCCTGAAGACCATCGTCGATCCGGCAGCGCCCGCGGCGGACGCCCTCGCCGCGGAAACCGGCGCGGCCGTCGCCGGCCTTGAGGCCGCCTTTTCCGATCCGGAGATCGCCGGCGTGATCGTCGCCAGCTCGACCGACACCCACCTGGAATACGCCGGCCGCGCCATCGCCGCGGGCAAGGCGGTGTTCTGCGAGAAGCCGCTCGACCTGGACCTGGGCCGGGCGCGGGGGGCGGCGAAGGACTTCGACGGCAAGCCGCTGTTCCTGGGTTTCAACCGCCGGTTCGACCCCAACTTCCAGGCGCTGAAGGACCGGCTCGAGCAGGGCGCCGTGGGGACGCTGGAGACCCTGCATATCGTCAGCCACGATCCCGCGCCGCCGCCGGTGTCCTACGTGAAGGTCTCCGGGGGCCTGTTCAAGGACATGGCCATCCACGACTTCGACATGGCCCGCTGGATGCTCGGCGAGGAGGTGGCTCAGGTCTACGCCTCTGCCAGCTGCCTGGTCGACCCCGCCATCGGCGAGGCGGGCGATGTGGACACCGCCAAGATTCTGCTGAAGACGGCGTCGGGCCGGATCTGCATGATCAGCAACAGCCGGCGCAGCGGCTACGGGTACGACCAGCGGATCGAGGCCTTTGGCTCGGGCGGCATGCTGCGGGCCGGCAACGTCACCGAGAGCACCGTGCAGGTATGGACCGAGGCCGGCGCCGCCGCCGCGCCGTTCCAGAACTTCTTCCTCGACCGCTATGCGGCGGCCTATCGGCTGGAGATGGAGCATTTCGCCGAGGTGATCGGCGGGGCGGCCCCGAGGATCGGCTATGCGGACGGGGTGGCGGCGCTGGTGCTGGCCGAGGCGGCGGGCGAGTCGGCGCGGACGGGCGCGGTGGTTTCGCTCTGACTTTTCCTTCTCCCTCTTGCCGGGGCGTTCAAAAAAATGCGGCGGCCTCTGGAGGCCGCCGCAAGTTGCGCAAGGAGGGGTGGGTCTAGAAGACGGCCCGGATGGTGAACAGGATGGTCGGCGAGGACTCCTCGCGTTCGACCTCGAAGGCGTCGACGTTGTTGATCCGCTGGTTGTCCGCGATCTCTTCGCCGTCGTCTCCGTCGTAGCCGCGCTCGGTCTGGTCGCTGGCCGCATCGAGCAGGTTGTTGCCGCTGAGGCGCAGGACCACCCGCTCGCCGATCCGCTTCTCGATGAAGATCTCGAGGTTGGGACCGTAGTTCTGGGTCTCGATTTCGCCGAGCGTGTAGAAGGTCGACTCGCCCTGCTTCTGGTAGCTGAAGCCGAAGCTGGCCTCCCAGGCCGGAATGTTCTGGGTGACCCCGAAGTTGTAGACATACTCGGGCTGGTAATCGATCCGCACCGTCTTGCCGGTGACCGTGTCGGTCCGTTCCGACCACAGCCGGGTGTAGTTGGCGAAGATGCCGGTCTCGTCGAGGCCGATGAAGCTGAGCGGGGCGGAGAGGTCGAATTCCACCCCCCAGACCTTGGCGTCTCCGAGGTTGGCGTAGCTGTAGAGCTGGCCGTCCAGGTCGTTGCCGGCCGGGACGCTGTCGGCGTCGAGGCCCGTGCCGATCAGGCCGATCAGGCTGGAGATCTCGCGCCGGAAGAGGTTGACCCCGAATACGCCGCGGCCGGCGAAGCGGCGCTCGTAGCCCAGGTCGAAGCCGATCGAGGTTTCGAACTCCAATGACGGGTTGCCGATGGTCGCATCGTCGTCCCCCGGCGACTCCCGGGTGACGGCCGGCACCAGCTGGTCGATGCTCGGGCGGCGGACGGTCTTGGCCACACTGAAGCGGAGCTGGTCGGTCCCGGTCAGCTCCCAGACCACATGGGCCGAGGGGTTGATCTGGAACTCGTCGCCGCCGACCGAACCGGCGTCGGTGATGACGAAGCCGTCCTCGTTGTTGGTGAACACCGAGCGGAAGTCCTGCTGCGTTTCGGTGCTTTCCGCCCGGACGCCGACCTCGGCCTTGAAGTTGTCGGTGAACTTCATCTCCAGCACGGCGAAGGCGTCGAAGCGGGTCTCCTCGTAGGAGAACGCCCCGTCCGAGAACTTCTCCTCGCCGACGTCGTCGAGGTCGTCGCCGATCAGCAGACCGTAGTCCCGCTGCTTGGACTTGTAGGCGGCGCCCAGCTTGTAGGAGACCTCCTCCCAGCCGAACAGGCCGGGGAACTTGCCCTTCAGGGCGCCGTCCACCGTCCATTCGGTGTCGGTGGCCTCGATGGCGTTGGATTCCAGGAGCTCGCGGCCGCCGTCCTCGGAATAGGTCTTCTCGATGCTGTCGTCGGTGAAGCGGTTGTAGCGCAGCTGGCCCTCGAACTTGAGGTTCTCTCCCAGCGCCTGTTCGAACAGAGCCGAAGCGCCGTAGCTGTCCTGGTTGAAGTCGGCGTCCTGGCTCTCCTCTTCCGGATTGCCGAGGTCCAGGCCGCCGACCGTTCCGTCGCCCTCGTAGATAAAGGTCGACTGGTGCTCTTCGCGACGGGTGCTGAGGTAGAAGGCGTCGACGCGGACGGTCGTCGCGTCGCTGGGCCGGAAGGTCAGGTCGCCGTTGAACGAAAGGTCGGTGCTGCGCCGGCTGTCCTCCTCCTCGACCCGCTCGACCGCCACCGACTGGGACCGGTTGTAGAACTTGACCAGGCGGCTGCCATCGCCGCCCCGGGCCACTTCTTCGTCGAAGCCCTCGGAGTCGTCCTCGAACACCTCCTCGATGGTGTGCTTGTTGTTGAACCGGCGCTGGGCGTCGAGGGTCACCGAATAGAGAACCGTCTCGGCCTCGTTGCGGCCGGAGACCGACAGGGCGGCGCTGGGGCTCCACTCCTTCATGTCGACGTCGTAGTTGACGCCCGCCCGGGCGATGACCCCGGGGGGCAGGCTCTCGCCGCTCTTGAGGATGATGTTGATGGTGCCGCCGACGCCCTGGCTGTCGATGTCGGCGCTGGGCGAGCGGATGATCTCGATGCGGTCGATGATCTCGGCGGGGATGCGGTCGACGAAGACGGTGCGGTCGTTGCCGGCGCCCGGGATCGGACGGCCGTTGACCAGGATCTGGGTGAAGCCCTGGCCGAGGCCCCGCAGCTGCGGGGCGTCATACTCGCCGATGTCGCTGGTGAAGGCGACCCCGGGGACCCGCTTGAGCTGGTCGCCGACCGACACGGGTTCGAACTTCTCGAAGAACTCCTGGTCGTAGGTCAGCGCCGGGGCCGCCGTCTCGGTGCGGTTGCGGTAGGTGATCTGGCCGGTGATGACCACCTCTTCCAGGGTCGGCTCGTCGCTCGGCGGCGGCGTCTCCTGGGCGAAGGCGACCGCCGGAGC
>Ga0196963_10002104_pt1 | contig 12332 bp, 8 predicted proteins | sample S1_5metaG_FD_148600 | JGI IMG/M metagenome (GOLD analysis project Ga0196963, IMG submission 148600) | Soil microbial communities from Anza Borrego desert, Southern California, United States - S1_5 | ecosystem: Environmental > Terrestrial > Soil > Desert | place: USA: California | collected... | reverse complement strand
AAGGCCGGCCCCTCCGACCGCCTGGCCGACCGAATTGACACCGCCGTCGCCCCCCTGCTCGCTACGTCCCTGTCCATCCCATCAATCGTCACCGACGTCCCGGCCTTCACCCCCGCCGCCCGACCCACCGCCAGCCCCGCCCCGCCGAACGACATCCTCCACGTCGTCTGCGTCCTCCTGATCTGATCCCGCGCGCGCCCCCGTCCGGTGTGTGCCACAACGCACCGCGTGTCCCCCCGCGCGCCCTTTCCGGATCAGGCCCATGCCCCGCCTCACAACGAAATTGCTCCGCCGCGCGATCGTCCTCGCGCCGCTCGTCCTGACCGGCTGCGTCCTCCGACCCGCAGGAACGGACCAGGAGATCGCGCGCCTCGACACCGCCGGCGCCCCCTACCGCGCCCCCGTCGAGCACCGCGCGCTACCCGACCTCCCGCCCCAACCGACCTGGCGCGACGTCCTCCGCCGCGCGCTGCTCGCCAACGGCGACCTCGAGGCCGCCTACTTCGAGTGGGCGGCCGCCGTCCACCGCATCGACGTCGCCGGCGCCTGGCCGACCACGAACCTTTCGCTCGGGTTCGAGTACATGTTCTCCGCCGACCGCATGAAGTCGTGGGACCGCACGACGATCACCGCCGGGCCCGACGCGATGGCCAACCTCGCGCTTCCGGTGAAAACGGTGCAGGCGGGCCGGGTCGCGCTCGAGCGGGCCCGCGCCGCGGGCGAGCGGTTCGCCGCCAGGAAGTTCGACGTCCAGAAGCGCGTCCTCCAGGCCTGGCTCGACTACGCGATGCTGGCCGAGCAGGTGCGCATCCAGCGCGACAACGTCGCCCTGCTCAAGCTGATCTCCGACACCGCGGCCGACCGGGTCCGCGCCGGCGGCCCGCAGCAGGACCTGCTCAAGAGCCAGATCGAGCACCGCCTGGCCGAGAACGAGCTGACGCAAATGGAGGCCGAGCGGGCCGCCATGGGCGCGATGCTCGCCGGCATGCTCGCGCTGCCGCCGACGTCGCCGCCGGCGATCCCCGCGGCCCTGCCCGACCCCCGCCCCTTGCCCGCGGACGACGCCCGCCTGATCGCCGCCGCCGTCGACGCGAATCCCGAGCTCGCCGCGCTGGCGCGCGACGTCGCCGCGGGCCGGAACGCGCTGGAGCTGGCCCGCCTGCAGTACCTGCCGGACGTCAACCCGATCGCCGCCGCGACCGGGTCCGTCTCGCAGGCCGTCGGCGCGATGATCTCCGTCCCGATCAACCACAGGATGATCCGCGCGTCCGTCGAGGAGAACCGCGCCATGCTCCGGGCGACGCAGGCGATGGCCCGCCAGACGCGCAGCGACCGGGCCGCGAGCTTCGTCGCCGCCCTGTACGCGCTTCGGGCGGCCGAGCACCACGCGGCCCTGTACCGCGACACCGTCCTCCCCAAGGCCGAGCAGGCCCTCGCCAGCTCGCGCCAGGCGTACGCGGCCGGGCAGGTGTCGTTCGTCGAGCTGATCGACAGCCAGCGGACGCTGCTCGACGTGAGATTGCTGATAGCGCAGGCGCGGACGGAGCGAGAAAAGCGACTCGCGGAGCTTGAGGCGCTCGCGGGGGTGGACGTGGAAACTTTGGGGAGCGTGCCACCCGAAGGTGCGACACGCCCTGCTCCGGATCGGACGCAGTGAGTGCTCGATGGCAACCGCGGGCTTCCGCCCTCGGCTATCAATCGTCGCGCGATCGAACAACGACCACTGACCACAGACCAACCCATGACCACGCCCCAACGCATCATCACCGTCCTCCGCATTGCCCTGGCGCGCCTCCGCTTCGTCGCGGTCTTCGTCGTGGCCGCGCTCCTGGTCGGCTACTGGGACCACATCAAGGCCCGCGTCGACAAGTGGACGCGGCCCGGCCACGCGTACGGCCAGACCACGCCGGGCGAGGACTTCTATTGCCCGATGCACCCGCAGGTCGTCCGCACCCAGTCGGGCCTGTGCCCGATCTGCAGCATGGACCTCAAGCGGCGCACGCCCGGCGAGCGGGCGGCCGCCGTCCGCGATCGCGTGCAACTCTCCCCGCAACGGGTGGCGATGGCAGGCGTCGCGACCACACCGGTGGCGTTTAAGCCGCTCGTCCGCCACGTCCGCGCGCTCGGCCTGCTCGACTACGACGAAACGCGGCTGGCGAACATCTCCGCCCGCGTCGCCGGCCGGGCGGACGAGCTCTTCGTCACCTACACCGGCCAATCCGTGAAGGCCGGCGAGCCGGTCTACTCGCTCTACTCGCCCGAGGTCTTCACCGCCCAGCGCGAGTACCTCCAGGCCCGCAAGCGGGTCAACGACCTGCCCGCCGACGCCCCGCCCGAGGCGCGCGCCGACGCGTCGGCCGTCTACAACGCGTCGATGCAGAAGCTCGTCCTCTGGGGCATCGCCCGCGAGCAGCTCGACAAGCTCGACAAGGAGTTCGACTCGTCCGGCAAGGTGCCCACGCACTTCCCGGTCGCCTCGCCGCTGACCGGCATCGTCGTGCGGAAGGACGTCACGCCGGGCCAATACCTGCAGGTCGGCCAGTCGACCTACACGATCGCCGACCTCTCTTCGCTATGGCTCCGCGCCAAGGTGTACGAGGCCGACATCCCGCTCGTGCGCATCGGCCAGACGGTGTCGGTGACGGTCGACGCGCTTCCGAACGAGCCGCTGACCGGCGTCGTCACGTTCGTCGCGTTCGCCCTCGACCCCGAGACGCGAACGCTCGACGCCCGCATCGAGGTGCCGAACAAGGACCTCCGCCTCCGGCCCGGCATGTTCGCCACGGCGCGGATCAGCGTACCGGCGGTGCCGGGCGCGGTCGCCGGCAGCCGCCCGACGACGGCACCGTCGGCCCCCGTTCAATCTGCAATGGGCGATCGCCAATCGGCACTTCTTCAGCAAGCCCTCCAGCCCTACTTGCGCGCCTCCGACCTCCTGGCCAATGACAAGATCGACGGCGCTCCCGCCCTCCTCGCGCAGAGTGTGAAGACGCTCGAACCGCTCGCCGCCGATCCCGCGCTCAAGGACGCGATCGCCCGCCTGTCCGAGGCCGTCCAGGAAACGCCCGGCGAGGACATCAAGGCCCTCCGCACCACCTTCAAGAAGGTCTCCAACGCGCTGATCGACATCGCCAAAGTCACCGGGCAGCCGACCGACGCCCCGCCCGTGCAGATCTTCCGCTGCCCCATGCAGGACAAGCCGTACTGGCTCCAGCCCGCCAGCCCGTCGGCCGTCAACCCGTACATGGGCCAACGAATGCTGGACTGCGGCGGGCCGGTCGAAAACCTGCCCAGGGCCGCGCCGCCCGCGCCCGCGGGAACGGACGTCGCATCGGCCGCCGCCCACGCGCTGGCGATCCCGCGCTCGGCGGTCATCGATACGGGCACGCGGAAGGTCGTCTACGTGCAGACTGCGCCGGGCGTGTTCGACCTGCGCGCCGTCACCCTCGGGCCGTTGTCGTCGGACGACCTTTACCCGGTGCTGTCGGGGCTGAAGGAGAACGACCACGTGGTGACCGCGGGGGCGTTCCTGGTGGACTCGGAGAACCGATTGAATCCGGCGGCGACGGAAGAGGCGACACCGCGACCCAGTAGCGATTCTGGAAAGCCGAGCGCGCCTTCCGGACACGTCCATTAGGCGCGTACGGCGCGGTGCGCCGTGCCGAACGCGCTCGCCTGCGGGCGGCGCTGACGCTTGCCCTCCGGGTCGCGGCTAAACGGATCTCTCCCGGGTGTGCGCGCTCGCCCACTACTGACTACTCCCACCCCATGATTCCTCGCATCATCGAATTCTCCATCCGCAACCGCTGGCTCGTGATCGTCGCCTGGATCGGCATCGCGATCTGGGGCGTGCATGCGCTGCTGCGCACGCCGGTCGACGCGATCCCGGACTTGTCAGAGAACCAGGTGATCGTGTTCGCCGACTGGATGGGCCGGAGCCCGCAGGAGATCGAGGACCAGGTGACGTACCCGCTGTCGGTACAGCTCCAGGGCCTGGCGGGCGTGCGCACGGTCCGCTCGGCGTCGGAGCCGAACTTCGCGATGGTCTCGGTCATTTTCGACGACAAGACCGACCCGTACTTCGCGCGCACGCGCATCCTCGAGCGCCTGAGCACCGTTGCCGGCCAGCTTCCCGCCGGCGTCACGCCCCAGCTCGCGCCGGACGCCAACGCGCTGGGCCAGATCTTCTGGTACACCGTCGAGGGCGAGGGCCGGTCGCTCGACGAGCTCCGCGCCATCCAAGACTTCACCGTCCGGTATCAGTTGTCGGCCGTGCCCGGCGTCGCCGAGGTCGCCAGCGTCGGCGGGTTCGTCCGCGAATATCAGGTCGACGTCGACCCCGCCCGCCTGCGCCTGTACGACATCCCCCTGTCGGCCCTCTACGCCGCGATCGCCAGCTCCAATCAGTCCGTCGGCGCCAAGACGCTCGTCCAGGGCAACACGGAGTACCAGATCCGCGGCCTCGGTTGGCTCCGCGGGATCAAGGACCTGGAGAACGTCGAGGTGGCCAGCCGCAACGGCGTGCCGGTCACGCTCGCGCAGCTCTCGGCCGTGCAGTTCGGCCCGGAGTTCCGCCGATCGGCGCTGGAGAAGGACGGGCGGGAGGCCGTGGGCGGCGTGGTCATGATGCGCTACGGCCAGAACCCGCTGGAGGTCACCAAGGCGGTCAAGGCCCGCATCCGCGAGCTGACCCCCGGCCTGCCCGCCGGCGTGCGCGTCGTCCCGTTTTACGAGCGCACCCGCCTGATCGAGTCTGCGATCGCGACCGTCACCCGCACGCTCAAGGAGGAGATGATCATCGCGTCGGTCGCGATCCTGCTGATCCTCACGCACCTGCGGAGCGCGATCGTCGTCTGCGTCACGCTTCCGATGGCCGTGCTCGTGTCGTTTTTGTTCATGTACTACGCGGGCATCCCGAGCAACATCATGTCGCTCTGCGGGATCGCGATCAGCATCGGCATCCTCGTCGACGCGGCGGTCGTGATGGTCGAGAACGCGACGCACGAGCTGAGAGAGGAGGCGGAGCGGCGGGAGGGTTCGGGGGTCAGGGTTCAGGGTTCAGCAGGAAGCGACGGGGCGACGGCGCGACGGGGCGAGGGAGGGCATCCCTCGCAACCCGCAACTCGCGACTCGCAACTCTCCCCCCGCGTCACCGGCGACACCACCGAAGCCGTCATCCGCGCCTGCCGGCTCGTCGGCCGGCCGATCTTCTTCTCCGTCCTGATCATGCTCATCTCCTTCCTCCCCGTGTTCGCCCTCGGCGGCATGGAAGGAAAGCTCGCGCACCCGCTGGCATTCACCAAGTCGTTCGCGATGGTCGGCGTGTCGCTCATGGCGATCACGCTCGTTCCCGCCCTCATCCCGATCTTCGTCCGGGGCAAGCTCAAGTCCGAGGAACAGAACCCGATCGTCCGGTCGTTCATCCGCGTCTACAAGCCGATGCTGAGCTGGATGGTCGACCGCCCGGCGGCCGTGTGGTTCATCATGGGCGCGATCCTCGTGCTGGCGGCCGGGTTCTTTAAGAATCCGATCGTCGCGCAGATCACGCTGGCCGTGTCGCTCGGCCTGGTCGTCTGCTTCGTCCCCCGAACGCTCAAGAAGGTCGCGTTGGGCATCGGCATCGTCGCGCTCGCGTACGTCGCCGACTCGCGCTTCACGAAGCTCGGCAGCGAGTTCAAGCCCGAGCTCGACGAGGGCTCGCTGATGGACATGCCGACCGCCAGCCCGCGGATCGCGATGGCCCAGGCCGTCGACGACGTCGTCATTCGCGACCGCGTCATCCGATCGCTCCCCGAGGTCGAGCAGGTCGTCGGGAAGATCGGCCGGGCCGACACGCCGACCGACCCGTCGCCAGTGGAGATGGTCGAGACGGTGATCAACCTCCACCCCGTCCACCACTGGCCCCGGCGCAAGCTCGACAAGGACGACGCGATGCGCCAGGCGGCGGTCCTCGCGGCCGAGTTGCAGAAGCGCGGCCTGCTTGCCGCGAGTAATATCGAGTGGCAGAAGGTCACCGATCTGTCGGCGAATCTGCCGCCCGACCTCGCCAGCGCGCGCAACCTGCTCCACACCGCCGTGGAGGGCGACGGCGTCGCCACGCCCGGCCTGCTGCCCCAATTCGACCGCGCGACGCGACTGTTCGTCCGCCAGGACCAGGACGTGCATCACATCGAGCTCGCCACCGCGCTGGCCGACCACGCGATTGACCAGATCCTCGCCCAGGCCGACCGAAACCACGGCCTGCGCCGCCAACCGACGGCCCCCGAGCGCGCCGCGATCGTCAAGGTCGCCGCCCCGCACACCGACCACCTCGCCCGCCTCCCGCGCCAGGAAGAAGCCGACGCCCTGATCAACAGGCTTCGCCGGGAGCTGACGACCTTCGGAATCGTCGACGCGCGTGACGACTTGCTGACGGACCACGACTCCGCCGCCCGCGCCGCCGTCGACTTCGTCCGCCGGTCGCTCGGCGCCGCGACGCCGACGTTCGCCGAGCGCCTCTTCGCCTCGATCGAGCACCGCCGCGAACAGCTGATCGCGGCGCGCGTCCAGGAGCGCGACCACCGCCTGTTCGACTATGCCGTCCCCGAGATCAACCGCCTGCTCATCGACAACCTCCTCCGCGCCGCCCGCGGCACCCCCCTGGCCGGCATGGCCGAGCCCACACCGGCCGCGATTGACGAGATCGCCGGCGCCGCCACCCCACCGTTCGGTAAGGGCCTCAATCTTTGGCACAAGACGAAGGCCGACGTCCAGAAGGAGCTCGACGCCGAGCTGCAGGTCCCCGGCTGGGGCAACACCTGGACGCAACCCATCCAGAACCGCATCAACATGCTCGCCACCGGCGTCCGCACCCAGATCGGCGTGAAGGTCTTCGGTCCCATCACGTCCGCGCAACCGCCCCGACAAGCCGGGGCAGAGCACGCGGGCTCCGCCCGAAGCCCCGCCCCGGATCCGCTCGAAACTCGCAACTCGCATTCGGCAACTTCGACGTCCATCGAACAGATGCAGTCCGTCGCCAACGACATCGCCGCGCGGCTCCGCACCGTGCCGGGCGCGTCCGACGTCGTCGTCGACCAGGCGATGGGGAAGCGCTACCTCGACATCCGCCCCGACCCCGAAAAGCTCCAACGCTTCGGCGTGAAGATCGCCGACGTCAACCAGGCGATCGAGACCGCGTTGGGCGGATCCAAGATCACCACGACGGTCGAGGGCCGCCAGCGCTTCCCCGTCCGCCTCCGCTACGCCCGCGACTACTGGCAGGACGTCGAAGCCGTCGGCGACGTGCTCGTGACTGGCGACGCGACGCCCGTGGTGTTGACTGCACTCGCCGGGTCGTCCGGGGGGCAGGGGAGCAAGGGGGCAGGGGAGCAGGGGAGCCGGCCCAGCGCGCGTGGCGCCGGATCAATGGGTATGGGCTCAAGCGGTCCGTCCGCCGGCACCGGCATGTCCTCCTCCGCCACCCCCGCGCCCCCCGGCTCCCCTGCCCTCGCGCTTTCGTCCGCATCTCCGGCAACGCTCCAGATCCCGCTCCGCATGGTCGCAGACATCCGCGTGTCCGACGGCCCGGCGATGATCAAGTCGGAGAACGGCCGACTCCGCCAGTACGTCACGCTCAACGTGACCGGCCGCGACCTGCTCGGCTTCGTCGACGAGGCCCGCGCCGCGCTCAAGCCCGTCGAGGCCAAACTCGCCGGCACCGGCATGACCCTCGAATGGGCCGGCGACTTCGAGCACCAGATGCGCACGAACCAGACGCTCGCGCTCATCCTCCCCGTCGTGCTCATCCTGATCGCGTTCCTGCTCTACATGACGTTCCACGACGTCCTCGACACGCTGTTGGTCCTCCTCGCCGTCGCCGGCGCGCTCGCCGGGGCCGTCATGTTCCAGGCCCTCTTCGGGTTCAACTTCTCCGTCATCGTCTCGATCGGCTACATCGCCGCGCTCGGCATGGCCACGCAGACCGGCGTGATCATGCTCGTGTACCTCCGCGAATCCGTAGAAAAGCACGGCGGGCTCGCCAACATCAAGTCGCTCGACGACCTCCGCACCGCCGTCATCGAGGGCGCCGTCCACCGCCTGCGCCCCAAGCTCCTGACCGAGGGCGTGGCGATCGTCGGCCTGGTCCCGATGCTCTGGGCGACCGGCACGGGCGCCGAGATCATGCGCCCGATGGCCGCCCCGGTCCTCGGCGGCCTGCTGATCGCCGACGAGGTGATCGATCTCATGATCCCCGTGCTCTTCTACCAGGTGCGCAAGCGCCGCTGGCTCAAGCTCCACGCCCCGCAAGCCGCGGCAGATGCCCCCGCCGTCGCACTCGTGCCTGTCACCCCCCTTCCCAACAATTGACCACGAACAAATGACAACTGACAATCCCATCCATGCCCACCCCATCCCGCATAGGGGCCGTCGCCGCGGTGCTGACCCTCTGCGCGCTCGCCGGCTGTAACAACCGAACGTATCAGGTGACCGTGGTCAACCAGACGAGCTCTCCCATCACGGTCGGCATCGTAAAGGACCGCCCGCCGTACGAGGAGCAACTCGTCCCGGTCGAACTCCTCGCGCTCGAGACGCCGCTCGCGTCGCTCCCGCCGTGGGGGTTCGTCGTCCCGCCCGGCCGGACCGCCGACACGCGCCCCGTGACCGGCAAGTTCCCCGCCGGCACCGAGGCTTACCTCCGCGTCTACCGCGGCACCGGCACGAACGCCGAGCTGATCGCCGTCAGCTCGCCCAGCCCCCACCGCCTCGACGTCATGCTGTTCGGCAAAGCGAAAAACGAGATCGTCATCAAGGACAACCAGATGAAACTCGACTACGAGCGCATCAGCCCGAAGGTCCGTTGACCCCCTTTCTGACTTCTGGCTACTGGCCTCTAACTTCTTCTTCCCCATGTCCGACCACCACGCCAGCGCCAAGTCGATCACCGCCCGCGTCGCCGTCGTCACCCTGTCCGACACGCGCACGCGCGACACCGACACGTCCGGCCAGCGCATCCGCGACCTGCTCACCGCCGACGGCCACGCGATCGCCGCCTACCACCTTATCCGCGACAACCCCGACCAGTTGTCGACGCTCCTGACCACCCTCCTAGCGAATCCCGACGTCGACGCCGTCGTCACCAACGGCGGTACCGGCATCGCCGCCCGCGACTTCACCCTCGCCGCCGTCGACCGCGCGGTCGCCACCCCCCTGCCCGGGTTCGGTGAGATCTTCCGCATGCTTTCCTACGACCAGGTCGGCGCCGCCGCCATCCTGTCCCGCGCCACCGCCGGTATCTCCGCCCCGAACGCCTCGCCCGACGGCCGCCGTAAGCCGATCTTCGCCCTCCCCGGCTCCACCAAGGCCGTCGACCTGGGGGTGACTAAACTAGTTTTGCCCGAGCTCCGGCACATCCTGTGGGAACTCCAAAAGTAGGGTGGGCACCGCCCACCTCCCGGGCACGCTCATACGTTCGCCAGGGACCTGCTCCCTCTCCCGGTCGCGCTAACACTGCGTTTCACGGTGCTGCGCATTCGCGACGGGGAGAGGGCGGGGGTGAGGGGCGAGCGTCAAACCGCGCAATCACGCGCATGCCCACTCAACCTCGCCCCCAGTTGACGACTACCATCAATCGGACGAAAACGATCCGCCACGACCTCCAAAGGACCTCCATGACCCGGCTCGCCCTCGTGCTGATTCTCGCCGCCACCATCGCCCCCCCAGCCCGGGCCGTGATCAAGGCCCCGACGCCGCCCAACTCGCTCTACGAATTCAGCCAAGTCGTCGTCGCCGGAACGGTGACGAAGTTCGCCGTCGACACCGGCAACCTCGAGGCCACCGCGATCACGCTCAAGGGCACCCCCGTCGGCGAGGCCGTCCGCTTCAAACTGGAGAATTTGCCCGCCGTCGCCGCCCGCATCAAGGTCGGCGACCCGCTCGTGCTGTTCGTCGCGCGGGTCGAGAAGAACGCCGCGCTACACATCGCCGACACCTGGCTGCTCCCGCAGCGCAAGGGCCCCGCGCTCTTCGCGGTCTCGGCCGAACGGGATCTCCGCCAGAGTTACCCCGGCACGACGGTCGCCCTCGCGCGTCTTGTCGTCGCGGTGAAGGACGGCAAGTACGACATGCTCAACATCGTGACCAAGGAGCAGCTCGACGCGCTCTTCGCCGGGCCCGTCAAAGACCTGGGAAAGCTCGACGCGCCGGGCGTCACCGCGCTCCGGGTCGCGCGCCCGGCCGACAAGCCCGCCGTGCTCGTCGCGACGGCGCCGGCCGGCCCCAAGGGGTTCGGGGTCAAGCCCGACGGCACGCTCGCGCCCACCGACGTCGCGGCGCTCGACCCCGCGTCACTCGCGCCCGACGCGCCGGCGGTCGGCGCGTTCGCCGACGACGGCAAACCCGCCGCCTTCGTCGTCCGCGACGGCGCGCTCTTCCTCGAACCCCGGCCGACCGCCGGTGCCGAGAAGCCCGCCCCCCTCGACTTCACCCGCCTCACCGGCGAGCGCCTCGAGACCTACTTCAAGGGCGAAACGCCCCTCGCCGGCGCCACGCTCGCCCCGCTCGACGCCAACGCCGACGGCCGCACCGACCTGCTCCTCCACACCCCCGCCCGCACCCTCCTGCTCATCAACCGCGGGTACGGCGCGTTCTTCATCAACCCCGACGTCGGCCAGCGCTTCGTCGATTCCGGCGGCAAACCCCTCCTGACCGACAAGACCCCCTGGACCTGCCTCGACGTCGACAACGACGCCCACGACGACCTCGTCTTCCTCACCGCCGATGGCGCGCTCCGCGCGCTCTTGAACCCTAAGCCCAAAGAAGCCCCCAAGCAGTGACCCTCGGTTCAGTACGACCGACAATTCGTTACGCGTGACGCCCGTAGCGTGGGCTACCAGCCCACGAGTCAGTTTTGTTTCTTCGTGGGCTGGTAGCCCACGCTACGGTCTGACGTCGACCCCCCGACCGTTCTTCGACCCACCGGAACCTCACATGCGCGCCATCCCACTCCTCTCGATCGCGTTTCTGATCCTTCCCGCAACGGCTCGCGCCGCCGACGCCCCCGCCAAAACCAACGCCGACCTCCCCCTCCTCTTCCACACCACCTTCGCCTCCCCCGACGACCTCAAAAAGTTCACGCTGACCGACCCGGCCGCGTGGAAGCTCGTCGACGACACCGTCGGCGATCAGAAGCGCCCCGTCCTCTCCCTGACCAAGCAATCCGCCTACAAGCCCCCACACCGCTCGCCCGTCAACCTCGCCCTGATCAACGACGTCAAGGCCGCCACCTTCATCATGGAGGTCCGCTGCAAGATCACGCAGAAGCCGATCCCCAATCGCGACGTCTGCTTCGCCTTCGGCTACGCCGGCCCCGCCCAGTTCTGCTACGCCCACCTCTCGCAGAAAACCTCGCCCAACCACCACGATTTGTTCGTCGTCGACAAGAAGGATCGCGCCCCCGTCTCCACCCAGCGCTCCGACGGCACCCCCTGGACCGACGGCTACCACACGATCAAGATCGTCCGCACCGCCGACGCCACCACCGTCTACTTCGACGGCAAGCAAATGCTCGCCACTGACTCCAAGGCCCTCCCCACCGGCCAACTCGGCGTCGGCTCCTTCGACGACACCGCGAACTTTGCGGAGATCACGGCCTGGGGGAAGTAGGGCGGAACGACGCCTTCGTCATTCGAATTTCGTCATTCGTCATTCCCGTCTACAATCGCCCCCATGGACGCCCTCCTCGACTCGCTCAAGTTCGACTCCGCCGGCCTGATCCCGCTGATCGTCCAGGACGTGAAGAACGGCCAGGTCCTCATGATGGCGTGGATGAACCGCCGGGCCCTCGAACTCACCCTCCAGACCGGCAAGATCCACACGTACTCGCGCAGCCGGGGCCGGCTCGCGCTCAAGGGCGAATCCTCCCAACACTTCCAGCACGTCCGCGAGTTCCTGACCGACTGCGACAAGGATGTCGTCCTATTCAAGGTCGACCAGGACGTCGCCGCGTGTCACGAGGGCTACCGCTCCTGCTTCTACCGAAAGTACGAGCCCGGCGCGGCCGAGTGGAAGACGATCGCCGAGAAGGCGTTCGACCCGGACGCGGTGTACGAGAAGAAGTGAGCGCGGAATGACGAGGGGCGAAGCCCGAAGCTCGAATCAATGACGAAATCCGAAGGTCGAATGTCGAAACGCCGCGAGACGGCTCGTAGTCGCCGTTTCGTCATTCGACCTTCGTCCTTCGAATTTGATTCGTTCTTCGAGTTTCGACATTCGAGTTTCCACGTCACGATTTCCAGCCCGCTTCCCTTCCCCACCCCCCTCCCGTAATCTCCTTCGCGTGCCGCCGCCCTTCCCTT
>Ga0196963_10002103_pt1 | contig 12333 bp, 10 predicted proteins | sample S1_5metaG_FD_148600 | JGI IMG/M metagenome (GOLD analysis project Ga0196963, IMG submission 148600) | Soil microbial communities from Anza Borrego desert, Southern California, United States - S1_5 | ecosystem: Environmental > Terrestrial > Soil > Desert | place: USA: California | collected... | reverse complement strand
GCGACCACGGTCCCGCGCGCTCTCAACTCATCGGCCGAGATTGACTCCCGGCTGATCAACCGCGGCCCATAGCCGTCCCCCATGCTGGCCCCGGAAGAGAGCAGGGCGTAGCGGTCGTGGAGGTAGGCGTAGGCATGGATCGACATCGCCGTGACGGGGTACCGCCCCTCGAACGCCCACCGGTTCAGGGTTTCGATGTCCTGCAGGACCTGGCTGTAGGCCTGGCCCCCGGTGTCGAGCTTCCCGGCCATCAGGGCGTAATGCATGAAGGCGTCGTCAGAGTCGGGGGAGTGGGCGACGACAATCGGTTCGGTCAGCGGCGCGGTGGTCATGGGGCGATCTTAGCGGAACTCCCTGCCCGTGGGGTGGGGAGTGTTACCCTCCCCGCACCCACCAGCCCCTCGCCGCCCGAGGACCCCGCGATGCGACTTCCCGCCTTCCTGGCCGCCAGCGTCCTGCTACCGCTGACCGCCACGATGGCCGCCCCAGTCACCCCCGAGGCCCAGCCGCTGGCCGACCGTTACATGGAATTCCTCGACCGCTGCCGCACCGAGGTGGAAGCCACGGATTTCATCCGGGAGGCGGCGGAAGATGCGGGATTCCGGAACCTGGAGAGCATCCAGGAGCCGCTGCAGCCGGGCAGCAAGGTCTACCTCCAGAACCACGACCGGGCCATCATCCTGGCGGTCACCGGCCGCCGGCCAATCGCCGATGGCCTCCATCTGGTTGCCACCCATATCGACTCCCCGCGCCTTGACCTCAAAGCCCAGCCGGTCTACGACTCCCAGGGGTTCTTCCTCCTCCAGACCCACACCTACGGCGGGATCAAACGCTACCAGTGGGTCAACACCCCGCTACAGTTGCATGGGGTCTGGTACGACCCCGATGGCCGCCGGCACCACGTGATCATCGGTGACGATCCGGGCGAACCCACCTTCCTGATTCCCGACCTGGAGCCGCACCTCTCCCGCAACCTGAACGAGCGCAGCGCCGCCGATGCCATCGGGGCGGAAGAGGTCGACCCGATCGTCGGGATGGTCACCAGCACCGCCAGGCCCTGGAATAAGCCAGACGCAGAGCCTGCGCCGGAGGCCCCCAAAGACGAGTTCCTCGCCATGCTGCGGCCGTACCTCGGCGGCGCTGACCTCAGCCCCACCGCGATCGCCACCGGCGAGTTCCACCTGGTGCCGGCCACCGAGCCCCGGTACCTCGGGTTGGATCGCTCCATGATCGCCGCGTACGGCCAGGACGACCGCTCCAATGCGTACTGCGCGGTCCGGGCCCTGCTCGACATGGATGGTGTCCCGGAGTACGCCGCCCTGGGCTACCACGTGGGGCAGGAAGAGATCGGCAGCGGCAACAACACGGGGGCCGCATCGACCTTCCTGACCGCCACCATCGCCCGGCTGCTGGAGCACGACCCCCGCTCGCCGGTATCCTTCGGCGACAACCTGGTGCGGCGGACCCTGACCCGATCATGGGTGCTCTCCGCCGACACGCCGCCGGCCGTGAACCCCATCTACTCGGACGTGTGGGAGCACGGCAATAGCCTGAAGCTGGGCCAAGGGGTCGGGGTCATCAAGTGGGGCGCGGGGCGGGACGCGAACCCCGAGTACTTCGCCAAGGTGGCCGCGATCTTGGACGGTGCCGGGGTCCGGTGGCAGGTCGCCCCGCTGGGCCGGAACGGCGCCGGCGGCGGGGGCACCATCGGCGGCTTCATGAGCGAGGAGGGGATGGAAGTCCTGGACCTGGGCATCACCCTGCTCTCTATGCACTCCCCCTACGAGGTCTGCAGCGTCAACGACCTCTGGGAGGGCTACCGGGCCTTCGCGGCTTTCTACGCCTGCGACCGTCGGTTTTAAGGGGCCCGGCGCTACAATACGGGTCCGCCGTTCCTCGCCCGTTCGCACCATCCATCCCCTGACCGCCGGAGGTCCCCGATGGCCACGGTCCGTCCGCTCACCCTGCTTGCCCCCCTGGGGGCCTTGGCCCTGCTCGCCGGCTGTACCGGGCACGGTCCGGAGTCCCCCGCCGCCGCGCCCCAGGCCCACCCCGGACCTGGGGAGGCTCAGGCCGGTCGGCTCCCCGACGGGGTGGCGTTGACAGGGGCCTACAGCCTGCGGGTCGGTGGCGGTGCGGTCCCCTCCGCGGAGCTGGCCCCGCTGCGGGTGGTGGCAGCCATTGGCGATGTCTTCAATGAGGTCGGCCTGACCCCCACCATGAACGGCGGTCTGTGCGACTGCTTCGATGTGGCCGGCATCCGGCTCCTGGACGCCGACACGGTCCGGGTGACCTTCGATGTGCGGCACCCCTTCCGCCCCGAGTTCCGCCCAGACCTCCACGCCTTCAACCTTAAGGCCCATGTGGCCAGCGAGCCCACCACCACCCTGGACGGCCTTGCCGTTGACCCGGGGCTCGTGGCCAATGCCGATGGCTATTCCCCGCTCTGGACCTCGCAGGTCCCTGGCCCCGGGGCGGATCTCTTCCCCTACCGCATCCTCACCCGGGATCTCTCCTCGGCGCCCTTCGATTTCCGCGCGCCCGGCGGATGGAACGTCTTCGCAGTGGGGGAGAGCTACCAGGAGGACCTGGACTTGAACATCGGCCCCGGCAGCACGGTCGATCTGCGGCTCTACCTGACCGTCGACTACGGCCAAAGCGCGGTCCGGGCCACCCGCCAGTCCCCGCAGTACGAACTCCCTAAGTTCGCCGGGAAGGCCCCCTGGCGGGTGGAGGTCGAGGAACTGGCCAATGACCTGCAACCCGGCAATACGGCTTCCACCGCTCAATACCAGGTGCGGGTCTACGACTGGGGTCACGGCACGGGCATTGGCACCGACGTTACCGGCGGCACCCTGAGCATCCCGGCCCTCGGCTTCAGCGCTCCCCTGCCGGCGCTGACGGGCTCCGGCCTCGATCCCGACCCACTCACCGCCGACGTGCTCGTCGTTAACACCGGTGGGGCCGGCTCCGGCACACACCTGGGGCTGGTGACGATCACCGACCAGGCGACCGCAGGCACGGGGATCGCCGATGATCTGGTCACGCCGTTCAGCGCCGATGACTACCGTACGTTTCAGATCTTCCCGGTTTCCGTCGCCCAGCCGCCCAGCAACCCGCCGACCGCCGGAATCGTGGCCCCCTGCGCCGGGCAGCTCGTGACCACCGGCCGGACGATCCAGTTCGACGGTTCCGGCAGCACCGACGATGTCACCCCGCCGGCCAGCCTAACCTATGAATGGGACTTCGACTATGACGGCATTACCTTCACGGTCGACGGCACCGGGATCCAGGCCTCCCACCAGTACGTCCCCGCCGGTAGCCACACCGCCGCCCTGCGGGTCACCGATGGCGATGGCCAGAGCGACATCGACACCATCAGCCTCACGGTCCAGACTCCCGCCTGGCACAACCTCCGAAACCTCACCAACACCCCAACGTCGGGCGACTCGCTGGAGAACCAGTTCGGCGAATTCGGCCGCCGGATGTTCATCGACTCCACCGGCGAGGCCCACCTGATTTTCCGGCCGGGGTCCGGCAACATCCAGATGGCCAACCTCGGGCTCGCCTGCACCGGTGGGGTGGTCACGCTGACCGATCTGGGGCTGACCCGGATCCCCAACGCGGTCCAGGGCGGCGACACCCTGCACCTGTCGAGTCTCAATGCTGCCGGTACGGCAGTGGAGTACCGGACCTTAGACCTCTTGACCCGTACGGTCAGCCCCCCGGAGGTCGCCATCACCGCGGCCACCCTACCCGCCCCCGGCGGGAGCAGCTTCAACGCCAGCCGCATTGCCCGGGATAAGAACACCGGGAACCTGTTCGTGATCGGTGAGACCGGCTTTGGGAGTTACGACCTCTACAGCGTGGAGAGGACCCCCACCGGCACCTGGAGCGCGCCTCTGCTGGCCGACAACCGCAACGCCACGAGCTTCGCGTCGTACCTTGGTGCCGGCGCCACCAACAACGAGTGCTTCCTGATCTACCACGACTATGTCGTCGGAAACTCGGGGGTCCGGCGGGCGTACTACTGCCGAAAGCCCTTCGGGGCGGCGTCCTGGACCAGCCGGCTCTACACCGGCTTCCCCGATGGGGCCCACCTCTGCTTCTGGCTCTGGGAGGGCCCGGGCAACGATATGCTGGGGGGGAACTTCATGAACCCGTCCGGTTCCGGCGCCCAGGCTTTCTACTTGCGGTGGGACCACACGGGCCAGGCCTGGTCGCGGGCCCAGATCGGAAACCTCTACAACTACAACTTCTTCCCGAACGTGTTGTGGGACCCCCGCACCGACCAGGTCACCGTGGTCTGGGAGCACCTTGACCAGTCAGGCCTGAACCGGCGCCGGATCGTCTCGAAGCAGTTCGCCCACAACGCCCCGGCGTCGGTAATCTCGGATGGAACCTACACGCTGGTCTACGAGAACCCGACCTTCGACAACAACGAGCCGGCCGCGGCAATCAACCCGGTGACCGGCGACGTCGTGGCGGCCTGGGAGCAGGACATGGACCCCGGCGCCAGCTACTTCGCCGATCTCTTCGCCATGAACTTCTAGCCCACGTCTGCAGACGTTCGGGTGAGCTATGGTGCCGCGGCGGCTTCGGCGTCCGCCCGCATCTGAGCCGCCTGGGCCTGCAGCACCGCCACGTTGGCGATCATCTGGCGCTCGCCCTTCAGGGCCAACAGGTCTGGCTTGCCGGTGGGGAGCAAGGGGATCTGCGGAATCAGGGTGACCATCGCCGGCATCTTGTAGGCCCCCAGCAGGTCGTGGTCGGAGAGGTACCGCCGGATGATGGCCTCCATGGCGTCGGGATCGCCGGTCCAGCCGTCGGCGGGCACCACGAACGCGTGGACAGCCTCCCCCCGCTTCTCATCGGGGATTCCGGTGACCGCCACGTCCTTGACCTCCGGCACCTGCAGCACCGCCGCCTCGACCTCGGCCGGGTAGACGTTCTCGCCCCCCACGATGATCATGTGCTTGGTGCGGCCGAGGATCCGCAGGAGCCCGTCGTGGTCGATGCTCCCCATGTCCTGGGTGTTGTACCAGCCGTCGCGGAACACCTTCGCGGTTTCTTCCGGCTGGTTGTGGTACCCCCGGGTGACGTTGGGGCCCGAGACCCAGATCTCCCCGGCTTCCCCCGCGGGCAGGGTGTCCCCCTGGGGGCCACGGATCTCCACGCTGACATCCCGGACACATTTGCCCACGGTCCCCAGGTGGGGCTTCTCATGAAGCGGGTTCAGGGAAATCACCGGACTGGTTTCGCTGGTGCCATACCCCTCGTGGATCACCTTGCCGAAGATCTGCTCGAAGCCGTGGTAGACATCCGGCGGGAGGGGGGCGCCCCCGGAGATCAGGTACTTGACGGTGTTGAAGACGTCGGACCGCTGCCCGCGGGCCGCCCCCATGTAGGCCTTGTACATGCTGGGGACCCCCAAGACGATGCTGACGTTGTGCTTGGCCAGCTTCTCCAGCACGGTCCGCGGGGCGAACCGAGGCTCGAACAGGGTGGCCAGGCCGTAGAACAGCGGGTAGAGCAGCGTGCAGGTCAGGGCGAAGGAGTGGAAGGTGGGCAGGACCCCCAGCATCACGTGGTCCTTCTCATCCACCCCAATCTCGTGGGCGATGGCGTCGGCGTTGGAGGTCAGGTTCCGGTGGGTCATCATTACGCCCTTGGGCTTGCCGGTGGAGCCCGAGGTGTAGAGCAGCACCGCGGTGTCGTCGGGGTTGATCGCCGGCAGCTGCATGAGGGGCTGCATCTGGCGGATGGTCCCCTGGATGTGGTGGTGGTTCAGCAGCACCGGGGTCAGGGGGAGGATCTCGTCGTTGAGGTAGGCCGTGGTGGCCCCAAAGATCGCCTGGCCGGCCTTGTCCGCCGGATCGGGCTCGAAGGTGATCAGGGTGGTGACGCCGGCGTCGCGGACGATGTCCGCCAGCTCCCGGGGGGCCAGCGCGAAGTTCAGCGGCACCACGGTCTTGCCCAGCATGGAGATGGCCATGAAGCTCGTGGTAAAGGCCATCCCTGAGGGGAGCAGGATGCCGTAGTTCTGGGCCGACATATCGGTGTTCATGGCCAGCCACGAGGCGAACAGGTGGGCCCCCATGGCCAGGTTGGCGTAGTTGAACACCGCATCTCCCCGGCCCCCATCGATGATGGCTGTCCGTTCGGCGTGGGGTAGCCACGACTGGATGAACCGGTGGGGAATCAGGTCGGTGACCCCCTGGACCTGGGGCATCAGGATGGGGGCTGGGTTGAAGCCGGCGGGCAGGGACATGGGAACAGCTCCATCGGATCGTGGGGTCAGATTTGGAACGATCATAGCAAGGTTGGCGGACTCCCCCAACCCCCTGAAGCGAGGTGCAAACCGGCTCGGACAGAAGTTACCGGGAGGGAACCCACCGTTGCTCCCGGTCGCTTCCTGCTCCCCTCCCCAGAGGGGTTGGGGGAGTGTGTCCTAGCCCGTACACTCTCCCCCATGCGTCTTGTGGCCTTCATTCCCACCTTCGTCCTGCTGGCCGGATGCGCCAGTGGCGGCGGCACCACCGACCCGGGGCTCCGGGACCCTGTGTTGGAGGTCCGGCTGACCTTCGCCGACCGGGTCAACCCCTCCCGGTTCAACTACTTCCTGATCTTCAACGTGCAGGACGACGAATCCCAGGTCCCCCAGGTGGACCTGAACGGATTCGAGGACCGGGATGAGATCGGGGTCGGCTGGGACGTCTACTACGTCTATGGCACGCCGGGTGGCCTGGGGACCGGCTTCTACCGGGGCCGCGGCGGCACCGCGTCGGGCGGGCGCCCGTTGCCGGACGCCAACGGCGACCTGCACATCCTCAAGCTCCCGCAACCCGCCAACGGCCCCGAGATCCTGCAGGCCGCGGTGGTGGCGGGCAGCACCGACCCCAACAACCCCTCGGATCCCGGTGAGACGGCCAACACCATTCTGTACCGGTTCGACCTGGAGGACTTCCCATCGGTCCCCGGCCTGACCGACAACCCGGTCCACCTGCGGATGGCGGTGTTGGTCACCGACCGGGGCATCGACAATATCGAGAACCCGGACGACGGTGACATCAACGACGTCCAGATGTACGACCGGTTCTTCGAGTCCCATGTGGTGATCGACCTGGCCGAGCGGGACGAGGTCTCCGAGCGCACCGACCCCCAGGAGTTCATCGAGGAGGCCAAGCCCAACCGGGTGCCGCCCCTCACCGCCGCCTACCGGGCCGCCGATTTGGTTAACTGGAGCGTGAGGGAGATCCGCTGAGCCCATGGTCCACCTGCTGCGCCTGCTGCCGCTGCTTCTGCTGGCGGCCCTGCCCCTCGGATGCGCCTACGAGAACAACGAGGACGACGACAACGACGACGTCCTGGAAGTGCGCATGATCTTCAACGACCGGGTCGACCCGGAGCGGTTCTTCTACTACCTGATCTTCAACTTCCACCCCGATGAGGAGGTGACCCCGGGCACCGACATCGACGTCTTCCAGGACCGCGAGATCATCGGCGAATTCTGGGACATCTACTACCTTTACGGCCGCCCCGGGACCCCCAACGCCCCCCAGCCCGCCAACTTTTACAAGGGCTTCGGTGGGAACAATCCCGATGACCTGGACATGCTGCGGGTGAACCCCAGCGGCACCCGGTACATCGACATCCTGCCCCAGCAGCCGTTCGGCTCAACCGACCTGGAGTACCTGAACGCCACCATCACCAATGGCCCCGTGGACCCGGACGACCCGAACTCTCTGCTGACCGGCAACACCATCTTCTACCGGTTCCGGGTCCGAAACTTCCCGAATGTGCCGTTCCGGCTGACCCCCAGCAACGTTGACCCGGACGCCATCGCCGGCCGGGCCAAGGTGACCATGCTGGTGGCGAACCAGGGGATCGATAACGTCTCCAACCCCGACGACCTGATCGACGACGTGATCATCTACGACGTCTTCCGGGAGGGGTCGGTCCTGGTGAACGTGGGGCCCATGGGCAAGCCCCGGTGGGGGGAGCAAACGGAGCCCCAGGAAGACATCGAGGAGACTCGGCTCCCCCGGAACCCGCCGACCCAGGGGGGCGCCTACACCGGCCCCTTCAAGGCCGCGGATCTGGTGAACTGGCAGATCGAGCTGATCCGGCAGTAGGGGCCTGTCAGCGCCCCCGCAGTTCGGCCACCACCCACCGGAGTCCCTCCAGGTAGCTCTCCACCCCCTTGCCCGCAAACCGGGCCACGCACCCATGCCCGACGATGCTGGTCCGCCGGAATTCCTCCCGCGACTGCGGTTCCGTCAGATGCACTTCCACCGTTGGCTTGGCAAAGGCCTTGATGGCGTCCAGCAACGCCACCGACGTGTGGGTGTAGCCGCCAGCGTTGATCAGGCAGGCATCCACCAGAGGCCGGAACTCCTCCAGCCAGTCCAGGAGTTCCCCCTCATGGTTTGACTGCAGGCAGAGCACCTCGGCCCCCAGCCGTTTCCCTTCGCCGGCGATCGCATGGTCGATCTGGACCAGGGTCATGGTGCCGTAGAGCTCAGGCTCGCGGATGCCCAGGAGCCGGAGGTTGGGGCCGTGCAACACCAGAATTCGCATGGGACCCCATTATGGGGCAACGGACGGTTAGGGCCCCCCGCGGCGGGTCTCCGGGGGCAGCCGTTCCTGGATACGCAGCGCCACATCGGCGGGCGATGCGTGGCCGGCGTCCACTTGGAGCTCGGCCATCCGGTAGAACGGAAGTCGGTGGTGGAACAGTCTCCGCATAGCTTGGTCGTCGTCCACCCCCTCCCCGTGGGCCAACAGCGGCCGGCCGGCCCCGTGTTGGCAACGCTGTAGCGCGGTGGCGAAGTCCACCACCAGGTACACCGTGGTGCCGGACCGGTAGGCCAGGTGGAGGTTCCTGGGGTCCACCAGGGTTCCGCCCCCACAGGCCAGGACAATGGGCTGCGGGGATAGCGCCAGCTCCGCGAAGTCCTCGTTCTCCCACCGCCGGAACATGGCCTCTCCGTGGGTACGCCAGATCTCCGGTACCGTCATGCCCCGCCGCAGTTCCAGGTGATGGTCGAGGTCGATGAACGGCCGCCCCAGCCGTTCGGCCAGCAGTTTTCCCACGGTCGTTTTGCCGGAGCCCATGAAGCCGGTCAGGTAGAGGTGCCGGCAGCGCGCGGTTCCCGGCGGGCCGGGATGGGAAGCCATGGAAGAAGTGTACCGGCGGACGATCCAGGCGCATTTGGACTCGCTCACGTTACCCCGGACCGGCCCCCGGGAGCGGCGTACGGGGGACATCCACGGGGTCCGCGGACGGGGTGGGGGAGGAGTCAGCGGGGGGTACGTCCTCCGCGGTTACCTCGGCGGGCTTGCCGGTTTGGGCATCGACCTCGCTGCGGTACTTCGAGTACGTGTAGATCACTGCGGCGGTGAGGACCAGCCCGAACGGGCCGATCAGGATCGCGCTGAAGCCGAGCAGGGCCGCGAAGGTCCCGAAGGTGCCGAAGGTCCGGATGCCCCACACCGTGAAATCGATGAACGCTTCCCGCGTGTGGCCCCCGGCGTCGTCCAGCACGGACTTGAAGTTTTCCATGGTCAGGCTGGACCCGTACTTGTCGGCCATCTACTGGGCGCGGGCCCGCACCTTCTCCGTGGGCCGGACCCCACCGGCGCCGGTCTGCGTGTCCTCCAGGTCGCGCACCGTGCGACGGATCTCCTCCATCGGCCCCGCCGCCCAGGACGGATAGTGCGCCTCAACGCCGTAAACCCCTGCGAGGATCGCGCCGGCCTCGGAAAGGAGCGCCGCGGCCTCCAGCCAGCAGCGACCCGCTTCCAGCTTCCCGCCGGCGTGCTTCAGCCATCCGCCGGCCTGGGTCAGGAGCGCTGCCGCCCCCTTGCTCAGCCGTCCCAGGAACGAGGCGTCCTCCGGGCTCTCCCACGCCTTGGGGGTGGTGGGGATCATCTCGGTGGGGGTGGTCTCGATGGCCCGGGCCAGTTCCAAGAGCCCTTGGGCCCGCCCCAGCAGGGCGGTCAGGTGCTCGTAGTGACCCGTGCCTTCCAGCTCCGGCAGATGCTCGGCCGCAGCCTGGGCCAGGGCAATTTGGGCTTTCCGGAGCCGGCGCTCAAGCCGGGCCCCTTCGGGGTTCACTAAGGAGTTCAGGAACGAGGAGGCCTGTTCCTTTACAGCATCGCCCAGGGGGCGGGTCTCGGCGGTCGGCATCGGGTACCTCGGCGCAGCGCGGCGGCTGTTTCCGTAATTCTAAGGAGAGGGATGGCCGAAGGGGTGGGGGAGTTGCACGGGCCGCCAAAATCGCCACCAAAGTGCCTGCGGGAAGGTCCACAGCGGTGTACAATCCCTGGCTTGTGGCCCGGCGCGGGTCGCAGCCATGCGGTGCCCTTAGCTCAATCGGTTAGAGCGCCAGATTGTGGATCTGGAGGTTGAGGGTTCAAGTCCCTTAGGGCACCCCACTGACTTACTCGGACAGGCACCCAGCACGGGTGCCTGTCGCATTTCCGGGGGCGTCGGATTTCGGTGGGTGATCCTACAGTTTCCCGTGGAAACTGACGCATAGTCAGCTATTGGGGAAGATGCATAGTGGTTGCCGAGGGGGCCTCGATAGGGCACATTGGGGGTGGCTTCAGGAGGCCGGATCGCAGTCACTGGGCAGTGAATGGGTCTGTTTAGTTAGCGGAGGCACCAGATGACACCACACGAAGAGCTGCTGCTCGTGGGGCGGCTGCGGGAGGGCTTGTTCTCCCTGGTCGGGATCGCCGGCACCATGGGCGCCGGGTTGCTCAACTCCAGTTACGCGCTCTCCAACGAGACGCGGCTTCACCTCCTGGAACTGCTCGAGAACGCCGAGGGAACGCTCTCGGGGATCGCCGAGGACATGCGCTACCTCTTGGGGGAGTCCCAGGACGCCGAGGACCTGCCCGACGAGGATCAGGCTGGATAGGTCCCCCTGTCGCGCCATAATTTGGCGCCATGCCCAAACCGGTGTTCATCTCCTACTCGCGGCGGACCAGCCTGGAGGCCGCGGCGGCGCTGCAGGCCGCGCTCGGCGACGGGCTGGTGTTTCGCGATGAAGTTCACCTGGAACCTGGCCAGGCATTCCCAGAGGCGCTCTTCGATGCCGAGGTCGGCGCACAGGTCGTGGTTTGCCTGCTCGATGAGGCCTATACGGACTCCGCCTTTTGCCAAGCGGAACTTGAAATAGCTCTCAGCCCCTACTGGGGCCGGGAAAGCGTGGCAGAGACCGACCTGGGGGTGGTCTTGGTGCTTCCCGAGGGCCGTGACTACACCCACATCAGCCGGCTCCCCCCCTGCCTGAAGGAACTCCACTGGCCCACCCGCGCGGAACTGGACCGGGTGGCTGCGCTGGTCCGGGCCACCCTTGGCCGGCCCCAGCCGCGATCGATCGCCGCGACCCTGGGCCCCCGTGCCATGCTGCTCCTGAAGGAACAACTCCGTCAAATTGCCGTCATGCCGCCACGGCAGCGGCCCAGCCCGGAGGTGTTCACGGCTGGCCTCCCCGCAATGCCGGTGGGGGCGTTCTACGGCCGGGCCGCATTGCTCGCCGAAATCCACCGGCGCCTTGAGCAGGAGTCGGAAATTCAACAGGTGGCGTTGGTGGCTCCCGGGGGCGCGGGGAAGACCCGGCTGGCCCTGGAGTACCTCTGGCGCTATGGAACAGTCCATTACCCCGGTGGCCTGGTCTGGATCGATGCCGCCTCCGAGGGCACCCGGGACCAGCAGCTTCATGCCGTCCTCGGGAAGCTGGTGCCGGGCCTCCCGCCGCTTCCCGAGTTGCTGGGGGCCGGGGTGGATCTCGCCCACCGCATAGCCCAAGTGTTGGAGGAACGTGCAGCCCGGGGTCTGATGCTCTGGGTGGTAGACAACCTCCCCGAACCGGCGCCCGGGGCCCCCCCGGAGTCGATCGCCCATTGGGCTCCTGTAGGAGCGGCACCCGTGGCGGTTCTGGCCACGTCGCGGATGCGCTGCCACCCGGCGGAGATCAACCTGTTTGTGGCGGCGCTGGAACGCCCGGATGCCATCCGCCTGCTGGAGCAAGGCGTGGCCGGGGAAGGCCTGCCCGGAAACATCGCCGACCAGATCGCGGCGTCGGTCGGGGATTGGCCATTGGCGCTGGAACTCCTGAGCCGCAGTTTTCAGGCGGGCGCCCTCACCCCTACCGAGTTCCTGGAGCACCACCGCCGCACCGGGGTCGCTCAGCTCCTGGACGAGGCCATGGAAACCCTGCGCGATCAGGTGCCGGCAGGCGCGCTGCGGGGGGTATCCGAGTCGTTGTTGCTGAGCTACGAGCGGTTGGATCCCGAGGCACAGCGCCTGGCGGTCACGCT
>Ga0196963_10002102_pt1 | contig 12333 bp, 1 predicted proteins | sample S1_5metaG_FD_148600 | JGI IMG/M metagenome (GOLD analysis project Ga0196963, IMG submission 148600) | Soil microbial communities from Anza Borrego desert, Southern California, United States - S1_5 | ecosystem: Environmental > Terrestrial > Soil > Desert | place: USA: California | collected... | reverse complement strand
GTGCCATTCGGCTTCGCGGCGCCCGAACGGTGCAGGCCGATGTAATTCCCGGTGACGATGTTGCCGGCTGGCGAGGTGTCGGCTTGCATCAGGAAAATGCCGGCGTTCGTAAACCTGGTGATCATGAAGCCCTGAATCGTCACGAGCGCAACGTCCGGGGCCGTCTCAAACCCGTTGGCGATCGCGTTCTGTCCGTCGAGTTCGATCACCGGCGTGCCGTCATACCCCTGCTGGCTGGCCGCGTCGATCACGACCGGTCCGGTGATGATCGGCAGCGGCGAGGTCAGGTTGATGACCGCCGGTGTTGTCGGTAAAACGCCTGGAATCGCAAACGTTATGGTCTGCGAACCGGGCTGGTTGTTGGCATTGGTGATCGCCGCTCGCAGCGAACCGGCGCCGCTGTCATTGGTGTTCGTGACCGTCGTCGAGGGCGGCGCCGCCATCGACAGGCACGCCGAGAACTCGGACGTGTTGCCGCTACCGTCCGTCGCTGTCGCCGTCAGCAGTTCGTTCATGGAGACCAGCTCGTCGAGCGTGATCGAACCGCCCGGCTGCACGATCATGCCGGTGCCGACCAGCCGCGCGCCTTCGCCGTGGGTGCCGTCGCAGAAAGCATTTGCAAAGACCTGCACGGTATAGGTGCCGACGGCGAAGCTGCTGATGTCGACGTTGACCACCGTCGTATTGCCGCTGTTGTCGGCGCTCGTCAATACCGGGAAGTTCTGCAGCATGTTCTCGCCGCTGTCGCCGTCGCCGTTGTCGTTCGGCTCGATCGCGTTGTTGCCGCGCAGGTCGATGCCCATGCCGTTGTTCGAGTGGATCCGGTTGCTGAGGATCGCGTTGCGAACGCTGCCCGCGTTCAGGCCGACGCCGACCTGGACGTTGAACGCGATCAGGTTGCCTTCGTTCGGATTGGTCCCGCCCACGACGTTGTCGTGCGAGCCAGAGATCCAGACGCCGGCCGCCGTGTTGGGCCGGCTGGTGACGCCGTCGGCGGCCACGCCGATGTAGTTGCCGCGAATCGCGGTGTTCGACACGCCGGCGTTGTAAAGACCGATGCCGTTGAAGTTGTTGCCGGCGATGACGTTGCGGTCGCCAGGCGTCGATCCGCCGATGGTGGTGCCGTTCACCGTGGTCCCGGCGCTCGCCGACACCATGATGCCGACGGCATTGCCGTGAGTGGTGACGCCGTCGGGCAGAACGCCGATGTAGTTGCCCCGGATCGACGTGTTGTTGGCAGCGCCGCCAGGACTGGTCGTGACCGAAATCGCGCCAAAGTCATTGCCCGTAATCACGTTGCGATCCGCAGCGTTATTGCCGCCGATGATCGTGCCCGACGCATCGTTGATGTGGATGCCCCAGCCGCGGTTGCCAAGTCCGGTCACACCCGCGGGCGTGGTGCCGACGTAGTTGCCGCGAATGACGTTGTTGGCCGCTAGAGCCGAAAACACCTCGATGCCACCCGGCGTGTTGCCCCCCGCCGCGCCGTTACCGGCGATCACGTTCTGAAGGATCTGGTTGGCGGCGGTGTAGATCCGAACCGCCTGCGACGCGCCGTTCAAACGCGCCGCCATGTTGGCGGTCAGGCCGACGATGTTGTTCTGGACAATCGACGAACCGCCGTCGCTGATCACGGCGGACCCGTTGATGTGGCGGTGCAGGCCGATCGCCGGATTCGCGCCGTGGTTGGCAGCGACGACATTGCCATCGGCCGCCGAACTTCCGCCGATGGTGATGCCCGCCGACGCGGCGTAGATACCGCCCGAGTTGTTGACGAGCAGCTGCGTGCCGGCGCTGTTGACGCCGATGTAATTGCCGCGGGCGACCGATCCGGCGGCCTCGCTGATGCGCGTGTTGTAGGCCGGCGCGGAGGAGTGATTGACGAAGTCGTTCGAGAACCGGATGCCGACCCCGCCGTTGCCCGCGATCACATTGCGCGCCGCCGCAGAGCCCGAGCCAATCGTCGCCGGCACGGTCACAAACACGCCGTCACCGGAATTGGCGATCGCGCTGAGCCCATTGACCGAGACGCCGATCGCGTTGCCCTCGACGATCGTCCCAGCGGCGCTACTGAAGATCGCGCCGTTGCTGGCGACCGAGTTGTCAAACTCGGCGCCGATTGAGATGCCGTTGCCGCTGTTGCCGGCAATTAAATTGCACGAACCGGTGCACGCGCCGCTCGGCGTGGTGCCGGCCGCGCCGCCGACGCGGCTGTTGGCGCCAACCACGCGAACGCCGCCCATGCCGTTGCCCAGCGGCGCCGAACCCGCGGCGTTGGTGCCGATGAAGTTGCCTTCGACGATCAGGCCGCTTGGGCGCGCCAGCACGGTGCTGTCGACGCGCGCGACGTACGTCGCGATACCCTCGCGGGTGTTCGCGGAGATCACGTTGCGGTCGGCCGCGCCCGGGCCGCCGATCTTCACGTCCGGCACGCCGAGGACGATGCCGCCCATGTTGCCCAGGCCATTGCCGCCGCTGGCGTCGACGCCGATGTGGTTGCCTCGCACAGTGCCGCGGGCGCCGCTTGAAATCACGGCGTTGGTGCTGCTCTCCCACGCGACGTTGAACGAGATGCCGTACTCACGATTGCCGGAGATGACGTTGCGCCCGCCGATGGTGCCGTCACCGATCTGTGCATCCTCCGCTGATACCTGGACACCCGTCGAGTTCGGGATCGACTGCGCACCTGTCGGATCCGTGCCGATGAAATTGCCCAGCACCTTGGCGTTCGTGCCCTTCGAGTACACCTGGCCGGCGTTGGCCGGCGGCGGCATCCCCGGGAAGCCGTTCGCGAACGCCGAGCCGATCGTGATGCCATGGGCGTTGTTGCCGGCGATGACGTTGCCCGCGCCGGGGACGTTGCCGCCGACCGTCGCGTTGGGCGCGTTGATGTGCACGCCGTTGCCGTTCGGGCGTGGCGTCACACCATCCGGACCGACGCCGATGTAATTACCCTGCACCAGCAAATTGTTGCCGGTTGACACCACCGTGATGTTGGACCCGGTCCCGAAGGTCGCCGCGGTTGCCGTGATGCCGCTGTCGATCGTGCCGGCAATGACATTGCGCTCGCCCGCAGTGACGCCGCCAATGCGCACGTTCGGCGCGGTCACCGCGATGCCGATGAACTGACTCAACGCGCTTGTGCCGGCCGCGTTCATGCCGATGTAGTTGCCGATCACGATGGCGTTGGCGCCGGTCGTCGCGGCGGTGGCCGCACCGGGGTAGAGCGCGGCGCCAATACTGATGCCGGCCTGCGAATTGCCGGCAATGATGTTCCGCTGCGCGACGGCCGTCCCGCCGACGCGGACGTTCGACGCGGTGATACGCAGGCCGTCGTTGAAATTAGCCACGCCCGCCGTCCCCGTGGCGTTCGTGCCGATGGAGTTGCCCTCCACGACGGTGCCCTCGGCCGTGCTGGTGACGATGGGCGTCGTCGCCGTATCGAAGGCGGTGCCGACATGCACGCCGATGGTGAAGTTGCCCGACACGACGTTGCCGGTCACGTTCGAGTTCGCCCCGGTCACGAACACGCCGTTGTTGCGGTTGCCAAGCGCCGCGGTCCCGTTCGCGGTCACGCCAATGTAGTTGCCGGCGACGGTCAAATTCGCCGGTGTCGTCAGTACGACTGGTGGATTCGCGCCGTTCTGCGTCTGCCCGAACGTGTTGATGCCGTGGCCGTTGTTACCCGAGATGACGTTTCGCGATGCGGCGCTCGTGCCGCCAATCGTGACGTTCGGCACGGTCACGAGCACGCCTTCACCGCGTAGCGGTGACAACTGGCCGTTCGGCATCGCGCCGTTGCCGGTCGCGTTGGTGCCGATCAGGTTGTTGACGATCACAGTGCCGGCCCCGTTGCTGCCTGACGAGCCGCGTTCGACGCGCACGCCGGTGGCCAGGTTGCCGCTAATCAGATTGCGGCCCGCAGGGCCCTCGGTGCCGATGAAGTTGTTGGGCGACCGGCTGGCGACGCCGACGCCGCTCGGCGATGTGCTTGGCGCGACCGGCGCCGCGCCGTTCGGGACCGCCGTCGTGCCGCCAGCGTTGGTACCGATGAAGTTGCCTTCGATGCGGTTGTTGCCCGCGATCTCCATCGCGATGCCGGCGCTGCTGAAACCGCCGATCGCCAGACCGCGAATCGTGGAATTGCCGCCTTGCAGCAACAACCCCGTCGCGTTGCTGCCAGCCGACGATCCGTTCAGCTCGATCTTGATGACCGCGTTCGTGCCGACCGTGTCGGTATTCGTCGACGAGCCCGGCTGGGTATAGCCGTCAATCGTGGTCGGCTGCGTGAGTGCCGGCAGCGGTGTCGTCGGCGCGATGGTATGCGGGCCGGCGCCGGGGATATTGAAGCGGATCACCGTATTCGGCTCGACGTTGGCAATGCCGATCGCGTTACGCAACGACCCCGCGCCGCTGTCGTTGGTGTTCGTGACGACGACGTCGTTGGGCTGCGCGACCGAGATCGTCACCGTCGCGATGTTGCTGGCGCCGACAGCAGTCACGGCGTGATAGGTAAACGAATCGGTGCCCGCGAAGTTGTCGTTCGGCACGTAGACGAAGGAACCGTCGGGTTGCGCGGTCAGCTGGCCGTTCGTGGTCGTCGAATCGATCACCATCGTGGTCAGCGTCGAGCCGGTCGCGTCGTTGGCCAGCGGACCCGGCGCCGGAACGGAGAGCGCTTGGTTGACGGCGGCCGAATACGCGTCCGCGAACGAGACGAGCGTCGGGTTCGACGGAGCGACGTTAATCGTCACCACGCCCTGCGCGGTGCCGGTCGGCGCCTGAATCGTGTAGGTGAAGCTGTCGATGCCGGCGAAGCCAAAGGCCGGCCGGTAGGTGAGGCTGTAATCGGCGTTCAACGTCACGGTGCCGTTCGCGGCGCTGGAATGGCCGGTCACGCTGACGTCGGTGCCCAGCTGCCCCAGAATGTCGGTGACCACCATCGCGCCCGATTCATCCATCGAGTCGCCGCCGGAGGTATAGATGCGGCTCTCGATCTCATCCACCACCAGGAAGTACGCAACCAGCGGCATCCGCACGCTCGACGCGGCGCTCATCGTTGCGGTGGTGTAATTGATGGCCGTCAGCGTCTTGGCGTCGATGCTGCTGACATAGAGTCGCTTGGCCGTCAGGTTGAGCGCCTGCGCACTGGGGCCGAACCCGACGTTGATGGTCGACGCGACGGCAAACGAGCCCGCGTCGAACATCGTCACCGTGCCATTCGCGTAATCGCTGACGAATACGCGATCCAGCGCTTCGTCGATCTGGATGTAGCTTGCCGTATGCCGGTTGCTGTGTTTGCCGGCGACGATGTTGTGCTGTACCTGCAGCGTCGCGCCGTCAAGTACCACGATGCGGTTGGTCGCGCCGTTGTCGAAGCCGACGAGGATCTGGTTTCGCGTCGCGTTGACGCGAATGATGTTGGCTCGTCCCCATGACTGTCCCGCGGCAGCCTGGTGATCGAACAGCGGCGTACCCGCCCGGCCGTCCAGCGGCGTCAGCGTGTTGGTGAGCGGATTGTAGACGGCGAGTGACGACGGCGAGCCTCCGCTGACGAGCGCGTAGACGCGGCCGTCGCTTGGGTTCGGGACCACGAAGCGGTTGAAGCCGATGAACGCGTTGGGATTGTTGAGCGGGAAGCCGGCGGCGTCGGTTGTAAATGTCGCGTCGACGCCGGGTGCATCGAGATTGGTGGCGTCGAACACCCGCAGGCCGCCATGCGCCGTATCGCCCGGCATGCTGGCGACATAGAGTTTCTGCGCCACCTGATTGAAGCCGATGCCAAACGGCTGCGGCAGGGTGCTCAGGTACTTGATGGCAGTGTCGGTTGCGCCGTCGACAACGATCACGGTGCCCGGAGCGCTCGAGGTGCCGCTCTGGTTCGCCTGGTTTGCGAAGAAGTACCGGTTGGTCGAGTTCTGACGCACCGAGAAATTGACGCGGCCGCCATTCGTGGCAAGGGCAACTTCGCCCATCAATCCGGAGCCGGAGACGATGCCGATTCCCGTATTGGTGGCGGTGCCGCCGATGTAGGCCTTGTTCGTCACCGGATTGACGATCGGTCCGCCGGCCTCGATGAACACGGGGATGGTTACCGGTTGCTCCACGCCGGTCAGGTCGATCTTGACGACCGACGTCAGGGTCGTCGACACGAACGCGACGTGGCGCACCGGATCGATCGCCACATCGGCCGCGGCGGCCCGTAGCGGCACCGTGCCCAGCAGCGCATGCGTCGCGACGTCGATGATGTCGGCTCGGAAATCGAACGCGCCGGTCGTGATCACGCGACCGAGCTGCTGATCGATCGCGATGTCGGCATTGTTGGCGTCGGCGCCCACCGGGATCACCGCCAGCACGCTGTTGCGCGACGGGCTGCCCTTCTTGCCGTCGATGACGACGACCGCGTTGCCAAGGCGCATGAATACTTTGCCCGATCCCTCGTGCACGGCCAATCGCTCGTCGGCGTTACTGAAGCGATTCGGCAGCTGGGTCTGGATCGTCGCCACGGCCACCGTCGCGCCATCGATGGCGTTCAACACGAATTGATTGGGCTGACCGCCGACCGTCGCGTTGCTCTGCGCGAAGATCTGATTGCTGGATTCGTTGACCGCCACAGCGCCGGCGAAGAAGGTGTTCGGCACGCGTGTTGGCAGCGGCGGCGCAGTCGCGCCGTCGACGACGTAGACGCCACCGGTGTTGGCGCTGCCCAGGTTCGCGCCGATGCCCAGGTAGATTTTCTGCGTGCGGGTGTTGACCGCCACCGAGTTGCCACGCAGACCCGCGGGCATCGCCACCGTGGAGAGCACCGTGTGGAACGTCTCGTTCGCAGGGTTGATGTCGATCACGCTGAACCACAAGCGCGATGTCGGCGACTGCGTTTGTTCGCCGTGCAGCACGTACAGCCTGCCGCGAACGGTGTCCATGCCGAACGTGAACACGCCGTCGGGGAGCGCCGGCATCGGCAGGTATTGATGGAAGGTCGGGCTGTCCGGCCGCGCGTCGAGCGCCGAGAGCGCCGCCGTGGGGGTCCCCGACCGCTGGTAATTGATCCCGGTGCGCGGGTTGGCTTGCTGATAGGCGACACCGGCGCCGATCGGCGGCAGGCCGAGACGACCGACGAGAGCGTTGGTCGCCGGATCGACAATGCCGCGCTGGGTGTAAAGGTAACCGGTTGACGGCTGATAGGTGATGTCGCCGGGACCACCGCCGGAATGCGACGCCATACCGGCGGGATGGAACGAGATGATCTTGGTCGAACCGAACGCCGTGCTGTCGTTGGCCAGCACGTTGACGGTGACCGGCGTCAACTCCGCGGTCGCAGCGCCGTCGGGCACCGCCTGCGGCGGGGGGAACTGCACGATCGCCGGCGGCTCGACGACGCCCTCGATGACGTCCTCGGTGTTGACGCCCTGCTGCTGCACGACCGGCGTGACGTCTTCGTTCGGAACGAACTGCGACGAGATGCGCACCGGGCTGCCGTCGTCGTTCAACACCGGCGTCCCGTCGGGGTTTCTCACGATCACCACGTTGTCGGGCGTCGGATCGAACACGCGCAGCGTGATGCGCGCGGATTCGCCCGGGGCGAGGTAGATGGTGGCGTTGGTCGCGGCGGAATCGTTCGGGTTACTGAGCCCGCCGGTGTTCGTGTAGACCAGTTGCGGATCGGGCACGTTCGCGACCAGAACGTTGCGCGTTTCGGTTTTGAGTTCGCAGTTCTTGACGACCGGCGTCTTGTAGGTGCGATACAGGATCAGCTGCGTCTTGATCGTCGGATCGAACGTCTGCTGGGCGAAGAACAGGTTGACGTTGTAGGTCGCCGTGGTGTTTCCGGTATTCGTCATCGTCCAGGTGACGTCGGTCATCAACGACGTGTTGTCGATGTCTGGATTGTCGATGTCCGGATTGTCGATGTCCGGATTGTCGATGTCGGGGTTGTCGATGTCGGGATTGTCGATGTCCGGGTTGTCGATATCCGGGTTGGCGACTTCGACGTTGTCGATGTCGGGATTGTCGATGTCGGGGTTGTCGATGTCCGGATTGTCAATGTCCGGATTGTCGATGTCCGGGTTGTCGATGTCCGGATTCATCACTTCCGCATTGTCGATATCCGGATTGTCGATGTCTGGATTGTCGATATCGGGATTGTCGATGTCCGGGTTGTCGATATCCGGATTGAGGATGACGGCGCTCGCGAGTCCGGCGGGTTTGACGGCCCACGAGCCGTTGACGAGCTCGAGCTCCTGGACGTTGACCGTGATCATCGCGTGCGGATCGGTCGACTTCGCGTACACAGTTCGAGATGCCGTTGAGCGGTAGGGGATGTCCGCTTCGACGGCGGTCAGCGGCGCGCTCGAAAACTGATCGAACGAGGCGGAGCCGCCGATCGGCTGGTTGACGATGGTGAAACGGAAACGGCGGAGTTGATCGGTCGTGTTCTGCGCGAACACGACGAAGCTGCGCTGCAGCAACTCGCCGAGCGTGTTGCCGTTCTCGTCGCGGCGCTCGCCGAGGCGCTTGGTATTGCCGGGGGAGCCCGCCAGCAGGCCGCCGGTAATGCGCGAGGTGTAGACGTTCTGGTTCCTCGACCCCGCGTTGCCTGGAATGCACTGCGGCACTTTCATCGAGGGATCGAAGAGGCTATCGCTGCCCCCGAGGGTCCCCGGCGGCGCGTAGTTGTCCCAGGGATTGCCATTCTGATCGGGATCCTCGAGCGGCACGCGAACATCGCGGTTGTCGGTCCACACCGCATGAAAGATCGGCGGCGTGGCGCCGGCGGTGGTGTTGTAGGTCCATTTGCCGCTCTGATCGACGATGAAGTTGGGTGCCGCAGTGATGTCGATGTAGTCGCCAATGAAGGGTGCGGTGCCCTTCTGGAACATCGGCAGGTTCGGCGGGTTCACCTGCAGCGGCACGTTCGGGCCTTTCGGAACGCGCGGGCCCTCGATGTACTCGGACACTTTCACGGACGCGCCGAACGCGGGGGTTGCGCCCGGCGAGGCCATCGACGCGCGCAAGTCGATGGTGTGGCGGAGGCCGGTGCTTTCGTCGCCGGGTTTCGTGAACGCCGTGCGGTCGTCGATCCACTGCGTGAAGGCCTTCGATCGTGTCTCGCGAACGTCGTAGTAGACCAGCATCAGCTTGCCGCCCGCGTAGGTCAGCGCCGGCATCAGCTGGTGGCCTTTTTGTGGCTGCTTCGTGACCGGATCGATTTCGCCGGACGCCACCGGCACCGGCGCAGTCCACGTTTGACCGGTCGTGCTCGTGGCGACCAGCACGCGCGCAGCGCCCAGCACGGGATCGGGGCTGAGCGGGTCGTAGCCGCGCTCCGACCACGCCATGTAAACGCGCCCGGTTTCGTCAACGACCAGCGACGGGTAGGCGTTGGTGCGGAAGCGAATCAACGCGGCTGACGTCGACTGATCCAACGGCGAAAGCTCCGCAGCTTCCAACGCCTTGGCGACGCCACCTTTCTTGTAGAAGTGCTCGAGATTGAGGCCTTTGCCCTTGCCCTTCTTGGCCTTCGCGAACTTGCGCGCGAATCCGGGCGACGTGACGCGGTTGCCCGACGGGATGTAGCTCACCGCCATCAGGGCGTCGGTGCCGCTATCGTTGTCGGAGACATCGAACTGGCGCCACGCAATGTGAACGGTGCCGTTGCGCGGATCGATCGCCATCGTGGCGCCCTGATTGCCGCGTTCGCTGGTACTGTTGAGGCGCACCGGCGTCGCCCACGTCGCGGCGCAGTCCGTCGAGCGCGTGAAGTAGACGTCGTAACGCGGACCCTTGCTGTCCGTCGTTCGAATCGTGTAGGCGACATAGACGGGTCCGGCCGGGATGTTTTGGGTGATCGGGCCCTTTTCCCCGGCGGTGACGATCGTGCAGCGCGCGCCGTCGCGCGGCACGTCGACGACCATCCACGGCTTGTCGAGGAAGCTGCCGCCGGGGCCGCCCGGACTGGTGGCGAGCGCGCGCGTGCCGAGGTATTCGAAGGTGTCGCCCGTTTCCTTGTTGTTGTTGTCGATGTAGCGCGCCACGAAAATCGCGCTCTTACCGGGAATGTCCGGCGTCAGCTTGTCCGCTCGATCGAATGCCAGCCCGGCGTAGTAGATCAGACCATTGGTGCCGGCGCGGACCACGGCATCGGCGCCGGCGCCGTAGCCGTAGATCGGCGATGATTTGCCGACCGGGGTCGTGTCTTGCGGATAACCCGGCAGCAGCGTAGTGGTCCAGCGCTGGCCGCCATCGTAGGACTTGAAGACGCCGAGCCATGCGTCACCGGTCTCATCGGGATGGTCGAATGGAATGTCGACCGTGCGATAGTCGTTGGCGCCGGCAAACAGGTGCAGCGGATTGCGCGTCGATGCGGCGATCGACGGCTCGTTCTGACGCTGGAGGTAGGGATCGCCGTCGGGGAACGTCGTGCCCGCAACCATGTTGACGTTGCGGCCGGGGATCTGCGCGCTGATCGTGGTGAATGCCAAACCGATGGCGACCATGCTCGCGGTCAGTAAACGGACGTACGACCACGAACGACGCGGAACGGGGGGGACGAACCGGCGCATGCACCGCCTCCAAATTGACACTGTCAGTACGTACGACTACTCAGGAGTTCCAGGCGGACCTTACAAGAACAACCGGACTTTCAAGGATGCCCAAGTCTAGGTCAGCCCGACGCTTTTCACAACAAGTACGCTTGTTAAATCGGCGCGTTGATAGCCCCAAACGGGTAGGGCTGTTACGAGGTGGCGCTGCCATCGAACCCCCTTCGTCGCGGGTATCGTCGGTCGCTTGCTTCAGGCCGGCGGGTGCTGCTTGCGGAAGTAGACGGATGATTCGAAATGAAAGTTTCGGTTAATCAAAAAATCTTTTTTGGGCTGGTTTTGCTTGCTGGTGTGGCGGCGTGCAGCACCCGGCGACCGTACAGCCCGCCGGAAGGCGCGGTTCCGCTACTGACGTGGCTCGGTGAATGGACGCGGCCGTACGGGACGAAATTCCCGCAGCTCGACGGATCTTTGCGGTTTGGCGGCATTTCGGGTCTCGCCCACGACAACTCCACCGGCCGATGGATCGGCGTCGTCGACGATCGCGATCGCTCTCGCGTCGTCTGGCTCGACGTCGTATTTCGGGACAAGGGGCTCGAAATCACTCCGCTGCGGATGCAGGAATTGCGGGCCGCGCCTGATGTCGCCGAGGCCACCGTGACGCGATCCGATCTCGAGGCCATCGTCTCCCTGCCGGACGGCACGTTCGTGCTCACGGAAGAAGGTCATCGAATCGCCGAACCGCCTGGGGAATGGCCGCCGGCGTTGCTGCACATGAATCGCGAGGGGGTGATAACCAGCGTGACCGGTTTCCCCAAGGAGTTTCAGCTGTCTGCCGATGGCGTCACGGGGCTGCGCGACAACCAGGGTTTCGAATCACTCGCGGTCACGCCTCGGCAACACTTGATCGCGGGGCTCGAGCAGCCGCTGCTGCAGGACGGCAACGTTACCTTCGATCGCGGCGCGGCGGGACGGCTCGTCGAGTTCGAACCAGCGCGCCCCGGCTATCGCTATGCGAGGCAGTGGCGCTACATGATCTCGCCAACCCCCCGCATCGAGGGGTTCGACGACATCTGCAACGACGGCGAGAACGGGCTCGTGGAGCTGCTCGCGCTGAGCGATACACACCTGATTGCGATGGAGCGCGCCTGCCTGATCACTCGCGACAAGCAGTTCATCGCCAACGCCATCCAGTTATTTTCGGTGGAGCTGGTCGCCGGCGATGCGCGCAAGCGGCTGCTGCTCGACTTCAATCAGGTGCAGCCGCGTCTGTCGCCGGCGTTGTCGCGCCTGGAAAATTTCGAGGGGATGACGTTCGGCCCGCTCGTCGACGGGAGACGGACGCTGCTCGTGGTATCCGACGACAACTTCAGAGAGACGCAGAAGACCTCGTTCCTGCTGTTTGGTATGCGGTAGACGGCCACCTTCAGAGCGCGGGCCGTCGATCGCCGCGCCGCTACACGACAAACTTGTAGCCGACCCCACGCACCGTCAACAAGTGTTTGGGCTTGGTGGGGTCGGCCTCGATGTAACGGCGCAGCCTGACGATGAAGTTGTCGATCGCGCGCGTGTCGGTGTCTTCGTGCAGGTCCCACACTTCCTCGAGAATCGCCTTGCGCGACACGGCCCTGCCGCCGTTCTTGACGAGGTACTGCAGCAGGTCGGATTCCATCTGCGTCAATTGATATTTCTTGTCGCCGACTTGCAGCTCGAGCGCCTCGAGGTCCAGCGTCTTGCCCGCGAATGTCAGCTGCTCGTGATCGTGCGGCGGCTGCAACATCCATTCACGCCG
>Ga0196963_10002101_pt1 | contig 12338 bp, 12 predicted proteins | sample S1_5metaG_FD_148600 | JGI IMG/M metagenome (GOLD analysis project Ga0196963, IMG submission 148600) | Soil microbial communities from Anza Borrego desert, Southern California, United States - S1_5 | ecosystem: Environmental > Terrestrial > Soil > Desert | place: USA: California | collected... | reverse complement strand
TCGGTAATGGTGGAGCCGGCCGCCACGAAAGCGCGGGCACCGACCTTTATCGGGGCAACCAGCGTCGCGTTGGAGCCGATGAAGACTTCCGCTCCGATCTCCGTCATGTGCTTCGAGTAGCCGTCGTAGTTACACAGGATCGTTCCGGCGCCGATATTGGCCTTCGCCCCGATACGGGCATCACCTAGATAGGCGAAATGGTTCGCCTTGGCGCCCTCGCCAAGCCGGGCATTCTTGATCTCGACGAAATTTCCGATATGGACGCCCGGCCCGATCTCCGCCCCCGGCCGCAAGCGCGCGAACGGCCCCACCGTGGCGCCGTCTGCCACCTTTGCATTCGTCAAATGGCAGAAAGAGTGGATGACTACCCCGTCTCCGATCTTGACGCCCGGCCCGAAGAAAACATTCGGGCCGATGGTCACGTCCTTGCCGATCTCGGTGTCGTAGGAAAGCCAGACCGTGGCGGGGTCGATCAGCGTGGCGCCACCGTCCATGGCGGCTTCCCGTAGGCGCGCCTGCACCACCCCCTCGGCCGCGGCCAGCTCGGCCCGGGAGTTGATCGCCACGAATTCGCCCTCCGGAGATTCGGCATAGGTGCTGCGCAGGCCTGCGGCGCGGGCGATCTCGACGACATCGGTGAGATAGAGCTCCTTCTGCGCGTTGTTCGGCTTCAGCTTCGCGAGCAGATCGAAAAGCCGTGCGCCATCCGCAGCGATCACGCCGGTATTGCACAGGGTGATCCGCTTCTCGGCCTCGCTGGCATCGCGCGCTTCGACCATGCGTTCCAGCGTGCCGTCGTCCGCCACGACCATGCGCCCGTAATGCGCCGGATCGGGCGTCCGGAACCCGAGGACGGCGACGGCCGCCTTGCCCTTGCGGCGCGCCGCCACCAGGCGCCGCATCGTCTCGGGCTGAACCAGCGGTCCATCGCCGAGCAAGATCAGGACGTCGCCGCGATGACCGGACAGAACGTTGCGCGTCAGCTGCACGGCATGGCCGGTGCCGCGCCGGTCGCGCTGGATCACCGGCGTGATGGTGAGGCCCGGCGCCGCCTGTCGCGCCGCCTCGGTCACCGCCTCCATCTCCGGCCCGATGACGAGCGCCACCAGGTCCGGCCGCAGCGTCGCCACCGAGGCCATGAGATGGCCGATCATCGGACGCCCGGCCAGCGCGTGGAGGACCTTCGGCTTGTTCGAGCGCATACGCTTGCCGATACCGGCAGCGAGGACGACGACCGCGAGAGTGGACTTGCCCATCGATTCCCAAATGTTCGCGTGCGTCGCCTTGTTAGGCTCCGGCCCGCCAAGCGCGCGGACCCTGCCACAGCCGACTCACGCCGCCCAAATCACGAAATGTTACCCTGAGTGACATGGCTTTACCCCGATTCGGACAGCGCGACGCAGTCATATTTGATCTCGACGGCACGCTTGTCGACACCGCGCCCGATCTGGGCGACGCACTCAATCGTCTATTGGCCGAGCACGGACGGGCGCCGATCGGCGCGGAGGGGATACGCCGAATGATCGGCGACGGGGCCGCCAAGCTCGTGGAGCGAGGCTTCCAGGCCACCGGCGGCCTGCCGGCCGCCCTGCCCGCGCTGGTCGAGCGCTTCCTGGGGATCTACGAGCCGCGGATCGCCGAAACCTCACGGCCGTTCCCCGGCGTTGTCGCGGCGCTCGAGCGTCTGGCGGCCGCGGGCCTGCGTCTGGGTGTGTGCACCAACAAGCCGGACGAGGCCACGCGGCGCCTTCTCGCCGCCCTCGACCTGGCGCGCTACTTCTCCGCGGTCAGCGGGGGCGACGTGCCGGCGCGCAAGCCCGCCACGCGCCACCTGCTCGGCGTCGTCGAAAGGCTGGGCAGCACCGCCGCCCGCAGCCTGATGGTCGGGGATTCGATCAACGATGTCGCGTCGGCGCGCAACGCCGGCGTTGCGGTGGTTGTCGTGTCGTTCGGCTATACGATCACCCCGGCGGCGGAGCTCGGCGCCGACATGGTGATCGAACGCTTCGACGCGTTACCGGGTCTGCTGGGTCTGGCCTAGGTCGGTGCGCGCGACCGCGGTGCGCGGCATTTCCTTGAGATGGACTAGGGTCTGCGCGTAATCGCCGTCGATCTCCAGGCGCACCGGAACCACCGGGCGACCGGGGACGAGCTCGGCGAACCAGGCGCGGCCCGAGCGGAAGCGCCGCTTGTGATCGGGCTGCGCCACATACTCGCTGACGATCGGCTCGAACTGAAAATCACAACGGATGGCGCGGCCCTGATAGGCGCTGTAGTCGTTCGCCGGCAGAACCTCGTTGCCGCGATCGGTCAGCACGACGTCATAGCGGCGGCGGCCGTCGAACACGCGCATGCGGCCCTGGCACTGGCCGCTCTGGGACATCAGTCGGGTGACGGCGAACAGGGCGGAGGGCGGGTCGATGGCTCCGCGCCGCAATTCCGGCGTGACCTGATCGTTCGGCCCCTTGCCGGGAGGCGGCACAAGGGCGACCGTGGTCACTTCGCCGTTGTCGTCGAAATCGATGACCGTGCTGCGCGTACCGCCCCGGGATTCAGCGTTGACGCGGTGCGTCCGGGGCTCGACGCGGCCCTCATCGATCGTCCCCTGGCTCGCCACGACGGACTTCCACGGCACCATGAAGCCCGCCACCCCCACGGTCTGGATGCGGGCCGTGACGTCATAGGCCTCGGGCGCCACGCCGACATCGACCCCCAGCTGCATGACGTTCATGCCGCCGAAATAGACCAGGTAGTCGAGGGTGACGCGGTTGTTGTCCGAGGGAAGCGGGGCCGTGGGGCGCATCTCCGCGCCGGCGGGAACACCCACCAGAAGACCCGTTGTCAGTACCGCGATCGTGCCATAACGCATTGTCGTACCGCCTCAGTCCGGCGAGCAGCCAGAACTATAACGCGGCAGACGCCCCATTCCATCCCAACCATTCGACCTAGGCCAACGAGCCCATCTTGAAACGCGCCCCCGCGCCCTGTAGGTTCCCGGCCGGGTTGGGCACTTAGCTCAGCGGTAGAGCACCGCTTTCACACGGCGGGGGTCAGAGGTTCAATCCCTCTAGTGCCCACCATCCCTTTACTTCTGGCGGTTTCCGGTACGGCGTTGAGACGACTCCGGGAACGATTCTATGCTGCCACCATGACACGGTTGCGACGGCTCTGCGCCCTCGGTGGCTTGGCCTTCGGCCTGTTCCTCGGCTCCGACGCCGCAGCGCAGGTCGCCGACCGCAGCACGCGCCTGGCCCGGGCCAACGAGGACTTCCAGCGCGGCGACCATGCCAACGCCTGGTTCGGGTTCTGGGGTCTGGCGCGCGAAGGGGTGCCGGCCGCCCAGTTCAATCTCGGCCAGTTCTACCGTGAGGGTATCGGCATCGCCGCCGATCTGGGCTTCGCCCGCTACTGGTACGCCGAGGCCGCCGCCCAGGGTCACGCCTTCGCCCAGTACAACCTCGGCCTGATGTACGAGCGCGGCGACGGCACGACGCCCGATAGGGTCGAAGCCAAGGCCTGGTATCGCCGCGCGGCGGCTCAGGACGTGCCGGGAGCGCGCACGGCGCTCGAGCGCCTGGAACGGCCGGAACGCTCCAAGCGCAGCGAGATCACGCCGCGGGGGCGCCTGAACGGATTGGCCGAAGCCGCGCGCTAGCGCCGATCTGCCCGAGAAGTGATTGGTTGCAAACCGATTCTGGCTATACTCCGGTCCGGCGCCTCGCCTTAACGAAGGCGCCGCGATAACGACCGAGACCGACAGGGCATAGGCTGTCAGAGAAAATGGCGGACGACTACATCCTGCAGACCGAAGGTCTGACCAAGGAGTTTCGCGGCTTCATCGCCGTGAACAATGTCTCCTTGCGCGTGCGGCGCGGCTCCATCCACGCGCTGATCGGCCCCAACGGGGCTGGCAAGACCACCTGCTTCAACCTGCTCACCCATTTCCTGACGCCGACCCGCGGCCGCATTACCTATAACGGCCGCGACATCACCGGCTCGAAGCCCGCCGATATCGCCCGCCTGGGCATGGTGCGCTCGTTCCAGATCTCCGCCGTATTCCCTCACCTGACGGTGCTGGAAAACGTGCGCGTGGCGCTGCAGAAGAAGCGCGGCAACTCCTTCGACTTCTGGCGCCCGGCCACGATCCTCGATGCGCTCAACGACCGCGCGCTGGAGCTCATTGACGCCGTCGGTCTGTCGGCCTTCGTCCACGCCGTGGCCGTCGAGCTGCCCTACGGCCGCAAGCGCGCGCTGGAGATCGCCACCACGCTCGCCCTCGACCCGGAGATGATGCTGCTCGACGAACCGACCGCCGGCATGGGTCATGAGGACGTCAACCGCATCTCCGCGCTGATCAAGAAGGTCGCGGCCAACCGCACCGTGCTGATGGTCGAACACAATCTCAGCGTCGTCGCCCACCTGTCGAACACCATCACCGTCCTGGCGCGCGGCGAGGTTCTGGCCGAAGGCGACTACGCCACCGTGTCGAAGAACCCACAGGTCGTTGAGGCCTATATGGGATCGGGTCATGCCTGAAGCCGCGACCCTGTCCCCTCTGCTCGCCGTCAAGAACCTGCACGCCTGGTACGGTGAGTCGCACATTCTGCACGGGGTCGATTTCGACATCATGCCGGGCGAGGTCGTGACGCTGCTCGGCCGCAACGGGGCCGGCAAGACGACGACCATGAAATCGATCATGGGCATCGTCGGGCGGCGCAGCGGCTCGATCACCTATAGCGGCCAGGAGCTGATCGGGCTGCCCTCCAACCGCATCGCCCGGCTGGGTGTGGCCTTCTGCCCGGAGGAGCGCGGCATCTTCGCCAGCCTCAATGTCGAGGAGAACCTGCTGCTGCCGCCCGAAGTGCGCGAGGGCGGATTGTCCCTCCCGACCATCTTCGAGCTGTTCCCCAATCTCAAGGAGCGCCTGGCCAGCCAGGGCACCAAGCTCTCCGGCGGCGAGCAGCAGATGCTGGCCATTGCCCGGATCTTGCGCACCGGCGCGCGCCTTCTCCTGCTCGACGAACCGACCGAAGGCCTCGCCCCGGTCATCATCCAGCAGATCGGCCGCACCATCCGGCGCCTGAAGCAGGAAGGCTTCACCATCCTGCTGGTCGAGCAGAATTTCCGCTTTGCCGCCACCGTCGCCGACCGCCATTATGTCGTCGAACGGGGCAAGGTCATCGATATGATACCCAACGCTCAGCTCGACCAGAACATGGCGAAGCTGCACGACTATCTCGGCGTCTAAAACAGCACCCGCTTCACCAGAAGGAGGAGACTTTGATGAAATTCACCCGCACTCTGACGCTGGCCGCGACGGCCGCGCTCGCGCTCGGCGCGAACGCCGCCAACGCCCAGTACTCCGACGGCACGATCAAGATCGGCGTGCTCACCGACATGTCGAGTCTGTACACCGACCTCTCCGGCGCGGGCTCGGTGCTTGCCGCCCGTCTCGCGGTCGAAGACTTTGGCGCGGCCGCCAAGAACATGAAGGTCGAGATCATCAATGCCGACCACCAGAACAAGGCGGATGTCGGCTCCGCCGTCGCCCGCCAGTGGTACGACGTCGACAAGGTCGACGTGATCGTCGACACGCCGAACTCCGGCGTGGCGCTCGCGGTCAACAACGTCACCAAGGAAAAGAACAAGGTGTTCCTGGTCTCCGGCGCCGCAGCCTCGGACCTGACGGGTCCGCAATGCTCGCCCAACACCGTCCACTGGACTTACGACACCTGGGCCCTGGCCAACGGCACGGGCACGGCAATCGTCAAGACCGGCGGCGACAGCTGGTTCTTCCTCACCGCCGACTACGCCTTCGGCCACGCGCTCGAGCGTGACACCGAAGCCGTCGTCGCCAAGAACGGCGGCAAGACGCTCGGCAAGGTTCGCCACCCGCTGAACAACGCCGACTTCTCGTCCTTCCTGCTGCAGGCGCAGGCGTCCAAGGCCAAGATCATCGGCCTGGCCAACGCCGGCGGCGACACCACCAACACCATCAAGCAGGCGGCCGAGTTCGGCATCGTGCGTGGCGGCCAGAGCCTCGCTGGTCTGCTGGTCTTCCTCACCGACGTGCATGGCTTGGGCCTGCAGACGGCGCAGGGCCTGATCATGACCGAAGCCTGGTACTGGGATCAGAACGACAACAATCGCGCCTTCGCCAAGCGTTTCTCGACAGCGAACCGCGGCATCCATCCGACGATGGTCCATGCCGGCGTCTACTCGGCCGTGACGCATTACTTGAAGGCGCTTGAGGCCACCAAGAACGACACGGACGGCGCCAAGGTGGTTGCGCAGATGAAGGCGACACCGACCGATGACAACCTGTTCGGCAAAGGCACCATCCGTCAGGACGGCCGCAAGATCCATGACATGTACCTGTTCGAGGTCAAGAAGCCGTCTGAGTCGAAGGCGCCGTGGGATTACTACAAGCAGCGCGCCGTGATCCCGGCGGCCCAGGCCTTCCGTCCGCTAGGCGAAGGCAACTGCCCGCTGGTCAAGGGCTGAACAACACGGGGGACGGATGGCCTGCCATCCGTCCCCTTATCTTTTGACTGCCGGACCCGATAACCGCCAATGGCTGATCTGCTTGCCGCACTAGGCATCAACGCGTTCGCCCTCTACGCGCAGCTTACCGTTGGGTTGGTGAATGGCTCTTTTTACGCCATGCTTAGCCTTGGCCTGGCGGTGATCTTCGGGCTGCTCAACATCATTAACTTCACCCACGGCGCCCAGTACATGATGGGTGCCTTCGGCGCGTTCTTTCTGCTGCAGTATGCCGGCCTCAGCTACTGGTGGGCGTTGATCCTGTCGCCGCTGGCTGTCGGTGCCTCCGGTATCGTTGTCGAGCGGCTGATGCTCAAACATCTCTACAAGCTGGACCACCTCTACGGTCTGCTCCTGACCTTCGGCCTGGCGCTGATTATCGAGGGCCTGCTCCGCAACGAGTTCGGCTCGTCCGGGCAACCCTACCGTATTCCCGCTGAGCTCACGGGACCGCTCGATCTCGGGTTTATGGTCCTTCCCTTCTATCGCGGCTGGGTCCTAGTCGTGTCGCTGATCGTTTGCCTCGGGACGTGGTACATCATCGAGCGCACCAAGCTTGGCGCCTACCTGCGGGCCGCGACAGAGAATCCGACCCTGGTCCAGGCCTTCGGCATCAACGTGCCGCGCATGATCACCCTTACTTACGGCTTCGGCGTGGCGCTCGCGGGATTCGCCGGCGTGCTCGCGGCCCCCATCTACCAGGTGGCGCCGCAGATGGGCGCCAACCTGATCATCGTCGTCTTTGCCGTCGTGGTGATCGGCGGCATGGGCTCGATCATGGGCTCGATCCTCACCGGCTTCGGCCTCGGCATCGTCGAGGGCCTGACTAAGTATTTCTATCCCGAGGCGTCGAACACGGTCATCTTCGTCATCATGGCGCTCGTCCTGCTGGTCAAGCCGGCGGGCCTCTTCGGAAGGACCACCTGATGGTCTCCACGGGCTACGCCATCGGCACCGCCGCGACGTCGAGCGAGATGCCGCGTCACCAGCTCTACGTTTTCCTGGGCATGGCGGCGTTTTTCCTCGTCGCCCCGTTCTTCATCTATCCCGTCTTCCTGATGAAGGCGCTGTGCTTCGCTCTGTTCGCCTGCGCCTTCAACCTGCTGATCGGCTACGTCGGTCTGCTGTCCTTCGGCCACGCCATGTTCCTGGGCTCGGCGGGCTACATCGCGGCGCACGGCGCCAAGGTCTGGGGCCTGCCGCCGGAGCTGGCGATCCTCGCCGGCACCGCCGTGGCCGCCTTCATCGGCCTGGTCGTTGGCTGGCTGGCGATCCGCCGCCAGGGCATCTATTTCGCCATGATCACCCTGGCGCTGGCCCAGATGATCTTCTTCTTCTGCCTGCAGGCGAAGTTCACCGGCGGCGAGGACGGCATCCAGCAGGTCCCGCGCGGCATGCTGTTCGGCTTCATCGACCTGCGCAGCGACCTGACGATGTATTTCGTCGTGCTGGCGATCTTCCTCTTCGGTTTCCTGCTGATCTACCGGGTGATCCACTCGCCCTTCGGCCAGATTCTCAAGGCGATCCGCGAGAACGAACCGCGCGCCACCTCGCTCGGCTACAAGACCGACCATTACAAGTTGATCGCCTTCGTGCTCTCGGCCACGCTCTCCGGCCTTGCCGGCTCGACAAAGGCCATTGTTTTCCAGCTTGCCTCACTCACCGACGTGAACTGGCCGATGTCGGGCGAGGTGGTGCTCATCACCCTGCTCGGCGGCCTCGGCACGATCTTCGGCCCGGTGGTCGGCGCCTTCGTCCTGATCTCGCTCGAGCACTACCTGGCGCAGCTCGGCGCCTGGGTGACAATCACCCAGGGAATCATCTTCTGCATCTGCGTGCTCACCTTCCGCCGCGGCATCGTCGGCGAGATCGCCCGTCTGATCAAAAAGCCGCTCTGATGGCCGAATACACGCTTTACTGCTTCGCCCAGTCCGGGAACGCCTACAAGGCGGCTCTGATGCTCAATCTCTGCGGCGCCGACTGGACGCCGCGCTTCGTCGACTTCTTCAACGGCGAGACGCGCACGCCGGAGTATCGCTCGACCGTGAACGAGATGGGCGAGGCGCCGGTGCTGGTGCACGGCACCAGGAAGCTGTCGCAGTCCGGTGTCATCCTCGACTATCTGGCCGAGCGCTTTGGCGCGTTCGGCTGGAGCAGCGACGAGGAGCGGCGCGAGATCCTGCGCTGGACGCTGTTCGACAATCATAAGCTCACCAGCTACGTCGCCACGCTGCGCTTCATGATGTCCCTGGCCAAGACCGGCGAGACACCGGTGACCGAGTTCCTGCGCCTGCGGATGACGAACTCGCTCAAGATCCTCGACGGCAGGCTGGGCAGCCATCGCTTCGTCATCGGCGACAAGCCGACCATCGCGGACTTCTCGCTCTGCGGTTATCTGTTCTGGCCCGATGAGTTCGGCGTCCGCTGGACTGACTATCCGCATGTCGGCCGCTGGCTCGAAGACATCAAGAAGCTCCCCGGCTGGGTTCATCCCTACACGCTGATGCCGGGCCACCCGTTGCCTGCCGGCTTGACCATCGCGGCGCCGCGCCCCAAGTAAGAGTGGCGCGGACGACCGCGACTTTCCAACAGACCAATATTGATGGGGACGACCCCATCGCGTTCCAGTGGAGACGCGACATGGCGTGGATTGTCTTGTTTCTGGCCGGGCTGTTCGAAGTCGGCTGGGCGGTCGGGCTCAAATACACCGACGGGTTCACCCGGGTCTGGCCGACGATCGGCACGATAGCGGCCATGGCCGTGAGTCTCGCCCTCCTCGGCCTCGCGCTCAAGTCGCTACCGCTCGGCACCGCCTACGCGGTGTGGACCGGCATCGGGACGGTGGGCACGGCGGTTCTCGGGATCTGGCTGTTCGGTGAATCGGTGGATGCGGTCCGGCTCGGAGGCATCGCCATGATCGCCGGCGGCATCGCCGCTCTGAAGCTTGCCGCCTGATTAGCGACGCGGCGACGCGTCGCTGTTGGCCGGAACCGGCTCAGGGCGCGTCGGGGCCGGGTTGCTGTCGGACGGGGAGCGACCGGCACGCAACCGCGCCAGAGCGGCCAAGATGTCGGATGCCGATACCGCGCGCCACACGACCATTGGGATACCTTAGATGCGACCAATTCTCATTAGCATTGACAGGCGGCCGAGGATACGCGAAAACAGCAGAGTTGCAAATAAGAGTCGTTCTCACGCGCCATGTATATCTGCGTCTGCAACGCGATCTCAGACCGCTCGGTCCGCAATTGCCCGGCGCGCACGGTGTCCGAACTCTTTCGCCATCACGGCACCAAGCCTCAGTGCGGCCAGTGTGTCAGCCACCTCCGCCGGATGCTGGCCGAGGCCACCGGTCTTGCTTCCCCCGCTACCGAAGCGGGTGATTAAGTCTCCCAAGCCGGTCTAGAATGACCAGGTCGGCCCGGTCCGGGCCGTGATTGCGGGGAGACGATCCTATGAAGGGCGACAAGCAAGTCATTCAGCACCTCAACAAGGTGCTGAAGAACGAACTCACCGCGATTAATCAGTATTTCCTCCACGCGCGCATGTGGAAGCAATGGGGCTTTCAGCGCCTCGCCAAGCATGAATACGAAGAATCCATCGGCGAGATGAAGCACGCCGATCAGTTGATCGAGCGCATCCTGATGATCGACGGCCTGCCCAACCTGCAGGACCTCGGCAAGCTGCTGATCGGCGAGGATATCCCCGAAGGTCTCAAGGGCGATCTCGAAGCCGAGCGCCGCGGCCGGCAACTGCTCATCGAAGCCATCGCGGTCTGCGAGAAGGCCGAGGATTACGTCTCGCGCCACCTCCTGCGGGAGATCCTGGAAGACACCGAGGAGCACATCGACTTCCTCGAGACCCAGTTCGAGCTGATCGCCAAGGTGGGCCTGCAGAACTACCTGCAGTCGCAGATGGAAGCGCCGTCGTCGTAACGGCGACCGCTCCCTAGAGACCGACGGACTTCGCGATCGCCAGCGTGCGCTCGGCCGCCCGGATCACCGGACGGTCGATCATCTTGCCGTCGAGCTGCAGCACGCCTGTCGACGCCGCCATGGCCTCGATCACGCGCTTCGCCCAGTCAATCTCGGCCGCACTCGGCGTGAAGGCCGCGTGGATGCCGGCCAGGTGCTTGGGATGGATCGCGGCCTTGCCGGCGAAACCGAACTGGCGTGCGCGTTTGGCTTCCGCCGCTCCGCCCGCCTCGTCGGCGATATCCGGATAGGGCGTATCGAGCACGTCGATGCCGGCCGTCGCCGCGGCCTGCACGAGCCGACCGCGCACGAAGATCAACGGCTCCCAGTCGAGGGTCGAGCCGAGCTCCGCCGACATGTCCATGGCGCCGAAGAACAGCATCCCGTCCGGCGCCACGTTGCGCGCGATGGCGCTCGCGTGCTCCACCGCGACCGCCGTCTCGATCAGCGCGATGATCGGCGGCGCTGAGCCCCCGAACAACAGCCGGACCTTGGCGATCTCCTCGACCCCGTCGACCTTCGGCACCACGACGTAGGAAGGGTTGGCGCCGGCCTTCACCAGGGCGGCGATATCCAGCGGCCCCTCCGGCCCCTGGATCGGGTTGATACGGACGGCCAACGACGAGGCGCCCGGCGGCGTGCGCAGGGCCTCTATCGCCTGCGGCCGGGCTTCCGCCTTGCGCTCCGGAGCGACGGAATCCTCGAGGTCGATACAGACGATATCGGCCCCGGCAGCGACGGCTTTGGCGACACGTTCGGGGCGCAGGGCGGGCACGAAAAGCAGGGAACGACGCGGCATCCTGGAACCCTACGAGCCGCCTGACGCTCGGTCAAACGCCGTTAACCACCACCAAAGGATTGTCCCGTAAACCTTCGGGCCGCGGTTGAAGTCCTCGAATCAGGCCGGGCTCTTGTGATAAACTTTACCCATTCATGGAGATTGCATCGTGCAGCGCCGCCCGGCACGCGGGCGGAACGACGGTTCTCTGTTGGCGGGCGAAAGCCCAGGGGCATATGAAGCGCATGACGATGGCGTCGCAGAGCGGACGCGGCGGGGTACGCCGATGAGTTCGGCCAAGCCGCGCAAGCGCTACAGCCACGCCGACCTGCATCAGGTCATCGAGGCCCATCACCGGTTCCGCACCGGGCGATCCGGCGGCGTGCGTGCGCTGCTGGCCTTTGCCGATCTCTCCGGCCTCGCGATGGCAAGCTGCAACCTCGCCGAGGCCGACCTCTCCGGCGCCAACCTGCGCGGCGCCAATCTGTCGGAATGCAATCTCGATCGCGCGACCTTGTTCGGCGCCGATCTGCGCGATGCCGACCTCGAGGGGGCCAGCCTGATCGGCGCCAATCTGCGGGGCGCCACGCTGCGGGGCGCCAACCTCACCCGCGCCAATCTGTTCAAGGCCGATCTGCGCGACGGCTCGATCCAGTCCGCCGACATGGGCGGCAATCTCCACGCCATGACGATCAAGGCGGGCCCGTCGGAGCTGAGCTCGGCGCGGCTGATGAACGCCAACCTGACCGACGCCGACATGAGCGGCGCGATCGCCACCCACACCGATTTCACTGACTGCATCATGCGCGGTGCCAAGCTGACCCGCGCCAACCTGTCGAACGCCAAGCTCGCCGGCGCCAATCTCGAGAACGCCGATCTCTCGGCGACCAACCTGCGCGGCGCCGAGCTCGACGGCGCCATCCTGACCGGCGCCAAGATGGAGCTGACCGACCTCTACGGCGCGTCGATGAAGAACATCCTCACCGACAAGCCGGCCGGCAAGGCGATGGACGAGCTTGGCGCGCCGCTGCACGAACTCGTGG
>Ga0196963_10002099_pt1 | contig 12342 bp, 11 predicted proteins | sample S1_5metaG_FD_148600 | JGI IMG/M metagenome (GOLD analysis project Ga0196963, IMG submission 148600) | Soil microbial communities from Anza Borrego desert, Southern California, United States - S1_5 | ecosystem: Environmental > Terrestrial > Soil > Desert | place: USA: California | collected... | reverse complement strand
ACGACGGCGTGACGTAGGCCTGCGGCCCGTGAAAGATCGCCAGTGCGCGGCCGCCGTCCTGAGCCGTTCGCCACTGCGGATTGCCGCGCGCGAAATGCCCCTGCAGGCGGCGCGATCCATCCGACAGAACATCGAGGGTCAGCGGGATGTGGCTCGCGAACATCTCGTCGCCTGTGTGGGTAATTACTGAGGCCAGCGGGTACTTGCGAACGAACGCGTCGAGGACCTCCGGCCGCGACTCGCTGAAGTGCGGGGGCACGTAAATTGGCATCGCCATCAGCATGGCGCGCGTAACGGCACCACGCGCATGAATCGTTTGCATACGTGCATGCGAACAATTCATTCGCTTCGCCCATCCCGGCAATGCACGCTGGTCGAAGTGGAGCTGGAATTCGCGGGACATTGGCGCAAAGTCCGGTCGCGAACCGTGCGGCTGCTCGAATTGGTCCCGCCAGACAGCGTCGAGTGGAGCCCCGCAGCGGGCGTGATGACGATTGGCGATGTGTTTCGCCACCTCGCCGTCACCGAACGGTGGTTGTTCGTCGAGGTCGCACGCGGCGGCGTGTCGACGTACCGCACCCATGGACCGCAGCTCGGACGAACGCGCGAGGAGATCGCAATCCTGCTGCGGCAGTGTCATGATGAATCCTTACGCATCATCGCGAACTTCACGCCGGCCGACTGGCAGCGCCACGTAACGACGCCGGCCGGCGCGTCGCTGCCGGCGTGGAAGTGGCTGCGGGCGATGGTTGAGCACGAAGCGCACCACCGCGGCCAGCTGTATTTGATGCTTCGTCTCGCCGGTATCCCGACACCGCCGATCTTCGGCTTGACGGCGGAGGACGTGATGTCGCGATCGTCGCGGTGAGGACTTATGGATTTCGATCGCCTGCGCGCCCTGGTCTGGATCGTCGAAGAAGGCAGCATCAGCGCCGCCGCGCGCCGCCTGTGCCGTACGCAACCCGCCGTCACCCGCATGCTGCAGACACTCGAGGATCAGGTCGGCGCGACGCTCGTCGATCGCAAGGCACGTCCGGTCAAGGCGACCGATGCCGGCGAGCGTGTCATCGAGCAGGCCCGCGACATCCTGCGGGCCGCCGATCGCATCATGAACGGCCGCATGCGCTCCAATCGGCAGACGCTTCGGCTGGCCGTCTCGCGCAGCATGCTGTGGCACCTGCAGGACCCGGACTTCGTAAATGCCGCGCCGCCGCTGGATCGCACCGACTTCGCCGTCCGCTCCGGATGGAGCCCGCGCCTGTATCGCGGTTTCGTCCGCGGCGAATTCGACGCGGCGCTGTTGCTGTTGCGGCGCGATTGGGCGCCGGATGTTCCCTGCGAGGTCCGCGAGCTGCGCCCGGAACCGCTCGTGATCATCGCGCCGCGGCCCGCGCACGGCGCCGCGAAGGCGCGGACCAGCCTCGACGAGTTGAAGGATCGCCGCTGGGTGCTCAATCCCGATGGCTGCGGGTTCCGCGACGCGCTGACGCGCACGCTCGCGGAGGCGGGTGAGCGTATGCACGTCCAGTTCGAGCTGGATGCGCCGCCGCAGGAGCACATCGCCATGGTCGCCGCCGGCATCGGCTGCAGCATCGTCCCCGCATCGGCGCTGACGCACGGCACCCGCGCCGCCAGGCACGTGCAGATTCTGTCGGTCGAGCGGACGCGCTTCGAACTCGCGGTGTTTCTGATCTGGAGCTGTCGCTGCGTGCCGTTTGCGGGAACCAAGGAAGCGATTGCCAAATTGTTCATGATGCCGGACCTCAAAGGAAGGACCGAGCGTCAACTGAAGGCGGTATGAGCCGATGATGCTGATTATTTTCCGCTCGCGCCTCACCGATGCGGCCGGCGACGACTACCAGAACATGAGCGCCGCCATCAAAGCGCACGCCGAAACCTTTCCAGGCTTCGTCGACATCAAGAGCTACCAAGCCGATGACGGCGAGCGCCTGACGGTCGTGCGGTGGGGTGACGCCGCCACGTTGCAGGCCTGGGCCGAGGACACGAAGCATGTCGCGGCCAAGAATCTCGGACGCGCCAAGTGGTACGAGTACTACAACCTCGAAGTCGCCGAGATCGTCCGCGCCAGCAATTTTCAGCGCGACGCGGCCACAGCGTAGCCGCGCGCTCGCGGCTGCAGCGGTTGCGGGTGCAACGCGCGGCGGCCGACCGTCAGGAACGACGCGCCGGCAAGCAGGCACAGCACGCCCGCGATCAGGAAGGCGAGACGATAGTCGCCGAATTCGGTGCGGATCGCGCCGGCGCCAAATGCCGCCATCGACGCGCCAAGTTGATGGCTCGCGCCGATCCAGCCGTAGACGACGCCGGTGTTTTCCCGCCCGAAGGCTTCGGTGGTCAGCTTCACCGTCGGCGGCACCGTGGCGATCCAATCGAGCCCGTAGAACACCGCGAAGATGCCGAGACTGGCGCCGCCTTCGAGCAGCGTCGCAGGCAGAAACAACAGCGCCAGGCCGCGCAACGAGTAATAGCCAAACAGCAAGTGCCGTGCTGAGTAGCGATCGGTCAGCCAGCCGGAGGCGGTGGTGCCGACGATGTCGAAGATGCCCATCAATGCCAGCAACTGCGTCGATCGGATGGCGGGGATGCCGACGTCGTGGCAGGCCGAGATGAGATGAGTCCCGATCAGACCGTTGGTGCTGGCTCCGCAAATGAAGAAAGTGCCGCCGAGCAGCCAGAACGCGCGCGTGCGGATTGCCGCGGACAACGCCGCTAGCGGCGCCAGCGCGGCGACCGCGGGCGCCTGTGGTGTACCGGCAGCCTCGCCGTAAGGTCGCAGACCCAGGTCGGCCGGCCGGTCGCGCATCAACGCCCAGACCAGTATGAGCACGACGGCGGCCGCGGCGGCGACGATCAGCGCGGCCGATCGCCAGTTCGACGCCTCGACGACCGAGGCGAGTAGCGGCAGGAAGACCAACTGCCCGGTGGCGTTCGCCGCCGACAGCAGGCCCATCACCAGGCCGCGGCGATGATCGAACCATCGCGTCGCGACCACGGCGCCAAGCACCATCGCGGTCACGCCGGTGCCGGCGCCGACGACAATGCCCCACAGCAGGAAGAACTGCCACTCGGTGGACATCCGTGTCGAGATCGCCACCGCCGCGGTCATCAGCGCCAGCGCGCCAATCACCACGCGGCGCAATCCCCAGCGATCCATCACCGACGCCGCGAACGGGCCGATCAATCCAAACAGCGCAATGTTGACGGCGATCGACAGCGAGATCGTCGCCCGCGACCACCCGAATTCGTTTTCGAGTGGCACCATGAACAGCCCGGGCGTCGCGCGCACGCCCGACGTGATCAGCATCACCACGAACGTCACGAACGCCACGACCCAGGCGTAATGCATCTTCATTGCGCACCGCCCTTGCCGCGCCGGCGGCGCATCAGGTGGGCCTTGGTCGCGCTGACGATCTCGTCCGAGAGCGGATCGCCATGCGTGGCACGCGCCAGCAGCAGCGCGCCCATCATCGTCGCCAGCTGCACGCAGGCCGCGGCTCGATCGCGGTGACGATCGCCGGAGGTGCCAAGGCTGGCGAGCGTGGCGATCTGATCGCGCACGCCGGCAAGATAGGCCGACCGGATCGGGTGGCCGGCTTCGGCGCGCGCGACGTCCGTGACCAGCGTCGCGGTCGGGCAGGTCGCTACCGTGGGGTCGCAATGCGACGCACGCAGGTACCCATCGGCGATTGTGTCGCGCGCCGCCACAGGCGAGTCTGCAGCGGCGATGCGGCGCCGCCACTTTTCCGCGGCGAACTCAAACGCCGCCTGACAGGCCGCCGCCGCCAGGGCATCTTTCGATTCGAAGTGCGCGTAAAAGCCCCCGTGGGTGAGGCCGGCTTCGGCCATCACATCGGCAACGGTGACCGCGTGAAACCCCCGCTCTCGGAAGAGCCGGGAGGCGGCCCGCTCGATGGCGTGGTGATTCGCTTCGGCCTGTGCTCTCGAGACTCGCGGCATAAATGACAGTCATCATAAATATATTGATGATGACTGTCATCTAAAACTGCTGGGACGGCTGCCGGCGGCGTGGGACGAATGCATTTCGTGCGGCAGAGGCGATGGCACAATGTCGGACATGTTGCTGCTGATGTTGCTCGCTGCGCTCTTGCAGGTGCCGCCGGTAACGGCTCCGGAACCGGTGACCGAAATTGCGCCCAACACGTTTCTGATCCGGCCGGTGCCGACCCCCGGACGCGGCCCGGACGGCAACACGGTGATCATCGACGCTCCCGACGGATTGATTGTCGTCGACACCGGGAGGCATGCCAATATCACCGATGCCATCCTCGCGTTCGCACGCGACCGCAAACGGCCGGTCAGCGCGATCGTCAATACGCATTGGCATCTCGATCACAGCAGCGGCAACGGCCGGCTGAAGGCGGCCTACCCGAAGGCACGCGTCTACACGACAACCGCTGTCGACAAGGTGCTCGCGCCTGGAGGTTTTCTCGCGCGCAACCTCGAGGACGCCAGAAAGATGCTCTCCGGCACGACCGACCCGGTACGGAAGGACGAGATCGAGATCTTCATCGCGACGATGGATGCGCGCGCGGATCTGCGGCCGGACGTGCCGCTCACCCGATCGCAGGAAATGTCGCTCGCCGGCCGCTCGCTGGATGTCCGCGTCACCGACAGGGCGGTCAGCGACGCCGACGTGTGGTTCTTCGATAAGGCGACAAGGCTCGCGGTGATCGGCGATCTGGTCACGGTGCCGGTGCCGTTCTTCGAGACGGCGTGTCCCGAACGCTGGCGGGCATCATTGGACGAAGTCTGGGCGACGCCGTTCGAGACGGCGATTCCCGGTCACGGGCGTCCGATGACACGTTCGCATTTCGACGAGTATCGCCAGGCGTTCGGCGCGTTCGTCAGTTGCGTCAAATCCGACGCTGCGCCGGCCCAGTGCGCGGCGGGATGGACGGACGGCATTGCTACGCTCGTCGGTGACGATGCCGCACGGCGCAAGGCGGTGACCGCCAACGCGGAATACTACGTCGGCTACCTGCGGAAGGGCGGCGGCAAGGCGCCCGACTGTACCGCACAGTGACAGATATCAGAGGTCTAAGCTCACCGAGCAACGACGCACGGCCCCGTCGTCACTTCGCGACACGATTTAAAGAACGCGTGCGTCATTCGCACCAGCGCCTGCCCGTCGCTTGCCGGCCCCCAGCCCGGCACGCGTGAGAACGCGCCAGCTTCGTGCAGTTTGTAGCGTTTGAAGAACTCGCCAACGTCACGCTGAATGGCCCCTGTGAGCCTGAAGCGCGCCTTCCCCGCCGCATCGACCGGCGAGGTCACGACCTTGGAATCGAGACCCTTCTCGTCTTCCATGTACATCACGCCGACCGCAATGCCTCGAACGATCGTCCCGCCGCGGAGCGGTGGTCCGAGCACGAGGACGTCGAACGGATCGCCGTCGTATGACACGGTTTGCGGGACGAAGCCGTAGTTGATCGGGTAACCGCCAAGCTTTTCGGGAATCATGCGGTCGATGACAAGCCTGTTCGCGGTCATGTCATGCTCCCACTTGCGGCGGTCGCCACGGCCGATCTCGATGTAACCGTTGATCGTGCCGTCGGCGTTGATTGGCAGCGTATCGCGCCAGACATGCTGCCGATGCGGTTCCGCAGCCTTCAAGCTCGCCATCAGTTTGGCGCGGCCCGCCGCCGGCAGCGTGTTGGGCACGGTGTTGGGGTTCTGAACCGCGAGTGTGGACAAGGCGACGACCGCTAATGGCGCGAACTTGGTCACGGATTGCTCCCTCGCCCCATCCATAGCAACACTGGCGCCACCCGGCAACGTTCTGCGAGATCAGTGGACCAGCTCGTCAGCACAGCGAGGTCGCAGCCCGCGCGGCTAGAACCTGCGCAGATACGACGCTTTCAAAAACAGCCCGCGATTGACGACGAGATACTTCTCGCGTGGATCGAGCGGCGGCGCGCCGCCGGGTACCGGCTCGACCGAGCCAAAGTCTTTCTCGTACAACGATCCATAACCGGCATGGAACACCGTGCCGGGAACGAACTCGTAGGAAGCCAGAATGTCGGTGAGTACGCGATTCTGCGAACTGTCATACCGCGCCAGCATCCGCACCAGAAAGTGGGTGTTGAACTGGTACGTCGTCCGCGAATTGACGATGTTGACCGTGTAGACGTTCACTCCGGTTTCAGGACGCCAGAACCGCGTGCGATTGAACTCCGTGTTCTGCGACAAATGCTGGTTCGGCTGCACGGTCGCTGACACCGAGAATCGCCGCGAGCGCCCTTGGAAGGGCTCGGTTTCGTCGTAGTAGATGGCGGGGCCGCCGCCGTAGTTGCCATGCAAGGACAGCCATCGCAACAACTGGATGTTGCCGAAGAAATTGAAGTCGCTGCCCGTCCGATACTTCACGCCTTGAAACGTTTCGTGGCCGCGGCCGTGGGAGAAGTTCAGGAAGCCCTGACGGGTGACGTTGAGACGCAGGCCGCTGTGGACGAAATCCTCATCACCGCGTTGGATGCGATCGCGGGCATACATCGCGAAGACAAACGGATGCACACGCTGCAGCCAGGACGACTTCGGGTAAAAACTGACTTCGCTGAACGTCCATGCTCCGGTGAACCCGGTGCGGTTGTAGAAGGCGGTGTCCATCGCGAAGTCGCGGTCGTAATGCTCGACCTGGTTCGTGCTGAACCAACGGCGCGTCGCAAAGGTGTAGGTGCCTTGCGCGGAGTTACCGGCGAGAGCCGCAGCGTCGTGACGGGTGGTACGCGTTGTCAGGAATGTCGCGGACAGCGAGTGCGCCGCCGACGGGCGCAGCGACAGGTCCCCGCCGGCTACGAAATTGCGGCGTCCCTCGTGCGCGGTATGCGTGAAAATGCCGCCGACGTAGTCGGATCGCTGCAACGCATGCGACACCCGAGCCACCGTCGTAACCTTGTTCGCGACATCGAACGGGTCACCCTCGATCGTGAATGGCGGCGTCGGACTGTCGTCGACGGCGTTCAGGACACCGAATGCGGTGTTGCCGAGTGTGCCGGTCAACTTGGATCCGTAAATCGGATCGACAATGCGGCGGGTGTGAACCGCGGTGCGCATGTTCCCGTCGCCGCCGGTGCCGGCAATGTTGAACAGGCCCATCCCTTCCATGAAGAACGGGCGTTTCTCAGAGAAGAACACCGGGAAACGCTGATTCACCTGCACCTGAAACGCGTCGCTCTCGACCTGACTGAAGTCGGGGTTGACCGTGCCGTCGAGGGTGATGCCTGACGTGATGCCGAGTTTTGCGCTGGCGCCGAAGTTGTACTTGTCGTCGGCGTCGCGCCACGCGCGCGGTGATTCGCGCTGCTGGTTGATGCCGTAGGTCACGCTGGGAAGGATTTCCACCAGCCGCCGCGGCTGCAGATTGCCGAACACCAGGCGTGAAGGTGAGTCGAAGACCCATTGGCCGGGCAGCAGCTCGGGCCACGCGTACGAGTAGCCGATGCGGCTCACCTTGCGAAACATCACGAGATTCATCCCGACGTTGTCGCCGCCTTTGAAGCGCAGCGTCTGCAGCGGGATGCGCAGCTCGACGATGTAGCCGTCGCTGGTACGGCGCGCGGCGCTGAACCACACCATGTCGGCATCGAACTGCTCTCCCGACGCGGACGTATTCAACGCGTCCATTTGACTGGCGCTGGCGTTAGAGAAGAGGTGATACGCGGCCTGACCCGTGCCCGCCGAGTCGAGGCTGATCGCGATCCAATCGTCGTTGAACGAGCTGTCACGCTTCGAAACATTCGAGCGAATCTTGTCGGGTTCGTTGTCGAAGCAGTGAAACGCGAAATAGATATTGCGATCGTCGTAGGCGACGCGGACCTCGGTCCTGTAGGCGTCCGGCATCTTGTCGCCGCGGTTGGGGTTGTAGGACACCCACTGGCCCGTCGGCATCGGCGCCTCGGCCCAGGCGCGATCGTCGAGGATGCCATCGAGTCTGGGTGGTTCGGGCGCCCGCGGGACGCGGTACTCGCTCCCTTGGGCGGTCACGAGGCGCGGAACGCAAATCAAGGCAAGGAGCAGCGCTGCCGCAAGCTTCATCGGACTATTGGACGAAGCCGGCAGGCCGACGGTTGCGCGCTACGCGCGCATCGCGCGTTCGTGGATCAGCTTGAGCGCCTGCCAGGCGGCCCCGATCGCCCCCTCCTGCCAATCCGGATGCGAGACCGGCGTCACCGCGGCGGAACCGAGGACGATGCGATTGTCGACTTGCGAGAGCGTCTTGCGCCGCTCGTCGCTGCGCACGCTGGCATATCCGCCCTCGTTGTACGGCACCTTCCGCCACCACACGGCGTAGGCGTTCTCGAACTCCGTTCGGATCTGCGGATGGACCTTGCTGGCATGCGACAGCACGTGTTCGACGCGCGCCGCGATTGGCTGATCGAGCAGGTTGCCGACCGGGCCGTTGGCATACAAGCCGAGCAGCACGCCTTTTTTGGTGTGATAGTCGTTCGACGGATACGAGAACTCACCCAACGGCAGGTTGCTGTACAGGTGGCCGCCGAAAATGTGGTCGTCTTCCTCCCAGAATCGGCGCTTCATCTGCAGCCCCATCTTGGCGCTGTTGCTGTAGGTCACTTCCTTCGCCGCGGCGAGGATGTTCGGTGCGAGGTTGATATCGAGGCGCACCATCAGGTTCAGCGGCAGGCAGATGACCACAAAATCCGCGTTCGCCTTTTTCTTCTGTTTGCTCTTCGTATCCAGGTAGGTGACTTCGACGCCGCTGTCACTCTGGTGGACCGACTGAATCTCGGCGTTGAACGTGATCCGCTTTGCGTCCATCGCGCGCTGGAAGCCCTTTGAGATCTGATCCATGCCGCCGACCGGCTGGAACATCGGCGCGGCGGTGGTGCCTTCGATGGCGGGGATCGACCGCAGACGGTTGCCGAACGGTCCTTGCAGGAGCTCCGCAAGCGTATACGGGTTGCCCTCACCGCGATTCTCGAATGCGCGGTACGAGCGCGTGTTGGTATCGAGATACCCCTGGTTGATCAGATAGCGTGTCAGGCGGTTTTGATCTTCGGCGCTCAGCGGCAGATCGAGCTGCTTCTGATCGATCGCCTTCACCAGCAGCTCGTTAATCGACCCCGCGAGATCGGCCTTCACTTCGCGAACGCGGATCTTTTTGTTGGAGAGCGCGCCGCCGGCATTGCCTTCGAAATAGAAATAGTTGTTGTCGGAATCGTTCAGGAACACCTCGAGGGGGACACCGAGCTCCTTGCAGTAATTCAGCACGGCGTGGTGCGAGTACGGAATGCGCCAGGGACCGGCGTTGAGGTATTGGCCCTCGTCGAAGGCGCATACCTGACGTTCGCCGCTTCCGACCTCGGTGTGTTCGTGGCCGCGCTTGACCGCCCACTGCATGCCGCCAACGCGATCGCGCGCTTCGAGCAGTTGATAGTCGTAGCCAAGCTTGCCGAGCTCGTAACCGACGACCATGCCGGACAGACCGCCGCCGAGCACGAGCACTTTCGACTTCGCCGGCTTGCCGGTCAGCTGCGGCTTCTGGCCGGCGGAGCCCGCGATCAGGTCCCACGAGCTCAGCGTGCTGAAGACCAGCGAAGAGCCCCCGACGGCACCGAGCTGCTCGAGAAAACGACGCCGTGTCAGGGCGCGATACGATGATGGGCGGCTGCGAGCATTCATGCTTTTCTCTTCTGAGTATAATCCGCCACGTTTGTGATGAGCCTCCCGGGCCGGCTTGGGCGCCTCGAGCGCGCCGGCACGATCGTATTGCTGGCTGCCGCCGCGTGGTACTGGCTGCGATTCTTCCACCGCAGCACGAATCTCCTCGACGAAGGCTCTACGGCGTGGCAGGCGCTTCGCGTGTTCAACGGCGAACTGATCTACCGCGACTTCTTTACCGTCGTCACACCGCTGTCGTACTACACGGTCGCGTTGCTCTATGCCGTGTTCGGCACGTCCTTGATGGTCCTGCGTTGGGCGGCGTTTGCCGCCGGCCTCGGCGTTCTTCTCGTGACGTTTTTTGTGACTCGCCGCGTCGCGCCGTGGCCGTTTGCGGCGGGCGCGGCGCTGATGACGACGGTGTTCGGGTGGTTCCTGGTGACGCCGAATTTCTATTCGCTCCAGGCGTCGTTGTTTTCGATGCTCGCGCTTGCCGCGTACGTGCATGGTTCACCCGCGCCGCGGTGGTTGTTGCTGTCGGGTGCGGCCGTGGGCATGACGGCGATGACCAAGCAGAACGTCGGCGCGTACACGGCCGTCGCGCTGCTGCTGACGATCTGGCTGTCGCGGCTGTTCGACGACCGGCACGACGTCCGCGGCCGAATCAAGATGACGGCGCAGTTTGTGGCGGGCATTTGCGTGCCGGTCGTGCCGACGGTGATCTTCCTGATCGCATCTGGTGCGGGTCCGTACCTGTATGAAAGCTGGATCTATTACCCGCTGACGAAGTACCCGCCGCGGTTCGCGCTGCCCTATCCGGAGTTCGCGCCGGTGCTGCAGATGCTGCCGGCGGTGATGATGGGCCGCGTGTCGGAGCCGGCGGTCTACGACTACTGGGTCGGTCTGGTCGTGCACTTGCCGACGATCACCTACCCGCTCGCACTGATTTCGATTGCCGTCCTGGCCTACCGGTACCAGCGGACACGCGACCCTCGTCCCAAGCATGAGGGTCACGCGCTCCTCGCGATCACGTTGACGGCGATGTTCACCCTCCTTCAGGCGTGGCCGCGCGCCGATATCCCGCACATCCTGTTCGCGTTACCACCAACCTACGCCCTGTTCGCGTACCTCCTGGCACGTTTGGTGCCTGACACCAACCGTGCCGAGCAATGGTTGGTGCCTGACACCAACCATGGTCGAGCTGGGTGGAGCCGGGGGGGCGGTGGGGGGGCGGCGCGATCGGTTGCGCGGGGGATCGCGCGCGGGGTCGCATTGGCGCCGATGCTGGTCCTGCTGTGGTACGGCTATCAGCGCACCAACTGGGAGTATCAGAATTACGTCGCCGGCCTGCACGTCGAGCGCGGCCGCGGCATTGTCACGCAATATCTCGAAGCGCAACGCATCGACGTCGTGACCACGTATCTCGTCGACCACACGACGCCAGACGAACCGATCTTTGTCGTGCCGTGGGCCTCTGGGTTTTACTTTCTGGCGAATCGGAACAATCCTACCCGCACCGATTTCCTGCTCTTCGAGGACCCGGAACTGTATCCGTGCCTGATCGCACGGCTCGATGCGCGGCCGCCGAAATACGTGGTCTACGGATATACGTGGGATGTCGACGGCAAGCGGTTCAGCGAGTACGCGGCGCCGGTCGATCGCTACATCCGCTCGCGCTACGCGATTGAATTCACGACAGACGGCTATGAGATTTGGCGGAGGCGCGACGACGCGCCGCAGGCGGCGGGAACGTTCCCGCGCGCCTGCCAGCCACGCCGTTTTCGAATCAACGACTGGTTCTAGTCGCTGCTACTTGGTCCCCGCGGCGACGCGCAGGTTGTCCTTGACGCTCTTGACGCCGTCGGTCGCCTTGGCAATGGCCACCGCCTTTGACTTCGCTTCCGCCGACTTGACGGTGCCGTTCAACGTGACGTTGTTGTTCACCACATCGACGTCGATGTCGCTGTCGTTCAACACGGTGTTCCAATCGGCCATGAACTGCGCGTAGATCTTCGACTTGATCCAGCCGTCGTCGACGGCGCGACCGGTCTTGCGAGCCGCGTTCTCGCCCTTATTGGCGGCGTTGCCGACGGCGCGCTCGGACTTGTTCGCAGCCGCTGCGGCGGCCGCACCCGTGCGGTCGGCAGCCCGTTCGGCCTTGTCGCCGGCGCGATCCATGGCACGATCCGCCTTATCGCCGGCGCGATCAGCGGCGCGGTCTGCCCTGTCACCGGCGTTGCCCATGCGATCGCCTGCGGGCGCGATCTTCAACTGATCGACAACGTTCTTGACGCCGTCATTCTTCTTCGCCACCTCGAGCGCGCGGGCGCGTGCCGCTTCGCTCGGGATGGTCCCCTGCAGCGTGACGACCCCGTTCTTGACGTCGACATCGATATTGCTGCCGCCAAGCAGGTCTTCGTTGACCATCTCGGAGTGCACCTTCATCACCAGCCAGGCGTCCTTGACGGCATTGACCTGCGCTGCTGCCGGCTGCACCAACCCGACCGTGAGCACGGTAAGAGCAAACGTTCCCACGAAACGACCCATGTACGACATTGCGAATCTCCTCTGCGCTGCGTAATTGAAGCGCCAGGATCGAGCCGTGCAAGGGCAAGGCCAAACTTGCCGATCCGTGCGGACGAGGTTAGGGTTTAGGGATGCGCACGCTCCTCGCCGGCATCG